>Ga0157374_10005556_pt1 | contig 10615 bp, 10 predicted proteins | sample M25metaG_FD_115308 | JGI IMG/M metagenome (GOLD analysis project Ga0157374, IMG submission 115308) | Miscanthus rhizosphere microbial communities from Kellogg Biological Station, Michigan, USA - M2-5 metaG | ecosystem: Host-associated > Plants > Roots > Rhizosphere > Soil | place: USA: Michigan... | reverse complement strand
CCTGGCCTTTGATATACGGCCCTCATGACTTTGACAAAGATTCCTCATCAATATCTGAGACAGAGAGAACGGGAGGGAACACTTGATGATGATGACGACAGAGAAACAAAATCTTTGTTTGAGATGTCTATGCGTTCTTCTCATGATGGCTCTTTACTCCTCCCATGGTCTCTGGAGCAACATTTTTGACATGAGAACTTGTGTGTATCATCCGACTCACATATAATACTTTATCTAAATCGTCCTGCAGGAGGAAGGAGACTGATGGTTGTAATATAAAGGAGGACATATTTCAAATTAGTCATCAAAGTGCAGGGCCATCGAAGAAGGATGAACGTCAAGCAACAACATGATGGCCATATATTCTCGTCTTTAGCTTCCATGACATGAGAGAATCGGCTCCAAATCACACAGATATAACTGACACTCATGATTCAAACCCGTCGATTCATGTCAGTTTGAATCGTCCTCCTCCTTCTGTCCTCTCTCTCTTGTCTGCCATCAAAACTTCAATCGTATTCAGAGGGGATTGTCGTCCGAGGAAAAGATATTTATATAAATGGTCTTTTTGCCAACAGTATAACCATAACGATCTTTTTAGAAGAAGGAACCAACACTCATATTTCAATGTAATATTCGACGACTTTGAAGGACGACCGTCGATCAAGGCTTTTATTTCCCTGAATCAGAGGAGGTTCAGAGGGAATGTAGAGCAGGAGGCATAGAATAAAGTTACACAGATACAGGGATACAGAATGAATCAAATTGAGTCAAACTCAGGCAGGAATCAAATTGAAAAACCACACAAAGTTTTTTATCTAATCTTCTCCTTCTTATTCTTGTCTTGTGAGTACAAGTGTGTCTGTGGTATCAGGAAGCACTTGAAAGAAACCAGGTTCAATTGAATGTAGTGTCAAAAAGAAGAGGAGGCAACAGGAGAGAAATCAGGAGTGAAAGGGCAGAACAGGCTCAAGAACACGAAGGGCTGCGAATGAGAAGAAGAAGCCGGGAAGCATGAATGAAAGCCAACATGACATGAGGTCCTTTTGTCAGGATGTTCATCTTCTCCTAAGAAAGAAGAGGGGAAAGAACAACACCTTTTTTCTCGAATGAAATCCCTCTCTTTTTCTTTCTTTGATCGTCGTCTTGAGAAGTCAAAAGGAAACTTGGTAGACAAGTAATATATTATTGACAGAGAGACTCCTTTGTTTGATACCAAAACATGATTTACTGCCACAGAAAGAGAATCAAAGAGACTTCTCTCTCACTTCCTCCCCCTTCGTCTCAAACATATTTTGCTTCGGAGTGTAAACTGTATACTAAGGAATACGTCACACATTCACTGCAGATGGACTCTTTAACAAGAGATCAAAAGGAGACGAGAAACCATGACAGGAAATCGAGTCGAGAGACCTCAAGAAATCTTAAAGAGACCTGAGCTGTCCCTCCTTCTTTGCTTCCGGATAATAATTTCAAATCAAGGCAGTCACAGGAGACATAATAAAAAATGTGGGAATCATTTCAAACAGATTCCAACACACATGTCCAAGATTGAATACCTTTTGATTTATTTCGAGAAGACTGACTTTTTATTCTGATTCATTCCCTTCCCTTTCTTTCAATCGCTCTTGAGATTTCCCTGTCAAGCAAAGACATGGATAACTTCTGTTCGATTTATTGCCCTCGACCTGTATCTCATTATTATTCTGAATCAACAACAAAAGCGGCTTCTTTTTCTTTTTTGACAACTTTTCTCTTGTATTTGATTTGTCACACGAACACCATCTTCATAGAGAATTACTAGTTTAGTGACCTAAAAATCAACACCATAGAGACATTGGTCACACAAAGACTAATCAATATTATTTCAAACATTATTACAATGTTTCTCGTATTTACAGCAACATTGTAAACTAGAATGATTAAGATTGAAAAAGTGAGACTTCTTGCAGCATAAAAAGTGACAGAAGACCAAGTCAAAAACTAAAGTTTAATTTGAAAAAAGCCATGATGTGGGCTGCAGGCTTGCATTCCACGATCAGTCTGTCAAGATGATGATGATTTCAAATGATTAGCACGAGAGAAGAAGTTGGAATGAAGACAAGAGAGATAAAAGTCTGCACGGATTCACAAAAATCAGTGACAACGACAGTGACAGGAGCAGGTGATGTTGAAAAGAAAAATGAAGCGGAAGGAAAGGAAAGAGAGAAACAAAGATTGACATGAAAGTTAATCTCCGGGTTCTTCTTCCCTATTTAGCTGACAGGACTCATTCTAACCCGTCTCCTCCTTGATATCCATATTCAAAGGGTGTTGAAGGATGCTAATGTAAGACTTGAAGGAGGAGGAAGTGTCGACTGCTCTTGTCTATTTGTCTGACGAGAGAGTGACGGCTAGAATCCTGACATGTCTTTTTGTTCTCAGGCTTCTGTCGCTTTTGATTCGAGTCTAGAAAGAGACAGGAGAATCCATCCCTTCTTCTTGTCATGTCACTGAGTGGTTGCACAACAACAACAAGAAGTGTTAAAGAAGAAGTGAAGAAAAAAGTGTGGTACACACATCACACATCACTCTCACTCTGTGTTTGAGTCGTTAATTTCTTTGCCAGTCAAGCAAGGCTTCATCTTGACTTTGACTCTGACTTGAAATGGCAGGTCTTTGTCTTCTCTCCTTCATTTCGAGATCTCTCTTGTTCTTCAACTACACGTCAGTTTAGGATAAGAAGTAGTGCTGACAGAACTCGTCTCAACAGAACACATCCTGTTCTGCCTTCTTCTCAGGCTGTCATGTCAATCCTGCATCATCATCTCTGTCATCCTCACTTGTCTTTCCATTGTGTTCTTTACGCCTCTGTTTGCCTGTCACTCTAACCCTTGATTCTTTCATTTCCTTCGTCTCTTTTCTCTAAATTAATCTGACTCATCTCCTGTCTTGTCTCCCTCCTCCTCTTTCATGTCTCTTTTCTTGACTGTCATCATCATCTTTTTCTTATTTCGTCCTGCAATCAAGATAGAGATAAAGACGTTGAGTTTAAGAAACTGGATCTCCATCTCTTGCTTCGATTGACTTGAGTTGGCATCGAATGAATGGATCTCATTCGCAAGAACAGACACCATAATCATCATCATCCTCATGATTTCTTGAAGACAAAGCATGGGTCTGAAGTGAACTGAGAACAAATGACTAAAATGTGTTGTTACAAAGATACCAGAACTTTTCTGTTCATTTTTACTACCAAATAAGTATATAATCTAAGGTGTAGTTTCTCTGTCTCAGCCGCAGACGTCAAGAGAAGTTGGAGTGAAGAAGAGGAGGGAGTGAGAGAGTAAGTAGGCAGGCAAACTAAAGAAAGAGATTAATCAATTGTATCTCTCTTTCATGTTAATTGCAGTTTAAGGTTTCAAACCAAGTTTCTTAGCTTCTTAGCTGACGGCAAAAGTTTTGCAAACTTTCTCTTGATCATCATCTTGTCCTTCCATTTCTTCCATCATCTGTTTCTGTTTTTCTGCTCAAGAGGATCCTTCTCACTTTTCAGGAATAATAACAAGAAGAGGGATGCAATCAAATTGATAAATTGAAGACACTAATGAAAGTTATCAAATTTTTAACAACATTTCCAGACCAGAAAAGTTTTTAGCATGAACAACGACCGGAATCATCGTGAGATCATGATGATGCACACCATCTTGTTATATTCTCTCAAGATTTCCTGCATTCTTTCTGGACAACCAGTTGTTTTCTCTTCAAATTATATACAGAGAGAATTCTGGGCAGTCTTTCTTTTTCTATTGTTAGTCTGGTCAAATTATTCTCCCAAGAAATATCTAATAAATCACTGAAATTTGACTCTCGGTTTAATGACTTGAGTCACTCAGACTTCAATCTTTCCTTGTTGTTGTTTATGGCCTCTGCTTCTCAATCTTAAGGAGTGATCCAACCAAATTAGGCCTCATAATTTTGCCAGGAGTGTTGTTTTATGTCATAAGAATAAGGAGAGGGAGTGAATCAGGAGCAGAGCAGTCATCCAGACAAGAAAGGGCATCATCTCATTCGACGACTGTTCATTTCTAACAGCAATAAATCAATGAGAGAGACCGAGTCATTTTCATGACTCAAACGTCAGGCAAAAAGTTACTTCTTGACGTCGTGATTTATTCCTCTCATCTCGTACTGTTTCCTTCTTCTTTTCTTCATCTCTTTTCTCTGACTCACATGTCACGATGAGTGATATCATTCATTAAACAACCCTCTCTGTCCTTCGTCATAACGAGAGCAATGCAAGCAAAATCCTAGTGAACATGAATCTCAACCCTTTTCTTTCACACATTTTCTTTATGACTTTTCTTCGACTTTTTATAACACAAATCAATGCTTTGCAGTCGACTTGTTCTAACGCTCTTGTTATAGAAAATTCTATTCTATTTTGTGATCAACATGTAATCCTAGCAAGTCCTGCAGCAGCGGACATGCATATAGAGACCTGCTGCTCTAGATAATCTATTTCTGTGGTGAAGGCTTACGGGTTTCTGTTGTTTCCAAGATTACACCCCGACAACAGGAAAATAAGGATTTAGTGAGAAGACAGTGATTTTAACCAGACTTTGAGAGGATGACACCAAGAAAGAAAAGTCAGTATAAGGTGTGCGACGTCATTGACATGAAAAGAATATAAGAAAGAGACACACTCTTTCTTCCCCTGAATTGATCCTTCACTTTCTCTTACTCTGTCTGTCAGTCTCTTGGAGGCAGTCAATCGTCATCATCACACAAGCAGTTGAGTCTCGTGTCAGTCTATCTTTCCATTTCCCAGTCAGGTCTGTGTTGTATCACTGCTTTAAGACAACTTTGATGTAATCGCTTTGGGAGAAGAAGGATGTGAGTGAAGCGGAAGAAAAGAAGATCAGGAGGGAAAGAAGCCTTGATCTGAGCCATTTCCTTGAGTTTCACAGATGCTTCGTTGTTGTTGTGCTTGTCTTCTTGATTGACTGGATGGTGTTACTTCTCCATCGGGTCTTCAATTACGCTTCTCCTGCTGAACAAGTGACAGGAAAGAAAGACTCGATTTTGCAATGATGGCAGTGTTCTTTTTGTGAAGGAACTGGACCGGTTGGATTTTGATGGCAAGAGAAATACGTCAGGACAGAGAACGAGAAAAAAGTCAAGACAAGAGAAATGAAAGCGATAGAAAGCAAGTGATGCCAGATCAACTCAGGAAGAGATGCCATCAAACACTGACAGCCTGTTTCCTCTGTTGACTCCGTCTCTTCGTTTCCTGTCGTTTCTCAACATGAAGGCTGGGATTACGAGAGACATCAGACGAATTCATTATTGACACTCAAGAGAGAAAGACAATAAAACTAGAAAAGACTTTGCAGGAAAGAAAGAAACTGAATCGAAGAGACATCATGTGAGATCATGACGTTATTCTTCTTCTCTCACTATGTCTCTCACTAGGAATCCAGACGAAATGATCAGGAATGAAAGAGAAGGAGAGATAAAATTAAGCTGCATAAATCAAGTTTCAACGGCAAGAACGTGACCCTCCCTCTGGTCAGTCTCGTGCAAACAGGACAGGAAAAGGGCAGTTAAGGATGGACACATGAGTGAGTGAAGGCAATGAGATCGAGACGAACAGAGTAATCCTTTGAGATGCATCCAAGACAAGAAGAGACGTAATTCAAGGAAGAGTGTGACATGAGATATAAATATCGAATAATGAAACATTATTATTACGTCTTAATTTATTGTTATTCACTTCCGGAGATAAGAGTAGGCTAAGGAAGGAGTGATGGCCTTCATCACTTTTCTAGACTTGTTCTTTCTTTCACTCTTTTCCTTGACAGGAGCACTTTGTGTGTACTTTTCCTTCTTCTTCTCGACCGGATCAGGAATAAAGAGGTCCATCCATCCAGTCTCTCATTCCTAGCATTCCTGTCCACTGCTGTCACTCGTTTCCTCTCTAATGCTGATGGTGATGATGATGGGAGGAGGACACTAATGATGATTACAAGGCGAGTGATGCCCTTCTCATTCCAAGAAGAGAAGGTGGCAGCAGGGCATGGACATGATGTCCTTCTCTGATGTCCTCTCTCTTTTTCATGGTTATTTGTGTTATTGTCGATGCCATGTTTTCTGGTCTAGTCTGTCCATTCCTTGTACCTCCCGGTGTTTCTTTCTTCGTCATTCTCTGTCTGTCTGTTCCTTTGGGTGCATTTCATGTCAGTTTCGAAAGCGCTATTACGTTGATTGATGTTTGACGGCCTGTCCATTCCAGGGACAGAAAATGTACTTCAATAAATCACTCCTTTCTCTCTCATTCTCCTCCCCTCCTGCTCTCACGTCAAGGGACACAACTCACACAGGGATGAGAAGCAAACGAGGATGGGAACATGAATAGAAAGCTGCTGGACCAACTGATCCTCACAGGTTGTGTATATGACTTGAGAACCATCTCAAGCAGACACAACGATCTCTCTCCCCATCATTTCCCTCGTAATCTCATGCATTGAGAGTGACTGGAACTGCCCTTTCCATTGAGAACATGTCAGGAACTGACGATAATAAATGATCTTCATACACGTGATAATTAATTAAACAACTTGCCAGGATCAACTGCTAGACAGACAGACAGAAGGGAAGGGAAGGGAATAAAAGAAAGAGGGAGACCAAATAAAAGAGCAAGAAATCAGGACCACATGTTACAACACAATAACGTTATTTTGACCTGCGACTCGTTTTGTATACAACATGTTTCTTTTATTTTTTCAGCTTCTTTTTCATCCATTTAGCCTTAAGTGGAGTGAGAACTATTAAAACCACCTGGACCTTACCTTGAGATCAGATCATGACATGCCTCAGGATAACAGCAAACTAGAGAGACCTCATCAAAATGAGCATCCAATTTTTTCTTGGAAGAAGAGACACAATCATCTTTTCATTAATTTCATCCGATAACTTCTTTGCATGGAAATGCAAGAGGGATAACATCCTCCTTCACTCTTTCTCACGTTATTTTTCCTGAGAATCTTGCTTTCAATCTTGAGTTTGATGATTCATGACTTTGTTGCTTCATAATGAGCAGCATAAGAAGAAGAAGAAGAAGAAGAATAGTCTCTCCCTCGTCAGTCTCATGGACACAAAGCAAACTCATCACTTGTTGGGCAGGACTAGTACAACAACAACAAGAAGAAGAACCATTCGTCTTCGTCTCAAGAAATCAAGAGAATGTGTGTCTCCTCCTCTTCAACCCGAGCAGTAAAGGAAGAAGAAGGTGAGGCAGAATAAAAGCAACTGACCAGTCCTTTTTCTCGATCGGCATCATCTGTTGGTCTTGGTCAACGTTGTTTAATCTCCTCTTTTCTTGGACTAAAGAAAAGAGAGCCGTTCATCATTGGCTTTTACGAATTCCTTTTGTCTGACAGGTCGACCGGACGTGTCTGTGGAGAAGAAGCTGCCCTCTTCCTTGTTTGACAAGCATTGCAGTGAACAAGAGGCAGGTTGTCTTGAGTCTTGAGTCTCGAATCTTGTTCTTGAGTCGTACATCACTTCTCTCGGCCATCAATCAGTGATGACATCGAGCCTCCTTTTTGTTAGAAAGAAATCTTCTCTTTCTCTGGTGACTCAAACGACTCAGTCACTCATCATTCACTCGTCCATCTCCTGTCTTCCTTCCTTGATTCCTGCCTGACTTGTGTGTGAGTGGTCAGTATGTCTGTGATTCTTCTACCCCACCTTAACTTGTTTTTCAAAGAATGAACATTTTAAGAGTAATTGCTCTGCTCGTCCTTGATTTTGAGTTTGACTTATTGCTTTTTTGTTAGGAATGGCAACCAAGTATTAGCAGTCTGGCTCAAACATAGAAAGGAAATGTTTGACGGAAGACAAGAGCCATTCGTCACTCAGTTTTATCGTAAGTTTATCGTGATTCTTGCTGACTCGGTACCCTTCAGTCTTTGTCATGCATTCTCTTCTTCCCTTCATTCATTCAAGACATTCCGTCCTTGTTCTTCATCATCATCTTTTCTATGACTTTGAGCCCCTCTCTCTCTCTCTCGTTCAACTGCCACTAAAAACAAGGTATTAACAGTCAGAGACTTAATTTATGACTGACTTTTTCTTCATCTCCGTCGTCTTTGGCTGAAATGAATTTGCGATCATCATTTTGATAAACTACCCCCGACGATTACGTCTGACTCACTTTTTCTCAATAATTTATTACAGAATGAGAAGGAACCGAAAAAGATCATAAGCGGAAGGAGAGAGGGATCGAAACTTTAAGATGAAGGGCATCAAAGGAGACACATGATGTGTGGCATCTTATTCTGTTTTGCCAGAAGCAAGTTATGATGATGATGATGATGTAGAGAACAAGGGAAAAATAATGAAAAGTGTACCACTAAAGATGGAGGAGTAAAAGAATTTGAGAACCAGGCTTGAAACCAGAGACCATGACACACACATGGCTTGAGGATGATGATGATGCAGGAGAATCAGGAGTCATCTCTCAAACTGTATCTTAGTTTCTTTTTGTCACTTTTCTTTTTGGAATACCATTGTCATCAATTAAGAAGGTGAAGGAAAGACTTGACAGATTCTGCGGGAGAAGTTGTGTCATAACTGCTGAGATGATGATGATCTTAACATGCAGGGTTGAAACATAAAAGTAAAAGTAAAATGTTGACATAACAAGAGTCAACCTGTGTGTGTTTTCCAAGTCTTGTTCGATAAGACATGTCAGTCTCTAGTTATTCTTCTTCTTATGCTTTCATTTTCTCTTTTCCATTTCCCTCTGCATCATTTCATCTCTTTATTTCATTTCTTCCCTCGACATTTTGTGACATAAATAATGCCTTATCCTTTATTCCTTTCACTCTTTTACTCGTATTGTCATTCATTTTCAAAAAAGGGTAGAAATTCATCCGTTAGAATGAATGTGTTCTTTCACAGTAAGAATAAAGAAAAGTCATGATGAAGGAGAGACAGGGGACTAAAACAGCTCCAACTGACATGCATGCTTCCTCATTACGAACATGACTTGATACCATTTGATTGATTTCTACTGAAGAAGAGTCAGAGGAAAAGAATCCTCCTCCCATTCTCTCTGTTTCATCTCTTATTTCGATTCGACTGCCTTTCTCTCATAAGAAGAGGGTTCTTTTTATTTCTCATCGAAAATAGAGAAATAAAGGCGAGAGAGAGCAGAGCGAGAATTTATAATGAGCAGATCGAAGATTACAAAGACGTGTCAAATAAATCATGAGGAGATGGAAGGAAAGAAAACTATGTTCTCTCGATTCGTGTCCTTCAAGTTAATGTCTCGATGCATGACTTGACTTCGAACACACACTTCGTGCGTCATCTGACGGAAGACCTAGAAAACTAAGCGCAGTTACAGTCTAGATTCCTGTCGACTTGTCTTTATATCCGACTGAACTAAACTGCTGGCAATGACAAGGACATACCAAGAACAACTACTAGTCATGAAGAAGCACACATCAGTCTGATCAGGATGTGATCAACGGAAGAAGAGTTGGACTCAAGTCGCCTAAACAACTGGATTGAGAAATGATCTCCTGTCACTGCAAGACTTGTGTTGGGTCTGTGTCTGTGAGTGATAAATGATGAGTCCAGTGGGTTTCATTCTCGACAACAAGAATCGTTTTTTCTTCTTTGAATCCTTCATCGTTTTCGGCATCACAAGGAAAAGAGATTCATCCAAACTGTAATTAGTATTTCTATTATAAATGTTTTTTCGCGTAAAAAATGCATTAATTTTGAGTCAGAAGAATGCAATCGTGATGCACAAGTTTATGGGTCTGAAGCAGACAGACAGACATGAATGAATGGTAGGAAAGAAACAAATGATTCCTTGGCAGGAGATGCACACGAACAGAACAAGAGAGAGATTTCATGTCAAGAATAAAAGAATATAAGAATGAGAGGTTGAAATGGCCTTGAAGTTGATGACTCTTCTCTTCAAAAGTGATCCCAGTCCATCATTAACAACTTTCTGTCTTTCGATTCATTTATCATCATCCTATCCTGTCTGCAGTTAAAACTATCATTCGGCGAACACAAGTCTTTTCCATGATCCATGATTAACGATCTTCTCTCCCTTTTGATTCCATTCCCTGCCCTCTGTCTATTCTTCATCATCATTTTCATCCTTCTCTGCCATCATCCTTCGCTTCCTCTCGAATCATCATCTTCTTTCTCTCTCTTTGTCTTCACAACACCTTGTTTACTGGTTTCTTTTCTTCTTTGTTTTGGACATGTCTTTCTCAATCTCTCAACCAACTTGACATGTTTGCCATGCCATGAACGGAAGATGAGTGTTCTCTCCTGTCAAATCCACATACACATGTCCTCTGGATGACAGCATGAGATGAGAAGGAGCCTCAGGCCTGGTGATCCCATACAGACAGCAGTCTAACTTGAGTTGATGATGACTGTCGGTCGATCGAATGGTCAACTACATCAGGATCAGTAGTTGTTGCTGAGCAGACACGACAAGTTTCCTGACAGGTTTTCCTTCATCCTCACAGACATGTGACAGGAGACACAAAGAAAGGACTTGACAGCAGGATCATTAATTTAGGTATAATTCAAGTTTTTG
>Ga0157374_10005554_pt1 | contig 10616 bp, 11 predicted proteins | sample M25metaG_FD_115308 | JGI IMG/M metagenome (GOLD analysis project Ga0157374, IMG submission 115308) | Miscanthus rhizosphere microbial communities from Kellogg Biological Station, Michigan, USA - M2-5 metaG | ecosystem: Host-associated > Plants > Roots > Rhizosphere > Soil | place: USA: Michigan... | reverse complement strand
GCTCCTGGATCAGGCGCATCAATTAGCCCCTCGGCCGCGGCATCGCGCACCGCTGAGACAAAATAATTGAGCTTGAGATCCATGATCCGATCGATCGTCTCGCGCACGATTTGATCTTGAGTGCTCACTTCGCTTCCTACGCTTATGAATGGACAACCAAGGATTGAGCCGCACTTTTTTTGCACCTCGGCTAGGCGATCATGGACAAAGTCAAAATAGCGATCGAATCGCTCCAGGGGCGGCACTGTGGGCGAAAAAATGGAATCCATCTCTGCTTTCTTCTTACTCCAGCAATCTTCCAAAGCAGCCGCCGCCAGCTCCGATTTGGACTTGAAGAAGTAATAAAAACTGCCCTTCTTTGCCCCGGCACGCTCGCAAATCGCGTCGACCGAAGTGGCGCCATAACTGTTTTCCCAAATCAGGTCCATGGCGGCATCCATCAGGCGCTCTTTCATGTCGCTCACTCTTGGCATGCTTCCAAAATGCCATTGTAGACTGACTAGTCAAGTATTTTTTCAAAGAATTTTTTGGGGAGATCTGGAGGATAGGTTTGCGGCCGTTCGCCAAGCTTCGCCCGGACCGCGGCTGAAGGGCATTATAGCCTCCGCCGAGACAAGCAAAGTGCCCGCCTTCCGGCTCATCTTGAGTCTTTATTATTGAGGGTTGAGAGTTGGGTAAATGGCAGAGCAGGATTTAAATGCAATTGCGTTTCCGACGCTGACTGAAAAACAAATGTTGGAGCTGGAGCGTTACGCCGACGCCGCGCCCAAAAAATTTCCAGCCGGCGAGGCGCTGTTTCGCGCCGGTGATCGCGATCCCAAATTTTACGTAATTAAAGCAGGCGAAATCGAGATCGTCGATATAACTGGGGAGCAGCCGAAAACACTTAGGGTTCAAGGACCGGGAAATTTCACCGGTGACGTTGGCCATCTTACCGGTAGTCCAAAGATCGTTAGCGCCATCGCGCGCTCGGATTGTGAAGCCTTCGAAATATCCGAAACAAAGTTGCGAGAAATTTTGAATCAAGACCCGCAGCTCAGTGACGTCATCCTGCAAGCATTTATCGCGCGGCGGCAATTGATGCGGGAATCGCCCGACTTTACCGGGTTGCGTGTAATTGGTTCTCGTTATTCACGCGATACCTTCCGTATCCGCGATTTTCTGGCAAAGAACCACGTCCTGTTCAAATGGTTTGATTTGGAGGAGGATCCCGCGGTCGCGCAGTTTCTTCAACAAATCGGTGTAAGCGAAGCCGAGACACCGGTCGTTACCTGCGCGCACTGTCTGCTTTTGCGAAATCCTTCAAACCGTGAACTGGCTGAAGCCATCGGTATTCGGCGGACGGTTGAACATACCGTTTATGATTTAGCGATTGTTGGTTCGGGTCCGGCGGGACTGGCCGCAGCGGTATATGGCGCTTCCGAAGGACTGAATACGATTGTGCTGGAGCATATCGCCCCAGGAGGGCAGGCCGGCAGCAGCATGCGAATCGAGAATTATCTTGGCTTTCCGACAGGCATTACCGGCAGCGAGCTAGCCGAACGGGCTGCTCTGCAAGCCGACAAGTTCGGGGCGCGAATCTCAATTGCAACTCCAGTAACAAAATTGTCTTTCGACAACGCCTATTCAGTTCTTGAACTGGAAGGTGGCGAAAATGTCGTTGCCAAATGTCTGCTCATCGCCACCGGGGCTGAATACCGGCGCCTTGATGTGGAACATTGTAGCCGGTTCGAAGGCGCCGGAGTTTATTATGCCGCGACGCCTAACGAGGCACAGATGTGCCGCGGTGCGGATGTCGTCCTTGTCGGTGGCGGCAATTCCGCCGGTCAGGCAGCGGTTTATCTATCGCAGAATGCACGCAAGGTTTTTCTGCTCATCCGTGGTGATGATCTTTGCAAGAGCATGTCGAGCTACCTGGCGCATCGGATCATAAACACGTCGAATATCGAGCTGCGTCGTTGCACTGAAGTGGTTCGTATGAACGGCGATGGGCATTTGAGTTCTGTTGAAATCCTAAATAAAACAACCGGCGACAGAGAGACGTTAGCGACCGCTGCCCTTTTCAGCTTCATCGGTGCATCGCCACGGACGGGCTGGTTACCTGCGGAGATTGAGAGGGACGAAAGAGATTTTGTGCGCACTGGAATCGACGTTGGCGATTCACCGCGCTGGATTTTGAAGCGGCAGCCATTTCTGCTGGAAACAAGCCGGCCCGGGGTGTTCGCCGCTGGCGACGTGCGCTCGGGTTCAGTCAAACGGGTTGCCTCTGCTGTCGGCGAAGGTGCGATGGCGGTCCAGTTTGCTCACGAGTACTTAAAGACGATGTAATTTATGACTAACGAAAAATGTACACATCTTTCCGCTATTACCGAGGTAAAACACCCGTCACGTCCCGAATGTAGTGAGTGCATAAAAATCGGAGCGCGTTGGGTGCATTTGCGAACGTGCCAGGAATGCGGAGTGACCTTGTGCTGCGACAGCTCTCCGAATCAGCACGCCAGCAAACATGCTCATGCTACCGGGCATCCCGTGATCGCTTCCGGCCAGCCGGGCGAGCGCTGGCTTTATTGCTACCCGGATGACGCGCTTATGCAGTACTAGGGTCGGCGGAGCGGACGAATCGATTAAGCATATGCACATCAGCCAGATGAATTGGATGATGGTGGAGGAGTACCTTAAGCGCGACGATCGCTGTGTGTTGCCGCTCGGTAGTACCGAGCAGCACGCGTATTTAAGTTTGAGCGTTGACAGCATTCTAGCTGAACGAATGGCGGTGGAAGCCGCGGAGCCTCTGGGCGTGCCAGTCTTTCCGGTTTTGGCTTATGGAATCACGCCATACTTCCGCGCATTTCCTGGTTCGATTACGCTACGTATTGATACGCATCTAGCAGTAGTTCGCGATATTCTCGATGCTTTGGCGGAGCAGGGTTTTAAGAGAATCCTGATCGTGAACGGCCACGGCGGGAATTCCCCGGCACAGTCACTGGTAGGCGAATGGATATCGGATTGTCCGAATGTTCGAGTTAAGTTTCACAACTGGTGGAGTGCACCAAAAACCTGGGCACAGGTTGTCGCGATCGATTCGGTCGCCTCGCATGCGTCGTGGATGGAAAATTTTCCGTGGACACGGCTCGCCAGCATTTCCATGCCCGGCGAACAAAAGCTGATGAGTGATCTCGAGTATTTGCGGCAATTGGATCCGAAGTCACTGCGCGACTATCTGAAGGATGGCAACTATGGCGGTCGCTATCAGCGCAATGATGAAGAGATGATGAAAGTTTGGCAGGCGGGGGTCGCTGAGACGCGCGAACTCCTGGAAAATATTTAGGCAAGTTCAATGGACTCCGCCACTCCGGCTCGGAGTCGCCGCCGGTGGTTCAGTGAACCGCCCCTACCTGACCCTGAAGCCCCAGCCGCCCGGCGTCCAACTTTAACGCGGCGATGACCTGTGCAATGACGTCATCCAACGGCATCCCCAATTCTTCTGCCCCATTCACCATGTCTTCGCGATTCACCGCGCGAGCGAAGGCTTTATCTTTCATTTTCTTTTTTACGGCCGCGACCTCGACCTCATGAATGCTTTTCGATGGACGCACGCGCGCCACCGCAATGACGAATCCGCTCAGCTCATCGACAGCGTAAAGCGTTTTCTCCAGCGGTGTTTCACGAGACACGCCTGAATAATCAGCGTGTGAAAGAATCGCACGGCAGATCTCTTCGCTCCAGCCGTGCTCGCGCAACCACGCTACACCGACAAAGGGATGACCTTCGGTGGAGCTACGTTCAAGATTCGGATGACGCTCGTAATCCATGTCATGCAATAATCCGACGGCTTCCCAAGTGTCCGCATCTTCACCTCGCAACTGCGCAAAATGTTTCATCGAATCCGCCACGGCGTAACAGTGTTTTCGCAAGCTTTCCGATTGGACCCATTCGTGAAGAGTGGTCAACGCTTGAGCTGATTTTAGGTTTGCAGTCACAGATCAGAAAATGCAACTCCGAACATGGAATGTCTAACCGGTTATCACCATAATCGGCGACCGGCTTTCGACGAAGCGACAAGCCGTTCTAGCCGATTCGCCTGGGTTTGCGAGCGCTTCGCGCTAACCACCCACCAAATTGCGGTTTGCCGATAGGATTTGGGCTGTCTTTGAAAGAATCTCCATGCGCCTCTCTCGGCACGGAACCGTTTTGTTGCTGCGCTGCTCAATTTCGCCACTTTGCGATTTTCATAACTGTAAACGTGTGATTTCGCGGGTATGCGCTTCTGAAAGGCCGTCATCCCCGCCGAGCGAACTTGCCCTCCACGAATAAGTTTCTTCATGCGCGCGATATTGATCGCGCTCCAAATGCTGCTGGGACGCCGCGGCGTGAAACGAATTTTATAGCTGTCCGCGTTGATCGTTTTTCGCAAACCGTCGATCCAACCAAAGCACAGAGCTTCGTCGACCGCCTCAGGCCAGGCAATACTCGCCCGTCCGGAGAACTTTCGATGAAATCCAACCCATTGCTCGGTGCTGATCTGGTGATGTTTCTCGAGCCACTTTCGAAAATCATCGGGTTTCCCGAAAAAAATTGGAGAATTCGCTTTTTGTTTCATGTCGTTTCAGGGACCACTTGTAGCAAAGGCACTAACGCCAGTCCGGCTGGACCTGCGGGGCACATAGGCATTTTGCCCGTTGAAGTATGTCCCCCAAGTACGGAACTGCCTGATCACCTTGCCAACTTTGCCAGAAAAAGGGCCAAACCCGTTGTTCTGAACGAAACATAGTTGGTGGGAAGCGCCTGTCCTGCGTCCATATCAGCCGATATCCTGATGATTGCGGTGCGACGTTGATGGGCAGCGCATCCATAGAAGACGAACAAATTCGCTAGAAAGGATGAAAATATGCAGCGCGTGATACATTTCGAAATTTACACGGACGATCCGGAAGCGGTCCAACCGTTTTACGAGGACGTTTTTGGCTGGAAGTTCCAGAAGTTCGAGGGCGGACCGCTCGAATATTGGATTGTCAAGACCGGCAACGACAACACTCCGGGCATCAATGGCGGTCTGACTCGTCCTCGGGAGGGTCAGCAACCTGGAACGATCAATGCGGTTGCGGTTCCATCGTTAGATCGGTCGATTAAAAAAATTGAGGAGCGCGGCGGGAAGATTTGTGTGCCGAAGATGGAAATTCCGAAGGTTGGTTGGTTAGCCTACGCTGAAGATCCGGCCGGGAATGTCTTTGGAGTCATTCAGCCAGCGCCTCAGGTAAAAACATCGAACGGGAAGATGCGGCGCGAGGTCGCGGCTTCAGTTGGATAAAAGCAGAACAGATCAAAGGGAGGAACCATGAGTACGGAAGATGTCGCGATGAGATTGGTAGAGCTTTGCAAAGGAACCGAATGGAAGAAAGCGGTCGATGAACTTTACGCGAACGACATCGTTAGCGTGGAACCGCGCGCGGTCGCTAACATCCCGGCCGAGATCCAGGGGATCGATCGCGTACGTGGCAAGAACGATTGGTGGGAGAAGAATATGGAGGTGCACGACTCAAAGGTGAGCGGGCCGTTTGTCGCGGGCGATACCTTTGTGGTGCGCTTTGACATCGATGCGACGGATAAGAATTCGAAACAAAGAATGCAAATGTCCGAGGTCGGCATTTACACAGTCAAAGACGACAAGGTAGTGCGCGAAAGATTCCTACCGTTGGCGGAGTAAAAGAGCAGAGACAGCGACAAAACAGAGAGAAGTGCGACCTGGAGGGGGCATTGCCGCTCCCCCCGGCAGAGTTGCCGCTGGAGCGGTAATGTCTCTCTCAGCGCGGATGCCCCCCGGACCTTAATCTTCGTCCTCTATCTCTGGCTTGGGAAGAGGGGATGAAATTTTGACGTGGGTAATTTTTTCTTCAGGAGCACGAGTAGCTTCCAGGACGACCTTCTCTGGTGGTTCGCTTCGTGCATATAGATAGATAAAGACGGTCTTGGTATCGTTGACACTGTTATTGCTGCGGCTGCTATTGAGTTTATCGCCTTTCGCTGCCTCCCAGCTATCTCCAAGTTCGGCCGGCGTAAGTGGCGATGTTCCGGTCTGGACAATGTTAACCTCGTCATCCACGATTTTCTTTACCGCTGGACCGTCAGCCTTGAATTGCGGTACTTTAGGTGTCCAATCCGGTAGCTTCACCGGTCCCGGCGCTTCGAGCTGTTTCTGCAAAGCGGCTTTTTCCTTCGCTTCTTCTTTGTCTACCTCCTCCAGTTGCTTCTTCACATCAGGCATTTTCACGCCCATTTTTTGGGCCGCATCGGCTGCTTGGTTGAGGGCATCGTCGACTTCCTTGTCGGGATCTTCTGCGTAGACCAAATACGGAAGAGAGAGTGACGCGACAACACAGAAAACAAAAGCAAGGAGCCTAAAGTTCATAGCAATTAGAATATCCGAATTGACGACATAGTAGCAACCTGAACCCGGACCGAAAAATCAAAGTTGCTCGATGTGATAGCCGCGATGGCGTAAGAGGGCGACTACGCCGTTAGGTCCACCCATATGCGCCGTGCCGGCCACAACGAAGTAGGTCTTGCCGCTTTGCAAGTATCCTTCGATTTTCGGAATCCATTTGCGGTTGCGATCAGTCAGGAAACGGTCTGCGAGCGAAGGAAAATTGCGGAACTCATCCACCATGATGCGGGTATCGGTATCTGCGTCCCCGCGCCTCCAGGCTCTTGCGATCTCATCGCCCGTGCTGCCCCCGCCAGTTTGCGAGGGGAGAAACATCATCAGCAGCATTGCTTCACTTTGCCGATCAGTTAAGCCGAGGAAGACCTCGGCGTGTTCACGTGCCGATTCCAAGCCCGACACTGGTTTCGAATTGGCGCGCGCACGTCGGAGCAGGAATTCTTCTACGCCCAATGTCTCGGACATTCCGTGCAAAGCGGGTGCTTGCAGCACCAGCGAAAGAAACCAGGGTCGATAGCGCGCAAATTTGCTTTCCGGGACGCTTAACAGTTTAAAAACACGTCGCAAGTAATCGTAAGTTCGCGGATCGACATGATTTTTCAGACTGTCGCCCTTCGGATATTCACCGGCTTTGAGTATTCCTTTGCTCGATTCCAGTAGCGCTTTGGGATCTACCTCGCAGACAAGCCGATCGGAAGCATCAAAGGCACGATTGTAGGCAGCCGGCAAAGGATAATCTTTGCTTTTCAATGCGTGGATAGACCCTCCGAGATAAAGGACATTAGTACCGCTTGTGACCTTCCAGACACAAGCTGCACCAGCCTGGTTGACGATTAGGATCAGCGATGCGGCAACAATAATTCTCAAGGCAACAAGGGACATTCGCCGGCTCCTATGGCAGTGGCCTTGCGGTAGAATGAGTTTCAAAAGTGGACGTGACACGATAAATTGGTGGAAACAAAGATGACCTTTTCTTTCGTTCCTAGCATCGCGATTGTGTTGGGGCTCGCTCTTGCTTTCGATGCCTTCGCTCAGGATGTTCCCATTGACAAGCTACTGAACAAGCTTCCGCCGCCGGAAAAGGTGCTTAAGCGGCCGACTCAGGGCGAAGTGCAACAGCAAGATCCTGCATTTCGCGACGCTCTGGGACAGCAGGTCATCTCCGCGATTAGCAAGGGAGATTTGCGACGAGCCATGGATTTTAGTCGCAAATTGACTGAACGTTACCCGCGGAGTGCCCCGGCATATTGTCTCCGTGGATCTTTAGCCTTCAGTTTGCGTCAGTATAGAGAAGCGACTTCTGCTTTCCATACTGCTGCTGGCATTCAACCCCGCTCGGCTGATGCGCATTTTGGCTTGGGATTGGTAGAAAGTGCACAGGGCCGTTTTGCCGCGGCGTTGCCACATCTTCAACGTTCCGCGGAGCTCGAACCAGACTCTTTTATTCCGTACTTTTTTCTGAGCGATTGCGCCCAAAGCCTGGGTCGCAAAGAGGAAAGCCGGCGATACGCTAAGAAGGCGACTGAACTCGCGCCCTCTTTTGTGTTTACCTGGTTGTTGCTGGCGCGGGCCGAGAAACAGCTGGGGCACACGGAAGCTACGTTGGACGCTGTCTCAAAGGCGGCTGAAGTAGCGCCGGACAGTACTGCTATGCTGGCATTGCAAGGATATAGCTATATTAGTGCAAACCGACTGGCGCAGGCTATTCCACCGTTGCATCGTGCCGCGCGTCTGGCTCCGCGAGATTACCTTGTGCAATCACAATTGGGATACTGTTTGGCGACAACGGGACAGGTGGATGCGGGAATTGGCTATCTCCGAAAAGGCGCAAGTTTGGCGCCGAACTATGGACCAGTTTGGGAAAATCTTGGATTGGCTTACGAAAAGAAGGGCAATCACCGCGATGCCGTGAAAGCGTTTGAAAAAGCGACGCAGCTTATGCCGAACCGCCGGGTAGCGTGGGAACATCTGTCCGAGCAATACCGCGCAATGGGACGGATGCAAGATGCACAGCATGCCGCTGCTCGCGCACAATCACTTCCGGCGAGGAATTCAAAGCCCAGACGTAAGAAAGCTTAATTGCGCATCATTTGGTTAGCTGTTTCCGGATGTAAGTCACGGCCATTCGCATGGCTTGATTGTTGCTGCTCCGGAACCGGGCGGCGGCATTGACAATAGGTGTTGCCCTATTTAGGCTGCGCGACCCTAGAAAATTATGCGTCCTATTTGGAAAGGCAGCATCAGCTTCGGGTTAGTGTACATCCCGATCTCCGTTTACTCCGCCACGCGCGAAGAGAAGTTGAGTTTTCGTCAACTGCGCGCGACTGACCTAAGCCCGATTAAATATAAGAAGGTAGCTGAGGCCGACATGAAAGAAGTCACGGCCGATCAAATCGTCAAAGGTTTCGAATACGAGCGTGGCCGGTACATCGTGCTAAAGGACGAAGACTTTGAGAAGGTACGGATCGAATCGACGCATTCGATCGATATAACCGACTTCGTGGAGTTGGAACAGGTCGATCCGAAATTCTTTTACAGACCTTACTTTCTCGAAGCGCAAAAAGGTGGGGAGAAGGCTTATGCGTTGTTGCACAAAGCGCTCAGTGGGACGGGCAAGATCGGGATCGCCAAGGTTGTCATTAGCAACCGCGAGTATCTGGCCGCGGTCAAACCAGACGGGCTATTTCTGATTTTGGAGCTGATGCATTTTGCCAGTGAAGTTTTGACGCCGGACGAGTTAAATCGGCCCAAGACCGAACTGAACGAAAAAGAGCTGAAGATGGCGCACGCGCTGATTGAAAGCATGTCGAGCATGTGGGAACCGAAGAAGTATCGTGACGAATATCGCGACGCAGTGATGGAACTGATCGAACAAAAAGCTAACAAGAAAGAGCTTGGTCCTAAGATTGAGGTAAAACCGCGCGCCACCAACGTGGTCGACCTGGTCAAAGTTTTGCAGGAAAGCCTAAATCGGAATCAATCGCTTAAGGTAAAGCGTGGTTCTGGTCGGAACGGTGGCAGATCATCGGGCGCGCTAGTTAAGCAGAAACGGCGCGCGGTGGCGTAAGCCTATTCTGCAGCGGCGGCGTATGACCGCCGAAAGTTGTTAATTCGGCAGTCACAGACCGCCTGCTACAGCTGCAGCAGCTGCATCATTTGCGTCGCGAGCTTCGGTCCGATCCCTGCCTCTTCGTGTTTGAAATAAACAAAAACATCCGACCATCTTTCGCGTTGTGCTTTGAGCACGTCGGCCCATTGGTTCATGTCATCTGGTTGATAATCTTCGCGTCGTAAACGGAGATAACCCCAATCAGCGGTCGCGATCTGCGGCGTCTGTAGTTTGTCGGTGTCGGCAATGCACAGGCAAACATTTCGTTTCCGCAGTAGCGCAAATACTTCCTCATCCAGCCAGGATTCGTGACGAAACTCAAAGGCCGCTCGCATACTCGCCGGCAACGATTCTGTGAAATGCTCCAACAGAGCAGCATCTTTCTTCAAGTTGGGTGGAAGTTGAAACAAAATCGGCCCAAGACGCATCCCTAGCCCCGTGGCCACCTCATAAAAATAGTCCACGGTATCCCCGCAATTCCGCAATCTGGAAAAATGCGTCACCTTTTGCGGCGCTTTCAGGGTGAATCGAAAGGTCTCTGGCGTCAGCTTGCACCAGTTTTCAATCGTTTTTGGAGCTGGAATGCGATGAAAGGTATAGTTAATTTCCGTGGTATTGAGTCGCTGGGCGTAAAAGGGCAGCATCTTGGCTGCCGATAAATCGTCCGGGTAAAAGTTCCCTTTCCATTCCGCATATTGGAAGCCGGAAGTGCCAATCCAGTAGTTCACTTGCCACGTACTCCGTTGGTCACTCGCACGAGCTCGGCCGCGACTTGTCCAATTCGTTTAACGACCTTTGTGTCGGTGAGCTTGTCGCCGTTGAAAGAATCGCCGGTAGCATAGACAAAGCGCGGAATAATTAGGCAACGGAAATCGAGCATTAGGCTGTTGGCAAAGCTCATTACCGACATGTAGCTTCCCATGCCGCCGGCGGCACAAAGAAAGGCAACTATTTTGTCTTCCCAGGCCCCTCCGGTTAACTCAACCAAGTTTTTCGCGGCTGCGCTAACATCGTAGTTGTAAACCGGAGTCGCCACGATGATTCCATCAGCGCTTTCGATTGCGGTAG
>Ga0157374_10005553_pt1 | contig 10616 bp, 7 predicted proteins | sample M25metaG_FD_115308 | JGI IMG/M metagenome (GOLD analysis project Ga0157374, IMG submission 115308) | Miscanthus rhizosphere microbial communities from Kellogg Biological Station, Michigan, USA - M2-5 metaG | ecosystem: Host-associated > Plants > Roots > Rhizosphere > Soil | place: USA: Michigan... | reverse complement strand
GCTCGCGCTGGAACGCGTCTCGCGGGTCCGTACGGTCGCGGTCACGCGCGTCGCGATCGCGCGGATCTTCGTCGCGCTCTCGGGGATCTTCAGCTCCTCGAGGATCATGCTCGAGCATGGCCGAGTCCTCGAATAGAAGCCGCTGCCGCACTTCGCCGTGTGTGACCACTCCTGGCGGCGAGATTCCAACAACCGCCAACGTTTGCATCACTTAGCTGCGATTTGAGTGGGCCCACTTTTGGGCCCACTCTGATGCAAAAAACGGCGATTGAGGGCGACGCGGGGTAGATCGCGAGTGTCGCTGACGATTCAGCTAACTCGCGATGCTTGTTTGTGTTGTGGAGATTTTCGAGTGAAGTGGTCGGGGCGGCCGGATTCGAACCGGCGACCCCCTGCGCCCAAGGCAGGCACTCGACACTACTGTCGGCGAGTGCTTCGATCGCCGCCCGCAATTGGAGAGTCGCCCTTCAGCCGCTAAACTTGATATGCGACTCCAACTTAAACGACAGACGGAATGATGCGCCTAGCAAATAGCTCGATGACAGTGCGCTCTGTGTGCGGACCTGTCTTTCGTGCAATTCCAAAATCAAACGGTCGATAGCTCGTCCTTTCTTAAGTGATGACCTTCGTGAATCGGCAGCGGTTACTTCAAACGTAAACACCTCTGCCTGGCCGGAGCCCAATTTCGCTGAAGTTCTTTAGGGCAGTCGGTTTGCTCCCTCGGCGCGGAACGTCACACGCACAGGAGGGAGCATGTCTGATCGCGAAGAAACGCTCGTGCTTCGACAGTCACTCACGCGCCGCGAGTTCACGCTCGACGCCGCGCTCGCCATCCTGGCCGGATGCGTCATCACCATCGCGGATACCTCATGCGGCAGCGACAGCAGCACGTCGCCAACCCCGGCCGCAGCCGCAGCCCCGCCCGCTGACGTGAATGGCGTGATCGCCTCGAATCACGGACACATCGCGGTGATCATGGGCGCGCAAATCACCGCCGGCAACGCAGTCTCGCTCGACATCCGGGGCACCGCGTCGCACACACACACGGTGGCGGTCTCGCAATCTGATTTGGGGACGCTCAAGAATCGACAGGCGGTGACGATGACATCGACGACCGATTCGAGTCATTCGCACGCCGTGACGTTCACGCCGTCATGAAGTAAGGCCGGACGGACTCTCAATCGCGTCGCTCAGCTGCCGTCGTCTTCAACTGCGTCGAGCCGATGGGCCGTGGTTCGCGATGGCGGCGCTTCGGCCGAAGCAAATCTGTTGAAAGTGAAGTGTTGAAAGGACAGATTCAAGCGCTGTAGCCGATCGGCCGTTGCGCACACGGCCGGCGCGGATAGTCCTATCTTCGCTCCTCCATACTCTGGTAAAACCGCGGCATGAGCTGCGATTGCAAACTCTCATCGAGTCGCAGGGTGCTCGAGCTTCCTGAGGATCTCCGGCCTAGATTTCTGGACGGATTGACAATGGCCGAACTCGATGCCGTTCTGTCTGAAGGCACCCATCGTAGCTTTGCTGCATCTTCCGTGATTGTTCAGCAGGACGATCCAGCTGAGCGCCTGTTCCTGTTGACGAGCGGCCGTGGCAGACATTTCGTCATCACAGGCGACGGGCAGAGAATTCTCCTCCATTGGCTGACGGCCGGGCAGATTTTTGGCGGCGCGGCGATTGTGTCTTCTCCCTCCCGGTATGTCGCGAGCACAGAGATCTTGTCGGCCGGCTGTGCACTCGTTTGGGAGCGGAAAACGATCCGGGCGTTGGCGATTCGAATTCAGAGATTACTGGACAACGCGTTGTCGATTGCCGTGACCGAGCATGTGGCCTGGCTGACCGCCGCAAGGGTCAGTCTCAGCTCCGCAGACGTCCAATCGCGTCTCGCCCACCTGCTGGTGAGTCTTGCCTGCGGAATCGGCAAGAGTGGCCGGGACGGCGTTGAGATTCCAGTCGGGAACGAAGAGTTAGGATCCGCAGCCGGCGCGACGCAATTCACCGTCAGCCGCATATTGAGCAAATGGCAGCGTGACGGCATTCTGCGCAAGGGCAGGGGGAGAATCATCCTCCGGCGTCCGGAACTGCTGGCAGATGCGTGAGATGTTCTGAGGGACGAGCTCAAGCCCACGGCTGATTGCTCGAGAGCAAACAGTAGATTGCTTCGCGACAACGACCGCTTCCCTGGTTCTCTGTAATCTGGCGTTGCTTCCCGCGAGAACCGCAACAACGCGGGGGCAAGAGGAGAACCGTATGAGGAAGGTCGTTGGACTCGCGTTCGCGCTCGCTCTCGCTTCGTCAGCACCGGCTGTCGCAGCACCCACAACGTGCACGGGCTACGTACAGGACATGACGATTGCCGCCAATCTGGATGTGCCCGCCGGCGCGACGTGCACACTGGTCGGAAGCGTGGTCAACGGCAACGTCACCGTGGAGGGGACGATGCTCTCGTACGGGACGAGGTTCGACAAGAATGTCACCGTCACCGGCGGCGTGATTACGATTGCCAACGGCAACGGTCTCACGTCCGCATTGGCAGGCAACCTCACGATCACCGGTTCAACGGCCATGAACTACATCGGCTGCCCCAATAAGAGCAACATTATCCAGGGCAACCTCACGTTCACCGGAAACTCCGGCAGACTTTACGTCTGTGAAGCAACGGTTCAGGGCAGTGTGACCGTGAACGACAACATCCGCGTCAACATCGACTGGCAGGGCGCGACGGTGGCGGATCTCAACCGGATGACTGTCGGAAAGAACCTGACCTGCTCCGGGAACCTGCAATCTGGCGGTCCGGTTCCGGTGTCAGGTGGCAATAACACGGCGACGAACAAGCTGGGTCAGTGCGCCGGCCTCTGACACCTGCGCCGTCGCTCATCGCCGGCCGGCTAAAAGCGATGAGAACTCACCGAGCCGATCGAGCGGGCGAACCGGGTTCGCCCGCTCGCTGCTTTTTGTCCCCGCGCTACTTCCGGTAATCCAGCGCCGGTTTCCGATCCGCGAGTCGCGTCTTGTAGACGAAATTCGGTCCGCGCCGCTGATCGAACTCTGCCTTCGCCTTCTGGATGTGTGAAGCATCGGTGAAGAGATCGACGGTCGTGAGCGCCATCGATTTCGCGGCGACCATCATCCCTTTCACGCCGATTGTCCCGCCGGCGCACGCGGTCGCCTGCCAGCTGTGCGCAGGAACGCCAGGGGCGAACGTCGCCGCGGTCATGGAGACCGATGGCACGTTCCAGCTGACGTCGGCGTAGTCGGTCGAGGCGCTCATGACCTGGCCGTCGCGCATTGGGCGCACCTTCTCCTGCGATCCGATTTGAACGTCCGGCGGATCCGTGAGCGTCTTGCGCAGTTCCTCCGCGAACTTCACTTCCTCCGGCGTGTAGGTGAAGCCGCCGACACGTTCGAGATTCGTGTTCATCAGCCCGCTGAGATACGTGTTCGGCAGCACGTTGTACACCGCCCCGGTGATCTCCAGCTCCATCGTCGTGCCGGTGCCGAGCGCGGCGCCTTTCGCGGCGTTGACGATCCGCTCCCAGATGCCGTCGAGGATCGGCATGTTCGGATGACGCGCGTAGTAGTACGCCTCGGCGAAGTCGGGGACGATGTTCGGCGCGGCGCCGCCGCGCGTGATGATGTAGTGGATGCGCGTCTCCTGCGGCACGTGCTCGCGCATCATGTTGACGAGATAGTCCATGCCCTCGACCGCGTCGAGCGCGGAGCGGCCGCGATCGGGTGCCGCCGCGGCATGCGCCGCGACGCCGTGGAAGCGGAATTTGCCGGTGATGTTCGCGGTTGAACTCGTGGGACTCGCCTCGTTGCGATCGCCGGGATGCCACGACACGGCGACGTCGACGTCCTTGAACAGTCCGTCGCGCACCATGTACACCTTGCCCGATCCGCCCTCTTCCGCCGGCGTGCCGTAGTAACGGAGCGTTCCGGTGTGACCCGACGCCACGAGCCATTCCTTCACGGCCACTGCGGCCGCGAGCGCGCCGGTGCCAAGAAGATTGTGGCCGCAGCCGTGGCCGGGTGCACCTTCTTCGATCGCGTGATGATTCGCGGTCTGTGCTTCCTGCGAGAGTCCTGGCAGCGCGTCGAACTCGCCGACGATGCCGATGACGGGTTTGCCGGAACCGAACGTCGCGACGAACGCGGTGGGAATCCCGGCGACGCCGGCGGTCACCTGGAAACCGGCGGCCTTCAGCTGCTGCTGCAGCAGCGCGCTGCTCTTCTGCTCCTGGTAGCCAATCTCGGCAAAGCCCCAGATCTCCTTCGCGACACCGGCGTATCGCTCGCGCTTCGCGTCGATCCCGCGCAGCATCGCGGCGCGATCGTCGGACGACGGCTGCTGCGCGGAGAGGACGGCTGTGTAGTGTCCGGCTTTATCCGGACCTTGATCGGCCGGACCAACCGTCAGCAACAACACCAGCACGATCAGCGGTTTTCGGGGCATCGGGGGCACTCCTCGTGAGATAGCATAGGGGAAAAGAGGTTTCCATGAAGAAATCCGTGGCGCTGGCGCTGCTCGTCGCCGGCGTGTGTCTCCAGTCTCCCCTCGGCGCGCAGCCGGCGAAGACCACTGCATCGCCGATGTCGCCGTCGACGCCGTTCGTGCGGGATCCGAAGATTCCGATCGACGAGGAGTACACGAAGAAGATCAAAGAGTACACGACCGAGCCGTTCTTCGGCTCGCCGCTAGTGGACTACCTGCCCGCATCGAAAACGGTGCCGACGCCGAAAGCGGTGTTGGGCGACGTGGCCGGCGCGCCAGGAAAACTGCCGTACGCCGAAGAGGTGTACCAGTACATGCGCATGCTCGAGAAAGCGGCGCCCGGGCGGGTGAAGGTCGTGAGCATCGGGAAGACCGAAGAGGGGCGCGAGATGATCGCGGTCGCGATCGCGTCCGACGCGCTGATGGCCGGCCTCGAAGAAAATCGCGCGCGACTCGCGAAGCTCGGCGATCCGCGCACGATCAAGATGGACGATGTGCAGGCGGAGGCGCTCGTCAATGCATCGACGCCGATCTACTACATCACCGGCACGATCCTCTCGCCCGAAACGTGAGCGCCCACGGCGCTGATTGAGCTCGCGTCCCGCCTGGTCGTTGACGAGCACGAGTACATCAAAGCGATCCGCAACAACCTGATCACATTGATCACGCCGGTGATCGAGGTCGACGGCCGCGACAAGATGGTCGACGTCTACAAGTGGCACCTCGCGCACCCGGGACAGAACTATCCCGGCCTCGTCTACTGGGGCAAGTACGTCGCGCACGACAACAACCGCGACGCGATGGGCGCGACGCTGAAGCTCACCGAGAACGTGATCAACACGTGGAATCAGTGGCATCCGCAGGTGTTGCACGACCTGCACGAGTCAGTGCCCTATCTGTACGACAACACGGTCGGCGATGGACCGTACAACGCGTGGATCGATCCGATCCTCGCCGACGAGTGGGAGATGATCGGCTGGAACAACGTGTCGGAGATGACGAAGTTCGGGATGCCGGGTGTCTTCACGCACGGCAACTTCGACACGTGGTCACCCGGCTACCTGATGTTCATCGCGGCGCTCCACAACGGTATCAGCCGCCTCTACGAAACGTTCGGCAACGGCGGCGCCGACACGGTGGTGCGCGAGCTGCGTCCCGACGAATACGCGCGCACGTGGTACAAGCAGAACCCGCCGCTGCCGAAGACCACATGGTCCCAGCGCAACAACAACAACTACGAGCAGACGGGACTGCTCACCTCGCTCCACTACTTTGCCGGCAACGGCAAGCTGTTCCTGCGCAACTACTACCTGAAGAGCAAGCGATCGATTCTCAAAGCGAAGACCGAAGGACCGGCGGCCTACGTGCTCGCGGCTGACGATCCTCGTCCGGGTGCGCAGGCGGAGCTGCTGCGCGTATTACAGAAACAGGGCGTGGAGATTTCGCGCGCGACCGCCGATTTCACCGTCACCGTGCCTGGCAAACGCGGTCCTGCGCGGCAGAATCCGACGATGACGGACGCGCCCGCCTCCGGCGGGCCGAATCAGGGGCAGGATGGGCAGGATAGGCGGGACGGGCAGGAAGGGCGGGATAGAAACACACCTCCACCGCCGACGACGCGGACTTTCCCCGCGGGCTCGTACATCGTCCGGATGGATCAGCCATACAGCCGCATTGCCGATTCGTTGATGGACTACCAGTACTGGAGCCCGAACGATCCGCAGAAGACGCCGTACGACGACACGGGCTGGACGTTCCCCGAACTGTTCAACGTGCAGGCGGTCCGCGTCGCAGATGTGAAAGTGCTCGACGCGCCGGTCGAGAAACTGACCGGACCGGTTCGCGCCAAGGGTGGTTCGACAGGCGCGGGATCCGTCTATCTCGTGAACCACAACGCGGACGTCGCGCTGGCCACGCTCCGCTACGCGTTCAAGGAGGCGTCGTTCGAAGCGGCAGAAGAGCCGTTCGACGCCGCGGGCAAGAAGTTCAATCGCGGCTCGTTCATCATCAAGAACGCGCAGGCGAACGATCTTCAGAAGGCCGCGAGCGATCTCGGACTGCAGATCGTCGCCGTCAGCGCAGCTCCGTCGGTGAAGACACATCCCGTGCGGGCGCCGCGCGTGGCACTGCTGCACACATGGCTGACCACACAGACCGAGGGCTGGTGGCGGCAGGCGTTCGATGGCGCACGCGTGCCGTTCACGTACATCAGCACGCAACAGGTTGCGGCTGACGCCAATCTCAACGCGAAGTACGACGTCATCATCTTCCCGCCGGTCGGCCGCGGACCCGAAGCGATTGTGAACGGCATGCCGATGTGGGGCAACGCACTACCATGGAAGAAGACGGACGTGACGCCCAATCTCGGCTCCGAGGATCAGACCGACGATATGCGTCCGGGCCTCGGCTGGGCCGGCGTCGCGCACCTGCAGGACTTCGTGCGCAAAGGCGGCCTGCTCCTCACGGTGATGGACACCGCGGACCTCGCCGTCTCGAGCGGGTTCACTCCCGGACTCTCCGTCGCCGCACGCCAGCGCCTCCGGATCGTCGGCAGCGTCGTCCGATCAAAAACAGTCGATGCGACGAGCCCGATCGCGTACGGCTACACCGACAACCTCGCGCTCTGGTGCGACAACGGTCCCATCTTCAACGTCTCGAACATCTTCGGCGCGCGCGGCGGCCGGCGGCTCGGACCGGACGATGGCGGGAACCGGCCGACTGGCCGGGGCACGGCCGATGATCCGGACGTGCCGCAGGGTCGCATCGGGATCGAGCTGCCGAGGGAGCCGCGGGCCGACACGTGGCAGGCGGTGCCGGTCACGGAGGAGCAGCTGCGCAACGGCATCAACGTGATTCCGCCCGCCGCCCGGCCGCGCGTGATCCTTCGCTACGCCGACACCCGCGACTTGCTCGTATCCGGGCTCGTGGAGAACGGCGGCGAGATCGCGCAGCACGCGGCGGTGGTCGACGTCCCACTCGACAAGGGTCATGTCATCGCGTTTTCGAACAACCCGATCTGGCGCGGGGAGACGCAGGGCAGCTACTTTCTGGTCTTCAATGCGCTGCTGAACTTTGACGCGCTGGACGCTGGTAGAAAGCTGGACGCTAGATAGGTCAGGTGGGTCGGGTTGGTCAGGTAAAAACGTTCTTACCGACCAGACCCACCTGACTCACCCGGCCCGTACGGCCCTGTCCGGCGTCTAATTACTCCGAGGTTCGCATGTCCCGAGCTTTCAGTTGCCTCGTGGCCGTTCTACTCTCGGCGCCTCCGGCGCTGGCGCAGACCCCTTCCCAACCGGCGCGCGACACGGTAACGGCCGTCACCGGCGGCACGGGAGTCATTCGCGGCCGTGTCGTCGAGGCGGCGACAGGCAAGGGGCTGTCGCGCGTGCAGGTGCGAGCCAACACGAACACCGCTGGTCCACCGCCGAATCCGTACCCCTGGCTGGCGCTGACTGACGGCGACGGCCGCTACGAAATCAAGGGACTTCCCGCCAACACATACGCCATCGTCGCCACCAAGACGAACTACGTGCGGAGCGCGTGGGGCGAGGCGCGTGTGGAAGGACCGGGCAAGCGTCTCCCGGTGGCCGACGGCCAGATCGTCGACAAGATCGACATGAAGATGACGCGCGCGGGCGTCGTCACGGGCAAAGTCGTCGACGAGTTCGGCGATCCGGTCACCGACGTGTTCGTGACGGCGATGCGCTATCAGTACGTCCAGGGCTCGCGGCGGCTGATGCAAAGCGGACGCGGCGGTTCGACCAACGACATCGGTGAGTATCGCGTCTACGGCCTCACGCCCGGACGCTACTTCATCTCTGCGTCGCTGCGGAATTTCCAGGGAATGAGCACAGAATCGAGCGAACGTTCGGCGTACGCGCCGACGTTCTTTCCCGGCACCGGCAACGTCGCGGAGGCCACCCGCCTGACGATCGCGCCCGGACAGATCATCCCGAGCACCAACATGACGCTGCTGCCGATCCAGACCGCGCGCGTGCGCGGGATCGCGCTGGACGCCGACGGCAAACCGATCAGCAACGGGATGGTCAACGTCATGCAGCGGCTGGGCGCGGCTATGGTAGGCAATACGGGGTCGGCGGTGCAGCCCGATGGCAAGTTCACGCTGAACCTGACCCCGGGCGACTACACGCTGCGTGTCTTCGGCGCCACCGTGACGGATGGCGCGTTCACGGACGTGACGGTGAACGGCAGCGACATCGACGGCGTCCAGATCATGGCCGTGAAGCCGTCGACGATCCGCGGACGCCTGGTGTTCACCGACAGCGTCACCGGGGCTCCGGCGCCGAAACCGACCGCGTTCGATCTCGGCGCGGCTCGTGAATGGATGATCGGTCAACAGGTACGGCACCAGGCCAAGGTCAAGGACGACTACACGTTCGAGATCTCGCTGCCGCCCGGGCACGTGCTGATCCGCGGCATCGCGAACGGTCAGCCCGCCGGACCAGCCGCGCAGCCATGGCGTCTGAATCGCGTGCTCGTGAACGATCTCGACGTCGCCGACAGCGGCATCGAGGTCGGCGCTAACAGCACAATCGAGAACGTCGTCGTCGAGTGGACCAACCACAGCAACGAAGTGACGGGCAAGGTGACCGACGCCGACGGCAAAGTCGTGCGCGATTGTTTCGTGATCCTGTTCGCCCAGGATCCGGCGCACTGGACCGTGCAGACGCGGCATCTCGCCGTCTCGCGCCCCGGCCTCGACGACAACTTCCACACGCGACTCCTGGCAGGCGACTACTACGCCGTCGCGATGAGCGACGTCGAAACCAACGCATGGACCGATCCCGAATTCCTCGCGCTGGCGCGCGAGAAAGCGGTGAAGTTCACGATTGCCGACGGGGAGAAGAAAACAATCGATCTTCCCCTGTCGGCTGCGCCGGTGTTTTGATCACGCACGAGGCACGTATGACGCGAACGATCGCCGGACTCATCACCATCCTGATGATCGCGCCGGGCCTGGCGTCGGCACAGACGACGCCGTCATTCCCCGCGACGAACGCGGCTGCACAGCCGCCGTCGCCGCAAGGCGCGAACGCCAACGCGCCGGTGCCGGGCACGTCAATCCTGCGCGGCCACGTGTTCGCGGCCGATTCGGGCCAGCCGCTGCGGAAGGCGCAGGTCCGCATTTTCGCCAACGAGATTCGCGAGAATCGACTCGCAACTACCGACGCCGACGGCTTCTACGAGTTCAAGGAAGTCCGCGCGGCGCGCTACACGATCAACGCCAGCAAAGGCAGCTACGTTGGCTTGTCGTACGGACAGCAGCGTCCGACGGACCCGGCCAAACCGATCACGATCCTCGACAACCAGACCGTCGAGAAGATGGACTTCTCGCTGCCGCGCGGCGGCATCATCTCGGGCCGGATCCTCGACGAGTTCGGGGAACCAATCTCCGAAGTACAGGTCTCGGTGCAGCAGTATCAAACGGTCCAGGGACAACGGCGGCTCGTGCCGACCGGCCGTCAGGCGTCGACCAACGACATCGGGGAGTTCCGTCTATTCGGCGTTTCACCGGGACAGTTTTACCTCGTGGCGACGTGGCGCTCACCGAACCCCGGGGCCAACGAGGAGCGGACCGCCTACGCGCCGATGTACTTCCCAGGCACGGACAACCCGGCGCAGGCACAGCGCATCGCGCTCGCCATCGGCGAGGAGAAGAGCGACATCGTGATGGCGCTGCGGCCGATTCGCGCCACCCGCATCAGCGGCACGGCCACCGGATCGGACGGCAAGCCGATGACGGGATCGGTGATGGTGATGTCGACGAGCGGCTACGGCTTCAACATGACCGCGTCCGGCATGATCCGGCCCGACGGGACGTTCAGCGTCAACGGCATCGCGCCCGGTGAATACACCGTGCGCGCGCAGGCGTTCAACGGAGGCGGACGCGACACCGAGGTGGCCACCGCGAAAATTACCGCGCCCGGCGAAGACATCAGCGGTCTGCAGACCGCCGCCGCGAAGCCATCGTCGGCACCCGGCCGCATCCTCATGGATCCGGCGGCCGCAGCCACTCTTCCCCAGGGACTGATGCTCTTTCCGATGCCGATGGAGCCAGGCGTGATGCCGATGGGCGTGGGGCCCACGCGCATGGGCGACG
>Ga0157374_10005552_pt1 | contig 10617 bp, 9 predicted proteins | sample M25metaG_FD_115308 | JGI IMG/M metagenome (GOLD analysis project Ga0157374, IMG submission 115308) | Miscanthus rhizosphere microbial communities from Kellogg Biological Station, Michigan, USA - M2-5 metaG | ecosystem: Host-associated > Plants > Roots > Rhizosphere > Soil | place: USA: Michigan... | reverse complement strand
GTCTCCGAAGACGGCTGGACCTGGCATCGCGGTGGGGTCCGCCCTGGCGGCGGTGTCGCACCGGACATCATCCACATCGGCGATCGCTATTACGTCGTCTATGCGGTCGGCGGCGGCGGAATGAACGGCGGCCACGCGAGCAACGTGAAGGTGATGTGGACCAAGTCGCTCGATCCCAAGTCGCCCGAATTCGGTTACCATGATGTCGGCACCGTCGCGTCGAGCAACGGGACGGAGGACCAGGATGCGATCGATCCCGCGTTTCTTCTGGCGAACGGCCATTTGTGGCTGAGCTACGGCACCTATTTCGGCTACATCCGGATAGTCGAGCTCGACCCGAATACCGGCCAGCGCGTCGCGGGCAACCAGCCTGTCGATGTCGCCATCGACATGGAAGCGACCGACCTGATGTACCGCGACGGTTGGTACTATTTGCTGGGCACCCACGGAACCTGCTGCGACGGGCCCAATTCGTCCTACAACATCCGGGTCGGCCGCTCGCGGAGCCCCCTCGGTCCCTATGTCGACAATATGGGAATTCCGCTTCTGAAGGGTGGCGGCAAGCTGGTCATCGCCGGGCGCGGCCGCGACTACGGACCGGGCCACTTCGGCCTGTTGGACCTCAGCGACGGAGTCCAAAAGTTCTCGATGCATTACGAATCCGACATGGACCGCGGCGGCCGCAGCGTGCTCGCCATCTCTCCTTTACTCTGGAAGGACGGCTGGCCGGTTGCCGGTCAGAATGTCGAGCCTGGGACATATGAAATCCAGTCCGAGCGGAGCGGCGGAGCGCTCGAGCTCGCGACCGATTTCGTGCGGCTACCGTTCGATTTTCGGCGCGCATTCATGAGCCCGCCGGGCGCGACGCTTGGACCGATCCCCAACCAGACGCTGGCACAAGATGAAGCGGTTTGGCCCGCAGGCAAGATCCCTATCAACCTCGGCGACTACATGATTCGGCCGCATCAGCAGTGGACCATCACGCCCGTTCCGGAAGCAGGCGGAGCCTTCGGTGCGCCCTATTACAAGATCGCGATCGCCGGCACGGATCGGGTGCTCGCCGCCACCCCGGAAAAAACCGTGGTCGCGGATTCCGCCTTCACCGGCGCGCCGGAGCAATTGTGGCGGATCGACCAGCTGACCGACGGCACCTATCGGATCATGCCCAAGCAGCCGCTCGACGCGAAACGTTACCTCGCGTTGGTCGCGATCGGCGCTAGCACGCCGGTGCTTGCGCCGTTCAATTCGAACGACGACGGGGGGCGCTGGACCTTCAAGGAGCCCTAATGAGGCGGCGAAAAATGGCGGCGTCCGGCGTTAGAGCCAAAGCTACCGGTTCTAGCTCAATGGGATAGAGCGCCAAGCTTTGCTCCCGAGGAGCTCCCTTGCGGGCGGTGGAATATGGGCGCTATCCCTGTGCTCGGGAGGGATTGTCATGGCGAGCATAGCTGAGCCGCGGCGCCACAAGCCCCTGTCGATGGCGCGGATGATCATCGCCTCGTCGGCCGGCACCGCATTTGAGTGGTACGACTTCTTCATCTTCGGAAGTTTGGCGCCCGTAATCGGCAAAGCCTTCTTTTCGGGGCTGGATCCCACGCCAGCTTTGCTCGCCGCGCTCGGCCTCTTCGCTGCGGGCTTCTTCTTCCGACCGCTGGGGGCCTTGATCTTCGGGATCGTCGGCGACCGGCTCGGCCGCAAGGGCGCATTCCTCGTCACCGTCAGCCTGATGGGCGGGGCGACGTTCCTGATCGGCTTGCTTCCGACCTATGCGTCTGCGGGCTTGTTCGCGCCGCTGCTCCTGATCCTGCTTCGTCTGGTTCAGGGGATTGCCCTCGGCGGCGAATATGGCGGCGCCGCAATCTATGTCGCCGAACATGCCGCCGCCGATCGCCGCGGCAGGGACACCGCCGGAATCCAGTCTTCGGCCTCCTTCGGCTTGCTGGCTGCAATGCTTGTCATCCTCGCTTCGCGCACGTGGCTCGGCGAAACGGCGTTCAACGCCTGGGGCTGGCGAATTCCCTTCCTGGTTTCGATCGTGCTGTTGGCGATTTCGGTGTGGATGCGGGCGCGACTGTCGGAAAGCCCCGTCTTCGCGAAGCTGGCCGAAGAAGGCGAGATCGCCAAGGCGCCGCTGCGCGAGGCGTTCGGATCCCACTTCCAGATGATGACGATCGTGTTCGTCGGCATCATGTTTGCGCAAGGCGCGGTCTGGTATTTCACCTTCTTCTATCTGCAGGTGTTCCTCGAAAAGTCGCTGGGGATGTCGGCTTCGATGAAGGACCTGCTGATCCTGGTGATGACCATCGTCAGCGCACCGCTCTACATCCTGTTTAGCTGGTGGTCGGACAGGATCGGGCGCAAGCCGGTGATCGTCGGCGGGATGACGCTGGCGCTGTTGCTCTACTTCCCAGGCACGCATTGGCTGGCGCAGGCGGTGAATCCTGCGCTCGTGGCGGCGCAGCATTCGGCGCCGGTCACGATCGCCACCAGTCCTGCGACCTGCTCAACCCAGTTCGATCCCTTCGGGACCGCCAAGTTTACCAGCGCTTGCGATATTGCCCGAAGCACACTGATCGGCCGCGGCATTTCTTACAGTACAGGCCAGTCACCAGATGGGCGGACACGGGTGCTGGTCGGCGCTGCGGAAGTACCGGTCAGTGGCGGTGAAGACCTTTCATCTGATCTCAAGTCATTCAAGGCAAAAACTGCGGAATCCATCGGCGCCGCCCTCAAGTCTGCCGGTTACCCGAAAAGCGCGGATCCCAAGGCGATGAACCTGCCGGTGATTGTCGCCGTGCTGCTGCTGTTCGTGGTTGCGGCGACGGCTCTCTACGGGCCGCAAGCGGCGTCGCTGGTTGAGTTGTTCCCGACGCGCGTGCGCTACACTGCGATGTCGATACCCTACCATCTGGGGATCGGCTGGGTCGGCGGGTTCCTGCCGGTCACCAGCTTCGCGATCGTGGCGATGACCGGGAATATCTATTCGGGGCTGTGGTATTCGGTGATCTTCACCGGAATTTCCGTGCTGGTGTCGCTGCTCTTTCTGCCAGAGACGAGAGGCAAGTCGCTGGAGTCGGTGTAGCGCTCAGGGGCACCAATGAATGTCGATCGGCTGCTCGACTTCGGCAAGCACCCGGCCGATCGGCAGCTTCGAGCTTTGGCCGTCAGCGATTGCCTGTTCCAGGATAGTCCGCTTTTCCTCACCCGTGATGGTGATGAGAATCGTCCGGGCCGACAGAATCGCGGCACGAGTGAGGGTGACCCGCGCGACGGGTGCTTCGGCGGGGGGCGGATCCGGCATCACACCGACGGCTCGCCGCGCTTTCGGCGCTTCTAGCGCGTCCTTGAGGTCTGGGCCCGGAAAGATGGATGCGGTGTGGCCGTCCTTCCCCATACCCAGCCAGACGAGGTCCGGCGGCCAGGGCAGGTCCTGGAGCCGGGCGTCAGCAGCGTTTCCGGCTTGGCGATAATCGTCGAGCACCGTTGCTATCGGAATGACCCTCGCCCCTGTTGGAAGAAACGCCTTGGCGATCGCCCGCGCGTTGCTGAGTTCACTGTCGACCCCGACCAACCGGTCGTCGGTCGGGATTACGGTCACCTTCTTCCACTGGAGCTTCGCAGAGGTGAGCTTCGTGTAGATCGGCAGCGGCGTGCTTCCGCCGGGGATGGCGATCAGCGACGCGTTGCGGGCATCGAGGGCGCTCTCGAGAATAAAGCCGACGTCGCCGGCGACAGCCTCCGCCATCTCATCCGGCGTTTCATACTCCCACCATTCGGCTTCGATCATCGTGCGGTCACGTCTCTTAATTGCTGGACTGGATGAGGACCGAGGCCATAGTGACGCCAATCCTGAGACGCAAACAATGGAAGGATGCTTTTTGTCAGCCTCAGTCACCCTTCCAAACGGAATCATCTTCAGCAACGAATTGCCGTTCGTTCTCATTGGCGGGATGAACGTGATCGAGGGCGAGGACATCGTGATGGAGGTCGCGGCGAAGTTCGTCGAGGTGACTTCCGTGCTCGGCATCCCCTATGTGTTCAAGGCTTCGTTCGACAAGGCGAACCGCTCCTCGATCAGTAGTTTTCGCGGGCCGGGTCTCGAAAAGGGGCTGGACGTGTTAGCGCAAGTTAAGCGCCGGTTTAGAGCGCCGATCCTCACCGATGTGCATGAGCCGTGGCAGGCTACGCCGGTGGCCGAAGTCGCGGACATTCTGCAGTTGCCGGCCTTCCTGGCGCGGCAGACGGACCTGGTGGTGGCGATCGCCAAGACGGGCGCTGCAATCAATGTGAAAAAGCCGCAATTCCTAGCGCCGCAGGAGATGCGGCACATCATCGCAAAGTGCCGCGAAGCGGGAAACGACAAGGTCATCCTCTGCGAACGTGGCAGCAGTTTCGGTTACAACAACCTCGTCGTTGACATGCTGGGCATGGACATGATGAAATCGATGGCGCCCGTGGTTTTCGACGCGACGCACGCGCTGCAGGAGCCGGGCGGCCTAGCGGACAGCGCAGGGGGAAGGCGAACTCAGGCCGCGGCCCTCGCTAGATCGGGCATGGCATTGGGAATCGCGGGCCTGTTCCTCGAAGCTCACCCGGATCCCGACAAGGCGCTCTGCGATGGACCAAGCGCGCTCCCACTGGATGCGCTTCGGTCCTATCTGGAGCAGATGCTGGCAATCGATCGGCTGGTGAAGTCGTTCGCACCGGCCCACATCGCCTGATTTTCCGCACAGCATCCCCAAGCAGTTATCGTTTCCGTTTTGGACAAAAAAAGAGGGAGGGCCGAAGCCCTCCCTCTCATTTTCAGCTCGCCTTTGAGGCTTAGCCGCGCTCTGGCGCCGGCGGCGGCGGAGGCGGAGGCGGAGGCGGCGGAGCCGGACAAGTGGAAGTTGCCGGGATCACCGTGCCGTCTGGACACGTCTGCGTCGCCGGTGCCGGTGGAGGCGGCGGAGGCGGCGGAGGCGGCGGAGGCGGAGGCGGAGGCGCCGCTTCCGGAGCGCCAAAGACATAGCCGACACCGATCAGGCCAGTGATCGTGTGCGTTCCCCCGGAGTGCATCTTGGAATTGTAGCGGGAATACCGGCCCTCGGCGCTCACGTAGAGATTGTTGCCGACGAACTGGTCGATGCCGCCACCGGCATCCCAGCCGTGAGTCCAGTAGTGATCGTAATAAGCACCCGGGTAGCTCGAATCCAAAGCGTTGTTGGCCGTTGGGTTGAACGGAGTGAAGCGCTTGCGCTGCTCGTTCATCACGAAGCCGCCCTTCGCGTAAACGAGGGTGGATGGCGTAACCATTACACCGGCGCGAGCGTTCACAGCCCACTCTTCGAAGGTCTTATGATCGACCCACCCCGGACCATCGACACCGTGCACCTCTGACGGAGCCCACCAGAACGTGCCTTCGGCGCCAAGTATAAACCCGCCGAGATCGAAGTCAGCACCCGCAGCCGCGCCCACGCCCCAATGGCTGTGGTGCAAGCCGTCAGCACTGAACTGGCTGTAGCCACCCTGCGCTTCCACGCGAAACCCACGGAATGCCTGTGCATTGGCTTGACTGCTCGTGCCGATCACCAATGCAAGCGCCGTCAAAGCGCCGGTATGCAATCGCTTCATATGTACCCCTTTCTTGTCTTCTTGCCGAACTCTTTCGCAAAGAAACAGTTGCTAGTCCAAATTCGGTGAACCGTGCGATGTTCCCTCTAACAACAAGCTTCCAATGGCGGAAGCGAAATGTCCCGAAAGACGAAATTGACTGCGTCTCTACTGCACCGTGCGCTGCCCGTACTGCAAATACCCACTGAAATACAATGCAATAGCCATCACCGAGCGGAGACGACCGACAAGACGCCGCAGCTCGAAATGAGTTCCAATTCGAACGTCACAATCATCGGCTTGTTGCGCAACAGCAACAGTGGGATGGGCGGACTGTCGCGCGCGTAGGAAAATTCAAAAGGGGCATGACTATAAGTAGTGGTGGGTAGGCTGGCCGACAGTCGGGGTTGCAGCCATTAGTTCACAGGTAAACCAAGTGCGGTGCCCAGGAATTTACCGATAACGCGCCGAACAGACGTCGGCGAACCACATCTCGAGAAGGTCTGATCCATCTTTGAGGCAAATGGTGTGCCTTTTGAACAACACTTTACGTGGGTCACTATTTAAACGGCGGGATCTTCACGGCACCCGATCCGCTCTTGTCTTGACTGTCAATCGCTCTAGCGCGATTACGTTAACCTTCGCTGGTGTCGAAGACTTGGTGTCGCTCGGAAGCGGTTTCAGAAATCTAAAAGCAGCAGAGTTGAGGGGATTATGGATTCCGAGGAAAGCAAAGGAATTCAGCACGCAGCGTCGTATCGCGCAGGCGCAGGGAGTTGCGAGCATCCGGCCGGCCCATTTCGCGTCTCTCACGCTAACATCCTCCCGGTAATCCTAAGCGGCGGGGTCGGTAGTCGTCTTTGGCCATATTCTACGGAAGATACTCCGAAACAGTTTTTATCGTTCATCGGGGAAAAAAGCTTGTTCCAGCTCACCTTGGAACGGGTTGGGAATCGTCGGCGATTCCTTGCGCCCTTGATCGTTTCAAGTGACAGACATGCTGATCTTTGTGAACAATCCTTGGCGGCGGAAGGCGGTGATGCGCGCCTCATTCTCGAACCTTGTCCGAAGAATACTGCCGCAGCGATTGGAATGGCGGCAGCCGTTGCACGCGATCTTTACGGCGAGAAAACACTCCTTCTTGTCATGCCGAGCGATCATTTAATGGAAGACGTCGAGGCTTTCCACGGGGCTGTAAGCGTGGGCGAAGCTGCGGCGCGCTCGGGCCACCTCGTAACGTTTGGCATTCACCCCAGCGGCCCGGACACCGGCTATGGTTATCTGGAATGTGGCGCCGAGATCGAAAATGCCCCCGGCGTGAATGAAGTCGGCCGTTTTATAGAAAAGCCATGTCTTGAGCTCGCGGAGAGGATGGTAGCGGACTCCCGACACCTTTGGAACGCAGGGATTTTCCTGTTCGAAGCCGGCATCTTCCTTGAGGAGGTGATGCGTCACGCCCCGTCGATTGGCGCGGCCGCACAAATGGCCGTGCGAACGGCTGAAAAATGTGGGATTCGAATCACGGCCGATGCCGACCACTTGGCAAGTTCGCCGAGTGAATCGGTCGACTATGCGGTTATGGAGCATTCGTCGCGCGTCGCGGTCGTACCTATGGCTCCCGGCTGGTCAGATTTGGGCAGCTGGGATGCGCTAGCCGCACTGATGGATCCGGCTCGCCCACTAGGCCCGGTGACAACCGTTGATTGTGACGATTGCTACATCCGTAGTGATGGAGTGCAGGTTGCAGCTCTTGGGGTGCGCGATTTAATTATTGTGGCTTCGGGGCAGCGCCTACTGATTCTGCCGCGTGGAAGATCGCAGGAGGTCAAGAAATTGCTCTCGATGATGAACTCGATGGCGGCATAAGGCTGGACGTCGCTGAAGCATCGCCGTAAAGGCGGCGAGGGGTGCTGGGCAACGACTGGCGCCATTTTGTTGTTAATTCCCAGGAAGTTGCATTTGATGCTGAAAGTGCGCGAGCCATTTCCCCGGACCAGCGCTGCGGTACTGATAATTAACGCGCGGAAGAGGCTGCTCAAAGTCGACACGTTGTTCCTGTTGGTTGTGGCGCTCCCGACACTATGTGCCTTGCTCTATTTCGGAGTTTTTGCGTCGGACGTTTACGTCTCGGAATCGCAGTTCGTCATTCGCAGTCCTGACAAGCAAGAAATGACGGGCCTCGGCGTGCTGCTGAAATCAGGCGGATTTTCAAGCGCGGACGATGAAGTTTATGCCGCGGAGGACTACGTCCAGTCGCGAGATGCATTGCGCGCGCTCAACAGTAACGGCGCGGTGGCGCGGACTTACGGAAATAAGAGTGTATCAATCTTTGATAGATTCAACCCGCTCGGATTTTCCGGCACCTTCGAAGATCTCTATCGTTATTATCAGGGGAAGGTCGGCGTTCAGTTCGATAGTAGCTCCTCTATCGCAACCCTTTCAGTTCGTGCGTTTTCGCCTGAAGATGCCTACAAGTTTAATGGCGAGCTGCTCGCGCTAGCGGAGGGCCTCGTCAACAGGCTGAACATCCGCGGGCGCAACGACATGGTTCAATATGCCTCGCGGGAAGTCGAGGATGCGCAAGTGGCTTCGCGAAATGCCGCCGTGGCCCTTGCGGCGTTCCGGAATTCGCATGGCGTAGTGGATCCTGAAGAGCAGGCCAAGGTGCAGCTCGACATGATCTCGAAGCTGCAGGATGAGCTGATCGGGTCTCGCGTTCAGTTGGCCGAGCTACAGAAGATGGCCCCGCAAAACCCTCAGATTCCGGTGCTGACCACGCGCATCGGCGGCCTTAAGCGCCAGATTGGGGAGCAGATGGGTCAAGTTGCAGGCAGCCGCCGATCACTTTCACAGACGGCAGTGCAATTTGAGCGTTTAAGGCTCGAGAGCGAACTCGCCGACAAACGGGTGGCGGCAGCGATGACGTCGCTGCAGAGCGCGGAGGACGAAGCGCAACGCAAGCAGGCCTATATCGAGCGTATTGCCGAGCCGAGCCGTCCGGACGCCGCGGCGGAGCCACGGCGACTGAGGGGAATCTTCGCAACCTTTGTGCTCGGGCTGATCGCCTGGGGAATTCTGCGGCTTCTGCTCGCCGGGCTTCGGGAGCACCACAGCTGATGTCCGCGCAGCCTGCAAAGGTTCACAATGAAAATACGATCGAATCTTGGCGAATCCAGCGTCGGATTATATGGGCTTTACTTCTTCGAGAAATTCTGACGCGCTACGGTCGCCACAACATCGGTTTCCTCTGGCTGTTCGTCGAGCCGATGCTTTTCACCGTTGGCGTGACGGCACTGTGGACGGCAACGAAAGCGGTCCACGGTTCCAGTCTGCCGATCGTAGCGTTCGCAGTGACCGGCTATTCAAGCGTGCTCCTTTGGCGCAATATGCCAGCGCGCTGCGTTCTCGCTATCGAGCCTAATCTCGGGCTTCTTTATCATCGCAATGTGCGTCCAATCGACATCTATTTGTCCCGGTTGATCCTCGAGGCGGCGGGAGCCGGAATTTCGTTCGTTGTCTTGGTACTCTTTTTTCATTTCGTCGGTTGGTTAGCGCTGCCAGAAGACGTTCTCGAAGTCATAGGTGCGTGGCTAATGCTTGCGTGGATGGGCACGGCGGTCGCACTCCTCATCGGCGCTCTATCCGAATTTTCGGAAACTGTAGAGAAGCTGTGGCATCCCTTTTCCTATCTGCTCTTCCCGCTCTCAGGCGCCGCATTCCTCGTCAACGCGCTCCCGGTGCAGGCGCAGCATCTCGTTCTGCTTCTGCCAATGGTCCATGGAGTCGAAATGCTTCGGGAGGGTTACTTTGGGTCCCAAATGGTTGCGCATTACGACTTTGCATACATGGCAATCTGCAATGCAGTATTGACGTTGCTCGGCCTCGCTCAGGTAAGAAAAGTCAGCCTGACGCTGGAGTTGGAATGATCCGGTTAGACCACATCAATAAGAATTACCTGACTCGCGCCGGCCCGGTATGTGTCCTTCGTGACATCTGTCTTACCGTCAGTAGGGGAGAACGTATCGGAATCCTGGGACGGAACGGCGCCGGTAAATCCACATTGATCCGAATTGTGAGCGGCTCGGAGCTTCCGACGAGTGGTGCGGTGACGCGCGAGATGAGCGTGTCATGGCCGCTCGCTTTCGGTGGTGCATTCCAGGGATCTTTGACTGGGCTGGATAATTTGCGCGTCATCTGCCGAATCTACGGTATGGACCCGGCGGAGAGAATCCGTTTCGTCGAAGAATTCTCCGAACTAGGCGCGTATCTCCGAGAGCCCGTTAAAACTTATTCCTCAGGTATGCGTGCTCGCCTCGCCTTCGCAATTTCTATGGTAATTGACTTCGAATGTTTCCTGATCGACGAGATCGTCGCGGTTGGAGACGCACGATTTCACGCCAAGTGCAATCACGAGCTGTTCGTCAACAGAGGCGATCGCGCAATGATCATTGTGTCGCACAACGCTGCCTATATTCGGGAGCATTGCAGCCGCGCTGCGGTACTCCTTGATGGCGAGTTACACCATGCGGCGACCCTCGATGACGCTTTCGCGTTGTACGCGCAGGAAACGGCGATCGCAGCATGATAAATATTTCGCGAATCGCCGCCATTGGCGCTCGAAAAGCGTGGTTATGGGGTAGGCGCCACGGCCACGGCCACGGTGACGGGTTATCTCTAGACCGCCCGCGCTTGCTCGTAGATGTCTCAGCAATCATTCGTCATGATGCCCAGACGGGCATACAGCGTGTAGTTCGCGCCGTTTGGTCGGAGCTCAGGCGGCGAAACGGGGAAGGTTTTCTGCTTCAGCCTGTGTTCGCGACGATGCGCCGGGGCTATTGCAATGCGCCTGCCAGCTTCCTCGAAGGCGCAAAGCCGGACCGAGCTTCAGAACCAGTAAAGATTCGCCCTGGCGACAAATTTCTAGGCCTCGATTTGTCGGCCCATCTTCTGCCTCACTATCGGTCGCAGATAAGGGCGTGGAAAATGCATGGCGCGACGATCCATCTCCTGGTTTACGACTTGTTG
>Ga0157374_10005546_pt1 | contig 10619 bp, 9 predicted proteins | sample M25metaG_FD_115308 | JGI IMG/M metagenome (GOLD analysis project Ga0157374, IMG submission 115308) | Miscanthus rhizosphere microbial communities from Kellogg Biological Station, Michigan, USA - M2-5 metaG | ecosystem: Host-associated > Plants > Roots > Rhizosphere > Soil | place: USA: Michigan... | reverse complement strand
TATGGTCCGCGACCGCTTTGGACTCTAGCGAGGGGCCGCGTGACGGATGTTTCCCGTTTCAGAGCGATGGTAAGCAACGCTTCCGCGTCACGCGTTTTCGTCCTGGTTCGTGATGAACGGCGACGATCTTTATGAGTTCGCTAAAATCGTCGGCCACTGCCCTCGGTTGTGTATTTGCGAGCAAGTCCCTCTGAATGTGGCGCAGGGGAGGAAGCTCACAAGCGACGCCAGCCTTTTTCGGCTATGCACTGCGGTTTGTTAGTTCTTCCTGATTTTTGAGTAAGTTGCGGCCGTCGACCGACTGCTCTGTCGGTGAAAAGCGGATGCGCGAAATAACTCTAAGCTATTGAAAAACGTGGTTGTCAGGGACGGAATCGGTAACTTACTGTTCTTTCGTCTCACTAGATCTGCCAGAACGTCCAGATCAGCAATGCTCTGGCACAAATCTGGCACAAATTCGAATAGCGGCTGATCTCGCGTTTCCCTAGTGGTCAACACGCTGGCGGGCGGCGACGGGAGGAAAGCTTGGACGCCATTCGTGTGCCCGCATCTGGTGCGGCCCCCAACAACGGCGAACGGATACATTCCACCGGCCCATCAGTTCTTGATTGGGGAGCGGCCACGGAGGAAATCGGCACTTCCTTTCGTCGGACAGTTTCCTGCATGTGCGTCGGAACTCGACAAGGGCGCTATAGCTCAGATCCTGACGGTGGCCCTCTCACAAACGCTGGGCGCATTTGTTCGAGCCTCCCGGGGACTATTTGGCGGTCGGTGGCGAGAAATGCGAGGTGCGGGCGGTCTGTCGCGCGCAAAGCGCACGCACCGGCTGCATTGCTCGGTTGTCATGTAACCCGTCCGTCACAGGACAAATCCTTTTATCGACGTCCAGCTTGGGAGAGCTCTCGTAGAACACAACTTAGAGTCTACGGTACAGCGTATTTGCGTCGAACTGCCTGACTTCGTGCCGCGATCACCTTATTGACATCAGCAGGGGCACCTTTTGTCCTCCAGGAGGAACATCAAGGATTTTGCAGTTTGGGTACTGCTTGCGCTCCGACTGACACCATGAAAGGCGGTGGGGCCTTATACAAGGCTTGTCAAGTATCAACTCGCTCGATCGGCTCGCCGCACTTCCTCTTGGACCGGAAGCGTCCATTCGGGTCGAACGTAGTGACAGGTGTAGCCGTTGGGATAGCGTTCCAGGTAGTCCTGATGCTCCGGCTCAGCCTCCCAGAACGGGCCAGCCTGAGCTACTTCGGTCACCACATTACCTGGCCAGAGTCCCGAGGCATTCACGTCGGCGATTGTATCGTTCGCGACCTGTTTCTGTTCGTCGTTCGTGTAGAAAATGGCCGAACGATAGCTTGTTCCTCTGTCGTTCCCCTGCCGGTTCACAGTAGTCGGATCATGAATCTGGAAGAAGAATTCCAGAAGCCTTCGATAAGTGATCTGTTGAGGATCGAACACGATTTCGATCGCTTCAGCGTGAGTTCCATGATTGCGGTAGGTGGCGTTCGGCACGTCGCCACCGCTATAGCCGACCCGTGTGGGAATCACGCCCGGATAGCGGCGCAGCAGATCCTGCATGCCCCAAAAACAACCGCCGGCAAGAATCGCGGTTTCGCTGGATGCCGTCATGATTACACCTCTTTTTCAGTATCGAACAACTCGCTGCGGATGAACGTCTAACCTCCGGCCATGGCGATATCACCGGCGCGGAGTTCTTGTACTCGACGAGCGGGTAAGGCGCATCCTCCGGACCGCGTACGTGGTCCATGGGGCGTATCGGAAGCAAAAGACGAGACAGGTCTGCGGAATCCATATAGGGCGTTGGTGCCCAAACACTGACTATAGATGCACCAACCACCCCGACGCTTCAACGCATGCTACGTCTGACCGGACGCTGGGCTGAAGTCACGACTAGCGCGCGCTCAGTTCTCCGGTGAGGTTAAGAGGGGTTGATCCCATCCGAAGGCGGTTTCGCTCGGTTCGAGACCAGCGGTAAATCTGCTGCCGCTCAGCGTCTGTGAGCCGGGCCTCGGGATGCAGCAGTAAATAGCGCTGGACCGGCATCTCACGGTTTCTGACTGCACTGCCGATCGCGCTCAGCAACCTAAGGCGGTCGTCTGTCGAATAGTCTTGCCATTGTGACAAATTCATGTGCTTGCGGGCTTGCTGAACGTCACGGGCGAGTAGCCATGACACAGGTGCGACGTGACTATACCAGGGCCACTCAGTTTTCTGGGAGTGGCAGTTCTGGCACGCCCGTTGAATGATCGCAAGCGTAGCCGGATCGATCTGCGCCTCATGGAGGATGGCTTGGTCGTCTCCGGGAGTGGTGGGCATCCCGAAAGGATGAATCAGCGAACCGCCTACGGCCACGACTGCGGCGACTCCGGCTGCGATGAGAATCCTGTTAATCATGAGTCCTTCCAGCTCATTTGCCCGACAACTGGCGCAAGTAGGCGATGATGTTCGCTCGATCCGCCGGATCGTTCAGCCGAAAGGCCATGTCATTGTCGGGTATGATGCTCTCGGTGTCAGCGAGCCAACGGTCCAGCGTCGACTCGTTCCACATGACTGATGTGCTCTTCAATGCATCGGAGTACGTAAACTGCGGGTCCTTCCCCGCAGGTCGGCCGTAAACCCCTCTTAGGGGTGGCCCGACTTTAATCCTGTCGAGCGCATGGCAGCCGGTGCACCGCTTTTCGAAAGCTTCACGCCCGCGCTCGGCATCTTTGCCGGAGGCCCCGATCGCAAGGGTTGCGCAGACAACGCCAGTAAGAATCGTGAGCGTTGTTCTGAGTCTTGGATTTGTCCAGTTGTACTGCATTTGAGTCCCGCTTCTCTTTGGGCTTGTACTCGCCGACCTAAGATGCGCTCAGCGGCGAATCGACTACCGCCAAGCGATGAGATCCGGCAACGAAGTTGACGTCACGGATTCCGAGTATGTCGCGAAGCTTATCTGCGGGCACCTTCATGGGCCCGGCGGACGGCGCGGTTCCCGGCGCAGGTTGCGGGAATGCCGTTGACATCGCGGAATGGAACGTCACGTTTCCTTCCACCTTCTGCATCACTTGATGAATGTGGCCGTTAAGCACGGTCACCGACCCGAATCGTTTCAGCAGATCGAGGGCTTGCGCGCTGTCCTTTGTGGCCCAGCCCCACTCAGGATATGCAGCCCACAGAGGAATATGAGCGAAGACCACGATCGGAGTGCTGGCCGGCAGCTTAGCCACGTCGTTCTTGAGCCATGCCATCTGCTGATCTCCAATCGAGCCCATCCCTTCGAGTTGCGCCGCGTTATTCAGGCCGATGAAATGGACCCCTTTGTGGTCGAAGCTCTGCCACCCCCGCCCGATAGAGCCCTTGCCGAAACGCTCCAGGTATTGCTTGCCGTCGTCGCCCAACAAGTCGTGTTCGCCAGGGACGTAGAACGTCTGCTTCTGGCGCAATCCTCGAAGGAGCTGGTCCAAGGTGTCGAACTCAGCGGCCTTGGCAAGGTGCGAAAGATCCCCGGTATGAAGGATGAAGTCGGGCTGCTTATCCAGCGCGTTGATCTTGTCCACCGCGACCTGGAAGGTTCCATTGACATCGGGATTAGCCGCCTTGTCGAACCCAATGTGACTGTCGCTGATTTGTACGAACGCGAAGTCCTCAACGCGCGGCTTGGGAGCCCCCAAAAGGCGGGATGTCGGCACACCTGCCGCAAAGCTCCATACGACGCCCGCTCCAACCCATTGCATGCATTTCAGGAAGCCCCGCCGATCGATATCGCGCTGAAGGAGGACCGCGGCGCCTTCCAGTTTGTCTCTCTTGGTCTCAGTCATTGTGAACGCCTTTCTATGGCGGCGTGAGGCCGCTTTCGTCTGAGGAGACTCTCCGCCCGTCGGATTTATTCCCTGACCGGAGCGCGGGAATAAAATATCGTTGCGCAGCGTCTATTGAGGAGGACGGATCTCCTGATGGAAGGTTCATATACGCGAAACTGGAGGGAACTTCTACTTTGGAAAGGACGGCTTGGACACCAAGGTCAGATTCTTCGAGCTGACGATGTGGCCGCATATGCGAGCCGCATATAACCTAGCGCGCTGGCTGGTGCGCAACGACCAGGACGCCGAGGACATCGTGCAAGAGTCTTTTTTGAAGGCCTACAAAGCGCAGGAAAGTTTCCGCGGCAGCGAAGCCAAGACCTGGATGTTGTCGATTGTCCGGAATACCGCGATGGATTTTCGGCGACGTGACAAATCAGGCGTCGCCGTGCCCTTGGGAGAGGAGGGATACGAACCGAAAGACGATTCGCCGGATCCAGAGCGCATCCTACTCGACCGATCGCGTCGCGAGCGGGTACGCCACGCGATCTCGCGTCTGGAGCCTGAGTTCCGCGAAGCGATCGTATTGCGCGAAATAGAAGGCCTGTCTTACAAGGAGATCGCATCCGTGCTTGGGATCCCCATGGGAACGGTGATGTCCAGGTTATCGCGGGCGCGAAATCTGCTGTTAGCGGAACTGGGCGGGACCAAGCTGGATGGGGCCGGGGAGGTACAGCATGACTTGCCGTGAAGCTGGGCCGCTGTTGCACGCCAGGCTCGATAACGAGCTGGATATGGCGGGCTCGGCCAGCATCGATCTGCATCTATCCGACTGCCGCGCGTGCGCCGCTCAGTACGTGGCGCTAGAGAACCTGCATGAGGAAATCACGGCGTTAGATCTCGCTTATGCTCCTGGAATCGCACTGGAGCGGAGGCTTGCGTCGCAATTTCTGAAGGGGACGAAATCGCCATCTCGTCCTTGGACCTGGAACTGGCTCAACGCGTCCGTGATGGCAGCCGCTGCGATTGGCGTGGTGGTTCTGATCCTCTCCGTTCCCAGGTTGCGAATCGGCAGCGATACGGACGCGATCGCCGCGGAAATCCTTGACAATCACCTCCGCGCTCTCCAAGCCGTCCATCAGGTGGATGTCCCGAGCTCGGATCAGCACACCGTCAAACCTTGGTTTCAGGGCAAGACCAGTTTTTCGCCACCGGTTCCCGACCTAACCGAACACGACTTCATCCTCATCGGGGGCCGTCTCGAGGTGATTCATCAGCAGCCCGCCGCCGCGATCGTCTATCGGCGGCGGCAGCACGTCATCGACTTATACGTGTCACCATCGACGGGCGCAGACTCCAAAACGGAACTCCGGGACCTGGGCGGCTATCATCTGCTCCACTGGATGCAAGACAACATGAGCTACTGGGCGGTGTCCGATGTCGACCCAAGCGACCTCCGGACGTTTGCGGATCTTATTCTTGCGAGATGACGCATTCGGAGTATGTTGCCGCGCGACAACCTGACAGGTCTCTAGTGTTTCCTGCATGGCGACATCGACCATGGCGCGGGCCAAGGCGTCGACCGGAATCACCTGATTGGGGAACAGCATCCGAAACGCCGGATAGATCACTCCCAACAGCCGATAGGTCAAATTGAACAGCAATGGCGGTAGCCCTTGGCCATGTCATGCAACGGCTCGGTTGCATGATAAATCCTGTGCCGACGTCCCGCTTCAAAAAAACGCTCCAAGTTCAAGTAGCTACCGGATCGTGCCAGGACTAGGTCGAGACCTCCCTTAGAAGGACCGCGCAATAATTACTCACCTATGGTCGCGGGAGCGACTAACGATTTAGGGGGCCCGGTCACATATCCTCGCTTACGCCGGATGAGGTCCGCTCCCGAATATCCCGCACGCGCGAAGTGCGAACGACGCCTTGCTCGGGATGGCGAAACTCCATGCTCATGTCGCGTCCGATGAACCGCAGTTTGAGCATCGGGGTCCCCCACGTCGATCCATGAAAGCTCACACGCACCGGGGCGGGGCAGATTTTAGGGTGACCGGAAATTAAGACTTCGCCATCTCCACGGTTTTCGATGCGATACAGATGATTCGCCGTCTCGACGTCCACAACGGCGCCTATGGGAAGCTCATCGAGCCCCACACCACCCTCAATCTCCGATTGGCAGATAGCTCGATTGATGGCGTCGTCGAAGTTCGGGTGAGGCTGGAATGGCTCTGCCAATGGCAACATATTCATAACGGTTTCTCAATTACCTTTATAAAGATGCCCTCCGGTGGCCAAAGGTCGCAAGAACGATCCGACCGGATTTAGGCCTACCCAAAAGTCGTAACTCGGATATTTCGTGTCAAACCGACCTGACCGGTATTTTGTGCTAGTCCGATAGAGCGATAACTCAAGCCAAACGAACTCTAGGGCCGCCCTTCTCGCATTCTTGGACGCCTGCCACCAAACTGGCACCAGCTCCCGCGCCCGCTCCGAGCAGCATGCAGAGGCAACCCTGGTGGGCTCTCCCCCGCATTCATAGGTACCTTTCCTTCTGAGATCCGACGAACGTAGAACACAAATCCTCACCCGTGGTAGCCCCGAATACAGCTCGACTATTGAGGTCGTATGTATGTTTGTTGAACAGATAAAACAGGACGGGGACGGTCATGCGCGAAAGCAAAAGAGAAGCAATCTCTCCGGCCATGAGCGCGATCGCCAGGCCTTGAAAAATAGGGTCGAACAGAATGACGGATGTGCCGACCACCACGGCCGCCGTCGTCAGCATCATCGGACGGAAGCGCACAGCTCCGGCATCGATCACCGCCTCGTCCAGCGCCATTCCTTCGCTCAAACGCAGTTCGATGAAGTCCACCAGTATGATCGAGTTCCGTACAACGATGCCCGCGCCCGCGATGAAGCCGATCATAGAGGTCGCCGTGAAAAACGCATGCAGTAAACCGTGCGCCGGTAGGATGCCCACCAGCGAGAACGGGATCGCCGCCATGATGATCACCGGCGTCAAGAACGACTGGAACCAGCCCACCACGAGTCCGTAGATCAAGACCAGGACCACGGCAAAGGCAATACCCAGATCACGAAACATCTCGTACGTGATATGCCATTCGCCGTCCCACTTCATCGAGTAGCGGTTCGGATCGGAAGGAAGAGCAGCCATGTGCTGCTCGATGACATATCCTTCCGGGATCTTGATCTTTTCGATCTCCGGCCCGAGTGTGAGCATTGCATAGACCGGGCTTTCGATCTCTCCCGCAATGTCGGCAGTTACGTACGTCACGGGCATCAGGTTCTTGTGATAGATGCTCTTGTCGTCGACCACACTTTCGGAGCGCACCAATTCTCCTAGAGATACGGTTCGTCCATTGCGGCCGGCGATCTTCAGGCCCTGGATCCGCTCCATATCGGATCGAGTCGCGCGGTCCAGCCTCACGGTCAGCGAGACGTCTTCCTTCTCCGCGTCCTGATGCAATAGCCCCGCTTGATAACCGCTGGAGGCTACCTGCATCGCGTGCGCGATATCGACTTCTGAAATACCGTTGAGGGCGGCCTTTTCCTTATCCACAAGCCAGCGGTATTTCGCTTGATCGTCTTCCACGTACCAATCGACGTCCACGACGCCTTTGGTCTGCTTGAACAGATCTCGGATGCGCCGCGCCAAATCGATCCGACGGTCCATCTCTGGCCCGTACACTTCGGCGACCAGTGTCTCAAGCACCGGCGGTCCGGGTGGCACCTCGGCCACCTTGATTCGCGCGCCATACCGCTTGGCGATGGGTGCCAGGCGCAGACGCACCTGCTTGGCGACCTCATGGCTTTGCAGATCGCGATTGCCTTTCGGCAACAGATTCACTTGGATGTCGGCCACGTTGGGTCCACGGCGCATATAGTAGTGACGCACCAGGCCATTGAAGTTGTAAGGAGAGGCAGTTCCTGCGTAGGTCTGGATGTTCACCACTTCCGGTTGCTTCTGCGTTTCCTCGCCTAGCGCGCTCACTACCCGAGCCGTTTGTTCCAACGTGGTGCCGTTGGGCATGTCGACAATCACCTGAAACTCGCTCTTGTTATCGAACGGTAGCATCTTGACCTTGACGAAACCGGTGTAGAACAGCGCACAAGAAGCCAATAGCAGGACCAAAACACCACCGACGAAGCTCCAGCGGACAAGCGGCCGGTGGAGTAGAGTCCCCATGACCCGCCGGTAAAGCCGCGTCGCGAAGGCTTCGCGCTCGCCAGCGTGGTGGATGCCGCCAGGCTTGAGAAGTCGCACGGCGGCCCAAGGTGTCACGATGAACGCGACCAGCAGGGAAAAGAGCATCGCAGCGCTGGCGCCAATTGGAATGGGCCGCATGTATGGCCCAGCCAGACCACCGACGAAAGCCATGGGGAGGATGGCCGCCACAACCGCGAGCGTGGCGAGGATGGTCGGAGTGCCAACTTCGTCCACTGCTTCTACCGCCACCTCAAAGGGCGGCCTTGCCCGATTGTCCAGCATTCTCCAGTGCCGGGCGATGTTCTCCACCACCACGATGGCGTCGTCCGCCAGAATGCCGATGGAGAAGATCAGGGCGAAGAGCGTGATGCGGTTCAGCGTGTAGCCGTAGAGATAGAAAACGGTGAGTGTCAGCGCCAGGGTCACTGGGATTGCCGTGAATACGATCAGTGATTCGCGGAATCCCAGGGTGAGCGCGATGAGGACACTCACCGAAATTACGGCTATCAGCATGTGGCGCAGTAGTTCGTTGGACTTCTCCTTAGCCGTGTCGCCGTAGTTTCGCGTGACGGTCATTTCGACGTCCGAGGGAATGACCCGGCCACGCAGCCGCTCCACGCGACTGAGGACGTCTTGAGCCACCGCGACTGCGTTTGTGCCCTTGCGCTTGGAAACGGCAATGGTTACGGCGGGAAAAGAGCCGTTACCGTCGGAGTAGCGCACATATTGCGACGGCTCCTCACCACCGTCGCTCACCTCGGCGACATCGCGCACAAAGATCGTCTTGTCGCCGGCGACTCCGGCAACGACATTGCGGACATCGTCCGCCGTGCGCAGAAACTGTCCGGTCTCCATGAGAAACTGCTGGTTGCCGCGCGCGAATTGGCCCGCGGGCAGCCGGCGATTAGAAAGACCCAGCGCTCCCACGACCTCAACTGGCGACAAATTATAGGCCGCAAGGCGCGCCTGATTCAAAGTAATGCGAATCTCGCGGCGCTGGCCGCCGATCAACGCCACGGCCGAAACGTCCGGGGTCTGTTTGACGTTGTCATCCACTTGCGCCGCGATGCGGCGGAGCTCGAAATCACCGTAGTGTTTGCTCCAGAACGTCAGCGCCAGTATCGGAACGTCATCGATCGAGCGCGGCTTAATCAGCGGCTGCGACGCGCCCGGGGGGATCAGATCCAGGTGGGCGGCCAGCTTCTGGTTCAGCCGCACGATGGCCTTCTCTTCGTCCTGCCCGACCAGGAAACGCACGATGGCCGTGGATGCACCGGGGTTGGAAGTCGAGTAGATGTACTCCACTCCGGGGATCTCCCACAGCAGTTTTTCCAATGGCTTGGTGACGCGTTCTTCCACTTCGCGCGCCGACGCGCCCGGCATTTGGACAAAGACGTCCACCATCGGAACGATGATTTGGGGCTCTTCCTCGCGCGGCAATTTCCAAAAGGCAAATGCGCCAAGCAACAAGGAACCGGCGATCACCAGCGGTGTGAGCTTGGAATCGATCCAGGCGCGCGCAAACGTCCCCGCCGGGCCGAGCTTTCCGGTCTGGTTCATTGGCGAACGGCTCATTGGCGAACCTCTATCGGCGCGCCGTCGGCCAGGCTGCTGGGGATCGGAACGATCACGCGATCGGCTGGGTTGAGGCCGGAGAGTACTTCAACCTTGTCTTTGACCCTCGCTCCGATTGTCACCAGGCGTATGTGAGCGATGTTGTCTTCCGCGATGTAGACGGACTGCAGTTGTCCTCGTTCCATGACGCCCGCGCTCGGGACAGTCAGAACCTTGCGCCCGCCGGTGTCAAAGAGCGCTCTTCCAAACACCCCGGAGCGCAATTCGGGCAGCGAGGGCAAGTCGATCTTGACCGTTCCCGTTCTTGCCGCCGCATCCACCGATGGAACGACCTCAGTAACTCGCGCCGGAAACGTTCTATCAATCCCGTCTATCGTGACCGAGACCGTTTTCCCTACGCGTGCTAGGGAGAGTCGGGACTCTTCCACGGACACCTCGAGCCGATAGGCGCCAACGCGCTCGATGGTGAATAACGGCGCGCCGGGTACCGCCAAAGTACCGGGTTCGACATACTTGGTAACGATGGTCCCGGAGAAGGGCGCGACGATTTCCGAGTAGCCACGCTGAATCCCGGCAGCGCGGACCTCTTGCTCGATTTGCGCTATCTTCGCGTCTAACTGAGTACGCCTGGCGCGCGCCATGTCGAGCGCGGCTTGCGCCGCTTTCAAACTTGCCGAGGCTTCATCGTATTCCTGGTTGGTGATCGACCTCTTGTTCAACAAATCCCGCATGCGCTGGAAGGTCACTTGCGCCAAATCCAGCTGAGATCTGGACAAGGCGACGGCGCTCTCCGCCTCAAGAACGGCGTTTTTCAATTCCTCGCGCCCGGCTTCCGCCCGCACCACAGACGTCTCCAGGTCGCGAGCGTCCAGCACGACCAGCGGCTGTCCTTCGCGCACGCGGTCTCCGATTTGTGCTCGTACTTCACGGGCATACCCCATGAGCTTGGACGATATGGTGGCTGTGGTCCTGGCGCGGACGGTGCCCGTCGCCTC
>Ga0157374_10005545_pt1 | contig 10619 bp, 7 predicted proteins | sample M25metaG_FD_115308 | JGI IMG/M metagenome (GOLD analysis project Ga0157374, IMG submission 115308) | Miscanthus rhizosphere microbial communities from Kellogg Biological Station, Michigan, USA - M2-5 metaG | ecosystem: Host-associated > Plants > Roots > Rhizosphere > Soil | place: USA: Michigan... | reverse complement strand
GGGCACGTCAGCCGGCGCCCTGCCGACGGCCGCCAGTGGCTCGATGAGCGTCTCGAGCATCGCGGCTCGGACGTCGGCCGTCATCGCGGCTCCGCTCGCTCGAGCAACGACTCGAGCGCACGCCGGTCGGTCTTCCCGTTTGCGGTCAGTGGCAACTCTGGCAACTCCTGGATCTGTCGAGGAACCATGTACGGCGGGAGCCTCAACGCGAGGGTTGCACGGAGCCCGGCTGCGTCGACCCGGCCACCGCTGACAAACGCTACCACACCGCCCGCGCCGCTCTCCGTGCGGGGCCACGCCACGGCGGCGACCGAATCCCGGCCGGTCGCCTCGCGCAGCGCCGCCTCGATCTCGAGGAGCTCGACGCGATGGCCGAGGATCTTGACCTGATGGTCCATCCGGCCCACGTAGCAGAGCGGTGCATCGGGTGTGCGCCTGGTGACCACGTCGCCTGTGCGGTAGTACCTCGCCGAGCGGCCGGGCGGAATCACGAATGCCGCCCGCGTCCGCTCGGGATCATTCCAGTCGCCCAGCGTGACCTGCTCGCCCGACACCATCAACTCGCCCCGGTCCCCCGTCGCCACCTCCTGCAACGATGCGTCGGCCACCATCACGTCGAGCCCGGGAAACGGCTCGCCGATCGGCACGATCCCGTGGATGCACTGCCGTCGCGACGCCTCTCCACGCCATCGGTAGACCGTGCACGCGACCGTCACCTCCGTCGGGCCGTAGAGGTTCTCGAGCGTCGACCCCGGAGCGGCGGCGGTCCAGGCCTCCGCGAGCTCCGCCGGCAGAGGCTCGCCGCAGAAGAGGCTCCAGCGCAGGCTCGGGAAGCTGCCCGGGGCGAGGCCCCCCAGGCGGCGCATGAACATCGCCGCGGACGGGACCGAGAACCAGACCGTCAGCTCATGCTCGCGGATGAAGCCGGCCGGGTTGACGAGATCGGCCCGTGACGGGCAGACCAGGCACGCGCCGGCCTCCCAGGTCATGAACTGGTCGAAGACCGAGAGGTCGAAGGTGAGGTCGAACATCTGCGACAACCGGTCGGCGGACGTCAGCCGGTACCGGGCGGACAGCCGCGAAACCAGGGCCCGGACGTTCGCGTGACTGACCGCGACGCCCTTCGGAACTCCGGTGCTCCCGGAGGTGAACATCAGGTAGGCCGGTGCGTCCCGCTCGACGGTCGTGCGCGGAGCGAACGCCGCGCGGCCGTCCTGCGGGCCCACCACGGGGTGCCGCGCGTCGATCGCGACCGGGGGATCGACCGGGTCGTCCGCCACGACGAGGGTATCGGGGACGGTGTCGGCCAGGATGGCCGGAAGTTGGGCGAGGCCCTCTCCGTCCGCGATCACCGCCGCGGCACCCGACCGCTCGAGGATCACGCGGTTGCGGTCGGCGGGGTAGGCCGTGTTCAGCGGGACATACGCGGCACCGGCCATCAGCGTCCCGAGCACGCCGGCGTACGCGGTCGGCCCGCGCCCGGCCAGGATGGCGACGCGCGACACCTCACCCACGCAACCGGCGATCCGTATCGCCCGGTCTGCCATCTGCGTGTAGGTCGCGGTTCCGCCGTCCCAACGCAGGCATGGACGGTCCGGATACTGTTCGACCGACCGGAGGAATCCGCTCTGAGCAGCGTGAGTGGAGGTGCGAGGCATACTGAAGCGGACGTGGCGGCGCCTGACTGGTCGCAGCCTATCCTGGCCGCCGCGCCCGGGGCGACGAGCCGCGCGCCCGTCGGCGCCCGCCGTCGAGGCGATGGCCTCCGGCGGGGAACCGGCAGGGGACGCGGACGGCGACGCCGCGGCCATCCGCGAGCGTGGGGCCGTGGGTGCCGTCCTTCTCACGGTGCGGGCCGCCGGTGCCCAGGTGGTCGCATTCCTCGGCACCCTCGTGCTCGCACACCAGCTGTCGCCGCGCGCGTTCGGGCTGGTCGCGTTTGGCGCGACCGTGGTTGTGATCGGCGAATTCCTCGCCGACGGCGGCCTCGGCGCGGCGCTGATCCGCCAGGCACGCCACCCCACGCGGACAGAGCTGCAGACGTTGCTCGGACTGCAGCTGACGATGACAACCGTCCTCGCGCTGGTCATCGCCGTGGTGGGGCTCGACGCGGGCACGGCCGGAGCCGTCACCGCGATCATGGCCGCGTCGCTGCCGCTGCTCGCGCTGCGCGCGCCGCACGCCATCGCGCTCGAACGCGAGCTGCGATACCGGCCGATCGCCTCGATCGATTTCGCGGAGTCGCTGGCCTACTACGGCTGGGCGGTCGCGACCGTCTGGCTCGGCTGGGGGTTTGGGGGCTCGCATCGGCGGCGGTCGTGCGCGGCCTGCTGGGCTCGACGCTCATGACGCTCGCCTCGCCGTTGCCGATCCTGATGCCGCGCCTGCGGATCCGCACGCTGCGATCGATGCTCGGGTTCGGCGTGCGCTTCCAGGCGGTGGGACTGGCGGGCCTGGCCAGAACGCAGGGGGTCAATCTCGTGATCATCGCGGTCGCCGGCGACGGCGCGCTCGGCTACTGGTCGCTGGCGAACCGGCTGCTGCAGGTGCCGTTCTGGCTCTTCCAGGCGCTCTGGCGCGTCTCGTACCCGACCATGGCACGGCTCCGCGCCCTGGGCGAGGATACCCGTCGCGTGGTGGAGCGCCTCGCCCGCATCACCGCCCTGGCGTCAGGAGTCACGCTCGCTCCGCTGGCCGCCTCCGCGCACGCCCTCATCCCGGCCATGTTCGGAAGCGCCTGGGCGCAGGCCGCCGACCCGATCCCCTGGGCCTGCGCGGGACTCCTGGTCTCCGGGCCGATCTCGGTGGCGGCGTCGGGATACCTCTACTCGGAGCTCGACGCGGGAACACCGCTCTATGCGACGATCGTGAACGGAGTCGTGTGGATCGCCCTCACCGCCGCGCTGTTGGGTCCGCTGGGGATCGCGGCGGCAGGCATCGCCTGGATGGTGGCATCGTGGTGCGAGGCGGCGATCTTCACCAGGGCCGTCCGTCTCAAGGCGGGCCTGGCGGTCGGCCGGCTGATCCTCGGCCCCGTCGTGATCGGCTTCGCAGCGGCTCTGCTCGGTCTCACGGTGTCGGCCCCGACCACCGGCGGTCTCGCCGCCGGGATCGCGGTCGCCACCGTGACGGTTGCCGGGTACGTCGCGCTCAGCCTGACCTTCAACCGCGCCGATCTTCTGGCGGCCGCACGGCGGACCCGTGCGTTGATATGACCGCAGACCCCGCTTCCGTCGACCGCGGGCCGGTACGGGTGCCCGTCTTCCTGGTCGGCTCCGAGCGATCAGGGACGACGCTCCTGCGGCTGATGCTCGATCACAATCCCGACATCGCGTTCGACAAGGAGTTCGATTTCGCCGTCACGATGGTAACCGACACCGGCCGGCTGCCGCCGGTGCGGAAGTACGTCAGCTGGGTGGTGACGGTGCGAGGGATGAGCTTCGCGGTCGACCCCTCCCTGAGCTATCTCGAGCTCGTGAACGACTTCCTGCGGCAGAAGTGGGTCGCATCCGGGGCCAAGGCCCATGTGGGGGCGACGGTGCATCGCAAGTTCGAGCGCCTGCGCTTCCTGTGGCCCGCCGCACGCTACATCCACCTGGTGCGGGATCCCCGCGATGTGGCCCGGTCGGTTGTTCAGAAAGGATGGGCGGGAAACGTGTACCACGGGGCCGAGTTCTGGCTCGACGCCGAGCGATCGTGGGACGCTCTCGTGCCGCACCTCGCCGAGGACCGGGCGATCGAAGTGCACTACGAGGACCTCATCACCGAGCCCGAGCGCACGCTGACGGCGATCTGCCGGTTCATCGGCGTGCCGTTTTCCCCTCGGATGCTCGAGTATTCGACAGACGCACCGCAGTACCCCCCGCCGGATCCCCGGTTGGTCGCCCAGTGGCGGACGAAGCTTGACCGGCGCGACGTCGCGCTGGTGGAGACCCGCACAGGCACGCTGCTGGAGAGCCGCGGGTACGTCGCGAGCGGGTACCCCAGACCCCGGATCGGGCGGCTGCGGCACGAGCTTCTCCTGAACGCCGGGCGGGTGAAACGGCTGGCGGCGCGCGCGCACACGTTCGGACCCCCGCTCGTCGCGCTGGACGTGATCGCTCGTCGCACCCACCTCGCCGCGCTGGAGTCATACGCCCACATCCGGATGAACGCGATCGAGCAACGGATGGTCGACGAGGAGGCGGCCGGGTCGCGCACGCCGTCGCCGAACATCGCTCCGCGGCCGCCGGAGCGGTGACGATCACCGGGCTCACACCCGGCGCAGCGCGCGGACGGCGGGCAGCGCCCGGTCCCGGGACTCGGTCAGCACCCTGCGGGTCAGCGGCCAGGCGGACGGGCGCCAGTCGCGGAAACGCGCCGCCTCCGCGCCCCCGCCGCCACCCCCGAGGATGCGGACGCGAAGGTCGTCCGCGGCGGCGTCCGATTCCGCCGCGAAGCCGTAGCCACCGCCGGTCGCGGCAGGCACGTCGTAGCGTCTGCCGTCGACGACGATCGGCAACGGATCACGGCCGCCGAAGATGGGCGGCACCTCAACGCGGACCCTGGATCCGCTCGGCCTCGGGATGCGCAGGTCGCGCGAGTAGACGGCAACCGTCGGCACACCGTCGCGCACCGTGCAGACGGCATTTCCGCGGGTGATGGACGCCAGCGACCGCCAGCGGACGTCCCCGATCCCGGTCGCTCTCGCCACGGCCGCGTGAACGGAGCCCAACGCGTCTCGAAGGTCGGAGTGGTGGCAGTAGAGGACGAGCGGCTGCCCGAGGAACGCGCGGAATACGAGGTCGTCCAGGTTCCGCGTGAGGAGGTATCGGGAGACGATCGGAAGCCCGCCGCTCGCGAGCTGGGCCGGTAGCCAGCCTCCCAGACGCCAGCGCCCGTGGTCGGAGAATGCATCCCAGGGAAAGGGCCGGGACGCCGCCAGGCCGAGAAATCCCGCGCGGAAGAGCGCGCCCAGCATGGGCGCACCGCACGCCCCGTGCGGGGGACACATGACGCGCTCCACCCGAAGGCCCGCCGCGCGCTCGAACCTGGCAACGCGCGCGGTGGCGCACCGAAGGATCTTTCCGGCCTCGGCCGGGCCGGCTGGACGTTCGAGCTCGCGGCGCACGTGGTCGTTCCCGTGCATGACCAGCGAGAGCTGGCCCGGATGATCCCGGAAGACCCCCGCCGCACGGCGCCCGGGCAGGATGAGGTCGAGCGGGATCGTCGCCACCGCCACGTGGTAGCCGAGATCACGAGCGTCGCGTGCGAGCTCGGCGAACCTGACGTGGCCGTACGACCCGAGGCGCGGGTTGGGGTCGTCGATGATGAAACACGCGTCGATCGGCCTGGGCGGATCGCAGATGCCGCCGCACAACCGCTTCAGGAAGTGCACGAGCGGAAGCAGCGACCAGAAGCGCCCGGCCGTCAGATGGTCACGGAGATATTCGCGATCGTCCAGCTCCGCCGGGACGGCGGCGGCGACCTCGCGGCCACCCGCCGTCGGCCTGCGCACCCAGATCGGGTTCCCCTCCACGGTGGCCAGGACGTCGGTGCCGCGTTCCGCCTCCAGGACGGCCGGCGCCGCCGCCTCGCGTTCCAGCAGCCGCTGCGTCCGGAGCGTGCGGTCGAGGTCGCTCGAACGAGACATCTCGACGGAGAAGGGGTCTCTCGCGCGAGCCGCGCTGGCTCTCTCCAGCATCAGGCACGGAACCCGCAGCCGCTCGGGCAGCGAGTGCCCTGGGAAGCAGACTGCAGCATCCACCTGGCCCATCTCATCGCCGCGCCTGGCGACGAACGCAACCGGATATGCCTCCTCGAGCGCGCGCCACAGCTCGCGGTGGCTCTCCAGTGCGGAGACGGGAACCACCGCGAGCCGGCGCAGCCGTGCGTCCGACAACTCCTCATGGCCGTCGTCTGGGAGCCCGGTCACGTCGATTTTAGGATAGCCTGCGCGTCCGCAAGGTTGTGGTTGCGACCCCGCGGGAGCTGCTCGGACCGGTGCCGTGGGAATCCGCTCGGCGGCACGATGCGTCGACTCAGCCGGCGGAGTCGATCAGCCACGTTTGCGACCGATGATTCACCGCCGCCACTTACGCTACGCACTGCGCCCCGGTACGTGGAGGCATGCCGGCCGTCGCGTGGTATGGGGCCGCACGCGACCGGCGGTCGAACCCGACGTTCCGTTGACGTGGCCGATCACCGAGGAGATGAAGGCACGCGTGCGGATCCGGTGGCCGGTCAGAATCAACCCCGGACGGCCGAGCCTTGAGGATGCGTTGGGCATGATCAAGAGCGGTATCGCCGCGCACGTTCCGATCGAGCATGGCGACATACCCCAGCCGGCCGGAGGTGTGGTGCTCTTCCATGTCCTCGACCGAGGCAGCACCCGCCGCGTGGTGATCGATACCGATGACCAGCTCATCCTCAACGACAGCGTGGATGAGTCAGATGTCTACTTCAAGATGCAGTACCTCAAAGGAGGATACGGAAGGCCGCACGTTCGTCCAGGGGGATACGTCTCTCTGCAACCCGCGTTGTACAAGTATCGGTGGCGCTGGCGACGACTTCGCGAACGTGCCAGTCCAGCCTTCGACGTGTACGGCCGGTTTGGCACCGCACCGGAAAAGCAGGACATACGGCGCGACGCGATTGCGCGTCTCAGCGCACATGAACGCTTCCGGTTCTCCGGCGGATCGGGGGCCGTCTGGTGGGGCGAGTACATGGACGAGATCTGCCGAGCCCGGGTCTGCCTCGACCTCCCGGGCCGGGGCGAGATCTGCTACAGGCTCGTCGAGTATCTGGCCGTCGGAGCATGTGTGATCGGGCCGGACCTCATGGCCGAGCTGCCCGTGCCGCTCGAGTCCGGCGTCCATCTGCTCCGCGTGCCGCGCAGCCTCGATGGGCTCGTCGACGGATGTGAGCAACTCCTGGGCGATGGTTCCCTGCGAGACTCGATCAGCCGCTCCGCCGAGGAGTACTTCGACCGGTATCTGGCACTCGAGCAACTTGGCGCCTACTACCTCGACGCCCTCTGGCGTACGCTTCGAGACTGACCACCGGGTCGCAACGCCAGGGGGTATCCTGACGCAGCCGGAGGGTTCGCCGAGTGGGCGTGCCGGATGTCCGGCGCATGGATCGGCGGCATTCCGCCGGCGGAGGAGGACGGGACGTTGCAGGCCGAGATCGCCTGGGGTCGGAGTCGGCTTCGATCGAGGATCGTTTCGGTGTTCGCTCCTCCCGGGGCGCTCGTCTGGTTGGCGGCCAGTGCCGCGGCCGGCATCGTCGTTGGCGCCTCCGTGGCCCACGGTCAGGTCAAGCTCGCCGTGCTTCCGGTATGGGCGCTCACGGCGGTCCTCTTCGCCCGTGTCCCGGTTGCCGGCTACATCGGCATCCTGTGGAGCGTCGGCACGGCGGTCGATCCGAACGCAGTCCAGGAGGTCGGCGTCTCGTCGCTTCTCTTCGCCCCGGCCGAGATCCTCAACTTCACGGCCATCGCGTGCGTGCTGTTTCTGCCGGGAGACGTACGTCGGGTCGTGAAGGAGATGGCGTTTCGGGCCGAGAGCGTCCTCATAGCGCTGTTCCTGGCGGCCGTCCTCGGGGGAGTCGCTGTGGGGATGGAGAACGGCGCCAGTCTGCATGCGGCCGCGTTCGACATGCGCTCCATGCTCTTCTACGCCGCGTTCTGGCCTGCCCTGGCGGCGCTGGCACGCGGCCGCCGGCTTCCCTTTAGGCTCGTCACGGCGGGGGCGATCGTCGTCGTCATGCTGCAAGCGATCCAGGTCGTCGTCGGTCCCTCGCGGCACATGTTCCTCATCGCCGCGTCCGATCTCAGCTCCGCGCTTACCGCCGACCAGACCGGCTTCCTCCGCGTCCGCCCGCCGGGGCTGACGACGGTGTACGTCGTGGCCGCGTTCGCGCTCGCACGCGTGCTCTGGGGGCCCGCCAGGGGACGCATGGCCGGATGGGCGGTCGTCGCGGTCTCGATGGCCGGCGTGATCCTCAGCCTCAATCGGAACATGGCGCTCGGCCTCGTGTTGGGGCTCTCGGCTGCCGCGCTCGTCGCGAAGCGGCGGCATCGTGCCGTCGTCTTCGCCGCCACGGTGGCAGCCGCGCTTTCCGCCGCCGTGCTGGTCGCCCAGGGATCGGCGTTCGCGTCCAACCCGGTGGTCTCGCGGTTCGCCAGCATCACGAACTACTCCCAGCTGCAGACGCAGACCCTCGACGACCGCTTCTACGAAAACCGGATCGCGATGCAGCGCATCCGGGCCCATCCGATCGGGGGACTGGGCTGGGGGCCGCCGTACGGCGCCGAACTGCTGAGCTCCGACGCCGGCTTCCTCGTCACCCAGCCGCGCACCTTCATGCACGAGCAGTACCTCTGGATCTGGATGCGCGCCGGCATCGTGGGCCTGATCGCCCTGCTCGCGATGCTCGCGGTGGGCATCACCACCGGCGTGCGCTGGAGTCGGGCGAGAGCCGGGGAGGAGGACGGCTGGCTCGGGGCGGGCGTGATCGTGGCCCTCGTCGCGCTCGCGGCCAGCTCGAACGTCGCCATCTATCTCACGCCCCCGGACTCGACCGTCCCCCTGGTCGGCGTGCTTGCCCTGGCCGCGTACATGCGCCGCCAGCTGACGCTTGGCCGCGCCCCGGCATGAGCCTCGACGTCGTCATCGTGAACTTCCACAGCACGCGCCTCATCGGCCGGACGGTCGCCCTCGCGCGGGAGTTCGGCGGCGAGGCGGCGGGGATCATCGTGGTCGACAACTCGCCGGGCGACGGGGCGGCCGACGTCGTCCGGGCGGCCGCGCCCGACGCGAGGGTCATCACGAACCCGGTGAACCTGGGCTACGCGGCCGCGGTGAACCGGGCGATGTCCGCAGCCGAGGCGGAGATCGTCCTGCTCCTCAACCCGGACGTCCACCGGATCTGCGGACGCTTCCAGGACGTGTGGGACACGTTCGGCGACCAGCGGGTCGCGGCCGTGGTCACGCGGCTGCTCGATGTCGACGGCCGGCTCGCGCGCCACTGCTTCACCGCCCCGCGGCCGTTCGACCTGGTCGCCGAGGATCTCGCCCTGGCCGAACGGTTCCCCCGCTGGCAGCGCCCACGTCGGTACCGGATGCTCGACTGGGACTACCGCTCTCGTCGTCAGGTCGACGCCGCCACCGGAGCATGCCTGTTCCTGCGCCGGAGCGCCTTCGGCGACGTCGGCCCGTTCGACGAGCACTTCTTCGTCTACTACGAGGAGACGGACTGGCTGGTGCGAGCCAAGCGGCGCGGATGGCGGACGATGTTCGTGCCCACCGTCGAAGCGGTGCACGCGTCGGGCGGCAGCTCACCCGATGGGCGGGCGGAGCGGTCACTCCTCCTCCTGGAGAGCCAGCACCGCTACGCCGACAAGCACTTCGGTCGGGTGACCGGAGCCGCGCTGCGCGGGTCGCTCGTCGGCCTCGACGCTGCCCGCGCGGCACGGCACGCCCTCGGCGGGAACGGGCGCGACGTGGCCTCGGCTCGTGACCGGATCCGGGTGCACCTCACGGGCCGGGCACCGCGGCCTCCGTCGGGGGCGGGGGCGGAGGTCGAGTACGCCCCGTCGCTCGAGGCCGTGGCTCCGGCCGACTGGGATCGTCTGGCCGGGAACGCCGGCCACGTGTTTGCGACGCCCGAGTGGCTCGGCACCTGGTGGCGCTGGTACGGCGGCGGCCGACGAGCGCTGGTCGGGCTCGTCCGCCGGGAGTCACAGCTCGTGGCGATCCTGCCGCTGACCGTCTGGTGGGGAATGGGAGTCCCTGTCCTGCGGTTCGTCGGCCACGGACCGAGCGACCAGCTCGGCCCGATCTGCGGGCCGCTCACGGATCCCGGGCTCGCAAGCGCCGTCGCCGGCGGGTTGGCATCGATCCCGCTGCGCCGCTTCCTCCTCCTCGCCGAGCTCGTGCCCGAAGATCAGGGGTTGGGCCGCCTGGTCGGGGGCCGCACGCTCTACACCGACGAGAGCCCGCTGCTGCGGTTCGAGCAGGACTCGTGGGACGAGTTTCTTCGCGACCGCGGACGGAATTTCCGTCAGCAGGCGCGCCGGTTTCCGAAAAGGCTCGCCAAGCTCGGCCCTGTGTCGTACAGGCTCGCGTCCGATCCCGAAGCGCTGGATCGCGACCTCGACATCCTCTTCGACCTGCACCGGCGCCGATGGGAGGGCGTTGAGACGCCGTTCCTGGCCGCGGCCGGGTTCCACCGCGACTTCGCCGCACGTGCGATGGAACGCGGATGGCTGCGGCTGTGGTTTCTCGAAGTCGGCGGACGCGCGGTCGCCGGGCTGTACGGCTTCCGCTTCAACGGCGTGGAGGCCCTCTACCAGGCAGGCAGGGACCCGGCCTTCGCCGCGCACCCGCTCGGGTTCACCCTCATCGCCCACGCGGTTGAGCAGGCGCTCACGGACGGCATGCGCGAATATCACCTGCTTCGCGGCGGTGAGCGGTACAAGGCGCGGTTCGCGAATAGAGAGCGCACTCTCGAGACGATCGGGGCCGCGCGCGGCGCGGACGCGAGGCTCCTCCTGGCGGCGGCATCGGCGGCACGCGGCCGTTCGCTCGGCCTGCGCCGGCGCACCGTCGATCGCACCCCGACCCCGCGCCCGCCCT
>Ga0157374_10005544_pt1 | contig 10619 bp, 8 predicted proteins | sample M25metaG_FD_115308 | JGI IMG/M metagenome (GOLD analysis project Ga0157374, IMG submission 115308) | Miscanthus rhizosphere microbial communities from Kellogg Biological Station, Michigan, USA - M2-5 metaG | ecosystem: Host-associated > Plants > Roots > Rhizosphere > Soil | place: USA: Michigan... | reverse complement strand
TGCATGATCCCCGGGAGGCCAGTGGGTTGGAAGTGCTGGGTGATGAGGGCGAGGGTGTCGGCCCAGGCATCGGCGGGGCCGAACTTCTGTTTCGCCTGTAGGGTGGCGAGCTCGGAGGTGCGGCAGTGGATGATGATGGGCTTGCGCGCGGTGGAGGCGATGTACGTCTGGGCGGTGAAGGCGAGTTGCTGTGTGGGGATGTCGGGGTTCTCGACGTGGTAGTAGTCGAGGCCAATCTCGCCGATGGCGATGCAGAGGGGGTCGGCGGCAAGGGCGGCGACTTTCTTGAGAGCGTCTTGGGTGGCCTGCGCGGTTTCCGAGGGATGGATTCCGGCGGTGGCGAAGATGCGTGGTGTGCCGGGAGTGCGCGGGAGGGACTTTGCAAGGTCGAGGGCCTGGTGCATGGTGGCGGGGCTCTCACCGATTCCGATAGCGAGGATTGTCGTGACTCCGGCGGCCTGGGCACGGGCGAGGACTTCATCTCGGTCAGCGGGGCGCTCTGTATAGAAGTCGAGATGTGCGTGTGAGTCTACGAGCATGTTTTCGGGGACCTCCCCCCTCCCTTATTTGCGCAAAGTCTTCGAACGATGTGACTTAGGTTTGGACTTCATGTTTTGACTGGCTGTAACTTCCTGATTTTCTTATGTTAATTTGTATGTTCCTGATTCTTCGTCGCTTGTTGAATCGTTGCTCTTTTTTGATAACTTATATCCAGTTTAACGAATGGATGGTAATTAATCGGCAACGTGGATCGCTTTTGGTTTGTTTGAGTTGGGAGGTTTTGGGGCTTGACAGGATTTTTGGCTGGGCGGGTTGTGGAAAAGCGAGAGATTCAAACCTGTCTTCTGAGTCTTCGTTCGCGCGCGGAGCTTATGCGAGTGCGGGGAGTTTGACAAGGTTCCTGGATTCAGTAGATGCGCTTTCCAGTAATGGTGTATTTTGCGTCGGCAGGATCCTCTTCTGTGATCGCCTTTTCCTCTGCGGGTTTCCTCTCCTCCACAGCGTTCATTGTCTCCGCAGGTTTCTTCTCCTCCGCAGGCCTCTTCGTCTCTGCAGGTTTCATCGCCGCTGCAGGCGCGGGCTTGATCGCCTCTGCGGGCTTCTTCTCCTCCGCCGGTTTTATCTCCGCAGGCTTCATCTCCTCTGCGGGCCTCATCGCTGCTGCAGGCTTCAATAATGCCTCTGCCGGCCTTTTTGCGACTAAGGGTTCTTCTGGGATGAGGGCCCACGCGAAGCCGTGCGCCACCCATAAAAAGAAGGCAGCAAAGAGGCACACCGCCGCAAGGCCAGCGCAGAGGTATACCAACTGGCCTTCAGCTTTGGCTGAGGCAAAGAACGCGCCTAAGAAGGAGGCGAAGGTTGCGATTGAGAAAATGCCCGCGAAGCGCTCAAGTCGACGCGATAAGACACTCATGCGATTGCTCATTCAGGTTCTCCGCCGCTTGTCGAAATATACCCCGGAGAGCTTATCAAACAGGAGCCGCTTACCTGCCCAAGTAAGTTGCACCCTCCGTCTAGAGCTCCAAGTTTATCCCGATTTTTCGAGGAGGCTACTGCTTCAAATACCAGTTTGTGGACTTGTGAAGAGGCGAAGGTTCGGGAGTTTGTCAGTGGGCTGCAGGCTTGACCTCGGAACGCTGCATAAGTTGTAGGTGGTGTCAGTACGAACCGTGCGCCCACGTTTTCGGATGCGATGTGGGCTCTGCCTCGTGAGTAGACGGCTCAAGTACTCGTTGACGAGTTCTGAATAGGATCAACGTTTTGTTAGGCGAGAGGTTGGACCGGTGGGGTAGGATGGCGGGCATGGAAAATCTGAACCGTCGTGATCTGTTGGTAGCCCTGTCGGCTTTTGCGGCCGTTGGGGGAGGGGCGTCTGAGGCTGGGGCGCAGGCAAAGACGAACGATGTGCTGGACAAATCGAAGAGCTGGACTTTCGAGTCGCTGCCGGTGAAGCAGAGTGCGAATGGCGGGGCGAGCCGCGCCGTGGTGCAGGGTGTTCTGGCGACGGGCGAGGCGGTGGAGGTGCATGAGACTACGCTACCGGCGGGACAGATGCCGCATCCTCCGCATAAGCATCGGCACTCGGAGTTCATCTTTATTCGCGAGGGCGACCTGGAGTTCAACAGCGACGGGAAGCTGAGCCGCGTGGGGCCGGGCGGCGTTGTTTTCAACGCGTCGAACGTGATGCATGGTTTGAAGAACGTGGGGACGACGACGGCTAACTATTTTGTGATTGCGATCAGCAGGGCGGAGGGTTGAGGGACATCGAACTGTAGAGGCCCGTGGTCGAACTTGTGATTGCAATGACCCATCTCTCACAGTAGGTTGTTCTGCATGAGCCCGAATACAAAAGGCCGTTATGAAGGCCGTGCCATTGTTGAGCTGCTCGATGAAGGTCGCGTCGTCTCTCTCGTAGAAGCGTTCAGCTACATCGACTATCTCAGCCAGCGTTGGGACGTTCCCTCTGGCGCTAAGGTCGACGGTGCCTCGATTCCCCGCACTCTCTGGACTCTCATCGGCGCTCCCTTCGAAGGCAGATATCGCAACGCCTCGATCATCCACGACTGGTTCTGCGACCGTCGCAACCGTCCATGGCAGCGTGTCCACGAGATCTTCTACGAGGCCATGCTTACCTCTGGGGTCTCAAAGTTTCAAGCCAGCATGCTGTACGCCGGTGTTCGACTCGGGGGCCCGCGCTGGTCTTCTACCGCCGTCTCCAATAACAACATCAACGTTGCCGATACCGTTGGGGCCATCAGCATCGACCTTCCTCGTTCCAGCCCGGCGCCGGCGCCTGCGGGAGTAACACGCTCGGGACACGTCACCTTCGCAAGAGAGTCAAACCCGGGGGCCGGCAGACCCATTCCAAAAAGGGGCAGCCCGGTAAAACCGGCAAAGCCTGCTGTCTATCGCTATGAGCTCAAGGATTCCGACCTGAAGATGCTGGAAGACATGGCACGCAACGATCTCGATCTCTCTGCAATCAATAAGCTGGTCGATAACGAGGTGAAAGACCGCGTTAGAAAGTAACGTGGCTCTTCGTGCCTTCGACTCTGGGCCGACGGCGACGAACTATCTTGTGATTGCGATTAGCCGCAGAGGGCTGAAGGGGCGCAGTTCGTCACAATCCCGTGAAGGTTCTTGTGGAGAGAATCTGCTGCCCAGTTGAACGCGAAGTCTAACGCGCGGTAGATCCTTTTGTTTTTGGAGGCGTATGCGATCTTTTCGAGTGATGAGCGCTGTGGCTTGTCTGGCTTTTCTCGCAGCAGCAATGTGCGTCGCGCAGCAGATTCCGCTGGCGACGCTGGCTAATAGCAAGGTAAAGAGTGCGACAGCCACGGTGACTGCGTACGGCGGATCGCCTGCGCTGAAGCTGAACCCAAAGAGCGCGAAGGATGCGGGGTATTCGCCCGGAGGGCCGTTGGTCCTTATCGATAGCGTTCGCTTCAGGGACGGTGCCATTGATGTGGATGTGGCCGGCGCTCCGGCGAAGGGAGCGCCCGAGGATGCGCGGGGCTTTATTGGTGTGGTCTTTCGCGTACAGACGGGTGCGCGCTTCGAGATCATCTATCTGCGGCCGACAAACTCGCATGCAGACGATCAGTTGAGGCGGAACCATACGACGCAGTACTCGGCGGAGCCGGATTGGCCTTGGGACCGTCTGCGTAAGGAGAGTCCCGGCGTCTACGAGTCGTGGGTGGATATGGAGACGGGGAAATGGACTCACATGCGAATCGTGGTGAAGGGGACGGATGCTTCGCTGTATGTGAATCGTGCTTCAAACCCATGCCTGATTGTGCACGGGTTGAAGCTGGGTGATGTTGAGGGTGGAGTGGGCTTGTGGATGGGACAAGATACCGAGGGGTACTTCAAGGATTTGCGGGTCACTAGGCAGTGATAACCGCGGATCCTCAACTGCGTGGTCCGCTTGCGCGGACCACTTCGCTCAGAATGACACCGGGTTAGAGGAGGCTCTGCTTAGTCGCGGACGCGGATGACGATCTTGCCGAAGGCTCCGCGCTCGAGGTGTTCGAAGGCTGCGCGGGCGTCGTTGAAGGCGTAGACGGTATCGATGACGGGGCGCAGTTGTAGCTCACTGAACTTTTTCAGCATGCGCTCGAGTGCGCGAAGCGGGCCGACAGAGATGCCGCGAAGGATGCCGTGCTTCTGGATGAGGCCGAAGAGCGGGATGGTGGCGTCGAAGCCGTCGATGATGCCAATGATGGAGATCTGTCCCTGGGGCTTAATGGCCTTGATGGAACGGGCGACGTTGGGGCCGCCGACTACTTCGAGGACGTGATCGACGCCCTGCTTGTTAGTGATGGCGAGGGCTTCGTCCTGCCACTCGGGGTGTGTCTTGTAGTTGATGGTGTGGGTTGCGCCCAGCGATTTTGCGCGGACGAGTTTTTCGTCGCTGGATGAAGTGACGATGACGGTGGCTCCGAGGGCGGAGCCGATCTGGAGGCCGAAGAGGGAGACTCCGCCGGTGCCCTGGATGAGGACGGTTTGGCCGGCGGCGAGGCGGCCTTGTTCGACGAGTGAGTACCAGGCAGTGAGACCAGCGCAAGGAAGGGCCGCGGCTTCGTCGTTGGTGAGGTAGGCGGGGGCGAGGGCGAGTGCGTTTTCGGTGAGGATGAGGTACTCGGCGAGGGCGCCGGGGATGACGTTGCCGAGGGTGTAGAGGGATTCCTTGGAAGTGGGGGTGCCGTCGATCCAGCGAGTGCAGTAGTTGGTGACGACGCGGTCGCCGACTTTGAAGCGGGAGGTGTCGGGGCCGAGGGCGACGATTTCGCCGACGGCATCGGCGACCTGGGTGATGGGGAACTGAAGGTGCGGATTGTAGGTGCCGTCGTAGAGGAGCTTGTCGCGGTAGTTGAGAGAGACGGAGGAGATGCGGACGAGAGCTTCACCGGGGCCGGGTGTTGGATCGGGGACGACGTTGAGGGCGAGGTTTTCGCGGCCAAAGGCCTGGAGCTGCCATGCTTTCATCTGAGGATTCTCCTTCGCGTGTAAACAGTTCGAATAAACTCGAACTATGGTACAGTCGAACTATGAACGAGGCGTTGCGGCTTTGTCAAATGCGAGGTTGAGGAAAAGTGCCGGTCTTTTTGCCGAAGGAACCTACGAAGAAGGAGTTGCAACTGACAGCGGTGTTGTACGCGCTGAGCGATGAGGTGCGGCTGGGAATTGTGCGTCAGTTGGCGAAAAAGGGTGAGCAGCCGTGCGGAGTGTTCGAGGTGGACAGGCCGAAGTCTTCGTTGTCGCATCATTTTCGCGTGCTGCGAGAGTCGGGTGTGGTGGCGACTCGAAAGGACGGGAAGCTGTTGATGAATACTTTGCGGAGAGAGGATTTGGAGGCAAGGTTTCCGGGGCTTTTGAAGGCGATTTTGAAGTAGAGTTGTGGAGCGAATTGGCATGCCAGCACGGGCTGGATGGTGATGTCCGAAAACCGCGAGTCTTGTAAGTGGAGTCGTGAGAAACTTCGGATATGGAACTGCCGGACAAGGCGACTTGCTATAGAGCACTTCAAAGCAGAGACGCGCGCTTTGATGGGTTGATTTATGTCGGCGTGAAGTCGACGGGGATCTACTGCCGGCCGATATGCCCGGCGCGCACGGCGAAGTATGAGAATTGCACATTCTTTGGTTCGGCTGCGGCGGCGCAGGAGGCGGGATATCGTCCTTGCCTGCGTTGCAGGCCGGAGATTGCACCGGAACTGGCGTCGTGGCGCGGTACGTCGAATACAGTTTCGCGAGCGTTGATGCTGATAGGCGAGGGGGCGCTGGACGGCGAACGGAGCAGCGTCGATGGATTGGCTGAACGATTGGGGATCGGAGAACGGCAGCTGCGGCGGTTGTTTCTGCAGCATCTAGGGGCTTCGCCGATTGCGGTAGCGCAGACGAGGAGGGTGCTTTTCGCGAAGCAGCTTATCCATGACACGAATCTGCCGATGACTGAGGTGGCGCTGGCGGCGGGGTTCGGCAGTCTGCGGCGATTCAATGAAGTGTTTCAGAAGTTGTTTCATCGGCCGCCGAGCAGTTTGCGGCGAAGATCGGTTGCGGATCGTGAGAGTGCGGAGTCGGGAACGGAGCTTCGTGTGCGCTATCGCGCACCGTATGACTGGGATTCGATGCTGAGGTTTTTGGAGGCGCGCGCGATTCCAGGTGTTGAGGTGGTGGAGGATGGAGCATACCGGCGGGCTGGTGAGGTCGAGGGCGCGTCTGGTGTGGTTGAAGTGCGGCATGAGCCGCGGAGGCAGAGTCTTGTCGCGACCATATGGTTCCCTACAGTGCAGGCATTGCCAGCGATTGTGAATCGCCTCCGGCGACTGTTTGATGTGGGCGCGGACATTGAGACGATCGACGATCACCTGTCAGCGGATCGGAAGCTTGCGCCGTGGGTGGCACGACGGCCAGGATTGCGTGCGCCGGGAGGATGGGATGGCTTTGAGCTTGCCGTGCGCGCGGTGCTGGGGCAACAGGTGAGCGTTGCGGCGGCGCGGAGGTTGGCGGGACAGTTGGTTGCGCTGCATGGAAGGCCACTGCCAAACGCTCTTGCGAAGGAACACGGCCTGACGCATACGTTTCCGACGGCGAAGCGGCTGGCGAAGGTGGAGGATTTTGGGCTGGGAATGCCTGCGGCTCGTTTGAATACGCTGCGTGCGGTTGCGCAAGTGGCTGCTGAGGATCCGAATTTGTTTTTGCCATCGCGGACGATGGAGGAGACGATTGCGAGGCTGGTGGCGATACCGGGCGTGGGCGAGTGGACGGCGCAGTACATTGCGTTGCGCGCGATCCGCGAGGTGGATGCATTTCCTTCGTCGGATGTCGGATTGCTCCGCGGGGCGGAGAGGGTATTGGGTTCAGCGGAGACGCCGAAGACATTGCTGAGTCGGGCGGAGATGTGGCGGCCGTGGCGTGCGTATGCTGCGCAGCATCTTTGGGCCGCTGATGGAGCGGCGACGCAGTGAAGCTGAAGTGCAAAGGAGAGGGGCTATGGGGCTGTCGTACAAGCTGATGGATTCGCCTGTAGGAAAGCTGAAGCTGGTTGCGAGTGAGAAGGGGCTAGTCGCGGTTCTTTGGCAGAACGACAGGCCGGAGCGTGTGCCTTTGACGGAGCTGACGGAGGATCCGAAGCAGAAGGTGCTGGTGGAGACGGAGCGGCAGTTGAAGGAGTACTTCGCGGGGAAGCGAAGGGAGTTTTCACTACCGCTGGATATGCGAGGAACGCGCTTTCAGAAGAATGTGTGGGACGCTCTGCTCGCGATTCCGTTTGGCGAGACGCGAAGCTATGGGGAACTGGCGAAGAAGTTGGGCAATCCTACGGCTAGCCGCGCGGTGGGGGCGGCGAATGGGAGAAATCCGATCTCTATCGTGGTGCCTTGCCATCGCGTGATTGGGGCGTCGGGGAAGCTGACGGGCTTTGCCGGAGGGCTGGATGTGAAGGCTCGCCTGCTGGAATTGGAGAGTACGGAGCGAAAGTTGTTTGTTTGAAAATTCGAGAACGGATAGCAAAGGCCGGTCTGGTGACCGGCCTTTGCTTTTTGGGCTGCGATGCGAGTTACTTGAGGCGTGCGCCGGGGGCGATGTCGTCGGAGTCGGCGAAGGTGGCTAGGATTGGCTTGCCGTTTTCGCTGTGCGAGGCGGCGAGGAGCATTCCGTGTGATTCGAGGCCGCGCATCTTGCGGGGGGCGAGGTTGGCGATGACAATGATGCGGCGGCCGATGAGTTCTTCGGGGGTGTACCACTCGGCTATGCCGGAGAGGATCTGGCGCTTTTCGGTGCCGAGGTCGACCTCGAGGCGGAGGAGCTTGTCGGCTTTGGGGATGCGCTCGGCTACGAGGACCTTTGCGACGCGGAGGTCGATCTTGGCGAAGTCGTCGATGGCAATTTGGGCGGCGCTCTGCGGTGTTGTTGCGGCGGCCTCGGCGGAGAAGACTCCGGACGCGGGAACTTCGGAGTGAGGCGCGGGGGGCTTGGCGAGCTCGGCGACGGGCGCGGAGGACGCGCCGACCTGTGTGCCGGGGTTCTCGGCTGGCAGTCCGCTGGTGCGTGGGGCTGCGCCGGGGTGCGTGGGGTCGGCGGGCGCGACTGTGGTGTGGTTGGTCTTCTCGTCGACGAGCTTTGACGGAGTGGGTGTCGCGGTGGTGTTTTCTGCGTCGGTCATGACTTGAATGAGTTCCTTGGGTGCGCGAGGGAAGATGGGGCCGAGGGAGCTGAGTTTTGTGCCAGGCGGGAGGCCTCCCCAGGTGAGGTTGTTGAGCTCGCCGTTGCGCGCGGCCGCTTCGATGTCTCCGAGGCCCAGCTGCTCCCAGACCTTAGCGGTTGAGTAGGGGAGTATGGGGTAGAGGAGCGCGGTGATGATGCGGATGGATTCGGCCGTGGTAGAGAGTATGGCGCGTAGATCCTGTTTCGCTGCGGGGTCGTCGGACTTGGCGAGCTTCCAGGGAGTGCCGAAGGAGAAGAAGCCGTCGACCTCAGTGATGTAGGCAGAGATGTTGGTGAGGATTCGCGTGAAGCGCAGGTCGGCGAAGTCGTCTGCGACAGAGTCGATGAGCGCGACCGAGGAGCCGGCGAGCTTGTTGGCTGCTTCGGCGAGATCATCGCTGGCCGGCGAAGTGAGGCCGGGGTGTGCGGCTTCAAGGTTCTTCTCGATCATCGTCAGGGTGCGGCTTACGAGATTGCCGTAGCCGTTGGCGAGGTCGGAGTTGTAGCGCTGGACGAGGGCGTCGAAGGAGAAGGAGCCGTCCTGGCCGAAGGGAATCTCGCGGAGGAGGAAGTAGCGGAGTACGTCAGAGCCGAAGAGGTCCTGCTCGTGCTTCCAGTAGTCGTCGCTGAGCGGAGCACCGGGCAGGTCGATGGGCTTGGGCTTGAGTGAGCCGAAGGCGTCGAGGATGGTCTCGGTGCGAACGATGTTGCCGCGGGACTTGGACATCTTCGACTCTTCGAAGAGGAGCCAGCCATGGGCTTGCACTTTTTTGGGTAGTGGGAGACCGACGGCGAGGAGGAAGGCGGGCCAGTAGACGCAGTGAAAGCGGATGATCTCTTTGCCGACGAGGTGGATGTCGGCGGGCCAGAACTTTTTGTACTGGGCCTGCTGCGCGGGGTCGTCGCTGCCGTAGCCTACGGCGGTCATATAGTTGGCGATAGCGTCGAACCAGACGTAGATGACGTGCTTCTTCTGCGTGGTGGAGGCGGCAGGCTCGGGGACTGGGATTCCCCAGTCGAAGGAGCTGCGCGAGATGGAGAGGTCCTTGAGGGCTCCAGGGGCGTACGGTGTGCCTTTGGCAGAGAGCTTGGTTTCGCCGCCGTTGTTCACGTCGCCGCGGAGGAAGCTTAGGACTTCGTTGCGTCGGGCTTCGGGTTCGATGCAGAACTCGCCGGACTCGATGAGGTTGATGAGCTGGCCCTGGAAGGCCGAGAGGCGGAAGTAGAAGTTCTCTTCGGTGACGGTCTCGGTGGGTTTGCCATCGGGGCCGATGGTACCGGGCGGGCCTTCGACGAACATCTCCTCGCCTACCGAGTACTGGCCGGTGTAGGTGTCGAGGTAGATGTGGCCGCGCTGGTAGAGCTCGTTGAAGAGGTGCTGGACGCCGTGGATGTGGCGCGGCTCGGTGGTGCGGATGTAGTCGTTGTTGGTGATGCCCATGCGCTGCCAGAGGGCGCGGAACTGTTGGGAGATCTCGTCGGTGAACTGCTGCGGGGTGATGCCGGCGGCCTGGGCGGAGCGCTGCACCTTCTGGCCGTGCTCGTCGGTGCCGGTAAGGAACCAGACGTTGTCGTCGCCGAGGAGGGTTCGCTGGCGGCGTGCGATGACGTCGGCTGCGATGGTCGTGTACGCGTGGCCAATGTGCGGGCGCGCGTTGACGTAGTAGATCGGGGTGGTGAGGTAGAACTTCTTCGCTGTGTCAGACATGGGGCAGTAAAGGCCAGTTTAGCAGGGTACGTGCGCCTTCTAGAGTTCGCGGCGGAACCGCGAAGGGTGGGCGTTCGAGGTAGAGAGCGGATTTCTTCCGCGCGCTTCGCGCCCGTCGAAATGACAGAGTTGGGCTACTGAGTGTGGCTAGGAGGCGGTGGTGGTCTTGGTTTCGGTGTGGAGGTCTTCGGATTCGTCTTCGACGGCGGGTGGGGCGACGTCGGATTCGGCGGCCTGGGCGGTGCGGGCCAGGTTGAGGTGCTGTTCCATGGTTTGGCGGGCTGCCACGGGGTTGTGGGAGCGGATAGCGCGGTAGATCTCGCGGTGCATCTCGGCGGACTCTTTGAGGTCCTGAGCGTTCTGCACGGTCTTGGAGCGGTACTCATAGAGGTTGGCGGTGATGGTCTCCATAAGAGCGCCGAGGATGGGATTGCCGGCGGCGCGGGCTATGGTGCGGTGGAAGCGCACGTCGTGAATGAGGTATTCCTGCGGGTCGGTGAGTGCGGCGTACATCTCGGCGACCTCTTCGGCCAGCTCGGCGACGTGCTCATCGGTAGCGCGCTCGGCGGCGAGTGCGGCGACTGAGGACTCGAGGACGAGCCGGGCCTCGAACATCTGCCAGGGAAGAAAGCCGTGGAGCGCTCCGAGGACGGAGAGGGAGCTGGAGTCGAGCGCGGGCGGGCCGGAGGAGACGAAGGTTCCGG
>Ga0157374_10005541_pt1 | contig 10620 bp, 9 predicted proteins | sample M25metaG_FD_115308 | JGI IMG/M metagenome (GOLD analysis project Ga0157374, IMG submission 115308) | Miscanthus rhizosphere microbial communities from Kellogg Biological Station, Michigan, USA - M2-5 metaG | ecosystem: Host-associated > Plants > Roots > Rhizosphere > Soil | place: USA: Michigan... | reverse complement strand
CGGGTTTGAAGCCCGGCCGCACCACCGGATGCGCATGCCTTCCGTTCGTTGTTCGGCCGGCCGCGGCTACACCAAGTCCGTTTCATGCCAACTGCTGTCGGCCCGCAGCACTCGTCCCCGGGGGGTTCGGCGAGTATAGCCAACGCGATCGAAAAACTCCAAAACCTGAATGGCGCGTTTCCTGCCCACGCCAATCAAATCGCGATACGCGGCGGCCTCGATGAAGCCCCGTTGCTCGACCAGCGCGCGCAATGCGCGAGCCAGTTTGCGAATGGCATCGCGGTGGTAAAACAGGTCGCGCACCACCTGATACACCTCACCCTGCACCGTGCATTTGCGCAACACGATTCGAACTTCATCGTCGGCGGCGTGCGCCGCCAGCGCCAGCTCCCGTACCCATGGCGGATCAAAATGTCCTGCCGCCAGGGCGGATTGCAGCTTTTGACCCAATTCGCGTTCCCGCTCGTTCAAACTGACCCGATGTTCCGGAAGGTGCAGCCAGTGTTGGCTTTGCTGCATGCGTCCCTCGCGGACGAGTTCATCGATGAGAACCCGCCAAACCGAATCCGGAATGGTTGGCGCGGTCATGCGACGCAGCCGACCCCGGTCAATCCCCGGTTCGCCGGCCTCCAGACCGTGGAATGCGCTCAGCGCCTCCAGCGCGCCTTGACGCAAGGCTTGCCAATGCGAATCGAGAATGACGATGCTCTGCCCATCAGGATCGATGATGCGCGCCCCAGCGGGCAAGGCGATGCGCTCCGGTAAGCGGCCCGTGAGCCGAATGAGCGCGCTCATATCAACACCAAGCGGGCAATTCTCCAGCAGCGTCTCAAGTCCCTCACCGCGCAGCAGTTGTTGAATGGCAGTAAGGTAGACTAGTCGTTGCCGGCTTCGCCGCCGGCGTGCCGGCGCTGCGGGGTCGATGATCACACCCCCGCCCAGAGTGTGGCGCGCCTGCGCATCGCGGGCGATGAAGACATCGCCAGTGGCGGCACAGATCGGAGCATCGAACACGAGTTGCACGCGTGCGTTGCCGCCGCCGATTAGATTGTTGGTCTCCAGCATGACCACCCGTGCGACCCGATGCGCCGTGCCCAGATGTACGTGCAGCGGCGCTCGCATCGACAAGGCCGCGCTGTCCGGGAGCCAGCGTAGCTCCACATCTAGCCGCGTGCTGGGCACAAACGCGCGCGGGTCCGCCAGCCAATCGCCGCGTGTCAGTGCTGCCTTGTCGATTCCGGCCAGATTCAGTGCGCAGCGCTGGCCGGCCCGGCCGGTTGCGGCGTCGCGGTTTTGCGCGTGAATGCTACGCACCCGAACCTGAGTGCCGGCGGGCATCACGCTGAGGGTATCGTCCACCTGAACGCGGCCCGCGAGCACCGTGCCGGTTGCCACGGTTCCACGACCCGGCAGGCTGAACACCCGGTCGACCGCAAGTCGAAACAGGCCTTCTTCGGAACGCATCGGCCAACTGGCAGCGACCTGCATCAAGTGAGCACGCAACGCCGCTACGCCGGGATCCTCGGGCGCGCTGGCATTCAATTTAAACACCGGCGCCTCGCGCAGCGCCGTGGAGGACAGCACCGCCCTTATCTGCGTCACCACCTCGAGAGATCGCGCTTCGTCGACTCGATCGACCTTGCTGAGAGCTACGGCGCCGTGACGCACTCTCAGCAGCTCCAAGATGGACAGGTGTTCACGCGTCTGCGGCATGACCCCGTCGTCTGCTGCAATCACGAGGAGCGCGAAATCGATTCCACCGGCGCCGGCGACCATGGTGTGCACGAGACGTTCATGACCGGGCACATCGATGAAGCCCAGGGTCTCAGCGCCGCCGACGGGAACGTACGCGTATCCGAGCTCAATGGAGATGCCGCGTTTTTTCTCTTCCTTGAGTCGGTCCGTATCGACGCCGGTCAGGGCGCGCACCAAGCTGGTCTTGCCGTGATCGATGTGACCGGCGGTGCCAATGATCATCGGCCCAACTCGCTCCACTGCGCGGTGAACTCGATCTCATCAGCGCTCTCCAGGCAACGCAGGTCCAGCCACAGCGACCGATCGGCGATACGCCCGATGACCGGCCGCGGCAACTGACGCAGTCTGGCCTCGAGCCCACGGAGACTCGAACCCTTTCCGCGCAATTGCTCCACACGCAATCCAAAGCTCGGCAATTGATCAGCTGGCAACGCGCCGCTGCCTACCTGCGATGTCATCGGCGTCGGTTTAACCGTGAACGCGTCGCCAAATGCTGCCTGAACCGCCGGGGCCACACGGCGGGCCTGGCTCTCGATCTCGGACACGGAACGCGTCAGCAGACGAAGTACGGTCAATTTCTCCTTCATCAACTCCGGTGCCCGGTACAGCGCCAAGACCCCTTCCAGAGCCGCCAGCGTGAGTTTGCCCACGCGCAGCGCCCGTCTAAGCGGATTCTTCTTGATGCGGGCGATCAGGTCAGCGCGCCCGACGATAATACCGGCCTGCGGTCCTCCCAGCAGCTTGTCGCCGCTGAATGTCACCACATCGGCGCCGGCGGCGATCGCCTCGCGTACAACCGGCTCTTTCGGCAGTCCCCACCGCGCCAGATCGACGAGGCTGCCGCTGCCCAGGTCAACCACCAAGGGCAAGCCATACCCGCGTCCCAGTTCCGAAAGCTCGTGGATCCCAACGGATGCGGTATATCCGCTGATCGCATAGTTGCTCGTGTGGACCTTCATCAGCAGCGCCGTCCGCGCGTTCAGAGAGTCCGTGTAGTCAGCCACATGCGTTCGATTGGTCGTGCCAATCTCGACGAGTTTCGACCCGGCGCTGCGCATCACATCGGGGATACGGAAAGTACCACCGATTTCGACCAGTTCGCCGCGCGACAGCACGACCTCGCGTCGATTGGCGAGCGTGTTCAGCACCAGCAGCACCGCCGCGGCGTTGTTATTGACCACCGTCGCGGCCGCGGCGCCCGTCAACTCGCGCAAAATCGGCTCGACCAGGTCATCACGCTCGCCGCGGCCGCCATTGATCAAATCGTATTCTAGATTTACCGGAGAGCCGAGGAGGCGCCCCATCGACTCTTGCACCTCGGCGGGCAACAGAGCGCGTCCGAGATTGGTGTGCAATACCGTGCCCGTCAGATTGAATACCGCCCGCAACCGTGGACGCATGTTCCGCTGCAATCGCGCCTCCACACCTCTCGCGATCTTCTCGGCAACCAGCGCATCACAGGGCAACTCGCCGAGGACAACCTGCTGACGCAAAGCCGCCAGCTCCTCGCGCAATGCCGCGGTCACTGGAGTTCGTGAGTAGCGCCGAAGGACAGCCGCGAAGGAGGCATCATTCAGTAGCCGATCCAGCGACGGGATGTCGGCCGTAACCGCGGCGGTGAGGTCGAACGGCACCTCGGTGCTCATCGGGTTGCCAGAGCGGATCGCCACTCGCGCGCTGATGGCCGGTCTGTCCGCGCAGGAAATTGAGGTGCACGCTGGCCAAACAGTCGGCCACCGGCTCCGTCCGGGGATTCCTTTCCCAGGTTAAGAATCTTGCGATAGCCGCGCTGCGCGAGGACTTCGATCTCGCCGGGCTCGCGGATGCAATGCGCCATGATGGGCGCAACTCTACCTCTGCTGGATGCCCTTGGGGTGCCGCAGACCCAGAAATGTCGCGTGCCAGCTGCGATTTCTTCCGTCGTGAATTTCTCGGTGACCGATCCCACCAACAACTATGCGCCCTACAACATAGTGACCGGCGCCCCATTTGGCGGCATCGATCCAGCTGCTGGGAAAGCGGTGTGCGCCTCCGGCGCGGCAAAGCTAGCCTTCGACATCGCCTGGGATAGCCGCGACTACACTAAACTAGGGTAACGGCACGACGGCCGCTGCTTGGGGTCAGCCCATCTCCTTGAATGCACTTGTCGTTGCCGGTTGCGCACCTGGTATGCCGGCTTCAGCGCTGTCGGCGCCGGAGGCCACGGGCGTCTTGACGTTGACATCCCCCACCGCGCTGCCGGCTCCGCCGGCGGCCCATTGCCCGCCCGCGGGTGCCGCGGCATCTCCGGCGGTCAGTCATGTTGGCGTCGTCATGGAAGGGCGAACGCGCGGGGTCACCATCGGACCGGGAGCGGCGAAGGCTCCGGTCAAGGTGCAATGCCTTCAAATCTCGGTTGACGCCGCCACCGCCGCCACCACGAGGGCGTACCCCCGGGAACGAGCTTCGCTGCGCCTGCCGCCGCCATCGCGAAGCTTGTCCAACGCGGGTTGCAACCGCCATTGGTTTTTACGCCCACGAGCCTCAACGGCCAGGGAATCGTCGCGACCTGCGAATTTGGCCGCATCCATGGGCTGCAGCGCGTTCATCACCGGCCTTCTGATGCGCATCGGACGCGCCGCGACAGGCTGGGATAAGATTGCCTGCGGCGGTGGAGAGTGGCGATCCGGCGGTGGCTGCTCTGTCGAAACACGTTGATGCCCGGGAAACAGGCGTCGCACTCTTGACCTATCCTGGGGATATTTTGATGGAAATGCCCAGGCGGAGAGCCCCCAGGCGATGCTTCTCTTGGTGCCCAATGGAAAGGTTAAATTGCCGAGCGCCCTCCTCTTTGCGCCCGCCGACTTGCGCCGCGATGCGCTCGATCAGGCTTGGGTCGCGTACCGGCACGCCTTGGCGCGCGCGCGAGGTGCGCGAATTCGTGCTGGCGTGCCAGACGAACCCTCAATTACTGACCCACGCCGACGAGACTGGCCCATGAGAGGCCATTGATTATGGCTCAACATGTCCTCGAACCCGGCCAAATTGAGACCCTCGCGCAGCGATCCATACCGCGCGTGCGATTGCCGGAGCGCGGCTTTGTGTTCGCGAAACGGGCGGCGCGCCTGCGCCAACTCAGTGTTGGTGCGTCACTGGGTGACTACATGCAGTTCCTCGCCGTGTTGGTGGATGCACAGCAAGCAGCGCTTTTGAAACTGACCCTGGCGCTGCCCACGGAGACCGAGATTGCCCGGTCGGGCGAACACGGCATGCCGCCGATTCAAGCCTCAGTCTGGTTACCCCGGCAGCCTTGGCGAGAAACGCTCGAGTTCCTGTGCGCCGAGATCGCAGCCCACGCAGGTTTCCCCGCCGGTGTCGCGCAAAGCATTGCCGTGATCCGCGAGGCGACGCCCGCCTGGCTCGAGACACAGGCGATGTCGTTACTCGGCGCAAAGAGCGATGACGTCGACGCAAGTGCTGCGCTGTTCATCATGGCGGCGCTGCAAGTGCACGGCGCCGCGCTCGCCGCCGGCTTCGTAGCCGACAAGGTCAATACACTCGATATTCCAGGCATCTGTCCGCTTTGCGGCACGCTGCCGGTGGCCAGCACGGTATGCGCGCAGCCACCGTACAGCGGGTATCGCTACTTGCACTGCGCACTATGCGCGACCGAGTGGCACATGGTTCGCGTGCAATGCACGCAGTGCGGCGCGCCCGGAAAGCACATCGCCTATCAATCCGTGGCAAGCAGCACCGCGGATAGTCCCATCGCCGACGCGGGCGCTGCCGCGGTGCGCGCGGAAACCTGCGAGCAATGCCGCGGATATTGCAAAATCCTCTACCAAGAAAAGGACGCGGGCGTTGAACCGGTGGCCGATGACATTGCGAGCGTGGCCCTTGATTTGCTGCTCGGCGAAGCGGGCTATCATCGCACCCGTAGCAATCCGCTGCTGTGGCTGCCGAAAACCGGCTAGACGTTCAAATTGAACGCTGGAGGCCGCGCCAATTGGCATGATTTAGTCGACCTTTTGCAATCGGACCTGCGGGCAACGGGGCCACAGCGTCGGCGCTAGGCTGGTCGCCATGTTGGCGGTTGTCGCAACAACGAGCACGGCTCTATACTCTGAAAAGGTTCTCGCGGGGAGGGTCTATGGCGCAAGTTACACGGCGCGAGTTCATGAAGATCACCGGCGCGGCCATTGCCGGTTCGAGCCTGGTGGCACTCGGCTTTACTCCACAGGTTGCGCTCGCGGAAGTGCGTCAGTTCAAGCTGGCGCGGGCCACCGAGACTCGCAACACCTGCCCCTATTGCTCGGTTGCCTGCGGCGTACTCATGTACAGCCTGGGCGACGGCGCGAAGAACGCCCGCCCTTCGATTTATCACATTGAGGGCGACGCCGATCATCCGGTCAACCGCGGCACGCTGTGCCCGAAAGGCGCAGGGCTGCTGGATTTCGTCAACAGTAAGAGCCGTCTACGCTTCCCGGAGTATCGGGCGCCGAACTCCAAGGAGTGGACGCGCATCAGCTGGGACGATGCCTTGGATCGCATCGCGAAGCTGCTGAAGGCCGACCGCGACCAAAACTTCATTGCCAAGACACCCGACGGTAAAACCGTGAATCGCTGGACCACGACCGGCATGCTGGCGGCCTCTGCCAGCAGCAACGAAGCCGGCTACGTGACGGCGAAAGTGGTGCGTAGTCTCGGCATGGTGGCATTCGACAACCAGGCTCGTGTGTGACACGCCCCGACGGTGGCAGGTCTTGCCCCGACGTACGGCCGTGGAGCGATGACGAATCACTGGGTCGACATCAAGAACGCCGATGTCGTGCTGGTGATGGGAGGCAATGCGGCCGAGGCGCATCCCTGCGGCTTCAAGTGGGTCATCGAAGCGAAGCAACACAACAATGCCAAGCTGATCGTGGTCGATCCGCGCTTCACGCGCACCGCGGCGGTGGCAGACCTCTACGTGCCGATCCGCTCGGGCACCGACATCATCTTCTTGGGCGGCGTCATCAAGTACCTGCTCGACAACGATCTTATTAATCACGAGTACGTCAAGAACTACACGGATTTCACCTTCATCGTCCGCGAGGACTTTGCCTTCGCCGACGGTTTCTACTCCGGCTGGGACGCCAACAAAAACGGGTACGATAAGACGAGCTGGGACTACGAGAAAGGACCTGACGGTTTCGTCAAGAGTGATCCGACACTGACCCACCCGCGTTGCGTCGGCAACTTGATGAAGAAGCATTACGCCGCGTATACACCTGAGATGGTCGAGCGCGCCTGCGGTTCGCCGAAGGACAAGTTCCTCGAGACCTGCAAACTGCTGAGCTCCTGCGCCAACCCGAATCGGGTGGCAACCATGTTGTATGCGCTCGGCTGGTGCCATCACTCGGTGGGCACGCAGAATGTGCGTATCGGGGCCATGGTGCAGCTGCTCATGGGCAACATCGGCGAAGCCGGCGGCGGCACCCAGGCGTTGCGCGGTCATTCGAACGTGCAAGGGCTGACGGACCTTGGCCTTTTGTCGAACCAGCTCCCCGGATACCTCACGTTGCCGAACGATCCCGAGCAGGATTATGGCGACTTCATTGCAGCGCGCGCCAAGAAGCCGCTGCGCAAGAATCAGATGAGCTACTGGCAGAACTATGGGAAGTTCCATGTCAGCCTGATGAAAGCGTGGTGGGGCGGCGCTGCGACTGCAGAGAATCATTGGTGCTACGACTATCTGCCCAAGCACGACAAGCAGTACGACATCCTGCAACAGATGGACATGATGTACGACGGAAAAATGAACGGTTACATTTGCCAGGGCTTCAACCCGCTGGCCACCGTGCCGGACAAGTCCCGCACTACCGCGGCGCTGTCAAAACTCAAATTCCTCGTCACCATGGATCCGCTCGCCACCGAAACCGCCGAGTTCTGGAAGAGCCACGGCGCGCTCAATGACGTGAATCCCGAGAAAATCGCCACCGAAGTATTTCGTCTGCCGACGGGCTGCTTCGCCGAAGAGGACGGCGCCATCGTCAACTCCTCGCGCTGGCTGCAGTGGCACTGGGCGGGCGCCAAACCGCCGGGCGAAGCGCGTATCGATATCGAGATCATGTCCGAGCTGTTCTTGCATCTAAAGAAGCTCTATCAAGCCGAGGGCGGCGCTTTTCCGGACCCCTGCCTCAACCTCTCATGGCCCTATGCCCTTGCGCATGAACCGACCGCCGAGGAGATCGCCAAGGAGTACAACGGCCGCGCACTCGCCGATATCGCAGACGCCAAGGACCCCACCAAGATCGTGCGCAAGGCCGGCGAGCAGGTCGCCGGGTTCGCGGAATTGAAGGACGATGGCTCCACCGCCTGCGGGTGCTGGATCTATGCCGGCTGCTGGACTGAAGCCGGCAACCTGATGGCCCGGCGCGATAATTCGGATCCGACCGGCATCGGCCAGACCCGAAACTGGTCGTGGGCCTGGCCGGCCAACCGGCGCATCCTGTACAACCGCGCATCGTGCGATTCCGCCGGCAAGCCGTTCAATCGATCGCGCAAGCTCATCGAGTGGAACGGCAAGACCTGGGGCGGGGTCGACGTACCGGACTTCAAGGCCGACGAAGATCCGGCCAACGGCATGGGACCGTTCATCATGCAACCCGAGGGCGTGGCGCGCTTCTTTGCCGGCCGCAGCATGGCCGAGGGCCCATTCCCGGTACATTACGAACCGTTCGAATCGCCGGTGGGCTACAACCCGCTGTTTCCCGACAAGCCGGATGCCGTGCAAAATCCGGCCGCCCGTGTCTTCAAGCGCGACCGCGATCAACTCGGCAAAAAAGAGCAGTTCCCGCATGTCGCCACGACCTATCGGCTGACCGAGCACTTTCATTACTGGAGCGAGCACTCGCGCCTGAACCAGGTTGTGCAGCCACAGCAGTTCGTCGAGATCGGCGAAGGACTGGCGAAAGAAGTAGGGGTCAAGGCAGGCGACTGGGTCAAGGTGAGTTCGAATCGCGGTTTCATCAAGGCCGTCGCGGTGGTCACGAAGCGGATCAAGGTCATGCAAATCGAGGGCAAGCCGGTGCACCACGTCGGCATACCGATTCACTGGGGATTCAAGGCCCTCGGCAATCCGGGCTACCTGGCCAATTCCTTGACGCCAGCGATCGGTGACGGCAATTCGCAGACGCCGGAGTTCAAGTCATTCCTGGTTAAGGTCGAACGAGCCTAGGAGGCATCGTGGCGTTACAGTCATTGGATATCAGGCGCCGCTCGGCGACGACCATACAGCCCCCGGCGGCGCGCGTCGATGCCATTCCCGGCGTTGCCAAGCTGATCGACACGACGAAGTGCATCGGCTGCAAGGCCTGCCAGGTCGCGTGCATGGAATGGAACGATTTGCGCGATGAGATCGGCATCAATGCCGGCGTCTACGACAACCCGCCCGACCTTTCCGGCCAATCCTGGACGGTGATGCGCTTTGCCGAGTACGAGAACCCCAAGGGGGATCTCGAGTGGCTCATCCGTAAGGACGGCTGCATGCACTGCGAGGACCCGGGATGCCTCAAGGCTTGTCCCTCGCCCGGTGCGATCGTGCAGTACGCGAATGGCATCGTCGATTTTCAAGAGGAGAACTGCATCGGCTGCGGCTATTGCATATCAGGCTGCCCGTTCGATGTGCCGCGGATTTCCAAGAGAGACAAAAAGGTCTACAAATGTACGCTGTGTTCCGATCGCGTCGCGGTCGGCCTGGAGCCCGCATGCGTAAAGGCCTGCCCCACCGGCTGCATCACATTCGGCAGTAAGGATCAATTGCAGCACGACGCCGCGGAACGCGTCGTTGAATTGAAGTCCCGCGGCTTCGAGCAGGCCGGACTGTACGATCCGCAAGGCGTGGGCGGCACGCACGTGATGTATGTTCTGCATCATGCCGACGACCCCACCCTGTACAGCGGACTGCCGAAGGAGCCAAAGATCAGCCCCTTTGTCGGATTGTGGAAAGGGGCCGCGAAACCCTTGGCGCTGGGCGCCATGGCCTTCGTTGCTCTAGCCGGCTTCCTGAATATGGTGCGCGGCGGAGCTAGTGAGACGACGGCAGCGGACGAAGAAGCGGCACAGCGTGAGAAGGACAAAATCCATGTCTGAGCAAAGCGGAGAGATCAAACGACACAGCGTACTCGACCGGATTTTGCACTGGATGCTGGTGTTGGCCTTCTTCGCTGCAGTTGCATCGGGGTTTGCGTTGTTTCATCCGTCGCTGTTTTTTCTAGCCAGCCTGTCGGGTGGCGGGCCGTGGAGCGCGCTGCTGCATCCCTTCCTGGGCCTCGCGATGATGCTGTTCTTTTTCTGGTTTGCCATTCCGCATTGGCGCGTGAATTTGATCGGAAAGCGCGATATTCAGTGGCTGAAGCAGTTCGTCGACGTGATGACCCATAATGAGGAGGCACTGCCGGAGCAGGACAAATACAACGCCGGTCAGAAGATGCTCTACTACATTCTGATGCTGTGCATGGTCGGACTGCTGTTGACTGGCTTTCCCATCTGGCGTCGCTACTTCTCGGATTACTTCCCGGTCGACATCGTGCGTTTGAGTCTGCTGACGCATGCCTTCGCGGCATTCGTGTTGGTGGCCAGCGTCATCGGGCATGCGAGTTTCGCGGTCTGGGTCAAAGGCTCGATCCGCTCAATGTTTCGCGGCACGGTCACGCCCGGCTGGGCTTACAAGCACCATCGTGCCTGGTTTCGTCAGATGATCCGCCCCGGCGGCGGCGGGCACTGACGGAAAAAGACAGGCAGCGCCCAGGGCCAGCACCGCCCTGTTCATCGCGACGCCGTCAACTCCCACAGGCAGAGCACGTTGGCCCCGACGCCGTTCGTACGCTCCGTGTCGATCGGAAT
>Ga0157374_10005540_pt1 | contig 10621 bp, 11 predicted proteins | sample M25metaG_FD_115308 | JGI IMG/M metagenome (GOLD analysis project Ga0157374, IMG submission 115308) | Miscanthus rhizosphere microbial communities from Kellogg Biological Station, Michigan, USA - M2-5 metaG | ecosystem: Host-associated > Plants > Roots > Rhizosphere > Soil | place: USA: Michigan... | reverse complement strand
TGAACGATTATCTCTTTTAGTCGACCCACGCACCTTCTCCACCGTGCAACTGGTACAGTGCTTTTTGTCTCGGCTTCGGTTGACCTTCGTCCAGCGCGGCGCAACCGGAGTCGTCGCATCGCGACACCAGTCTCATGTGCTCTCGCCGCACCCCCCTTCGTGTTTCATACGGCGAGAGCGGCGACTTATCAGAATCATCTATGTGGATGCCACCCGCCTCTGTCAGGTCCCAAAGATTAATGCCATAGATAACGCAGAGGCTCATGAGCTTTGTGACATGTCTTGGCAGCTTGTTCATTGCTTCGTAATCGGACAAAAGTCCCAAGGCGATGCTGTAATCTTTATTGTGAAGTTGTTGCGCTATCCGTGCAGTCATCCTGTGGGCTGCCCGCAGAGTCAAACCCGTGCGCGATCGTGAACAACGCAGTAGCCTGGAGAAACCGATTCTGCCGCTAGCGTGCGATGCAATCGGAATGATTCCAGACTTAGTTGCACCACCACACATTGGTTCGAGCTGCCCAGCCTCCCGGGGACGCAACTCAAGATCCACAAGCCCGAGGATTCGTGCTTCCGTCGAGAGGCGCAACGGCCAAGCTGATAATGGAGGACGGTTTGGCTGCAAGACTACATGCTCTTTGTCGATTCGCTTCACATGACAGCACGTAAGACCGCCAGCGTGTTCTACAAGCCAGAGGTAGTCATTAGCATTATCGAGAATACGCGGAGAATAACATCGATCGGCCCGAACTATGCTGCCCGGAAGGAGCCTCGGATGAACGACCGCATCACGACTGCCGATCTTGGCAAACAAAAAGCGCTCGCTAGGCTTCGCGTGCATTGAGTTCCACGGGAACGTGCAATCGCATGTGGGAACGCTATGATGCGGAGTGAGAATCGCCGTGCGTTCAGTGTGAATTGTGAGTTGAAGGGGAAGTATCAGCCGAAGATTAAACCCACACAGATCCATCCAGTCCGCAAATCGATAACGCGTAATCTCGCTAAGCGCTACGATCTGGCAAATATGTGGTGTGATCCCTTTGTTTTGTTTGTAAAGGAAAGTTGGTGGAATGAAATAAGGAGATTTCATCCCATAGAGCTTCCTCGTCATAGCAGAAACTTGGGTCACCGTTAATCCCGCTTGCCTCAAGGCCTGTTTGATTTGACCGGCGCGGCCGGTCTGGTTCGCTCTTGATATTGCTAGTGAAAACTCTGCACAGTGAAAGGAAGATTTCTCAAGAGTTCCGCCGATTATCTGACGGACCGCAGCGGATGCATTCATCCATCAACATTAGCCAAGGATGGCGGTGTCACTCGAGAACCGGGTATTGCGCAGCGCTTCACGAGCCTTTTTCTCCTCGCACCTCGTCAATACGAGCGAGCAATCGCAGCACTTCAGGATCCTTGGCATCAGCACGTTCCAGGAGGAGTTTTTTTGCTTCCTCCGGACTCAGACGTTTGAAGCCAGGTACGGAATAGGACTTACGGCCGTTGTTCAGTCGAACGCTGTTGGATTGCATCCTGCGTTGTTCTCCTCTGATTCCCAGCACCGGAAGTGGCACTCAAGGCGTCTCCGCCGAACGTCATTCCGCGCTTCTCAACACGGATGTCACGCAAATCCGCCCTTAGCCTGAAGCAGCATACCGTTTGGACGGACAGTTGGAAGAATGTGTGACGCTCGTCGATTTTCCGACGAAGGCCTGGGTCTAAGCCATTGCTGCGAACCCGATGGCTAGGGATTTCTCATGCGGCGGAATTGGGTGCCAGCGCGCAAGAAGAGGTGTAGCCAATCCTTCTCGTCGGTTGGCCGACATCAAAATTTAAAGCCTTGGGCTAATTTTCAACGGCCACTACGGTGTCTTCCAGTAGCTCGATGCTGCGCAAAACCGTCCCGCCCTCTAATCGCGCGATTTTCGAACATGACGCCACGTTTCCCAGGAAGGCAAATAGGGTTCTCTTCAGTACCGTAACCGCTACCGCGGAGGAGATACCTGATGAAAAAGATTGTGCGTTTGTTTGTCGCAGCCGCCCTGATGACGCTTGCATTGTCCACTGCCTCTTTAGCTGATGGCGGATCTCCGATCCCTACCTGCTCACCGGGCCGGTGCCCGAGTAGCCCCACCCGCTAGCAAATTGGCGGGCTTTGAAGACAGTTTTGAGTCAACCCTTGTGGGCCGCCTGGCTTTGCGAGTACTCTGCCAGTGCGGCCCATGTATCTCTCGCACTTTGTTACGAAGACGCTGTGGGTCATCCCCATTATATTGCTGGTAGCCGTTGTGGCCGCAATGCTGCGGCGCAAACTGGCAGGAGAATTTCCAGTCTTTTTTAGCTACGCCGTCGTGGTCTTCACTCGAGAAATTGCCCTCTTATTCCTTAAGTACCCAGGGAATCGTTATGCCCTCGTTTATTGGTGCGGAGAGGCCTTAGTGGTTCTCCTGGGCATGGGAGTGATCTTCGAGTGCTTGAGGCATATCTTCCCAAATCCGTTTTTAATAGTTGTCCTGAAATCAGTTGGGATCTTGGGCACCATTGCAGCACTTACAGCGGCCCTGATGTTAATCCTCACGAAGAGCGATGCCGGAGCAGATCGGGTTTTTGAGTTTATCCTCTCGGCGGAACGTTCTGCAAGGTTTTTGCAGGCCTGCCTCCTCATTGTGGTGATCGCGCTTATGTCGCGCTTGGGGCTGACTTGGCACCACTACTCAATTGGAATCATTGCTGGCTTCGGTGTCTACTCTGCACTAGCTCTGGCAGTGCTGGAATTTCGCAGCCACATGAAGTCTATAAGCGATGCCACACTGGTGCTACTCAACTCTGTGGCATATAATCTTGCCGCCATCATTTGGGCTTCCTACTTCCTCCGGTCATGGCGAAGGACACCCGTGGAGCATTTGCCCAAAACCGACTTGACCGAGTGGAATGAGGCAGCAACAGACTACGTTCGCAAATGGTATCGACGCTAGCAATCCTGGGAGTGGCCTCAGCGGCACTGATTCTCGCGTGGTCACTTCTGCGCAGCCGGCACCCCGATATACCCGATGGACGAGGATGGGAAGAGATACGGCAGGACGTTGATGTTAAAGTCTTTCGCGTCCTGCTTGACATTGAAGAAGAACGGTTCCTGCGCAATTCGCTTTCGAACGATCAATTCCTAGTTTTTCAGAGAAGGCGAATTCGGTTAGCATTGGAGGTGCTAACAATGGTCGAAGATAATACCGCCATGTTGATGAGACTTGGACAACGCGCCAGAATGAAGGTGGACGACCGAACGCTAACGCAATGTGCTGATCAATTAATCGCCACTGCAATCCAGCTCCGATTCAACCTACTCCTGGCAAGGTCCTGCCTCTCCATAAGATGGTTATTCCCTTCTTGCAAGTTGTCGGTTCCAGCTTTTGAGGAGCGGTATCAGCAAATCTTGATCTCTTTAGCGCAAATCCAGCGTATGTCGCAGTCGCCAGCTTAGTGGTTAATTTTATTTAGTCACTTTGTTTTTATCTCGACAAGTCTGTGCCGCTCTGTAGGACATTATTAAGTAAAATGTAATCGTATCCGCGTCTGGTAGTCTGTCCAACTGGCAGTGGGAATTACCTCTAGCATTCCATTCGAGTCCGAAGGCCCCAAGGCCTTGAGGGAACAGGACTGGGAGGATTTAGCTAATAAAAATGGAACCCGGCAAATGGATTCGGGCATTGCGCGAAGAGCGAATGATCAAACCGAGCGACGTCGAACGTGTGACGCGGAACGTTGCACATGTAAAGCAGAACACGGATTTTTATGTTTCCCATTCCACCTTATCCGATATCGAAGCAGGCTCGATTCCTAGCATTCACAAGTTGTTCAGTTTGGCTGCTTGTTTCAGGGTTCCGCTCAATGAACTCTTATTACCTTTCGGCATTGACCCAGACGAAGTCACAACCTATGGCACAGAGTCAGAGCGGGAGGCTATTCAGCTTAAGGCCACGCCGGGAGGCGAGCCTTCCTTCCGATTTCAACTTAACTTCGACACCAACATCAGCCCAGAGGAAACGACCTTATTGAAAGTCCAGTCGCAGGATCTGGTTGCCTTACCACCGGTACTCCAGGCTCGGCTTGACCCACTACGCTATCGTTATGCGTTGATCGGATCCAAGGATGACAGTATGGCTGATTTGCTCCCTGCACAATCACTCGTTGAGATCGACACTGCACAAAAGACAGTTCGGTTGTTCGTCTGGCGCACGCTCAGGGAACGCCCGATATACCTTGTCTGGCATACTGAAGGACATGCATGCTGCTGGTGTCAAGTCGATGGCAGGGAACTAGTTCTGGTACCTCACCCGTTGTCCGGGACCCCCATTCGCCGGTTCAAGATGCCCAGTGAGGCGACCATAGTTGGCCGGGTGACAAACGCTTGGCTTCCTTTTGAGTTAACTCAGCTACAGCGCGAAGATGATTTCGGAAGTTCGAGTAGGTGAGACGGGTCTTCTCCTTTTCCCGATCAACTTCGCTCAGGCACGTCTCGTTCGGCCTGAGATTCTGTAGCAACGCGAAGTTGTGGGCCTCTTAAGATCGTCAGTGCCAATTCGGTGTTCAGACAGAAAAGATTGTAATAGATCGGAAGCGTCGGCATCGGGACAGTTGCACGATATGCTTGCAAGGATTGCCAAGTTCTAAGAACCGTACTTCTCTCAGCTCGAGTGTAGCAAATGTACTCCTCCAGTTGAGGAACATATGCTGATATTGGCGTTCTCAGCAAGTGACGGAAAACCTGATTGTGGTAGGCGAACAATGCGCAATCTGTCACTTCGGTTCCAAACCTCGGCGTGAGCCGAGGGTGAAGATACTTCCCGCTATTGCAGTCCCTCAACGATGCCAAGTACACCATTCTCGTGAGGTCATTCGGAAGACCGTCTAAGCCTGACTCTCGACCACAGCTCTCCAGAAGTTCGAGACTTTCCGCTTCCATTCTCTGTGGGGGCGGAAGGAAATCAGGACTGGAAACTTGCGCGCCTCTGAGTCGTTTTGGAATCCAGCTCACCACAATTGTGTTTACGATCTTTGCGTTTACCTTGTGCTCGGCGCGATTCGTAAAGAAACAGTCCTTTTGGCGATTGCGCGATGCAGTCGGTTTGCCGACGATACTCGAAAGTAGCTCACACCAACGAGACCTAGGGGAGAATGGTCGCGACAGAATGTGCGCAGCTATGAACTGCCCAGCCAAGCTAGTTAACAAATAAGGTTTTGTCAACAACGCATGAGCAGCCCCAGCATCCAACCTTCACCACCCCCAATCGTAGGACGAGCCCTGCTCGTATCGAGCGATTCAGCCGCTGTCCGACAACTTATCACTTACTTGCAACAGTTCGCGATTATTTCAGAGGTCTGTGCAGACTTGGCAACGGCCACCACCTTGATTAACACACGGAAGTTCGAAGCGATCTTTTTGGATCTTGCACTGGGTGAGCAAGTCTCCCGCGTACTAGAACGCATACGGCTTTCACCAGCCAACCGAAATTCAGTAACCTTTGCACTCGCGGACCCGACAACTCCCGCGGACTACCGGGTTCAGCTTAACTTCGCTATTCAGAAGCCTTTGACCGGAACTCTGGTCAAAAGCACATTGAGGGCAGCGCTTGGGCTCATAATTCGCGACTACCGTCGATATTTTCGATGCCCTGTCAACGTCCCTGTCGTTATCCACATTGACGGAAGGGCAAAAATTCCCTGCGCAATGGTGAATATCAGCGAGGGCGGCCTAGCGTTCACTACTTTGGTCACTCTTAAACCCGGGGCCCTGGTGAAAGCCGAATTTGCGCTTCCAGACGAGCGCACTGCGTTCGACATCGACAGTGAGGTTTGCTGGTGTGATAACAAAGGCCGCGCTGGGCTGCAGTTCCGCTCCGTATCAGCGGCACAGAGGCTGCTGCTGCAGGAGTGGCTCTCCCAAAGAATCGAACGGGGACTTCCGGAGCCGGTTGCCCGGCTCTTTCAGAGATCACAATGACACAACAAAAAGTGCACCTAACCGACAGCAAACCAACCAACGAAGTTGCCCTCGAAGGGCGACGAGAACTCGCTTACCGTCGAGCCTCACGAGCTCCAGTGTCTATTTTGTCATTCGGAATCATATTTGCGATCTTGGGCACTGCTTCGGGTCAGGCCCCCCTGGCAAGGCTCGCGGTCATTAGCGTTGGTAAAGTGGCAGATGCCGAAGATACGAAGCTCCTTTCAGACGGAGCGCAATACGTTATTCGGTTTCGACTTGAGGTTCCCGGCGATAAAGGGCTATATATCCTTTCTAGTGGACCAAAAGGCGCGCCACCGCTCGGATACGCCCTGGAACGACGGGGTAGTAGTATCGTATGGCTGAGTGGAGCTAGCGGCGAGGATCAATTCAAGAGTCCAGGTATTCACCGACTAACCAAGGAATTTGCAGGACGCTGGGTGTTGCTGCCCGCGTCGGCAGCCTATGAGTGGGAGGTCGAGGCCGAAGCCTCGAGAGCTGGCATCGAACAGTCGCGCAGTGTTTTCGTCAGAAAAGACATGAATCGCCCACCGGTCGAACTAATCTCACCCTGGTACACCGTTGGGAGCAAACGCAGGTACTGACCGCAGTTGACATCCCATGTGGCGGGTCGCCTGTCGCAGGGCGGTCTTGATTTTTTTTGTTCACCCATTGCGTTAAATCAGTCGGCGCTCCGCTGGCCCGGTAGGGCCAACCAAGAAACTCTCGGGAGACTTCTACGTCTCAATGAAAGCCAAAGCGCTCTCTTCGTTGCTAGCCAGAAGCTCCGCAATCACTTGTGAAGGACTAGGCCGAGCGAAAATATACCCCTGTGCCATTTCACAGTTCAGGCGCTTGAGAGCGTTAATTTGATCTTTGGTCTCGGCGCCTTCGGCAACGACCTTCAGATCAAGGCCATGAGCCATGGTGATAATAAGGCGAACAATCTCCTGACTGTCTGGGTCATCGTCCATGGTGGCGATGAATGTTCTGTCAACTTTCAGGCTATCGACCGGCAAGCGCTGGAGCCGACTCAACGACGAGTGACCCGTCCCGAAGTCATCGATGCTCAAACGAACACCGGTGGCTTTCAACTCCGCGAGCACCTGGCTGGCTTTTTCTGCTTCATTCATCGCAATCGTCTCCATGATCTCAAGCTGCAACGTATTTGGTGCGATTCCGGTTTGCTCAATGATCGACGAGACCTCTCCTGCCAAGTCCGACTGGGTAAACTGCCGGGACGCGACATTGACGCTCATGATGAGCGGTGGATCCGACGGGAACCGAGATTGCCACGAACGCAATTGTTCGCATGCGTCTAGCATTAGCAAGCGGTTAATAGGGACAATGAGCCCTGTCTCGTCAGCAATAGGGATGAACTCGGCTGGCAGTATAAGTCCTTCGGGACGTTGCCACCGACTTAAGGCCTCAAACCCAATAATCTTGCCGGTTGTGAGTGCGACAATTGGCTGGTAGTAGACCCTGAGTTCCTTTGATTCGATGGCCCTTCGCAAGTCGGTTTCCAGTCTTAGGCGACGCACTGCGCTTGCGTGCATGGCAGGATCGAAGATCTCGCAACGCGCTTTTCCAGACTGTTTGGCGCGGTACATAGCCAGTTCAGCGTCCCGAACAAGATTCTCCGCTTCAGGACACGCCATCGTACTCAATGCAATCCCGATGCTGGAGGAAATCACTACCTCCTGCCCGTTGATCAAAAATGGCACAGTCCACCTATCCTGGATTCTTTGTGCAACGCGCACCGCGTCGCCGGCGTTAGCAATGTCTTCAAGTAGCACAGTGAATTCATCGCCGCCCAACCTAGCCAGTGTCTCTTCCTCCGCAGTCCCTGCTAAGTTGTCGGCTCCGCCACGAGAGATCGTGTCACTATCGCGAAAGCAGTTCGCCAATCGCCTGCCGATCTCGATCAGCAACTGGTCACCTGCGGAATGTCCCAAACTGTCGTTGATAACCTTGAATTCATCTACATCGATGAAAAGGACTGCAAACCTGTAATCCGGGTGACGACGCGAGCGCACGACCGCGTGTTTTAGACGATCCAAGAACAACGTGCGGTTGGGCAGGTCGGTTAAGTGATCGTGGAAACTATTGTGCGCCAACATTTCTTCGGCGCGCTTCCGCTCGGTGATGTCGCGGTTGACGATCACTAATTTCTCAACTTCTCCCTTGGTGCCGTAAATGGCACTCGCGGTCGATTCCAGGACGCGCCACGATCCGTCCCTGTGGCGCATGCGGTATTCCAGTCTTTCGCCTCGACCGGCCAGGCGAGCCTTTTGTGTTGCTTGAGATACACGAACCCTGTCTGCAGGATGAATCTGGTCGACCTCTGACTGACTTCTTAAATCAGCGGGTGAATATCCCAAAACTCGCTGATAAGCAGGACTGTTATAGAGTCGATTACCTAGCCCATCTATGACTGCGATCATGTCAGCGGCGTTTTCCGTGATCAGCTGAAACAACTCATTTCTGTCGTCGAGTTGCTTGCGTAATCGCTGCAATTGAAAGTGTTGGAACACCGTATAAATATCGAAAAGCAGCACAAGAGCTGCCAAGCCGCGAACCCGATCTTTGAGGTCAGACCAGAACCATCTGTCCGCTCCAAGCTGAGATTCGGGAAAGCTCAATGCAATGATTCCCGCCGCTAGAGCAAGCGTGACGGTAACTGCAAATGCCCAGAGCCACCATTCCCGGCGTTCAATGTCGTGTACTCGGAGGCTCTCCTGACCTCCATACACATGTGAGCTTTCGTTATCCATTGGAGCCTATCCTTGCCGAAAATCGCTCGTCAACGAGACGGACAGCATTGTTTGACGAAGTCGACGGGAGCCGACCAGGGAGTTCGCGCGCGCGCCGGAAGCCTTGGTACATCTCGGTGAGGTCGAGGGCCTCTCGCGGGGTTTGTGCGACACGCTGTTCGGCTGTGTGACTGTCACCACACACCTCCCGATGCTGGTTGCACAGCGCGACTTCCATCAGCAGCGGCATCAGTTAGCATCTCAAGAGGAGAAATCTATCTCGAACACCGCGGCGATGCACGGGTACGATAGTGCCGCGTCCCTCGCGCGCGAATGCTCAAAAAAGACCAACGCTCGTCGGTTTACCGACGGCATGAACCAAGTAGACGGCCAAAATGGACAGGGAGGTTGAGATCGCTTTTGCAGCTTTCATTCACACTGAATCCTTCTCCATTCCCAACGCGCCGAATTTCGGCCAATCCACAAATATCGTCGATTCATCTGCGCAAATGATTTGAACCGTGCTTGCTGTAATGCACAAAATCCAGTCCGGAGACTACTGCACGGTTAACGTGGTCGAACTGGTGACGTTTTTCGAGTTCGCACCAATGACGGTCGTTCCTAGTCCGTTTGTCGTCACGACTCCCGCTACACTGGGAGCATTTGCGATGGTTGCTACACTGGCCAGCGACGAGCTGAAGTGGGTGGTCAGTGTGACGTCCTGAATCGAGCCATCGCTGAAGTGACCGGTGGCGGTGAACTGCGGCGTGCTGCCCAGCGCAACGGTGGAATTCGCCGGCGTAACGACGATTGAGCTCAGGGTGCCGCTGCCCACAGTCAAAGTGGTCGTTCCCTTGACACCAGAGGCGCTGGCAGTGATGGTGACGGAACCATTCTTCTTGCCGCGAGCAATTCCCGATCCGCGAACCTGGGCAATATTCGGTTTTGACGACTTCCAGATCAGCCCGCCCAGCAAAGAGCTGGTGCTGCCGTCGCTGAACTCGCCCGTCGCGGTGAACTTGATCTGAGTGCCCCTGTTAATGCGAGGGTTACTGGGGTCAATAGTAATCGCAACCAAGTGAGCCGTTGAAATGGTGAGCGTCGTCGAATCGCTGACCGATCCTACAGAGGCGGTGATCGTAGTGGTGCCGTTCACAAGGCCCGAAGCCAGCCCTTGATTACTGATGATTGCTGCACCTGGATTCGAGGAAGTCCACAGGGATGAGGTAGTAATGTCTTGCGTGCTGCTATCACTGAACGTACCAATCGCAGTGAACTGCTTCGTTGTGCCGGGCGCAGTGCTGCTGTTGGCGGGACCAACCGCCAGTGAAACCAACGTTGCAGCTGTGACTGTCAGTTGAGCGCTACCAGAAACCGCTCCCGACGTTGCGGTTACGTTGGTTGTGCCCGTGCCTAAGGCAGCTGCAATTCCCGTCGCAGGGGCCACCGTGGCGACGCTAGGCGAAGAAGAGGACCAAGTGACAGAGGTCAGCAGTTGCGTGCTACCGTCATCGAATGCGCCGACAGCAATAAATGGCTGCGAAGTGCCCACCGCGAGCGTACTTGGATTTGGTGTGACAGAGATGGAAATCAGGTTGGCGGGAACAACTGTGAGAGTTGTCGTGTCACTAAAACCGCCAATGGCGGCGGTGAGCGTGGTCTGACCAGCTCCCGTGGTGTGTGCCAGGCCTGATTCGTCGCTCGGCGCGGTCGACGTTATGGACGAGGTCCAAGTAACGCCGCTCGCAAGATCCTGCACGCTGCCGTCACTATAAATCGCCGTGGCCACATATTGCTGATTAATGCCGATGCCCAATGTCAAATCATCCGGGCTGATCAAGACACCAGTGATCGTAGGTGCAGTGACGGTGAGCATCGTAGACCC
>Ga0157374_10005539_pt1 | contig 10621 bp, 7 predicted proteins | sample M25metaG_FD_115308 | JGI IMG/M metagenome (GOLD analysis project Ga0157374, IMG submission 115308) | Miscanthus rhizosphere microbial communities from Kellogg Biological Station, Michigan, USA - M2-5 metaG | ecosystem: Host-associated > Plants > Roots > Rhizosphere > Soil | place: USA: Michigan... | reverse complement strand
GCCCATTTGGTACGCATAAGCGCGGGCGTAATGACTGGGGGGGCGATCATCGCCGAGCGGATACCTAAGCAAGGCCTGCTTGGGATCGACGTAGCCGAGCAACTTGGCCTTCACCCGCAGAAAACGCTCGTTGAGCTGCGGATCGACGGGTTTATTCCAAGCGGAATCGGCCTGGAATTTCTGCTTGAGCGCCTGAATCCGCTCGGAGGTCAGCGGGTGGTCCTGATCGAAGCTATCAGTGGAGTAATCGGCAAGGCGGTATTCCTCGTTCTGAAGCTTGCCGAAGAAATCGAGCATCCCCTTCCCGCTGATTCCCGCGATGTGCAGAAACTTGGCAGCAGATGCGTCGGCGGTTGCTTCCTGGCCGCGGGTGAAGGCCATCATCTTTCCGATCGCCGCCCGCTGGCCCATTTGTGCGAGGCCAATGGCAGCGTCGGGCGAACCCGCTGCCGCGGCAATCGCACCGAGGACCATCGTGGCTAGATAGACGCCGAGCGCCTGATGCTCGCCCTCTCCGGAACGGATCGAATCGCCCGCGGTGACGTGCCCAAGTTCATGAGCGACTACACCCTGGAGCTGATTCACATTATCGCAGTCGAGCAACAGGCCAGATTGCACGTAGACAGTCTGCCCGGTTGCTACGAAAGCGTTGATTTCCGGATCGTTGAGCAGGACGACGTGAACGGCCTCGGGATCCAGGCCCGCAGCCTTTATCAGCGGCAGCGACATGTCGCGGAACATCTGCTCCGTTTCGGTGTCACGGAGAATCGAGGGGCCGCTGTCGCCGCCTGCCGCCGCTGCCGTCTGCGAAAACGACAGCGTCAGCACTAGCGCGAGCATGAGCGCGCGCATCGCCCGGGACAGCGCGGATTTCATGCCGGGTCCATCACACCTGCGGCCTGAACCCCGCATGAAATCTATCCGAACGTCCTTTGCCACCACCCGCGTCTTGGCTCCCCGTCCTGTTCGGCGATGGAGTCGTTGTCGGCGCTCGGAGCGGGCGCGGATTCGGGCGATTCCATGGTGTCCACCGGAGGAACTTCGGCGACCTTGGCCTTGCGGGTGCGCCGTTTTGGTTTCTCTTCCGGTTCGACGGCAGGAGCCGCCTCTTCGGACGCAGCCTCGGTAGGTTCGGCAGATTTCTTGCGGCGGCCACCTTTTTTCGGCTGCGCCTCGGGTTCAACGTCAGCTTGAGCAGTGATTGTCGGCTCCTCGTCCACCGGCCGCTCAACCATCGGCGAGCTGTCTGGCCCAATTTCGACCATCACGGTTTCGACTTGGGCCGATTCCTCGGACTTGTTCCCGCCGCCTTTGCGCCGCCTACGCCTCCTCGGCTTTTCTGTGGCAGCACCTTCTTCCAGTCGTGGCTCCGACTCAGCGAGCACCTCTTCTAGTGGAGGAGCAACGTCATCAGCCAGGGCCGCGCCTTCGGCCGATTCGTCTCCTCCACGACGACGATTCCTGCCTCCACGGCGGCGACGGCGGCGCTTGCGGCCCTGGCGATTGGCGTCGCCTTCCTCTTCTGTCAATTCCTCGGCTCCAGCCAGAGCCGCGTCGAGTTCCTCTTCCTCTTCGTCGGTTTCGCCTTCATACTCGGCTGGCTGCGGTGCGGGGATGGCCCGTTGCGGCCGCGGCCCAGAGCTTTCTACCGCCATCTTCGCGCCTTCGAAGGCGTCGTCGATCATAACTTCAACGAAGACGCCGTAGCGCTCCTCGATTTCCGCCAGTTCCGCCCTCTTCTTGTTGAGAAGATAGACGGCCGCATCGCGTCCCGCGCGGAGCAGGATTTGCGATCCGCGGCCACGCGCTGCCTCGTCCTCGATCAGGCGAAGCGCCGAGAGGCCCGCGGATGACGCGGTACGCATCAAGCCAGTACCTTCACAATGCGGGCACGGCTTGGTCGAAGCTTCCAGAACGCCCGTTCGAAGCCGTTGGCGGCTCATTTCCATCAAGCCGAAGCTGCTGATGCGCCCGACCTGAATTCGAGCGCGGTCGTTCTTCAACGCTTCCTTCATCGCCTTTTCGACTTTGCGGACATGGCTCTGCTGTTCCATGTCGATGAAGTCGATGACGATCAGCCCGGCCATGTCGCGAAGGCGGAGTTGGCGAGCGATCTCGGCTGCCGCTTCGATGTTGGTGCTGAAGGCCGTTTGCTCGATGTTGTATTCACGCGTCGATCGGCCCGAGTTGATGTCGATCGACACCAGCGCTTCCGTCGGATTGATGACGAGGTAGCCGCCCGACTTCAGCTGAACCACCGGCTGATACATGGCCGAGAGCTGGTCCTCGACGCCGTGGCGCTGGAATAGGGGGGTTTCTTCACTGTGCTGCTTCACCCGGCGGACGTGGCTGGGCATCAGGAGCTTCATGAACCCGCGCGCCGCTTTGTACCCTTCTTCGCCCTCGATAATCACTTCATCGATGTCGCGGTTGTAGAGATCGCGGATCGCACGTTTGATCAAGTCGCTGTCGCGGTAGATCAGGGCCGGTGCGCTGCTCTTCAGAGTCCGCTCGCGAATCTCATCCCAGAGCCGGGCGAGATAATCAAAATCGCGCTTGATCTCGACCTTGGTGCGTGAAAGGCCAGCGGTTCGGACGATAAGGCCCATGGTCGACGGCAGCTTGAGGTCGGTCATGATCGACTTCAGCCGCTTGCGGTCTGCGCCGTTGGAGATTTTACGGCTGATCCCGCCGCCGTGTGATGTATTCGGCATCAGGACGCAGTAGCGGCCGGCAAGGCTCAAATAGGTGGTGAGGGCAGCGCCCTTGTTGCCACGTTCTTCTTTGACGACCTGCACCAGCAGCACCTGGCGGCGCTGAATCACGTCCTGGATCTTGTAACGGCGGCGGAGCGACTGACGCTTCTTCCTCAGCTCATCGGCGGCGGATTCGTCGACTGGCGACCGCGCTGAATCCGAACCAGCCTCGGCTGCTTCTTCGGGCGCGTCTGCATGCTCGTCAGCCTCTTCCGTCTCGGGCTCGTCTTCATCCACCTCTTCGGCGTGTTCTTGAGCCGAACGAAGCCGTTCTTCTTCCGCGGCATGTTCCGCTTCTTCGCGAAGTAACGCTTCGCGGTCAGCCTTTGGGATCTGGTAATAATCGGGGTGGATTTCGCTGAAGGCGAGGAATCCGTGGCGATTGCCTCCAAAATCAATGAAAGCGGCCTGGAGCGACGGCTCTACTCTGGTGACCTTGGCTAAGTAGATGTTTCCTTTAAGCTGCTTGTGCTCAGAGGATTCGAAATCAAACTCCTCGATCCGGTTTCCCTTGACGACGGCGACCCGGGTTTCCTCCGGGTGGCGCGCATCGATCAGCATGCGCATGGACATTGAAAATTCTCCGGGCGCGCCGGATCGCCACAGACGAGGGCGGGCGCGCTATTGTTGAGGCCAGGATGTAAGGCCGGTGGCCGATGTCTCTGGCGAAAGTGATGAACTGTGCCTCTGCTGCTGGAGCTATCCCGGGCTTGAAAGCGGGAGACGCGTCCCTCGGCTCTTGGGAGACCGGACGGGAGGCGTTTAGTGGCATCATGCAGCGTCAACCTGTGAAGGCCGCGGGCCAATGAGCCGGCGGCGCCATCCTGCGGCAGTATCTGCCGATTGGATTAATGGCGGTTAGCATTGGCAGACCACCTTCGCAACACAATCGGGCAAGAGGCTGCGATAAAGAGAATAAGTAGCCGTTAACCATATCGAATGATAAACCGGCGGCGGAAATTACACATGGAAAAGCAATTGCGGTGGGAAAGACATAAGCGGGTAATCGCTGGCGCGGGCCTTGCCTCAGCCGCGGCTGCCGCTTTGCTTGTGCTCACAGGCGCCGGAAGAGCGAGTGGCACGGCCGGCGAACCGGGCGTCACCGTCCCGCTTCCGCCCCCGGCTCCAGCCGTCACGATTACTGAGGCGCGTGCTCCTGGCCGTCCTATCGTCCTTATCGATCCCGGCCATGGCGGGCAGGATCCTGGCGCGACTGCGATTTCCGGTGATATCACAGAAAAACAACTCACTCTGCAATTTGCCCGTGAACTTCGCGACAGATTGGCGAGTGACGGACGCGTCAAAGTCGCTTTGACTCGGGATGATGATCGCTATCTGCCACTCGACCAACGCGCGGCGCTGGCGCGCCGCATCGGCGCCAGTCTTTATGTCTCGATTCACATGGACAGCGCTCCCAATCCCTTGGCAAGAGGCGCTACGGTCTATTCGCTTTCGGAGGTCGCTTCGGATGCCGAGTCGGCGCAAATGGCCGCTAAATCGAACGCGACGATGGCTGCAGCGAGAAGCGATGATGGCTCCGTGAATGCAATCCTTTCCGACTTGGCGTTGAGGAGCCAGATGAAGGCGTCAGCAGATCTCGCGGAACGGCTCGTGCGAAGTGCGCGGGGTGGAGTAACGCTCCGGCCCCAGCCGCACCAGTTTGCAGACTTCGAAGTCCTTCGCGAAGCGGGCGTTCCGGCGGTGCTGTTCGAAGCCGGCTACATTAGCAACACAGATGATGAAGCGCTGCTCCGCTCACCCGAACAAAGAGCGCGGATCGTTGCGGCGCTTGCCCGCAGCATCGAGGCCGACATCGCTGCTCGGTCGCCTGAATGAGTCTACTTTAGGAGCTTTCCTTCTTTCCGCGCGGAGCTGAAGCCGCTAGACCGCGACTGAATCCATGAAGTTCGAACGCCTTGCGCCCCCTTCAATTCCGTTTCCGGACATGGTCGCGTTCAATGAGCGCGTCCACGACTGGATCGATCCGGTATTCTCACGCCGCTGGATCCGTGGGCTAGCGTACGCGGCTGCCGGCCTGTTCGCGATCTTCACCGCAACCTGGTTGTTTTTCGCCAGCACAATTCCTTCGACCGAATGGCTTCTGGCCTATCGGCCACCGCTGCCTACCTATGTTCGCTCCTACGACGGCGACCCGGTTCAGAGCTTCGCTCGCGAAAGGCGGGTCAATCTAACCTACGACGAGCTTTCCCCGCTGGTGGTCGACGCCTTCATTTCCGCCGAGGATAAAGACTTCTTCCACCATCACGGCATCGATTTCACCGGCCTCGTCCAGGCCGTATTCGACTTTACTAAGAAGAGCGTCACGGGCGGCCGCGCCCGCGGCGGATCGACGATCACTCAGCAGGTAGCAAAAAACCTGCTCAAGGACTCGAGTTACAACATCGGTCGCAAGATCCGCGAAGCGATACTGGCATTCCGGCTGGAGTCGGTATTGACGAAGCAACAGATCCTGGAACTTTACCTCAATGAGACCTTCTTCGGTCGAAACGCCTACGGGGTTCAGGCTGCCTCACGCGCCTACTTCGACAAGGACGTCGGGGAGCTGACGCTTCCTGAGGCCGCCTATCTCGCGTCTTTGCCCAGATCACCCACCAACTATTCGCCGGCGCATCCCGCCCGCGCTCTCGAGCGCCGCGCCTATGTGCTCAATGAGATGTACCGCAACGGCTACATCACGAAGGACCAGCTAGAAGCGGCGGATGCGGCGCCGCTAGGCACGATTCGCTATGGCAGCGGTCATATCGTCCAGGACATGGGCGGCTATTACATGGAAGAGGTGCGCCGCGAACTCATCCAACGCTTCGGCGCCGACGCGAAGGACGGCCCCAACAGCGTCTATGCCGGCGGCCTCTGGGTGCGGACATCTGTAGTACCGGCGATGCAGGAAGCCGCTGCGGATGCACTTCGTGAAGGTCTCGCGAATTTCGATGGGCGCAAGGGCTGGCACGATCTCGGCCTAAGCATCGATGTTTCCAAGGACTGGGTGAGCCAGCTCTATGGCGCAGCCGTCGGCACCGGTTTTCCTGATTGGAGAAAGGCTGTCGTTCTCTCAAAGGACGCCGCCGCGGCTCAAATCGGTTTGGCTGACGGCACGACCGCGACCCTTTCGGCCTCGGGAGCTTCGATGCCGGTGCGCGGCGTCGGGGGGAGCGCTTTCGATGCGCTGAAGCCAGGAATGGTGATTGTCGTGAAGGATACCGGTGGCGGCAACTACGCCCTGCGATCAGTGCCAATCGTTTCCGGCGGCATGCTCGCCGAGGAAATTCACACAGGCCGTATTCTTGCGATGCAAGGCGGTTTCGACGTGGTCGGATCGAGCTACAACAGAGCGACCCAGGCGCTGCGCCAGCCCGGTTCGGCTTTCAAGCCAATCGTTTATGAAACCGCGCTCGAAAACGGGTTCACGCCTGCGACAATAGTCCAGGACGCGCCATTCTGCGTCTGGCAGGGCGCCGGTTTGGGCAACAAGTGCTTCGTGAACTTCGAACATGGCTATGCTGGGCCGAGGACTCTTCGCTGGGGGCTCGAGCAATCGCGCAACCTGATGACGGTGCGGGTCGCTTCGCAGATCGGCATGGCCAAGATCATTGATACTGCTCGTACACTTCGGGTTGGCGACTATCCCAACTACCTTTCCATTTCGCTGGGCGCCGGCGACACTACAGTGGCGCGGCTGGTGAATGCCTATGCCATCCTCGCCAACCAAGGCCGGGATGTGAACCCGACGATGGTCGATTACGTACAGGACCGCAGTGGCAAAGTGATCTACCGCGCCGATAACCGATGTCAGATCATGCAGGGCTGTAAGGCGTCCGATTGGGACGGTAAGCCGATGCCGCGGCCTCCTTCGCGCACGCGCCAGTTGATCAACCCGATGGCTGCGTTCCAGATGGTCCACGTCATGGAGGGCGTCATCAAGCGCGGCACCGCCGTCATCCTTCGCGACCTCGATCGACCGCTTTTCGGTAAGACTGGAACCACCAGCGGGCCGACCAACGTATGGTTCGTCGGAGGAACGCCTGATATCGTGGCCGGTGTTTACGTGGGTTATGATCAGCCGAAGCCACTGGGCGGTGTTCAGGGCGCAACGGTCGCCGCCCCGATCTGGAAGCAATGGGCGCAGATCGCGTTCAAGGATCAGCCCAAAGTGCCGTTCGTCGCCCCGCCTGGGATTCGTTGGGTGCGGATCGACCGGATGAGCGGCAAGCCGGTGTTCGGCACTTTCCCCGACGAAAGCGATCCGAAAGCCGCGGAGATCTGGGAGGCTTTCCAGCCACAAACTGAGCAGCCTCACGCGTATCACCCCCATGGCGACAACAATGGAAGCGATCAGGGAGATCAGTCCCAAGCGGTAACCGAGGAGAGGGCACAACCGCAGCCCACCGTTCAAGCTCCTGCGCCGGTAACTCAGGGTCCGCCGCCGCAACCGAACTTGCCAACGCAGAACTCCGTCCAGTAGCGCGAGCCGGACACAGCACGAGAGACGCCGAAAATGCGCGCCGAAGCGCAAGCCTATGTCGAACAGATCAACGCCGCGACTGCGCTCCTGCGCCGATTCCTGGATTGGGATCGCGCGCAGCGCCGCCTCGAGGAGTTGAACGCCAAAGTCGAGGATCCGGCGCTTTGGAACGACCCGAAGCAGGCGCAGGAGGTAATGCGCGAGCGGCGTCGTCTGGACGAGGCGATCAATGCCACGCGAACCCTTGAGCGTGAACTCTCCGATACCGCGGAGCTTATCGAGATGGCCGAGAGCGAAGGCGATGATTCTATGGTGGATGACGGCGTCCGCAGTCTTGCCGAGCTCGCCGAGCGTGCCGAACGCGACAAGGTCGCCGCGCTGCTTTCGGGCGAGGCCGACGGCAATAATGCTTATGTCGAAGTGAACGCCGGCGCTGGTGGCACCGAAAGCCAGGACTGGGCCGAGATGTTGCAGCGCATGTACACCCGTTGGGGCGAGCGGCATGGAATGAAGGTGGAGCTGGTCGATCATCACTCCGGGGAACAGGCGGGGATCAAGTCGGCGACCTTGCTTGTCAAAGGCGAGAATACTTACGGGCAGCTCAAGACGGAAAGTGGGGTGCACCGGTTGGTCCGGATCAGCCCCTACGATTCTAACGCCCGCCGCCACACCAGCTTCGCAAGCGTCTGGGTTTATCCCGAGGTCGACGAGGATATCGAGGTCGAGGTCAACGAGGCTGATCTGAGGATCGACACCTACCGGTCATCCGGCGCGGGCGGCCAGCATGTGAACACTACCGATAGCGCCGTCCGAATCACGCACATTCCAACCGGGATCGTCGTCGCCTGCCAGAATGAGCGCTCCCAGCACAAGAACCGGGCGCAGGCCTTCAAACAGCTGCGCGCTCGCCTTTACGAGGCCGAGCTTCAGAAGCGGGAGGCAGAGGCGAACGCCGCCAACGCCGCCAAAACCGACATCGGCTGGGGTCATCAGATCCGAAGTTATGTTCTGCAGCCGTACCAGCTGGTGAAAGACCTACGTACCGGCGTGACCTCGACCAGCCCCAGCGATGTGCTCGACGGCGACCTCGACCGCTTCATGGCCGCGGCGCTTTCACAGCGAGTTACCGGCGAGCGTATTGAAGTTGAGGACGTGGAATAGGGTTAGAGTAGCCCGATCTGCCGGAAGCTGGTGCAGTCCTTCCCCCCGAACACGAGGTGATCGAGCACGGTGCAGTCGAGCGCTTCCGCCGCGCAGGCTAGGCGACGGGGGACCTTGCGATCTGCTTCGCTGGGACAGGCATCGCCGCTCGGGTGGTTGTGGGCAAGCACGATGCCTGCGCTGCCGTGCAGTGCGGCATCGGCGATAATGGATCGGATCGGGAATTCAGTCCCGCTCTCGTCGCCACGATGGCGCGACAAATGAAGGCAATGGGCATGCTGATCTAGGTGTGCGACCCACAGGCTCTCACGCGTAGGATCGGAATTTGCGAAACACCCTGCGAAGAAAGCGCGTGCAGCACCAAGCCCGTTGAGCTTGAGCGGTAGATCGGCACGCTGATGGCGCATACCTGCAACCTAGGTATGCAAGGTGGTGTATTCGAGCAGAACCGAATCCGATGCGGATAGCGAACTTCTCCATTTTGGAGGAGTTGCCGGGCGCAACCTTTTGCTCCAGCACTCATTGAGAGAATTGACAGCGAAAGACCGACTCGATGACATACAAGATTGCGATCCTTGTAGGCAGCTTGCGCAAAGGCAGCCTCAACCGGAAGATCGCACGCTCGATCTGCGCGATCCGCAATGACGGCCTCGACTGCTCGATGGTCGAGATCGGCGATCTGCCCCTATACAATCAGGATCTGGAGACCTCGAACCCCCCGGAGCAATGGACCCGTTTTCGCGATCAGGTTCGACCGGTGGATGGCGTTCTATTCGTCTCGCCCGAATATAACCGCGGCATCCCGGGTGTTCTCAAGAATGCGATCGATGTCGGCTCGCGTCCGTACGGGCGGAGCGTTTTCGACAAGAAGCCGGGGGCGATCGTCACCGTCTCTACGGGCGCAATCGGTGGTTTCGGAGCCAACCATCAGATCCGCCAGGCATGCGTGTTTCTCAACATGCCGGTGATGCAGCAGCCCGAAGCCTATCTTGGTCACGTCAGCGACGAGAGCTTCGATCAGGACGGCAATCTGAAGGATGGAGGATTGAAGGATCTCGTCACGAAGCTCGCGCATGCCTTCCACGATTGGGTGGACATGATCCACCGCTCGCGCGCCGTCCTCGCCGACGATGCTGCGGATAAAACGCGAAAGGCTCCAGAGCGGGCACACGTGTGATCCTTCTGGTCGATTCAACCCAACTCCGGTAGAGATCCGTAACGATTTCAGTTGCGGAGGACCGAAATGGATTTTCTTTGGCTTTCTCGTTGGCAGCCGCAGCTGCTCGCGCTGCTCAGGATCTTCACCGGACTGCTTTTCCTGGAGCACGCCACTCAAAAGTTCTTCGCCTTTCCCGCTCCTTTTCCGATGCCTGGGCCGCTACCTACGATCCTGATTGCTGCAGGAGTTGTCGAACTGCTGGCGGGAGTCTTGATCACAATCGGGCTGCTCACTCGCCTCGCCGCCTTCCTCGCGGCGGGTGAGATGGCCGTCGCCTACTTCATGATGCATTTCCCGAAGAGCTTCTGGCCCGCCGTCAACATGGGTGAAGGCGCAATTTTGTTCTGTTTCGTGTTTCTGTATCTCGCTGCAGCAGGTCCGGGAGCCTGGAGCCTCGACCGGGCGCTGTTCAAGCGGGCGGAGTAGGGATCAGGCGTAGGCCGGCGTCGCCGCGCCCGCCAGCCGGCCCGTTTGCCGCGTCGGCAAGAGCCACTGCGACAGCCATGCGCCGCCCGCGATCGAAAGAGCTACCGCCAGCATTGTCCATTGCATCCGATCCGCCAGCGCGCCGATGACTCCGGGGATGTGGATCAAAAGGACGAATGACGCACACATCAGGGCGAGCATCCGGGCCGCCAACCGCGCGAAAACACCCGAAAGGATCGCAAGCCCTGCCGCGATGTGAGCAGCGCCGGTGAAGTAGGCCAGGAATAGCCGCGCTGGCAGCCACGTCGGAACCATGGTGGAGGTGAAATCGGCGTAAACGATGTGGCTGAGCCCGAACACCAATGGGCAAAGGCCGTACAGGATACGCGCCGGCGGCCTCAGCCAGCCCGGGGCAGAAGCTGGCGCGAGAGCGACACCGGCTGCGGCCAGAGAGAGAATCTCCGCCACGCCAAGCAAAGTGCCCACATTGGGAGCCGCTGCAAACGCCGGTACATGCAGCGCGAGAACCCAGAGGGCATAAAATGCCGGCAGTGTCAGTCGCGCCCAACCGGCACTGCG
>Ga0157374_10005537_pt1 | contig 10622 bp, 7 predicted proteins | sample M25metaG_FD_115308 | JGI IMG/M metagenome (GOLD analysis project Ga0157374, IMG submission 115308) | Miscanthus rhizosphere microbial communities from Kellogg Biological Station, Michigan, USA - M2-5 metaG | ecosystem: Host-associated > Plants > Roots > Rhizosphere > Soil | place: USA: Michigan... | reverse complement strand
TGACGCGGACCTGAAACCGCGAGAGCGCCGGCAGGATCTGGAGCAATTCGTCGGTTTCGCCGCTGGCGCTCAAGGCCAGAATCACATCTCCATCGGCCACCACCCCAAGGTCCCCATGGAGCGCGTTCGAGGAATCGAGCACCACTGCCGGGGAGCCGGTGCTGGTGAGGGTTGCGGCAATCTTGTTGCCAATGTGCCCGGACTTGCCAATCCCCAGGACCACGACCTTCCCGCGGGCGTCGACGGTTTCCTTGATGATCTCAACGGCCCGGACAAAAGTAGGGCCCAACCGGTCACGGAGCCGCTGGAGCTCGACAATTTCGATATCAAGCACACGAATCGCCTTTTCAACGTAATCCATCCAGCCGTATATTGCGGTTGGACATTCGGGCGGGCAAGATATTGCGCCGTCCTGGGGAGCCGATTTTATGAAAACGATTTTAAGCCTTTTCGTGGCGGTAGCGCTGGCTGGAACCGTCCTGGCGGATCCGCCCAAGAAAAGCAGTTACGTCGCACACCAGAAATCATCCACGGTCCGGGCGACCAAGGAACCGGCACCATTGAAAAAATCCGAAGTCGTTGGGGCGATCCCACGGGGCGTTCGCGGCGGTAATCCGCTGCAGATGTTGAACCCGAGAGCGCCGGCAAAATACGGCAACTGGGTCCAGAGCACATCCTTCGATTCGGATGTGCCGGGAAAGTGGAAGGGCATCAAGCTCTTCGAGCTCGATTTTTAGAATCTCGCAGGCCCGCGCGCGATGAGCCTTGGACGTCGCGCCCGCAACCATTCTCCCGTCATCCTGGAGCGCGAGGACGCTGAAGGATCTCCTGACGAAGCGAGCGTCTAACGCAACGCAGCTTCCGTTTGTTGCCGTGCGCTTGAAAATTGTCATCCCTGGGGGCCGATGTAACATCGGGTGTTGAACGCCGATCCTGATTCACCTCCCGTAGTCGCCTCTTATTGCGCGACTTTTCTGAAGCCGGAGATGCTTCACATCTACCGGCAGATCGTCGCCTTGCGCCGCGTCCGGCCGATCGTCCTCACACAGAAGCGCGAAAACGCCGGCCTCTTTCCTTTTGATCGCCTAACAATTGTCAAAAAGCCGGCAACGCATTTTCTGCGGCGGATCTGGCACAAACAGTTACTCGATGAACCATGGCAAATCTCGCCCGTCGAACTAGCTACCATCACAGGTCTTCTAAAGGCTGAGGACGCGCGGGTTCTCCATATTTATTTCGGACACATCGCGGTCCATCTCCTGCCGCTGATCCAATCGTGGCCGCGGCCGTCGATCGTCTCGTTCCACGGCGCCGATGTCATGGTCGATATGAAGAAGCCGGCCTATCGACAGGCAACCATCGAGATGCTCTCCGCGATTCGACGCGTGCTCGTCCGGTCCGAATCACTCCGTCGTGCGGTCATTAGTCTGGGATGCGACGAGCGGAAAATTGAGATCCTGCGAACAGGAATTCCGCTCGATCAATTCCCCTTTCAAGCACGTCCGGTCCCACGTAACGGAGAGTGGCGCCTGGTTCAGGCGTGCCGTCTGATCGAGAAGAAGGGGCTGCCTGTGACGTTGCGCGCCTTTACCACTTTCAAAAACCAATATCCTCACGCGATTCTGGAGATCGCCGGAGAAGGTCCTTTGCTTCCGTCGTTAAAGAATCTGGCGACAGAACTCAACCTCGCCGACAGCGTCCGGTTCCGTGGCTTTCTGTCGCAGGACGAACTTCGCGAACTCTTTTATCAATCGCACATTTTCCTTCACCCGAGCGAAACCGGCAGCGACGGGAACCAGGAAGGCGTTCCGAACTCCATGCTTGAAGCCATGGCCACGGGTCTGCCCGTTTTCGCCACCAGCCACGGCGGAATTCCGGAGGCCATCGAAAGCGGTGTCAGCGGGGTGCTGGTGCCGGAAGGCGACTTCGAAAGTCTGGCCGAGAAGCTTCTTAAGGCGGCGAAAAATCCAGATTCGTTAGGGGTCCTGGCGCACGCGGGAACGGACCGCGTCTCGCGCGAGTTTAACCAGGCAAATCAGGTGCGCCGGCTGGAGGAAATCTACCTCGAAACGATGACCCTGTAGATCTTGGCGAGAATTCAGGCGGACGAGACGATCTCGTCCCCCCCCGATCAAGACACGCGCCTCAATCAAGTCCCCAGGGGACGAGCTTGCCTCGTCCGCAATCATTTAAATTTCTCGATGTGCGCGAAAAAGGCCGCCAATTGCGGCCGTAGCGACCGAAATGAAATTCGTTCCAAGGCGCGCCACTGCGATTCCATGATGGCGGTCGCGCGCGCCGTTGAGTCTTTCACCAGGCTCGTGGCGATCGCGATAATCTGATCAAAGGCGCGTCCATTCCCATTCGAATTCGGGAAGGCCACTCTTTCAATCACGCCGTCACCACCGACACAAATTGTCCGGCAAAGAAGAGCGTCTCCCGCCACCTGGCCGGGCACACCGGATCGATCGAGCTGAAGAACAACTTTGTGACCGGCCACAATCCGCAGGTACTCGGCGTAGGGTTTGCGGTCATCAATCACGCGCAATTTTCCCTCAGCAAAATTCAATCCGGCCAGACGCCTGGCTCCGCTTCGCCCATCGAGGTTGAAAACAGTCACAAACTCTCCCGTCGCCTCCGAGATTCTCTTCGCGATCAGCAGAGCTGCGAAATGATTTCGCGAAGGGACATCCCATTCGCGTGTTCCGATGAAAATTCCCTTTTGCTTGTCCGGCTTAACCGAAAAATTCCAATTCACATCCTCGAGGGGATAGGGAGTGGGCGCGAAGCCAACCGTGGTGCGCTCGCGTTTCGGACGCGCCTGCTGATAAAGGTCGGCAGACTCAGGGGTGATCGCGAGACATCCCTGGGCTCGGCCAACAATATCCAAAAATCTTTCGATCTTTCCGCCATCGGCCATCTGCTGCGCGATTTGGTGGAGCCCGGTCTCTTTGAGCGAAACGACCGTTGTCCGCCCGGCAGCGCGGCATTCCGTAAGCGCGCGCTGGGTTGCTTTGAAATCACCGCGGAGCAAAAGAAGGATGGGAGTTTTCTCTGCGATGGCTGATTTTGTTTCGCGATGAAACGACCCGCCGGTGCAGGCGGCGAAGGCATGGAAGTTAACCGGCGCGTGACCAGGCGAATCCGGCGTGACCGGTTGATCGAAATATTGCTCCGGATCTCGCCCACCCGGGCTCAAGACGGTAAGCTTCAACGGCGGGCCACTAATTTCCGGAGTCTCGACCTTCTCGGCCACCTTCAGGCCTAACGCCTTTGCGATTTCCCGAATCTGCGGTTGTTCCGGTCCCGCCTCCTTTGAACCCATGATTAATTGTCTTCCGGATCTTCTGTCGGCGGAGGAGTCGCCGAATTCAGAAGTGTTTTGTCCTTCACTTCATCAAGGGGACCAACCGGCTCCGCTTTCCGGATCTCAAGCGGTTGTTCCGGGGCAGGTGTGACCGGAATCGCTTTCATAACCGGCGCGCCCGGTTCAGGTGGAGCAGCCTCGCCGGGTCGTCGCTCATTGGGGACTGCGCTTTCGGCCGGCGACTGCTCCTGTGTCGGGGTCGCCCGGGCTGTCGCGCGCGCTGAGTTGTACGGATCCTTGTCCGCAATCAGCGCAGGTGTTTTCAAAATGACCGGCTGCACTTCGTTCAAATCGACTGCAGCGGCCGCGCGCGGAAATTCCGTTTCGGCATTTTCCTTCACAACCCGCATGCGCGGTTCGCCGTGAACGTTGCAGGCATCGGTGGGAAGCTGCGCGGCCGTGCCGATTTCGAGATATGTCGTTCGTCTCTGCACATTCTCGCCGTTAGGCCCCTTCACCGTGTCGTAACACTTGTCGGTCGCCAGCAATCCTGACCGGGAACAGATTTCCACTTCTTTGATGTCGGCAGGCCGCGGAATTTCTCTGGAAGGATAAATTCCCGCTGATGCGTTCATAATGTCCACCCAGACCGGCAGCGCGATCTCCCGGCCGAAGGCGCCGCGGTAAATCTTCTGGGGTTTGTCGAACCCGGCCCAGACCGCGCAGGTAAAGCGGCTGCTATAACCGGCGAACAGCGCGTCGGTGAAATCGTAAGCCGTGCCTGTTGTCCCAGCCAGGGCTGGAGCTTTCTTCAAGCCGAATTCAGTGAATGCGGTCTTGCCCGTACCGGATTGCAAAGCGTCGACCAGACAAGAATGAACCTCGTAAGCCGTTTCGGGTTTAATCGTATTTTGTTTCGTTAGTTCACGCTGCGCGTCCCAGACAACAGTGCCGTCCTTCTCTTCGATGCGCTCAAGGATGTGCAACGCGTTTGGATGCCATCCCTCGTTAGGGAAAATGGTGTAAGCGAGCGCGAGCTCGGAAAGCGTCACCTCGCTGCTACCGAGAAATGTCGCCGGATACGGCCTCAAGGTTGATCGAATCCCGGCGGTCTTGCAGAGCTGAATGACATTATCGAGCCCGGCATCCATTCCGATCCGCACGGTGGCGCCATTCTTGGAGCGAGCGAGCGCCTGACGCGCCGTGATCGCGCCCTCGTAGCGGTTCTGGGCGTTTTCCGGGCCCCATTCACCGAGAATCCCGGTCGTCCCGCCGATCATGACGACCCGATTATCGAGCGCCGAATCTTCGACCACGGTTCCGGGATAATCGCCATTCTCAAAAGCGGCGGCATAAACAAAGGGCTTCATGGCCGTGCCCGCCGGACGTTTTGCCTGCAGCGCGCGATCATACTGGTTGTGCTCGAAATCGCGCCCCCCGACCAGGACAAGGACGCCGCCGGTTTGATTATCGAGCGCCACAATTGCGCCCTGCAAATATTCCGGCGGCGGCTGACTGGACATTGCGTTGGTCGATTTCGCCTTCTTAAAAGTGGCCGCGTAATCGGCATACGTCTGGTGATTGTAGCCAGGATGCTGCTCGGCTTTGTCGAGACTCTTGCGCAGCGACTCCTCGGCCACTTTTTGCAGATCAGCGTCGATGGTCGTGTGAATTCTGAACCCCTCGTTCATCGCGCGATCCCAACCGACCGCCGCGATCACCTGCTGGCGGATATAATCAACCGCGTATGTCTGGCCCTGCGCGCTTTGACGATTGCCGATGGCGATATCCTCCGCCTGGGCTTGCGCGCATTTTGCGCGATCGATAAAGCCGAGATCGCGCATTCGAGTGAGCGCATAATTGCGCGCTTCTTTCGAACCCGTCCGGTCGCTCCAGGGCGACAATCGATTCGGGCTCTTGATCAGGCCGGCAAGAGTCGCGCATTCCGAAAGAGTCATTTCGCGCGCCGGCTTGGCGAAATACCCGCGCGAGGCCGCTTCGCATCCGTAAAGACCTGAGCCGAAATAAATCCGGTTCAGATACAACTCCATGATTTTTTGTTTTCCGAAATTCTCTTCGATGCGTTTCGCCAGCGCGATTTCGAGCAATTTCCGACTAAAGGTTCGCTCCTTGAGCGAGAAACTGTTGCGCGCCAATTGTTGCGTGATCGTGCTGGCGCCTTGCCGCACGTGACCGGCCAGAAAATTCTTCAGGGCCGCGCGGATGATCCCGAAAAGATCGTAACCGCCGTGCTGATAGAATTTGTTGTCTTCGACCGCGACAACCGCGTTCACCAGATCACGCGGGATCTGGTCGTAGGGGATGGTTTCGCGATTCTCGACATATATTTGGCCAAAGATCTTGTCGTTGCGATCGACAATGACGCTCGAGGACTCCATCTGCTCGAGCTGCGAAAGGTCGAATCTCGACGCCTGCTCCTTGAGCCCGGACATGACGACCGCCAGGTAAACAGTCGCAATGGCGGCGAGTAGCAGGAACCCGGCGATTGGAATGTAAAAGATCGGTTTCTTGTACCAGGGCCGTTCGAAGCCGTACAGGGGCGGGGGCGGCAAATATGTGGCGGGCATTCTCAACCTGGAAAGGAAACGGCGGTTTGGAGCGGCAACTTATGTGCGAGGTGACTCCCGTTCAAACGGGGAAGCGTGGCGGATCCAGTCATGGAGGGACAAGCTCCGTCTCGTCCCTAATATTTGGGACGACACCGAGGTCATCCCTCCACTGATCGCGTGAGACATTGCATCGTGTTGTCGATGCGCCTTAACATTGGTGAATGCGCGCTCTTGTCCTTTTGATTTGCCTCGCAATCACTCCCCTCACGTGGGCCCAAATCGACCGCATCACCGGCAAGCCCTTCGCCACGCGCTCCGAAGTTCTCGCCCGGCATGGCATGGTTTGTACGAGCGTTCCTGCGGCAACGCAGGTTGGAATCGAAATTCTGAAGCGCGGCGGCAGCGCCGTTGACGCGGCGATCGCTGCCAACGCCACCCTCGGTTTGATGGAACCGGTTTCCAACGGCGTCGGCGGCGATCTTTTCGCGATCGTTTACATCGCGAAAGAAAACAAACTTTACGGGCTGAACGGGAGCGGTCGTTCCCCGTTGGGACTGAGCTACGACCAAATGAAGTCTGAGCTGACAAAGCTCAACCGCACAACCATTCCGCCGCGCGGCATGCTTCCAATCAGCGTCCCCGGCACAGTGGACGCATGGGCCGAGCTCCATCAAAAATTCGGAAAACTTACCCTCGCCGATGATCTGGCCCCCGCGATTCGTTATGCCGATGAGGGTTTCCCAGTAACCGAACTAATTGCCTACTACTGGGGCTTTGGTCCGCGCATTTACAAAGACATCCCCGGGGCATTCTTCCGCACTTACACACTCGACGGAAAAGGACGCACACCAGCGAAAGGCGATATTTTCCGAAATCCGGCACTTGCGCACACGCTTCAACTGATCGCCGACAAAGGAACGAACGTTTTCTACAAGGGCGAGATTGCGGACCAGATCGATGCATTCATGAAGGCGAACGGCGGTTACCTGCGGAAGGCCGACTTTGAAAAGCATACCAGTACATGGATTGATCCCGTTTCGACCAACTACCGTGGCTATGACGTTTTCGAGTTACCGCCTAACGGCCAGGGAATCGCGACGCTTCAGATCCTGAACATTCTCGAAGGATTCGACCTTCGAGCAATGGGGCGCAATTCCCCCGAAACATTGCACGCCATGATCGAGGCGAAGAAACTTGCCTGGGCCGATCGCGCAAAATTCTATGCCGACCCGGCTTTCAGCAAAATTCCGCTGACACAACTGATCTCGAAAGAATATGCGGCTGAACGACGAAAGTTGATCAATCCCGATGAGGCCGCCCGCAAGGTCGCTCCCGGCAATCCTGTGCTCGGCAAGGGCGACACGATTTACATGTGCACCGCGGACAACGACGGCAACATGGTCAGCCTGATCCAAAGCAACTACCGCGGAATGGGAAGCGGAGTCGTGGTACCCGGCCTCGGTTTCATGTTCCAGGATCGCGGCGAATTATTCTCCATGGAACCGGGCCACGCCAATGTGTATGCGCCGGGCAAGCGGCCTTTCCACACGATCATCCCGGGATTCGTCATGAAAGATGGCAAACCGTGGGAAGCGTTCGGCGTCATGGGCGGCGGAATGCAACCACAGGGCCACGTGCAGGTCCTGACAAACCAGATCGATTTCGGGTTAACCGTGCAAGAGGCGGGCGACGCCTCGCGTTGGCAGCACGAAGGGGATAATGAACCGACAGGCGACAGGATGACCGAGCGCGGCGGTTACGTGGAATTGGAGAGCGGTATTCCCTACGAGACCGCGCGCGAACTCATGAAAAAGGGCCACGAAGTTCGCTACGACGTTGGCGATTACGGCGGTTATCAGGCGATCAAAGTTGAGATGCACGACGGCCAGCGTGTTTACGTCGGCGCGAGCGAATCGCGCAAGGACGGCCAGGCCGCGGGATATTGAGGCGAAAACGCGCAACCGCCCCTGATTGTCATCCCGAGCAGCCGCAAGGGCAGCGAGGGATCTCTCACCCGGAGTCGGTGTTACGCAAAAAGGGAGGCGCGCGAACAGGATGGCTGCATCCGGGTTCACGACAATACGCTCAGTTATTCGCGTGACCTCGTCACCGAATGAGAGATCCTTTGCCGTCTTGGCTGGCTCAGGATGACAGAGCACTCTGGAACACGCTTGCTCTTGTTTCCCATCTCCGAATCGCACACGATCCCCATTCATGGCGGATGAAACTCTCTTCGTTGCGCAGGCTGAGGAGGTCGATCAACAGCTGATCCGCGCGATTGGCGTTCCCGGACTAACGGCTAACATTGTTAATTCCACGATTGGTGCGGGCATATTTGTCCTGCCTGCGGCAATGGCGGCCGGTCTCGGCCCAGCCGCGCCACTTGCTTTTCTTTGTTGCGCACTCGCGATGGTCTTGTTCGTCACCTGCTTCGCGCTCGCCGGAAGCCGGGTATCGCTCACCGGCGGTTTATACGCATACGTGGAGGTCGCTTTCGGTCGCTACATCGGTTTTCTGGCCGGAATTCTTTATTGCCTTAGCGCGATCTGCGCGGTCGCCGGAATTGTTAATGTTTTCGTTAGCTCAATCGCCGGCATCATCCCGGCGCTGAATGCTCCGGCGTTGCGAATCGCGGTCATGGCGCTCGTTTACGGTTCCCTGGTGGTTATCAACGTGCGCGGGGTTCGTGAAGGAGCGGGCGCCGTCACGGTCGTCACGATTGCCAAGCTGTTGCCGATTCTGCTCTTCATCGGGGTCGGCATCTTTTTTATTCATCCGGCGAACCTCGGCTGGTCGGTCTGGCCGGACAGCAAATCTTTAGGAGAAAATGTCGTTCTCCTCATGTTCGCTTTTGTCGGTATCGAAATCGCCCTGATCCCCAGCGGCGAAGTGAAAAACCCGGCGCGCACGGTCCCCCGTTCCATTTACATCGCCCTCGCGATCACGACGGTGATTTATATCATGATTCAACTGGTCGGGCAGGGAACACTCGGCGCCGATCTCGCCAGATATAAAGACGCGCCTCTGGCGGAAGCGGCGCTGACTTTTCTCGGACCGATTGGGCGGACAATCCTTCTCGCAGGCGCAACCGTCTCGGCGTTCGGATTCGTCACCAGCGACATCTTGAGCTCGCCGCGAATGATCTACGCGCTCGGGCGCGACGGATCGATCCTCATTTTCTCGAAGTGGTTCGCTCATGTTCACCAACGTTACCGGACACCCGATATCGCGATTTACGCCTACACTCTTATCGCCTTTGTCCTTTCGGTAACCGGCTCGTTCGAGCAACTCGCGCTGCTTTCAAACGTAGCGCTTCTTCTCATCTACCTGCTTTGCTTCGCCGCCTGCCTGGTCCTGCTGCAGCGCGATAACAAAAAAGGGCAGGGCTTCGCGTTTCCCGGAATGAAGATTGTCCCAATCCTTTCCATCATCGCCGCCGTTTGGATTCTCGCGCACGCTACTCGTCGCGAGTTTGTCATCACCGGCGAGGTTCTTGCCGGGGCGTCGCTTCTTTACGCACTGAATGTCTTGCTCAAACGCCGTGCGGCCTAATTCCTGGCCGCCTTAAGTTCTTCGAGCCTTTGCGCGGCCTTGGCTACGTCGGCCTTGCGTCCGCTGCCTAACGAAAGAAGTTTTTGCTGTCGGGTCAGGTTGGCTTCCGCGGCCGCGAGCTCGGCCTCCTCGCGTTTCCTGGTGGCGGCATGCGCATTCTCGATCGCCCTGGCGAGTTCCGCATCCGTGGGCTTTTCGGGATTGGTCGGGGCCGCTTTTGCCTCAGGCGCGACTTTCGTGTCCGCGGCCGATTCGGTTTCGCCCGCGTTCTGTTTTACCCGCGCCAGACGCGCATTCTCGAGATCGGCTTGCAGCCTAACAACACGAAGCGCACGCTGCTCCGCCTCAACCTTGGCCAATACTCCCATCCGAAAAAGATGCTCGGCATTCAAGGCGCTGCGCCTGGCGCGCTCCACGTCCTTTTGCAGCTTCTCAACATCCAGTGAAAGCACGGCCGCGGACTGACCTTCTCGGACAGTAACGGGTTGCCGGGGGCGGTCGTATGGAATCAGAAGCGGCGGTTCGATGTCGAACGAGTCGTCGCTGTCAGAAGTCGGCAACTCATCGGCGGCAAAAATTCCTCGCGCAAAAAAGGCAACCGCCAGCGGAAGGACAAACAATCGCAGCACGGCGCACTCTAACATGAGGTATTGCCCCTGAGCCAGCGCATCCGTTTCGGCGGCCAGGCCTTCCGAAACCGGGAATAAAGATGTCTGTCCTCGCTCCTAGTGCCGCCCGCCGCCGCCACTGTGTCCACCGATGGCGCCACCAATCCCGCCCAGAGCTCCGCCAACTGTTCCGCGCAGAGTGCCACCGAGTCCGCCAATCGTCCCCCCGACGGTGCCGCCAACGCCCCCACCAAGACCGACCGCGCTCGAACCGATCGAGACCGCACCCTGCCCGGCGTTCATCCGGTCCTGGGCGCTTCCGCCGGAGCCGATTCCGCTGGCAACTTCCTGCGACCCCTGGGCGGTCGCTGCTGCATTTTGGGCAACACGCCTCGCCCGATCATTCGCGGCTCCGCGCGCATCTCCGGGAGCAAGAGATGGCCTAACGAGTATGCGCCTCACAACCCGCCTTTGCGCCGTGCGCCCGCGCGGCGTGTCGTGCCGAAGGGTTACAACAATATTGGTGGTCACACTGGCCGTCGTCCTTTGCAGAATCTGCGTCAACGCATCTCCCCCTGGAAGAAG
>Ga0157374_10005535_pt1 | contig 10623 bp, 8 predicted proteins | sample M25metaG_FD_115308 | JGI IMG/M metagenome (GOLD analysis project Ga0157374, IMG submission 115308) | Miscanthus rhizosphere microbial communities from Kellogg Biological Station, Michigan, USA - M2-5 metaG | ecosystem: Host-associated > Plants > Roots > Rhizosphere > Soil | place: USA: Michigan... | reverse complement strand
GGCGGCAAGGTCTGCGGGACGCATGGCGAAAGCGTGCCCCGTCGCCGGGAGCGGCTAAACACGTCTCCAGGTGGCGCGCCTAAGATCCAGACCGTGCAGATCGCGAACGCGAGCCCGCCGCCCGGGCAGACCGGCGGCCTGGACTCCCTTGCGAGCCGGGCCCGCGACGACGCCCGCGCGCGCTCCGAGCTGGTCGAGCAGCTCCTGCCCATGATCCGGCGGATGGCGAAGCGCTACGCCGGCCGCGGCGTCACCCTCGACGACCTGATCAACGACGGCGTCCTCGGGCTGCTGCGCGCCGTGGTCGGCTACGACCCCCGCAAGGGATCGTTCGCGAACTGGGCGCGCGTGTGGATCCGGCAGTCGCTCCAGCAGGCCGTCGCCGAGCGCTCACGCCCGTGCCGGCTGCCGACGAGCGTGCTTTGGGATATCCACGAGCTGAAGCAGCATCGCGAGCGATTGCTCGCCGACCTCGGCCGCGAGCCGAGCGACCAGGAGCTGGCCGACTCGCTCGGGTGGGGCGCCGGTCGCGTCGCGGAGGTGATCCGGGCCGAGCGCATCGACTACGGCGAGGGCGAGATGGATCTCGTCGCCTGTCCGCTGGCCGACGCCGAGTACGAGCGCGTCCTCGAGCAGCTCGCCCTGACCCAGCTCCGCCCCCTGTTGCTGCGCCTGACCGCGCGCGAGCGCGAGGTGCTGGCGGCGCGGGCCGAGGGCGACTCCCTGCGGGCGATCGGCCGTCGGCTGGGACTGTCGGGCGAGCGCGTGCGCAAGATCGAGCAGCAGGCGATCGAGAAGATGGCCGCCGCGTCGAACACGGTTGACACCCGGCGTCTGCTGCTTACCTCAACCGGATGAACGATCCCCGATCCGGAAGGAGGAACCCTCGTGAACACCACTCTGACCCGGCGAGACCCGCTGCTCGCGGACCTGGACGCCATGACCGACAGCTTCGAGCGTATGTTCGGGCTGCGCGCCGCCCCGGGCGGACAGCGCGGCTTCCTGCCCCCGGTGGACATCTGGGAGGACGATCACCAGGTCGTCATCGAGCTCGACGTGCCCGGCTGCGACCCCGCCAACCTCTCCGCCGAGGCGGTCGACGGGCAGCTCGTCGTCACCGGCGAGCGCAGCGGGTCCACGGGCGCGAGCAGGCGCTATCGCAGCGAGCGCTGGCAGGGCCGGTTCGTGCGCTCCTTCACCCTTCCGCAGGGCGTCGACGGCGGATCCATCACCGCCGACTACGAGGACGGCGTCCTGACGGTGCGACTGCCGAAGCCGGAAGAGGCGAGGCCGCGGGCCATCCAGATCGGTCACCGCTCGAAGACGATCGACTCCGAGTAAGCCGAACTGTCCGGCATCTGATCCGAGGCGGGGCGGCGGCCGGCAGGCTCGCCCGCGACCGGTCGCCGCCCGGCTCCGACGACAGGGGAGGGGACTGTGGAGCAGTCACGCGTGGAGGTCCGGCGCGTCGCGGACGCCGCGATCGTCGAACTCGTCGGAGAGCATGACGTCTCGACGGTCGCGTCGCTGGCCGACGCGCTCGGGAGGATCGGTCCGGAGGAGGCACGCGTCGTCGACCTGTCGGCCGCGACGTTCATCGACTCGAGCATCCTGACAGCCCTCATGAGCGCCGCGTCGAGGGACGGCGGTTCGGCGGCGACGGTCGTCGTCGCCCCGCCGGGGAGCGCGGCGGCCCGCCTGTTCGAGCTCACGCAGGCTGCGACGGTGATGCCGATCTACGAATCGGCCGATGCCGCGCTCGCCCGCGTCATGATCCGGGAGTGACCACCGAGCTGCGACGCCGCTTTCTGCTCGATCCCGGCGTCTGCTATCTGAACCACGGCGCGTTCGGCGCCGCACCGATTCCGGTCTTCGAGACGTACCAGCGCTGGCAGCGCGAGCTCGAGCGCCAGCCGACGACGTTCCTCACGCGCACGCTCGAGCCGGCGCTCGCCGACGCGCGGCGGGAGCTGGCCGACTACGTGGGCGCGGGCGCGGACGACCTGGCGTTCGTGCCCAACGCGACGACGGGGGTCAACGTCGTGGCCCGGTCGCTGCGCCTGGAGCCGGGCGACGAGGTCCTGAGCTGCGATCACGAATACGGCGCGTGCGACCTGGCCTGGCGGGCGGCCTGCGAGGCCCGGGGCGCGGTCTATCGCAAGGTCGGGCTGCCCCTGCCGCTGACGCCGGAAGGCGTCGTCGAGGCGATCACCGCCGGCTTTCGCGAGCGGACCCGGGCGCTGAGCATGAGCCACATCACGTCGCCGAGCGCCGCGATCCTCCCGCTCGACCGCCTGTGTGCGGCGGCGTCGGAGCGGGGCATCCTCACGGTCGTCGACGGCGCCCACGCCCCGGGCCAGGTGCCCCTCGACCTGGCCCGGCTGGGCGCCGACGTCTACACGGGGAACGCCCACAAGTGGCTGGTCGCGCCCAAGGGCGCAGCGTTTCTGTACGTCCATCCGGATCACCAGCGCTGGATGGGCTCGGCCATCGTGTCCTGGGGCTGGTCCGACTGCGCCGACCTGCTCGATCATTCCGACTGCTCGTTCGTCCATCGCAGCAGCTGGCAGGGCACGTCCGACCCGGCCGCCTACCTGTCGGTGCCGGCGGCCATCTCGTTCCACCGCACCTATCTCGAGCCGCGCCACGGCGAGTGCCGGCAGCTCGCCCTCGACGCGCGCGCGCAGATCGCGGAGCGATTCGGATGTCCGCCGCTCCTGGCGGCGGACATGGTCGGCCAGTTCGTCGCGTGCCCGATCCCCTGCGATGACCCGGCCGCCCTCCACGACCGGCTGCTCGCGCGGCACGCGGTCGAGGTGCCGGTCTTCCCCTTCGGCGGCGGTGTCGTCGTCCGGCCGTCGTTCGCGGGATACAACACCCGGGAGGATCTCGAGCGATTGCTCGCGGCGCTCGAGATCGAGCTCGGGCGCGACCGCACCTGACGGCTCGTGTTTCCCGCCCCTCGCCGCCGGGCAGTTGGGCCTCCCAACGTACCCCAACCTTCAGGAGGCACCATGATCCTTCGCGTCGACAGCCTGCAGGCCTCTCTGCCGCCGCCGTCCGATCCCGACCCGGCGGGTGCAGCCGCGGTGCAGGAGCTCCTCGGCGGCAAGTTCGGGGAGATGTCCACCTGGCTGAACTACACGTTCCAGTCGTTCAACTTCCGCTCGCGGCAGGGCGCGCGGCCCTACTACGACCTCCTGTGCAGCATCGGGGCCGAGGAGTTCGGGCACGTGGAGCTCGTCTGCACCGCCGTGAACACCATGCTCACGGGCGCCAGCCCGATCGACGACGGCCGGGCGCCGGATGCCGCGCTCGCAAGCGTCAAGGGCATCGGCAACCCCCATCACTTCATCGCCGGCGGACAGGGCGCGCTGCCTCAGAACTCGCAGGGCCGGCCCTGGAACGGCGACTACGTGTTCTCGTCCGGCGACCTGATCGAGGATCTGACGCACAACTTCTTCCTCGAGACGGGAGCGCGGAACAACAAGCTCAAGGTGTACGAGATGGTCGAGCACCCGGCCGCGCGGGCGCTCACGGGCTACCTGCTCGTGCGCGGCGGCGTCCACCAGGTGGCCTACGCGCGGGCGCTGGAGCGGCTGACCGGGGCCGACCTGATGAAGCTCTTCCCGGCGCCGCGGATCCCGACCGACAAGATCCCGGAGTGCCGGCCGCACATCGAGGCGGGCGAGCACCTCAAGCTGTACCGGTTCTCGCAGGACGCGTTCACGGAGTCCGGCGCCGTCTTCAACGGTCCGCATCCCGAGACCGGGGAGGACCTCGTCGTCGCCGAGGAGGCCCATCCCGCCGGCGCGCCGGCGCATGACCTGCCGCCGCAGCCGGCGGTCTTCGCCCCCGGCTTCGCGCCGGAGGAGATCGCTGAGATCGCCGACAAGCTGCGGAGCAAGGCGGGCCTGCCCAAGCAGCCCGCGGGCAACGTCGCCTGACCTCGCCGCGGGGCCGGCCGCCCGGGCTGGCGGCCGGCCCCGCGAGGCGCTACGCCTGCGCGAAGAGATCGCCGTAGCGGCGCAGGTAGAGCGGCCAGCCCTCGCCGCCGGCGAGGCCGTCGCGGACCCGCTCCCAGCCCTCCCCGTGGCGGTCGAGGCGGCGATGCTCGAGCTCGACCCGGGTGCGCTCGGGCGCCTCGGGGATGAAGCGGACCTCCCACTCGCTCGCCCTCTCCGGATCGCTCTCGAGCTGCCACTGCGGGCTGATCAGCCAGGTCATGAGCAGGCGGTGCGGCGACTGCATGGTGTCCGCGGTGTCGATGGGCAGATCGTGACCGCAGCAAGCTCGAGTACCTGGTCCGGGACCTCGTGTACGAGCGAGGTGCAGTTGGTGGAGGCGACGGTGCGCTCCATGTCCTCACCGTAGGTCAGAGCGGCCCGCTCGTCACCGGCCAACTTCTCACAAGAGCGTCACAAGCCCGCGCGCGACCGTGGTCCGGTCTCCATCACCAGGCCCAATCTGACGCATGCCTGAGCCGCTCGCTGGTGGGCCCGCCGCCCTGCACCACTGCGCGACCGCTCCGCGATTCCACCGATGCGCTCACCTTGACAGAGGTAGCCCGTGTGAGCGTGGTCACGTCAGTCGAACTTGATGTTCGGTCGAAAGGTCGGTTCAGGTGCGGCGCCGACGCAGAGGTAGGTGAGACCGTCGGTGGCGGCGCGCGGTTGGCGTATGGCTTCGGGGGCGACGTGGATTAAGGTGCGCGGTCCGAACTCGACGTCGTGGCCGTCGATTTCGATCCATCCGCGACCGTCGAGGTTGACATACAGCTCCTGTTGCCCGGTTGCCGCCTCGCTGTGCCGATGCGCGGCGGCGTTCGGAGGCAGTTCGAAGACCTGGCAGCCGAATGCCGTGATCCCCAGGTCTTTGCGTGCGAGCCGCACGGCGCCCTCGAACCGCGATGTCAGCTCGTCGATTGTCTTTCGGACGTAGCTCACGATGCCGTTGTCCCGTGTTCGACCTGGCGAGGGCCGGTCGCGTCGGGTTGGGTGCCGTAAGTCTCCGTGACCGCGACGGCCGGTCGCCCGCGCCCTGGTGGAGCGGGGGACATGCGCGCGTGCAGTCGCCGCAGGGGACGCGGTGCCCACCAGTTCCACTTGCCGAGCACCTCCATGAGCGACGGTACGAGTAGGCCCCGGATCACGGTCGCGTCGATCAGCACTGCGAGGGCGGTGCCGAGGCCGAGCTCCTTGATGAAGATCAGCCTCGAAGTCGCGAAGGCGCCGATCGCGACGGCGAACAGGAGCGCGGCGGCGGTCACGATCCGCCCGGTGCGCTCCAGGCCGATCGCGACTGCCTGGTCGTTGGGGATGCCGACGGCGTGCGCCTCTTTGATCCGGGAGAGCAGGAAGACGCCGTAGTCGGTGGCGAGGCCGAAGCCGATCGCGAAGAGCAGGATCGGCTGGGTCGCGTCGAGCGCGCCGGTGCTCCGGTAGGAGAGCAGGCCTTGCAGGTTCCCATCCTGGAAGATCAGGACGAGGATGCCGAATACGGCGCTGAGGCTGAGCGCGTTCATCAGAACCGCCTTCACTCCCAGCACAAGCGAGCCGGTCATCAGGAAGAGGACGAGCAGCGTCGAGGCGATGACGAGCGCCAGCACCACGGGGAGGTGCGTACCGAGGCTGTGCTCGAGGTCCATGAATCCGGCGGTATCGCCGGCAACGCCGACGTAGAACGGCGTTCGCAGCCCGCGCACGGCGTGGACGAGGTGTTGGCTTGCTGCACTGTAGGTGGGTGTCGATGGTGCGACATCGATGAGCGACAGGTGGCGGCCCGCCCGTCGGACGGGCGCGACGGTCGAGACGTCTGGGAGGGCGCGGATCTGGGCGACGAGGGCGCGTAGCTGCGGCGATCCGGCCGGTGCGCCGGCGACGACTTCGAGCGGCGCGGTACGACCGGGCGGGAACTCGGTGCGAAGCGCTTGATCGACGTGTTGCGCGCTCACGCTCGTGGGCAGTTGGCTTGCGTCGACGGGCAGGAACCTAATCGACGCGAACGGCACGCCGAGCACGATCAGCGCCGTGGCGCTGAGCAGGGCGATCGTCCGCGGGCGCCCGATCACCGATCGCGACAGCCGGTACCAGAAGCCTGCCTCGGCTGGCCGCGCGTCCCGGTCGGCGGCGCGCTGCAGCCGCTTCGGGGCGAAGGCGTTGACGCGCGGGCCGAGCAGCGCCAGCATCGCCGGCAACACCGTGAGCGCGAGTGTCCCGGCGATGAGCGCGACCAGTGCGCCTGCGATTCCCATAGAGCGCAGGAAGTTCTGCGGGAAGACGGCGAGCGACGCGACCACGGCGGCGACCGTCACGGAGCTGAACGCGATCGTCCGGCCTGACGTCGCGAGCGTTCGGCGGAGCGCGTCGACGCCGAACCCGGTGCGCGCGGACTCCTCTCGGTAGCGGGAGACCGTGAACAGGCTGTAGTCGATCGCAAGCCCCAGCCCGAGGCCGGTAACGATGTTGAGGGCAAACACCGAGAGGTCGGTGAAGCTGGAAACGATCCGCAATGCGAAGAACGTGGCGAGGATCCCGAGGCCGCCAAGCAGCGGCGGCAGCAGCGAGGCGACCAGCGAGCGGAAGAAGAGCAGGGAGAGCAGGAAGATGACAGGGAACGCGAGCAGCTCGGCGCGGGCAAGATCGTGCCCGACCTGCGTGTTGGCCTGCGCAGCCGCGACCGCCCCTCCGCCGAGTTGGACATCGTGCTCGCCGGCGAACACCTTCTCCAAGCGCTGAGCGTCGTCCTGGATTCTCAAATCCGACCTGGGCCGGAAGTAGGCGACGACATAGGAGGAGCGGTGGTCGCGAGAGACCATTGCGGGGTCGTGGCTGTCGTAGTAGCTCGAGACTGCGACGACGTCGCGACTCGCCCGCAACCGCGCCTCCACATGGCGGATGCGGCGCTCCGCACCAGCGCTGTGAACGTCCCCGGTACGCACGAGCGCGATCACCCCGGGGTCGATCTGGCGACGCGCGGCGGCTTCGTAGCGGTTCGTCGCCTGGACCGACTGCGTGGACGGGTCGGTGTCGCCGTAGGGACTCATGTGTTTGGCCACGCCGAGCCCAAACACGCCGGCGACCGCAACGGCGATGAGCGCGACCGGCAACACCCGGCGACTGTGGAAATGAAGGAACGTGGCGAGCCTGCTAAGCATTGGCCTTCTCCTTTGGAAACGCATCGAGCGTGTACGCGCGGAACGCGGTGTCTATGGATGAGCACAGGCCACCGCGGACGACGACCCGGTAGCGGCTCGACTGGTTGATCGGCTTCACGGCTCGGAGGCTGCCCGCCGCCTGGGCGACCCGGCACCACCCCCTGGCGTGGTCCACCCAGGGTGGTCCGCGCCGCGCGCTGCTCAGCTCACAGCAGGCCGAGCTCGCGGCCGCGCGCAACCGCGTCGACGCGGCTGTTCACGCCCAGCTTGCGAAAGATGCTTTGGACGTGTCCCTTGACCGTGTTCAAGGAGATGAAGAGCTCAGATCCGATCTCGCGTTGGGAGAGCTCGCTCGCCAGCAACCGGAGAAGCGTCAGCTCGCGCTCGCTCAGCTCCAGATCGGCGGCCAGCACGGGCGCGGAGGCCGGAGCCGACGCGAGCTGCAGCGAGCGTTCCGTCCGAGCGAGCAGCTCGATCAGAACGCCCGGGTCAGGGCAGGGATTGAGCGTCTCGCGCGCCTCGCGTGCAAGCGCGCGCGCACGGGCGTAGTCTCCCGCACGCCGCTTGAGCCGAGCGAGCGAGATCAGCGCCAGGGTCGCGTCGAGACGGCGTCCCCCGCGGCGGGCCAGAGCAGTGGCATGCGCGTACGCCGACTCGGCAGCGGCCCACTCTCCCCGCAGCTCACCTACCTTGCCCTTCGCGAGGTACGCGGCGGTCGCCCAGACATCTTCGCTGAGCCGCCAGCGCTCGATCAGATGGTCGGCCTCGGCGCTCAGTGACACGGCCTCCGCCAGCCGGCCGCTGTCGGCATGGATCAACGCCCTGTAACCGAGTCCGACGAACAGCGCAGCCCGCACAGAGTCGCCGCCGAGCCCACCTAAGCCGGCGTCGAGCGCAGCCTCTGCTTGTGCGAGGTGACCCGCGAAGTAGAAGCTTGCCCCAAGAACGATGCTGGCAACGGCGAAGCCCTGGGATGCCCTGTCGGGCTCAAGCTCAAGCGACCGACGTCCCACTTCAATTGCCTTCTCCACGTCTCCGGACTGAACCGCCTGAATCGCCCGCAGCTGCGCGATTCCGGACTCGAGCGAGGAGAAGACGGCGGCGGAAAGCGAGGCCGCTGGCGGCGGGCATACCTCCGCCGCCCGCAGCCACCCTTCAACCTCGTGTTGGCGCCCAAGGACCAAGGCGATCCACGCCCGGACGAAACAGAGCCGGGCGTCCGCGAGCACTGCCTCGCGGGGCAGGCGATCGAGCCAACGGGCCACCGTCTCGCCCTGACCGCGCTGAATGACGAACCATCCCCAGTTCCCGGCGATCAGATCCGCCGCCTCCGCGAAGTCGCCGGCCGAGGTCGTGTGGGCGATCGTCTCGTCCACGGCGCCCTCCGCGTTGTGCCAGGCAGCGGCTCGGCGATGAAGCTCAGGCAGCAGCGCGCGCTCGCTGCGCGCCAGCTCGCTTCGCAGCAGGTCGCGAAACAGGTGGTGATAGCGATACCACTGGCGGCGTGAATCGAGCGGAACCAGGAAGAGGTTCGAGCCCTGGATCTCTTCCAACCGCGTGCTCGCGTCGCCGCCCCCGGTCACCGCGTCGCACAGCGGAGCGCACAGCCGCTCGAGGATCGACGTCCGGAGCAGGAAGGCTCGCAGTGCGGCCGGCTGCTCAGCGAGCAGCTCGTGGAGATACTCGCCGATCTGACGATCGTCGCCTGCGAACCCTTGGAGGAACGCCTGCCTGTCGGTATGTGCCCGCAGCGACAGCCCCGCGAGCTGGAGCCCGGCCGGCCAGCCCTCGGTACGGGCTTGCAAGAGATCGAGGTCGGGCCGGTCGAGGCCGAGGTCAAGCGAACCGTTGAGGAACGCATCCGCTTCTTCGTCGTTGAAGCGAAGCTCCTCTGTACGGATCTCGGTCACCTCGTCCGACGCCCGCAGGCGAGCGAGCGGAAGCCGGGGGTCGCCGCGGCTTGCTATCGCGAGCTGCAGCGTTCGCGGAAGATGGCGGAGCAGATACGCGACCGACGCGTGGACCAGCTCGTTGCGCACGACGTGGTAGTCGTCGAGAACCAGCACACACCGCATCGACGAACCCGCGAGCTCGTTGATCAGAGGCGGCAGCACCACCTCGGCCAGGCTGCGGCCGGCACTCGGAAGCCTCGCCAACGCCTCATTGCCAACCCCTGGCTCGACCGTCCGCAGTGCCCCGATCACGTAGGCCCAAAACCGGACGGGGTCGTCGTCTTCGGGATCGAGCGAGACCCAGGCGAACGATCGCGACTCATCCGGAGAAGCACTCCATTCGCTGAGGAGGATCGTCTTGCCCCACCCCGCCGGCGCGCATAGGAGCGTCAGCTTGCGCCTGCCCGAAGCGCCAGCGACCAAGCGAGCGACCAGTTCCGGGCGCGGGACAAACCCTGGCTGCGCCTCGGGAACATGCAGCTTCGTCGTGACCAGCACCGGCCCCAACCGCGTCACCGCCGCACCCACAAGGCGTGCTCCATCGTCCTATCGTCGCACGTGTTCCCGTCCCATCTGCGCGATGAGCTCGCATACCGCTGCGACGGGTTATAGGGATTGCGGGAAGTCGGACACGTACGACGGGCTTCGGCGGGTCCGGATCATCCCGCAGCAACGGGGTCTGCCACCCGCGGGTCAAGCGTCCGCAGGGGGTCAGCGAGAACCCCGCGCCGAGGGATGAGGCTGGCGGACGGCGCGACGGTGGTTACGGCGCGCGCAGGTCAGTGGTAGCGCTCGATCAGAGTTGTCGCGGGGCATCCGTTTGGGTCGGTGCAGCCGGCATCACCCCACTGCACATCCCAGTTCACCCCCACGGCGTAGACGTTCGAGGCGGAGGAGGCTGCAACGGAAGGGAGATCGCCCCAAATCCATCCAGGGACATCGACCCGGCTCCACACCGATCCGTTGAAGTAGGCGGCCACAGGAATGTCGGGGTCGTTGAGAATCCCGCCGGTTGCCCACAGCGTTTGCGTGCCGGGGAGCCGGATCACGCCCTCGAGGTAGATGTCGTCGTTCAGGCCTGTTGGGACGGGTGTGCTTGACCACGTCGTGCCGTTCCAATGTGCGAGGGACGCGGAACTGCCCTTGCTTCCGACTGCCCAGATACTGGTGGCGCTGACTGGCGTGATGTCGTTGAGTACCTCGTCCCCCGTCCACGCGATGCTCCAACTCCCCGACTTGAGTTGCCATACCACTCCGGTGAAATCGGGGCCGCATGTCCCGACCGCGAACCTCGTCGAACTGCCGGGCACGGCCGCGACGGCTTGCGCCCCGCTGGGTGACCCGGCACAGGCTGCTGGAGTGGGTAAAGCAGTGACGCTCCAAGTCGAACCGTTCCAGCGATACGCGGCCGCTGGCCCTGCCCCCAGGGAGCCCACGGCGAGAACGTCGGACGCGGAGAACACCTTTACACCGGCAAGCGTCGCATTCCCTGCGGGCAACGACACGACTTGCCAG
>Ga0157374_10005533_pt1 | contig 10624 bp, 9 predicted proteins | sample M25metaG_FD_115308 | JGI IMG/M metagenome (GOLD analysis project Ga0157374, IMG submission 115308) | Miscanthus rhizosphere microbial communities from Kellogg Biological Station, Michigan, USA - M2-5 metaG | ecosystem: Host-associated > Plants > Roots > Rhizosphere > Soil | place: USA: Michigan... | reverse complement strand
TATTGTTCGCGGGAGTAGGTCAAGTAGTCGTAGCGCAGGCCATAATCGAACGTCAATTTGCGGCTGATTTTCCAGGTATCTTGTGCGAAAGCTCCCATGAAGAATCGGCCGCCGCGCACCTTGGCAGGAGCTGCGACCGTTACCTGGTTTACGCTTCCCAGCAGGAAACTGGCAAACGGAAACCCGGTGGTTCCATTGGTCAAACTGACGCCGGCATCGTTATACCAGGGATTAGCAGTCTGGTCGCCGCTGAATGTTAACGACCCGGAGTTGTTCTCGTACGGAGTCTGGATATAGCCCTCCGTGCGTGCCTCGGCGCCAAACTTGTAGGTGTGTTGACCCTTCACCATGGTGAGGGAGGCGTTGAATGTCGGTTTCAATTCGGTGACCAGATTCTGCGTGATCGGGCCCATACCGCTCATCCCACCCGAAGTGTTGCCGCCGGTCATCGCATTGAATCGCGGGAAACGCTGATCCGCTATAGGCCGCGTTGCGCCTCGGATGCCTAGTTGGCCGAAGACGTCGAAGCTTTTGACGGGAGGTTCATACTTGAACTCGGTGGACTGGAAGCCGGCGCCCAGGTGCAATAGTGTGGTCGGCGACAAGGTGTAGTCGAAATTCAAACGCTCCGTGTTGGAGCTGATATACGTGCTGGACGTTGTATCAATGGGCTGCGGAAGACCCACGCTCGAGCACAGCGGAACGCAAAGGACAACACCTGTGCTCGTGTCCGACCAATACCCGGAAAGCTTTGCTTTGGCTCCGAAACTATGATCGATCTTTAAGGATGGGATCGGTGTCTTGCGATCCGTCGGAAAAGGATTATTGTAATTGTTGACCAGCCCGCTGCCAGTCGGGGCGGGAATGAGCGCAAGGACCTTGGCCGACGAAGGATCGAAGCGCGCCACCGGAATGATATTGCCAGGAAAAGGGTCCCGCACTCTATAACCATCGGAACCGACCCGTGTTGTCACCGGATCAAAGATCTGCCCGTCGACTACAGTTCGGCCAGTGCTATCTACCAACTTACCGGCTGTTGCGCTGATCGGAGCTGTGTTTCGATTCAACGCCTGGGTGAAATTTCCCATACGGTAAAGGTCTGTCGGCACAGTGGGATTCTGAGTGTTGATGATCCCCTTCTCACGAAATGCCTCATAGTTGAAAAAGAAGAATGTTTTGTTCCGCCCGTTGTAAATCTTGGGAAACCAAATGGGGCCGCCAATATTGAACCCGTAGTCGTTGCGGCGCGTCTTCGGCCGGGTGCCTGTATACGCTTGCGACGCATTCAGGAACTCGTTGGAGAAGTAATCGTAGGCCGAGCCGTGGAATTGGTTCGTACCCGATTTGACGGTGTAGCTGAACACGCCCGAACCGGCCTGACCATACTCGGCCGCGTAGTTCGAAGATTGAACGGCAATTTCCTCCAGAGCATCGACGCTCGGCTGTGCATGGGATTGGAAGTTCGCCCCGGCAACGTTCACAGTCGCATCCTGACCTTCCACGCGCACCGATTCGGTATTTGAGGGAGACCCGTTCACCCGGATGTTTGAGCTCGGGGCGAAATACGTCCCCGGAATCAAATTCGCCACGGCCTGCGGAGTGCGGACCCCGTGGCTGCTCGAGTTGCCGTTACCGATCGGCAAAATAGGCAGCGACGTAAGGCGAGCTGTCTCAACGTTGGCAGACACATCCGAACTATCCGTTCGAAGAAGCGTCACCTCCGCCGTTACGGTGACCGATTCGCTGGCTGAGCCGACCTCAAGCACAATGTTGAGGGGGATGACCTGCGAGGTCTGAACTCTAATATTTGCCCGAGTCAACTTCTTAAACCCGGGAATAGCGACTGCAAGCTCGTACGTTCCAACCGGCAATTGCGAAAAGGTATAGTTGCCCGTGGCCGAAGTCACCGCCGGGTATACCGTTCCTGTCTCAACCCCCCGCAACTCGATTGCTGCGTTCGGAATTACGGCGCCTGCCGGATCCGCAATTACGCCAGTCAGCGTTCCTCGATCGGTTTGCGCCAGCGCCACCGCTCCCAGAACGATTCCTATCACCGTCAGTCGAAGAAGCATTGTGATCCTCCCGGAATTTTCTAAGTGCGGTCGCACCTCTGGCGACAGTTATCATCTTGATCGATTACCGAACCAACCTGAGTAGCCAGTGAAATTGCCCTGTCATCCGTACTCGGACTAGGGAGAGTATATTGGAGGCTTACTAAAAGCTCCAATACTGAATTCTTATCGTTCCATACGATTCAGATCTTGTTCCGGGCAGTGACACGTAACGCGCACGTGAACACTTTTAAGCCGAGATGGTGAAGGCCGTTGAGGTGATCTAGCGCGGCGGCTCTGAGTTACAAGCTCCACCGATTGGCGCGGCGTGGGCTTTGTTTTGGAATATCGACTGAGAATTGGCCCTTGCCGTGCTCAGCTCAATCGACGGAGCTCAGGATCTCATGAAACCTTGTGTGGCTATGTTGATGTTTTTAGGCGCGCTTCCCGCCTCTAGCCAGGTCATTGCCGGAGTGGATAACCCGGCTCGGGAACTGACGGCGGCTGGCTCTAAGCTAAAGCATTTCGCCCCGGTAGATGTAGGCGTTTATAAAGGATCGAGACCTAAGAGCGACGCGGATTACCGGTTCCTTCAGTCCCTGCACGTCAGGTACATCGTGGACCTGCAAGTCTTCCCCTTTATGTCTTTTCTCGAAAAGCGCAAGGCGAGAAAGTACGGCATAACAGTGATTCCAGGCATAATGAATGCTTCCCCGATCTCACCATCGGAGAAACACGTCGACGCGATACTTACGATCCTGCGAGATGAAAAGTATCACCCCATCTACTTCCACTGCCGATTCGGCCGGGATCGGACGAGCGTCATTGCCGCGCTGTATAGGATGTATTTTCTTGGAATGTCACCGCAAGACGCCACGCAGTACCTGCATGAGTCTGGTTACGCTTTTAGGTTCGGGTGGCTCCGCAGCGGACTGACGAGATATGTAAAGAAACACCCTACTCCATCGACTGGCTTGCTTTCTGCCTCTGAAACTAGATAGCGTCACTAAACAAGGGCGCGACGCAAAGCAACACGGCGCGCAGAAAGGATCCATCGATGAAAACTTTTGCTATTTTCTTCTTCCTACTTGCGTGTTTGCTAATGCCCGCTTGGGGCCAGCCGAGCGATCTGAGCTTCCTGAGCACGACGGCGCCCGGCAATTGCGGCTCAGGCGACAACGCTGCCGTGACCGCGCAGATTCTGTTTGGTTCCGGAACGGGCTTCGGCTGTATAAAGACGGTAATCTTTCCGCAATTTGCCGTCGGCAGTGGTTGGACCAGCCAAGCGACCCAATTGATGCCCATACAAACGCCCATTCCCGGACTTGTCACTGGAACCGTGCCAAGCTTCCGAGCATGGGTTAGAACCGGCAGCGGGGCAACGTTTACCGCGCCCAACGGCTCGATTATCCCTTTTAGTAGTCCTGAGAATTGCTTCGGGTTGTGGGGAACTGAAATCGGCGGGGCCTTTCCCGCTGTGCAAGGCTTCTCGTTTTCGCTACCCTCCGGAACGGCGAATCAAGGGACTCTTACCAGCGTCGCCAGAATTGGAAGTTGTACGGGTGGAGCTGATACGCAGATCTCCGGCTTGGCGCAGGGACCTGTGCAATTCCAGATTGTCGCTCCCAATGCCACCGCCCTCAGTCAAGCGACGGTCCAACTCTCATACTTTCTGGTGAGCGGCAACATCAGTTGGCAGGTCACCGTCGACCCGGTCGATATCACCGGCGCGAAACCTCGTTGGACGGCTCCGCTATTCCAGGGCAACGGCTATGTTACGGCGTTCACCGTGGTGAATGCATCGAACAGTGACCAGACAGTCACGGTGGTCCTCCGGGACAATAGTGGTAATGCCATCGGTTCCGGAAAAGTCACCCCATCGCTCGCTGCCGGATGTGGATGCGACCAGTTCAACCAAAACGCCGTGGGCGGATTCTACGCGAACACAGTTCCAGGATTGTTCGGAGACATCGGCACGAAAACGGGATCTATCGAATTCACGGGTTCAACCGGAAACATTATCGTGTTGGTTTTGCGAAGCGTCAACAACAGTCTGGGCAGCGTTCCGGCTCGGTGATTACCGCAGCCAAAAAAGGTAGTGGATCGCCAGGCGACCCACTACCCGAAAGAACCCAAAACCGTTCGGAGGATTGCGGTCTTGGGGAAACCCCAATACCATAGCCGCAAAACGAGCGAGATTCGACTAGGAAAACTCCCTTTTCCACAGGCTTTCAACGGGTTTCTGCTCTGCCGGCCACCAAGAGGACGGATGAAGCTATCGAACACAGGGGTAGCGCTAGCGAATGGCGAGAGTGGCTAATTGGGCCGGTCGGCGCTTGGCCGTATGCCGCCGCTCGCCGATTCGATGGCATCAAGTCGAGCTTCAAGAGTACCCAGCGCGTCCAGAACAGTGCTGTTGGTCGTCTCTTGCGCGGTTACCTGCTTCTGATAGGTGTCTAGCAACACCTGAAGGTGCCCTTGAAGCGAAGTCAGCACGCCAACCTTCTCCCCAGATTGCTGCTCGAGTGTCTCTACACGCTCCGCGAGGGCCGCTGAGGCTTGAACAATTTGCTGGAGCGTGCCTACAATCTGCTGGAGCTGTTTTACGATCTCATCGGGGGACATGGCCGCAAGTATATCTCTGTACGCGGGCTGCAATCAAAGAATGTAGAGTATTTTCGTGTCCTGTTCCGGCCTGGTAATGTATCTACTAACCGTAAGGAGTCCACGATGACCAAGAATCAACAAAGTAAGCCCCAGAACGAACACGGCCAGCAGAATCAGGAGCCCAAGAAGGGGCAGAACCCTAACGATGCCCAGAATCGGGAACGGAACCCGAAGCACACTGAGCACCACGACGAGAAGCAGCATCAGGGCGATAAACAGCCTACGCGATGACAGTAAAAAGTTCCTACTTGCTGCGCCGGTGATACTCTCCACCACCGAGACCACCAAGGTCGATTACCACTGCGACGATCAATAACAGCAAGTTGATTCCCGCCGTCGGCTGACCGGTGTTCATCATCCATGCGTATACCAGCGTGGTGACGGGCAGGAAAATGAAGCCGAGCAAGGGCAAAAGCAGCCCATGATATGCGCGTTCGAGATAGGTCGAGAACAGGAACAGCAGCAGCAGCACAATCCGCGGAAACGCGAGGACTAAAATCAGCAAGAGACAGGGCATCGGAGTCAGGCGTACAGAATCATTCTATCGGGGATCTAAGGTGTTGATGTCGCTCTTTGATTCTTGACCTGAAGTTCGTTTACGACCTGTTCAACGTTGGGAACGCGCGCAGCGATTTGCTGAGCGGAAGTACGCGCGGTTTCGGAATTTACATCTCCCGTCAGCGTGACCACGCCGTTCTTGACTTCGTACTTGACCTGATCGTGCAGCGGCGCATGCGCCAGCAGTTCGGCATCCAAGTTCTTCTTGATGCCAGCGTCCAGATCCGCGTTAATCGTTTTGGCCACCCCCGCCGTCCCAACTGGTAATACCGCGATTTCATTGGCGATGACCTGCCCTCCGGCGACCGACTTCGCAATGGATTCAGCCCGCGCTTTCTCGCCTTCCGCCGCCACACTTCCCTGAAGAGTAACCACACCTTTATCGCGATCTTGACTAACCGATACTTGTGTAAGACCTTCCTGCTTGAGTGAATCGCGGACAGCGCCCGCCACATCGGGTGCTTTTGCGGTGTTCGAGCATGATGCAAGAACCAGGCTAAGTAACAGCATGACGCCACGGACACGCACCGGAGTGATTGGCATGTTTCTTCCTCCTAGACCACTGTTCCAGTTGTTAGAGCCCGGACGGTGACTCTTGTAACAGACGATTCGCCATAACTTCGCCAAAGCCCATGAAAACCCGGGTCGTGAACCGGGCTTAACGACGGGTGCCTGCTAATTCTTCCGTAGGTACCGACTGATGATCGGAATAAGAAATACTGGCTTGAGTCGGAAGTGCCAGAGCCGTTCCGGCAGCGCTAATCGCGTCCATGATTCGAAGAAGCAGATCCTCCTGGATCTTTAGAAATTCGTCGTAATTCGCGGTCCGTATGTAGGCAAAGATCTCGATGTCCAGTGAATACGATCCGGCGCCGATGAAGCGCACGGGCAAGGCGCCTGCTTCCACTTTGGGATCTTCGGTCAGAATGCGGCGAATCGCTTCCAGAATATTCCGGACCTGTTTAGGCGTAGTATCCCTCCGCAGATTCAACGTCGGATGGAACCACACTTTGTCCCTCTGCGAGAAGTTCTCGAGCACCATAGACGAGAATTCCGCATTGGGGATGGAGACCAGAGTCCGGTCCAGCGTTCGCACCCGAGTGGAACGTAAACCGATATCCTCGACGGTGCCCACGCGGTCGCCGAACTTGCAGAAGTCGCCGACTGCCACCGGCCGATCGCTCACAACCGCCACTCCTCCAAATAGGTTCTCGATAGTTTTTTGCGCGGCTAACGCGATCGCGATCCCGCCGATTCCTAACCCGGCGAGAATCGTGCTGGTGTTATAGCCCCAGCTGCCGATCACCGCGGTGACGGCGAACACAAAAATGGTGACCTTAACCACCCGGGAAATCAGAGGCAAAGCCGAGCGCGATAGCGTGCTGCGCCGCGCTATCAACCGCAAGCGGACCTCTTCGATGACCACGTCCACCGCGTTGGCGAAGAACCAGGCGGTACCCATGATGATCAACAGCGTACAAAACCGCGCCAGGTATAGGCGAAGAAGCGCCGGCGGCTCCAGCCATTCCACTCCAGCCCGCAGGAGTGCGCCGGCCAGCAGGAGTTGAACCGGTCCGGTTACGGTGTGCAACAGTGAGCTTTCGAGCTTCGGTACGAGCGTTCGGGCCAGGGGGCGCAACAAGATAATTCCGAGACGTGCAATCCATCTGGACAACGCCGCCACTACGATCACCACCAAACCGAGCGCGATCCAGCGCCATGCGGGAGTTCCCGCCCAATTCCACGTCACCAGGGGCGTCGGCAGGTATTTTTCAATCCATGAGTCGCCGGTGACCTGTGTTATTTGCGGAACCAGATTCACGCTGTCCGAAGAAAAAACCCAAACCGAAAGCCCCGACCGGAAACTGGTCCGTTCTAGCTGAAGCTCCAGCGTCTTATCGCCAACCCGATAGGACCCGATCCGTTCCCGGTCGGCCGGCAAACCATCGGTTAGATCGCCCTGAGGATCCCTGCTGATATCGGCCACATCGAAGGCCGCATCGCGATCCAGAATCCGCCCAAGTTGTTGCGCCAATCGTGAACCGTCACTTAGCCGCTGCTCACGCGGCATCTGACGGAGGTTCAGGTACCTCGAAGCGCGTTCGAAGTTTCCCGCGCGGCATGCCTCCAGAAACGAGATCACTGAACTCTGCGGCGTTAGGCGATTGAAAGGATCCTGCAGGTTGGTTTCTTTGGGTGGAATCGCCTTCCCATCCGTCGATATCGGCGTCTGCGCACTCAGGCTGTTAAGACACAGTCCCAAAAGAACGAGCGGAAAGATTTTCCGGTTTCCGGTCATCTTCCCACGTCTGATGCAAGTAAGGCACCAAACTCCCCATGAGGACCGTAAATCCCACTAGACCAGCGCTGCCTCAGAACTGAATAGCCCCACGATCTCCTTCAGTATCTTGTCCGCCGATTCATTGGCAATCTGGCAAGTTCCGGCGGCATCGTGACCGCCCCCACTATAGTTGAGCAGCACATCCCCAATCTTGGTTGGTGAGCTCCGATTGAGGATCGACTTGCCTACGGCGAAGACCGTGTTCTGTTTTTTCAGTCCCCAGAGGACATGTATCGAGATCTCGCATTCCGGAAATAACGCGTAGATCATGAAACGATTACCGGCGTAGATTACCTCTTCGCCGCGCAGATCGAGAACGGCCACGTTTCCGTGCACTGTCGTGCAACGGCGGATTTGAGCCGCGAATTTATCGGAGTGCTGGCGATAGAGATCGATCCGCTCCCGAACGTCGGGAAGATTCAGAACCTCGTCGATGGAGTGCTCCCGGCAGGCATCGATCAACTGCATCATCAACTGATAATTGGAGACGCGGAAATCGCGGAAGCGCCCAAGCCCGGTGCGCGGGTCCATCAAAAACGAGAGCAGCACCCATCCCTGCGGATGGATAATGTCTTCCCGATCGAAGCGGGCCGAGTCTGCTTTATCGACCTCCGCCATCATATTTTCATCGATGTGCGGGAACGCATCGTGCCCGCCATAGTAGTCGTACAGAACTCGCGCGGCGGAATCCGCCTTTCCCATCAGGATGTGGTTAGCGCCCGACAATCCCTTAGTCCGGATTTCTTCGCTCGGGTGGTGATCGAAACAAAGATGGCAGCTCCGCACGTAAGGCAGGTTCGTGAGGATGTCCTGATCGGTGACCTCCACCTTTCCATCCTGCACATCCTTGGGATGCACGAAGAGGATTGAGCCCAGCGTGCCCAACTCCTTGAGAAGGATGGCGCAAACCAGGCCGTCAAAGTCGCTGCGCGTGAGTAATCTGTATTTTCTGATTTCCGTAGTCATAATTCGCCTGCCTGCCTTATCGGCAAAACTGGTCCAGGCACGAGCGGAATCGTCCAGGCGCCTGATTCTATTATTCGGAGTTTGACGTATCCTGGAAGTTCGAGGACCCAATGATCACACTCAAAATCAACGGCGCGCAGCGCCAGTTCGATGGCGATCCCGACATGCCTTTGCTCTGGTATCTGCGGGATGTAGCCGGGCTGACCGGATCGAAATTCGGCTGTGGTATCGGTATGTGTGGCGCCTGCACCGTGCACCAGGATGGGGTAGCTATCCGTTCCTGCGTCACGCCCGTAAGGAGCGCGGTGGGCAAGGAAATCACCACCATCGAAGGCCTCAGTAACGGCGATCATCCATTGCAGAAAGCCTGGGCCGCGTTGAATGTTCCCCAATGCGGCTATTGCCAGGTGGGGCAGATCATGCAGGCCGCCTCGCTGCTGAAAACGAAGCCCAAACCCACGGATAAAGACATTGACGATGGAATGTCAGGCAACATTTGCCGCTGCGGAACCTATCAGCGTATTCGCGCCGCCATTCATTTGGCCGCCAAGGAGAAGGTATGACCATGATCGATAACTCCAGCCGCCGCAGTTTTCTCCGCCAGGCTTTCGGAGCCGGGGCCCTCGTCTTGGGAGCGCGCATTCTCCCGACTCGGGCTCTGGCCGCCCTGGAGACTGCCGCTTTCTCCCCCAACATGTTCGTCGGTATCAAGGCCGACGGAACCGTGCTGATCGTCGCCCATAGGTCGGAGATGGGCACCAGCAGCCGGACCATGGTTCCGCTAATCTTGGCTGACGAAATGGAAGCCGACTGGAAGCGCGTCAAGATCGAGCAAGCCATCGGCGACGAGAAATACGGCGATCAGAACACTGACGGGTCGCACTCGATCCGCAGCTTCTTCGGCGTGATGCAGGAATGCGGAGCTTCGGCTCGCACCATGCTCGAACAAGCCGCCGCCAATCAGTGGAAAGTCTCAGCCTCCGAATGTAAGGCTACTCTGCACGAAGTAGTCCACACTCCCAGCGGCAAGAAACTGGGTTATGGCGAACTGGCGCCTGCCGCCGCCAAACTGCCAGTGCCAGACAAATCCAAGCTGATCTTCAAGAAGAAAGCGCAATATCGTTACATCGGCAAAGACTTGCCGGTTTACGATCTCGCCGATATCACGCACGGCAAAGCTGTGTTCGGCATGGACGCGAAGGTCGATGGCATGGTTTACGCTTCCATCGAGCATCCGCCGGTGCTGGGCGGCAAAGTCATGTCGTTCGACGACAAGGACGCCCTTCAGGTGGCTGGCGTTTCCCGCACTGTCGAGATTCCAGGCTTCAAACCTCCCCACGCGTTTCAACCGCTGGGCGGCGTCGCCGTGATCGCCGATAGCACTTGGGCGGCCTTCCAAGGCCGCAAGAAACTGAAGATCACCTGGGACCCCGGTTCGAATGCCAGCTACACTTCTTCGGAATACAAAAAGGAGTTGCAGGCCACGGCGCGTAAGCCGGGGAAAGTGGTCCGCAACGTCGGCGACGTCGACAAGGCCTTCGCCGGCGCGGCCAAGACTCTGGAAGCGGATTACTACGTTCCGCATCTTGCTCACGCGGCCATGGAGCCTCTGGTAGCCGTAGCCGATTTCCGCAACGGCAAGTGCACGCTCTGGGCGCCTACCCAGAATCCGCAGGCGGTGCAAGATACCGTGGCGGCTGCCGTCGGCATCGACAAGAAAAATGTGATCTGCAACGTCACTTTATTGGGCGGCGGATTCGGCCGCAAATCGAAGCCCGACTATTGCGCCGAAGCGGCCATCTTATCCAAGCAGCTTGGCAAGCCTGTTAAGGTCGTCTGGACCCGCGAAGACGACATCCATTTCGATTACTATCACTCCGTCGCCGCCTTGTATATGAAAGCCGGCGTCGACCAAAAAGGCAAGCCCGTCGCTTGGCTGCAGCGAACCGTATTTCCCTCGATTAATTCCACATTCGCTCCGGACGTCAAATCGGGTAGCGCCGGCGAACTGGGCATGGGCTTCACCGACACGCCTTACGAT
>Ga0157374_10005531_pt1 | contig 10626 bp, 8 predicted proteins | sample M25metaG_FD_115308 | JGI IMG/M metagenome (GOLD analysis project Ga0157374, IMG submission 115308) | Miscanthus rhizosphere microbial communities from Kellogg Biological Station, Michigan, USA - M2-5 metaG | ecosystem: Host-associated > Plants > Roots > Rhizosphere > Soil | place: USA: Michigan... | reverse complement strand
GATAATAACCAGGTTTGTAAAGATGGCGATATCTTACTGCTGGATTTCGGCGCCGAATACGCCAATTATAATGCTGATATGACCCGTTCCATCCCCGTCAGCGGCCGTTTTACCAAAAGGCAGCGGGATGTTTATGATGCTGTTTTACGCGTGATGAAAGGCGCCGTAAAAATAATACGGAACGGTATATTGCTTTCAGACTACCATGAAGAAGTTGGCAAAATGATGACCGGCGAACTGATCGGGCTGAATTTACTGAAGAAACGCGACGTGGATAAGCAAGATCCGAAGATACCTTTGTATAAAAAGTATTTCATGCATGGCACCTCGCATCATTTAGGATTGGATGTGCATGATTTTGCCAGCCGGTACAGGCCATTCGAAGTGGGTAATATCCTCACCTGCGAACCCGGTATCTATATTCCGGAAGAGGGTTTTGGTATCAGGCTTGAAAATGATATCCTGATCACAAAGGATGGTAATGTCGATTTGATGGCTGATATCCCGCTGGAGGCAGAACATATCGAAGAGATCATGAATGCTTAACCGTAGAGACGTCCCGATAGCTATCGGGACGTCTCTACATGGTTTCTATAAAAGCATAAAGGTTAAAGCCAGGTTCCGTCATCGCTTTACCAATACGTTTCTGCAGGTCGGCTTTGCTGATATCAGCCATGCGTTTTTGCCGGATCAGTTTCCAGGCTTTTTCGGCCATCAGCAGGTTCTTCCTGTTATTCTGTTTTTTTGCCGACGATATAAAGCCGGCTATTTCAACAATTCCTTTATTTTGAGAGGCAATAGTTTTAAATACGGGCGTTTCGGCACCTTTTTGCTGTACCATTTTCTTCAGGTTATTGGCGAAAATATCCGCGCCTTCCCTGTCAGCCTTATTCACGATAAAGGCATCGGCGATCTCCATCAGTCCCGATTTGATGCTTTGTATCTCATCGCCCCCCTCGGGCACCAGTACCACGAAAGTGATATCAGCAAGCCCGGCAATTTCTATCTCGGATTGCCCAACGCCTACGGTTTCAACGATAATATGATCAAACCCTGAAGCTCGCAGCACGTCAGTCATCTCGATGGTTTTGGCAGATAAGCCGCCTAATGATCCGCGCGTGGCCAGCGACCTGATAAAAACATCCGGGTGATTAAAGTGCGAAGCCATGCGGATGCGGTCGCCCAAAAGCGAACCGAAATTAAATGGCGACGTGGGGTCAATGGCCAGCACTGCAACTTTATTGCCTTTGGCGGTCAATTCCGTGAGCAGGTCATTTACCAGTGTGCTTTTCCCCGCACCGGGCGGGCCGGTAATGCCAATTACGGGTGCATTTTTTTTGAAAACGAGGCTTTTCAGTAATTCCGCAGCCCCTGAAAGGTCATTCTCAACCACCGTCAAAGCCCTTGCCACCGATTTAAAATCGGTGGCATCAATTTTAATATGGTGGTGCGCTGCAGGCATGATCTTCCCGATAAAGTAACAAAATATAATGTACTTAAGGAAACGAGTTATATTTGCCGTTGAACGATAAGCCTGGTGGACATCAAAAAAAGCATTTCAGTAATTATCCCCAATTATAACGGAACCAAGCTGTTAATAGAATACCTTCCCGTTGCTGTAGAAGTTGTTAAAAATACAGGCGTACCATTTGAGATCATTATCGTTGATGACAAGTCGACGGATGATTCCGTCAGTTTCATCCGGCAGCATTTTCCGGATTTAAAGCTTATCCTGAATAATGAGAACCGTGGGTTTTCCTATACCTGCAACCAGGGGATAAAGGCCGCACAATATGAATTGATCTTCTTGCTGAATTCGGACGTAAAATTGACGCCGGGCTATTTCGATCATCAATGGAAATACTTCTCAGAGCCGGACACTTTCGGTGTGATGGGCCGTATCATCGATATGGAAGGGGAAGGTATCCAGGACGCCGCGCGCCTGCCAAGGTTCAGCGGATTGAAATTGAAGACAGGCTATTTCTATTACAGCAATAACCCGGATGACCGGCTTTATACCTTATATCTTTCCGGCGCCAATGCGTTGGTAGATGCGGCCAAGCTTCGCCAGATGGGGGGCTTTGACGAAATATACTCACCGTTTTATTTTGAGGACCTCGACCTGGGCATACGTGCCTGGCGGCTCGGCTGGAAATGTTACTATGAACACCAGGCAGTTTGCAGGCATAAACTGTCTGCCACGACGAAGAACTACAAGACACCGGGCTGGGTTAAGGGCGTTTATTTTCGCAACCGCTTTTACTTCCACGCCATTCACCTGGACGGGATATGGTCGTTCCTTTACTACTGCCAGGTTACCCTTGCAGAGTTAATTCCAAAACTGCTGATTGGCCAGTTTTGGATAGGGAAAAGCTACCTGGAATTGCTCAAAAACAGGCAAAAAATAATATTGTCTAAACAAAAGTTAAAAAATTTAACAGGTAGTAAACACAACAATTCAACCCTTTTTGATGTTACATCAATGATCGGGCGATCTGCATCGGGTAAATCCCTGGTGCGTTTTAAGCCCTGATAGAGATTTGAATTGATGTGTCTATGGTTAAAAAGGAGCTACTGGTCTCCATAGCCTTGTGCAGTTACAATGGTGAAAAATATATCGGGCAGCAGCTGGATAGTATTCTAAATCAGACCTATAAAAATATTGAGATCGTCATTGTCGATGATCATTCGACAGATGGTACTTTCGACATACTTCGGCGTTATGCCGTGGAACATCCGCAGATAAAGCTATTCAGGAATGAGGCTAATCTTGGTTTTAACAAGAATTTTGAAAAAGCCATAAGCCTCGCAAGCGGTGATTATATAGCTATAAGCGACCAGGATGATATCTGGCTTCCGGAAAAGATCGAAACATTGCTGAACAGCATCGGAGATAACTGGCTGATCTTTTCCAATTCATCTTACATCGGTGGAAAACCCGGCAATAATCTACTGCACAAGGCAGGCTTGTCTTTCAGCAATTATAAATCTATTCTCCTGGCGAATTTTGTCACCGGTCATACAACGCTGTTCAAAAAGGAATTTGTTGAACACCTGCTGCCATTCCCGCTGAAAGGTTTTTATGATTGGTGGATGGGATTTGTGGCGCTTTATCACGGAAAAATTATTTTTCTCGACATGCCGCTAACACAGCACCGCTTACACGAAGAATCAGTTATGCAACGAAGGCTAAGCTCAGGTGAAGAGTCATTTCAGCAAGTAAAAGCCACGAGCCATATGCTTTCCGCTTTTTCACGGTACAAAGGCTTGAGCGTGGCGGACCGTCGGTTTATTATCGAGTTGAAAAATGCCTACAGGAAAACATACCGCAGAAAAAGATCATTTTCTCTGATACAATTAATTGTGACTAACTACCGGGAACTGTTTTCAAATTATAAAGTGCGCCAGGGACTTTCGGTGCTCAACTTCGCTTTTAAATATGCGGGCAAGGTGCGAACCCGGGCTACGCTTAATCTTACATAAGGCTGTGATCTAAAATAAATAATTACAGTACTTTTGCGGGATAATGAAAACATATTTAAGGCTGCTTTCTTTTGCTAAACCGATAGAAAAGTTCGCTATTCCCTATATTATCTACACCATGCTTTATGTGCTTTTCAGCACGTTCGTATTGGTGTTGATAGGCCCGCTGCTTAATACACTTTTCGGGCTCAACGTTGGGCCGCTGGCACAAATCGCTAAACAGCCGGGTATGCTTGATCTTACCGGTTGGTTTCAATACTACATGATATATTTTGCTTCGGTATCCGGGCAATGGGCTGCATTGAAATTTGTATGCATTGTAGTTATTATCGCTGTTCTTTTGGGTAACATTTTCAGGTATTTATCCGCCCGTATTATGGAAAACCTGCGCATACATACCTTATATAACCTGCGGAAAACGGTATTCAATAACGTAATGAATATGCACCTTGGCTTTTTTAATAATGAGCGAAAAGGTGATATCGTATCTAAAGTTGCATCTGACGTACAAGTGGTTCAGTTTTCGGTAACTGCTACGCTGCAGGTGATATTTAAGGAACCACTGACCATAATTGCCTATATCGTTGCCTTATTTTACATTTCGCCCAAACTGACGATCTATTCGTTACTCGTTATACCTGTTTCAGGGCTGATCATTGCAAGAATTGTAAAACGGTTAAAATCCCAGGCCACCAATGCGCAGCAATCCTACGGGAATATGATAAGCTACCTCGACGAGGCATTGTCAGGTGTCAGGGTCATAAAGGCATTCAACGCCACCGAATTTATTAAAAACCGGTTTAATGACGAGAATAAGTACTATAGCAGAATCCTGCGCTCCATGGCCAAACGCCAGCAATTGGCCTCACCAATATCCGAAATATTGTCTGTAAGCATGCTTTCGTGCATTTTGCTGTATGGGGGTTATATTATTATAGTAAGCCATAGCAAGGAGTTAAGTCCGGGAAGTTTTTTAAGTTATGTTGGCATATTCTCTCAACTGACACGGCCCGCAAAGGCCATATCCGATTCATTTAGCAACATAAACTCGGGCATAGCTGCCGGCGAACGGGTATTAGCGCTTTTGGACGAAAAACCTGCTATTGTGGATGCGCCCGATGCGGTGGTCATTGGTGATTTTAAGGAAGGTATTGACTTTAAGAACGTGTCGTTTGCTTACCAGGAGAAGGAGGTTTTGAAAGGGATAAACCTGAAAGTGCCAAAGGGAAAAACGGTAGCGCTTGTAGGCCCTTCCGGCGGTGGTAAATCGACCCTGATGGACCTGATACCACGGTTTATCGAGCCGCAATCGGGCGAGATATGTATCGATGGTCAAAATATACAATCGGTAACCATGCATTCGCTGCGCTCGCTGATGGGTGTTGTAAACCAGGAAACCATCCTTTTTAACGATACCATTTTCAATAACATTGCGTTCGGCAAAACGAACGTCACTATGGAAGAGGTTGAAGCAGCCGCGCGCATAGCCAATGCCCACAACTTCATTATGGAAGCTGAAGAGGCTTATCAAACCAATATCGGTGATAGGGGTACCAAACTTTCCGGCGGCCAGCGGCAGCGTATTTGTATCGCGCGGGCGGTGTTGAAGAACCCGCCGGTCATGCTGCTGGACGAGGCGACTTCCGCATTGGATACCGAGTCTGAAAAGCTGGTGCAGGATGCGCTGAATAACCTGATGAAGAACCGCACCTCGCTCATCATAGCGCACCGGCTGAGCACCATCAAGAACGCGGATATCATTGTAGTGCTGGAAAATGGTGTGGTAGTTGAACAGGGCCGGCACCAGGAGCTTATTAATAACAACGGCCTGTACAAAAGGCTCATCGACATGCAAACTTTCGATTAGACCTGATCAGCCTATGCCGCCGCAACCCAGGAAAATAGAAAAGAATGAGCCTAACGAATTCGAATTCTCGATTTGTACGCTCGTCACCGGTATGGCCGAATACCTGGAAATGAGGGAATCATTTATTGCAAAGGGCTTTACGACCGACATTTGCGAATACCTTTACATCGATAATATCGGCCAAAATAGCTTTGAGGCATATGCCGGCCTCAATCGCTTTCTTAAGGAAGCAAAAGGGAGGTACATCATACTTTGCCACCAGGATATCTTACTGAAAGATCATGGTATCGCCGATCTGCAGTTAAGGATCAGCGAAATGGACCAGATCGATCCAAACTGGGGAGCTATCGGGAACGCGGGCAGTATTAATATAAAATACCGATCGGTACATATCATTCAAACATCTGGCAAAAGCAATACCGAGCAATACTTGCCGATGCGTGTGCAAACGCTGGATGAGAACTTTATTGTAGTGAAGAACAGCGCTAACCTGGCGCTGTCTGCCAACCTGGGAGGGTTTCATTTTTATGGGGCCGACATTTGCATCGTTGCGGATGTTTTGGGGTATAATAGCTACGTCGTCGATTTTATGCTCATCCACAAAAGCGAGGGCAATGATGATGAACGGTATTATGAACTGAAAAGGAAAATGATCCAAAAATACCGGCACGCTTTTCGGTCGCGGTTTATGGGCACAACGGTTACACGCTATTATTTATCAGGCAGCAGGCTGCAAAGCGCCCTGGGCAATACGCGGCTTGTGCTTTTTTTAGCCCGGCAATTTTATAAGCTATTTAATAAGCAGTATTATTACAAAAAGCTGAAAGGGTAATAATTTGATCGGTCAGGCCAGGAAAATACTTTGCTATCCGGGCAGCAAAATATACATTTTTTGCCCGGCAGGTTATGCCACCGGCGGACCCGAAGCGCTGCATCAATTGGGGCACTACCTAAATACGCTTGGTTTTAAGGCCTTCATGTATTATTATCAGAGTCCGGACAGCAAGGGACTCGTTCACGATAATTATAGGAAGTACAATGTGCCTTATGTAAATGAGCTGGAAAATGATCGCGAGCATGTTTTGGTAGTCCCGGAAACGCACCTGTCGCCTGTTTTTAGCCGGAAGTATAACAAGGTACGGAAAGCAATATGGTGGCTTAGCGTAACCAACTATCACATTATTTTGAATGACCAGTTAAACCGCGCGAAACGGAAAACCCTGTATAAACTGCGAAGCCTGCTTGGTCTGATTAATTTGCCAACGTTCGACCGGTTGGAACAAAAAGAAGTGATGCATATTGGCCACTCGCATTTTTCAATGGTACATTTCAGGGAAAATGGCGTGGAGCCTGTCGGCCAAATATCCGATTATATGAATGCTGCGTTCTTTGAGCTGGCGGACGCAAGTATTGTAAAAGAAGATATAATTGTATATAACCCGAAGAAGAATGACGAATTCCTGGATAAGATAATCGCCGGCACTTCAAGCCTCAATTGGAAACCATTAGCAGGTATGACACCGGCAGAAGTGGCGCACTGGATGAACAGGGCAAAGCTGTATGTTGATTTCGGCTACCATCCCGGCAAAGAACGTATGCCGCGCGAGGCCTGCATTATGCGCTGCTGTATGATCATCGGCAAGACAGGCTCGGCCGCTTATGCTGAGGATATGCCGATACCCGGGAAATATCGCTTCGAAAAAAGTGAAGATCAAGCCCCTGCGATCATCGAACAGATCAATGATTGCCTGAAAAATTACGATCGGCGTATTGAAGACTTCGAGCCATACCGCCATGTGTTACATAAGGAAGAAGAAAATTTCCTGCGTGACATAGGCAAAGTATTTGTTAAGGCCCCCACGCAACAATAAAAACGCCCCGGATTTCGGGGCGTTTCTGCTAAGTAGCATTTCATTTAAAATTTTATCCCAAGCCCAAACTGCCAAACCTGGTTTCGGTAATCAGGTATGGGCGAGTTGTTGTCATAACTATTGGAATCCAGGTCGATCAGGTAACGGGCATGGATGTCAACGTTTTGATTTAGTGCTATACTAAAGCCAACGGCGCCTGCGATATAGCTTTTATTGCTGCTATCGGTATAGTAAGATTCCCTCGAACTGGTAAACCCGTTATTGTAAGTAGTAGTACTTGTTACCGGGATATTGATCTGCGGGCCGATCAAAAAATTGAAACCACGCACCAGCTGAAAATTCGCCAATAATGGGATGTCGATGTAGTTATTGCGCTGTACCAATGTCCCGTCGGTCGTATAAGCTTTATAGCCTTTTTGCGAAAACAATACCTCGGGCTGGAATGAAAAAGGGTAGATAACCGGAAGGGTAGCCGTTAAACCCGCATGAAACCCTAAAATACTGGCGGTGCTGTAGCCCGCATCATAAGAATCCACCGTATTGGCAATACTTAAGCCACCTTCGATACCAACGCGTGGCTGGTAAAAATCATTATTATTCCGGTGTTCAACAGGGCGGCGATGTACACGGCGTGGTGCATAATAATAAGTTTGGGCGCAGACAGTGCCCGCAATGAACAGGCATATCGCTAAAGAGAACAGTTTTTTCATCATCACAATTCGTTTTTTATAGTTTATGTCCTTTTTAGAGCCGGACGAACGATTTAGGTTTAACGCGTTCGCCAGTTTTTTTCTTTTAAGTTGAAAAATGCAAAACAGTGATGGCTTGTCGCTATTTGAATTTTTTTACATTTGAAGTTTATGCAGCAGCCTGAACGAATCCGATGGTATTTCCTGATCACCCTTTTAATTGTTGTCGGCTCAAATGCTTTTTCGCAGCAAAAGCAGAGCTACATCTCAATGCTTGGCCGGCAAAACCACTGGGTCGATTCGGTTTACAGGAAACTGAGCAAAAAACAGCGTATAGCGCAGTTGTTCTTTGTCCGCGCCCATACCGATAGGGGGCAGGCTTTTGAAGACTCGGTCGGCAACGTGATCAAAGACCAGCAGGTAGGCGGACTGGTGTTTTTCCAGGGCGGCCCGGTCCGGCAGGCTGAGTTGATCAACAAATATCAAACACTGCCGCGTGTGCCGCTGCTTATTGCACAGGACGGCGAATGGGGTTTGGGTATGCGCCTGGATTCGGCCATATCTTACCCATACCAGATGACTTTAGGCGCCATCCAGGATAATTCGCTGATCTACAAATTAGGACAGTTTGTCGCTTATGATTTCAAGCGCATGGGCATGCAGATGAACCTGGCGCCGGATATGGATGTGAATAACAACCCCGATAACCCGGTGATCAACTATCGTTCATTCGGCGATAATAAATACAATGTTGCTGCCAAGGGCATAGCTTACATGAAAGGGATGCAGGACGGTGGCATTTTGACCACCGCCAAGCACTTCCCCGGTCATGGCGATACCAACACCGACTCGCATCTTGATCTGCCGCTATTGCCTTTTAGCAGGCAACGCCTGGATACGCTGGAAGAATACCCGTTCCGGCAGGCGGTGAAGGCGGGCATCAGCGGTGTGATGATTGCTCACATGGATATTCCCGCGCTCGACTCCACCAAAAACCTGCCATCCACCTTATCGCGAAAAATTGTTACCGATAACCTGAAAGATTCATTGGGTTTCAAAGGGCTTGTAGTTTCCGATGCAATGGAAATGAAGGCAGTCACTAAATATTTTCCTAATGGCGAGGCCGATGTGCGCGCCTTCCTGGCGGGGAATGATATTATAGAGCTATCCGAAAACTCCGAATTGGCTATCAAGCTGATCAAAAAAGCCATCGGTAAAAACGGCGTATCCAAACAGGAATTTGAGGCCAAAGTAAAAAAGGTATTGGCTGCCAAATACTGGACAGGGCTAAACCATTATCGGCCCACTTCAACCGAACATTTGGCGGAAGACCTAAACAGGACGGAAGCGAAAGCGCTTGTTCAGCAATTATGCGACAACGCGGTAACTTTATTAAAAGGCGATGCCACATCCCTGGCATTGAACCCGATAGCCAAAACCGCAATTGTAAGTATCGGAGTTACCGGAACAACCGTATTTCAGCAGGAATTAGCCAAATGGTATCTGAATAATGATCAATTCATTGTCGGCAAAAATACTTCAGCGGATCAGCTGCTTGAGCTGCTGCAAAAGTTGCGTCAATACGACCAGGTGTATGTGAGTATCAATGACACCCGTGCACGCCCCGCAAGTAAGCTGGACTACAGTAATGGCGTAAAGATATTCATCTCGGAGCTGGCAGGTTTTCCGCATTCGGTCGTGTGTGTATTCGCGAATCCTTACACACTTATCGGCGTGACAGGCATTGAAAAAAGCGGCGCAATAGTAGCCGGCTACCAGATGAATGATGAAATGCAGCGCTCGGCTGTGAAAGTGATCTCAGGATTGATCACCCCTAAAGGAAAAACGCCGGTGCGCATCAATCAATATTTTCCCTCGGGAAGCGGAATAACATTGCGGTAGAGACGCAAAATTTTGCGTCTCTACATCCCATTTACCTATCTTTACCTTATCAATTATGCAATCCCCCAATAAATACAACGAACATTTTATTGAAGCATTAGCCCGGTTGAATACCGAGCAATTGGATGCTGTGGAACAGATGGATGGACCGGTTTTGGTTATTGCCGGTCCGGGTACGGGGAAAACGCAGATACTGGCCGCGCGCATTGGAAAGATACTTTTAGAAACTGACGCCAATGCACATGAGATACTTTGCCTCACCTATACGGATGCAGGTGCAGTGGCTATGCGCAAGCGCCTGTTTGAATTCATAGGCCCAGATGCCTACCGGGTAAATATCTACACCTTCCATGCTTTTTGTAACGAGATTATACAGGAGAACCTGGAGTATTTCGGCAAACTGAACCTGGAGCCAATATCCGATTTAGAAGCTGCTATGCTCTTCAGGGAATTGGTGGACGAGTTTCCGAACGATCATTTATTGAAGCGCTTTACCGGCGAAATTTATTACGATGTCCCAAGGCTGCGCAGCCTGTTCTCAACAATGAAGCGCGAGAACTGGAACGAGGAGATGATCCGTATTGCGGTAACGCAGTACCTGGATGATTTGCCTTTTCGTGATGAATTTATTTATAAAAAGGCGAACGCCGCACGAGGTATCAAAGCCGGTGATCCAAAGCAAAAGGACATTGATGCAGCGCGGGATGTTATGACCAAACTGCTCGCCGCAGTGAGTGAATACCAGCGTTACGACGTGAAGATGAAAACCAAAAGCCGCTATGATTATGACGACATGATCATTTGGGTGCTTAGG
>Ga0157374_10005526_pt1 | contig 10629 bp, 11 predicted proteins | sample M25metaG_FD_115308 | JGI IMG/M metagenome (GOLD analysis project Ga0157374, IMG submission 115308) | Miscanthus rhizosphere microbial communities from Kellogg Biological Station, Michigan, USA - M2-5 metaG | ecosystem: Host-associated > Plants > Roots > Rhizosphere > Soil | place: USA: Michigan... | reverse complement strand
CCGCGCGTAGTTGCGGAAGTCACGGAGTCGCAGATGGGCCAGATGCACGCGGAGAAAATGCAATGCAGCGGCGACGGCGGCGAGTTTTTTGTTGAGCGACCCGGTCCGTGCGCTGCCGGAGAAAACGAGAATTTTCGGTTTTTCGTTCATGGTATGGTTGTCCAAAGGAAGAGAGTTTATCGAGATATACAGCCTATGCGGCTGCGTGATTTCGATAAACCATACTGGATTATCTCTACAAGGTAAAATGCCCGCTTCGCGCTGAATGACGGCAGCTTTTCCTCGGGATAAAAACATCATGGCGGGTACAATTTTCGGTCAGCCGATTCTCATTGCGGTGTTCGGTTTGATAGCTTCCAATTTGTTCATGACGTTTGCTTGGTATGGGCATTTGAAGCACCTGAGCCAAAGCCCATGGTGGATCGCCGTTTTAGTGAGTTGGGGTATTGCGCTATTCGAGTACTTGCTGCAAGTGCCGGCTAATCGTGCCGGTTTTACAGTGCTGACGCTGGCGCAACTGAAGATCTTGCAAGAAGTCATTACCCTGTCGATATTTGTGCCCTTTGCCGTGCTGTATATGAATCAACCGATCAAGCTGGATTATCTATGGGCAGGGCTATGCTTGATGGGAGCGGTTTATTTCATTTTTCGCGCTTGATACGACGCGCGAGTTCTTTTATAGATTTCGATTATGCATATTCATATTCTCGGTATTTGCGGCACATTCATGGGCGGTATCGCGGTTCTCGCTAAACAAGCGGGACATAAGGTAACCGGCTGCGATGCCAATGTGTATCCACCCATGAGCACTCAGCTTGAAGCGCAAGGTATCGCGCTTACCGAAGGATTCGATGCGGCACAGGCGGATATGAAGCCTGATGTGTTCGTTATCGGTAACGTGGTATCGCGCGGTAATCCGCTCATGGAAGAGATTCTGAATCGTGGCGCCCGTTATATTTCCGGGCCGCAATGGCTGGCGGAAAACGTGTTGCAGAATAAATGGGTATTGGCGGTCGCCGGCACTCATGGAAAAACGACAACCTCGGCCATGCTTGCGTGGATTCTGGAATATGGCGGTCTTGAACCGGGTTTTCTTATCGGTGGAGTGCCGGAAAACTTTTCCGTATCTGCCCGCGAAGGCAAACAAGGATTTTTTGTGATCGAAGCCGATGAATATGACACGGCCTTCTTCGATAAGCGTTCCAAGTTCGTTCATTACCGTCCGCGCACGGCACTATTAAATAATCTGGAATTCGATCATGCGGATATTTTCCATGATCTCAACGCGATCGAAACCCAATTCCATCATTTGGTCCGCACTATCCCTGGTAATGGTTTGATCGTTGCGAATGGCCGCGAAGAAAGCATGAAGCGCGTTTTGAGCCGAGGCTGTTGGACGCCGGTGGAGAGATTCGGTGTCGATGAAGGTTGGGCCCTCGGTGAAGTGGCGGACGACAACAGTTTCGATGTGCTGCTTAACGGTGAAGTTCAAGGGCGCGTGCGCTGGGAACTGCTCGGTGAACATAACCGGTTGAACGCAGTAGCCGCTCTCGCCGCAGCTCGTCATGCCGGTGTGCCGGTGGAAACGGGCATACGCGCATTGGCCGAATTCAAAAGCGTGAAGCGGCGCATGGAAGTGCGCGGTGTTGTTAACGGCATTACCGTTTACGATGATTTCGCGCATCACCCTACCGCCATTGCAACGACCGTGGAGGGCTTGCGGCGAAAAGTGGGTAACGCTCGCATTATCGCTGTGCTGGAACCCCGTTCCAACACGATGAAGATGGGCGTGATGAAAAACGAATTGCCCAATAGTCTACGCGACGCCGATATGACGTTCTGCTACACCGCCAATCTTGGCTGGAACGCGCATGAAGCACTTGCGCCCATGGGAGAAAAAGCGGCGTTGTTCGACGATTTGGACGAACTTGTGCAAGCCATTACCGAAACGGTGCGTTCAGGCGATCATGTGTTAATCATGAGTAACGGCGGGTTCGGCGGTATTCACGCCAAGTTGTTGAAGGCGCTATAAGCGATGATTGTTTATTTGCACGGCTTCAACAGCTCTCCCGATTCTTTCAAAGCCAATCTCGTCAAGAATCGGCTTGCTGAATTAGGACGTGCCGATGAATATCTTTGCCCAAAGCTGCCATGGCATTTTTCCGTTGCCGCGGAAATGATCGATGCCGCGCTGTCGCAATTAAGCGGTCGCCCGATTTGCTTGATCGGCAGTTCGCTCGGCGGTTATTACGCAACCTATTTTGCAGAGAAATACGGTTTGCCCGCAGTCATGGTGAATCCGGCGGTGAATCCTCGCGCTAGCCTATCGCAACACCTCGGGCCGCAGCGCAATCTCTATAGCGGCGAAACCTATACGTTAGAAGCGTCGCACGTGGAAGCGCTTGCGGCGCTTGAGGTTTCACGTATCACGCAACCTGAACGTTATTTGTTGTTGACGCAAACAGGCGATGAAGTGCTCGATTATCATGAAGGCGTTAATCGATTCATCGGTTGCGAGCAAGTGGTAATTGAAGGCGGAGACCACGCCTTTCGCGATTTCGCTTTATATGTGGATCGAGTGATCGCATTCGCGGATACACACGCTGGCGCAGGTATAATGCCGCGTTAGCAAATCGAGTTCGCCCCCATGAATGTTTTTTACGAAGACGACGGCCACTTCAAAGTGGGAGCCATCTTCGCCGACAATACCACTTCCCTGCAGGTAGAAGCGCCGCATGGCAAGCGGGCCAAAATCAAGGCCCAATCGGTGCTGTTGCGCTTTGATTCCTCTCTGCACGAATTTATGCCGCTGGCTGAGAAAGTCGCCGCGGACATCGACTTGGACTTCCTCTGGGAAGCCAGCGGCCAAAACGAATTTGGTTTCGAAGACTTGGCGAAGGAATATTTTGGACCCAAGCCGACTGCCCATGAGCAAGCCGCATTATTGATGCGGCTGCATGGCTCGCCGATGCATTTTTATAAAAAAGGCCGTGGCCGCTATAAGCCCGCACCGCCGGATGCACTCAAGTCCGCGCTTGCCAGCGTCGAGAAAAAGCGTTTGCAAGCGGAACAACAGGCTCGTTACGTGGAGATGTTGAGCAATTTCCAATTGCCGCCGGAATTTGTGCCGCATCTCAACCAATTGCTTTATAAGCCCGATCGCAACGGCATCGAAAATAAAGCGCTGGAAGCGGCGTGCGAGGCTTTGCATCTTGCACCGGTTCGTTTATTGGAAAAATGCGGCGCGATTCCCTCGACCCATGATTATCATCTGAACCGTTTTCTATTTGAGCAATTTCCGCGCGGCATCGACTTTAAGGGGCAATACGCTTGCGAGTTACCGAGTGATTTACCTTTTGCCGATGTGCGGGCATTCAGCATCGACGACGCTGCGACGACGGAAATCGATGACGCATTCTCCGTGGTTAAGCTTGCCGATGGCGGATGGCGAGTTGGCATCCATATTGCCGCGCCTGCTCTGGGTGTGCCTGTCGGTTCCGATCTCGATACGGCTGCGCGTGACCGCATGTCTACGGTTTATCATCCGGCCGGCAAAATCACTATGCTGCCCAATAATGTCATCGGGCACTTTACGCTGGCCGAAGGGCGCGAGTGTCCCGTTGTTTCGCTTTATGTAACAACGGCGGAGGATATGCGCATTGTCGGTTTCGAAAGCCGTGTGGAGCGCGTGGCTATTGTCGATAATTTGCGTTTGCATGCACTGGAAGCAGGCTTTACCGAAGATAACATCACCGCCGGTACCGGCGATTATCCTTACAAGGCCGAACTGGATTTTCTGTGGCACTTCGCTACGGTGTTAGAAGCCGGACGAGGCAAAGCGGAAAACGGCAATCAACAGCGGGTCGATTATAGTTTTAGCGTTGAGAGCGATCGCGTCACCATCGAGCCGCGCCGGCGAGGCAATCCCTGCGATAAGGTCGTCTCCGAATTGATGATTTTGGTGAATAGCACCTGGGGCGAACATTTCGCTAAACACGATGTCCCAGCGCTCTACCGCGTACAACAGGCGGGCAAGGTGCGCATGTCGACGCACCCCGCTCCCCATGAAGGCTTGGGCGTGGCGCAATACACGTGGGCGAGCTCGCCCATTCGGCGGTATGTGGATTTTGTAAATCAGCAGCAGCTTGTCGCCCATTTGCTCGGTCGGCAATTGCCGTTTCCGGCCGGTTCCGATTTATTCGAAATCATGCGGACCTTCGAACTCGCTTATGATGCCTATGCGGAGTTTCAGCGCAATATGGAACGCTATTGGTGTTTGCGTTATTTGCAGCAGGAAGCGATTGCGATGGCTAAAGCCACGGTGATTCGCGAGAATTTGGTTCGCTTTAATGATTTACCGCTCGTTGTGCGGGTGAATGGCATGCCGGTTTTGCCATCGGGAAGCGACGTGGAACTGGAAATTGATGCGATCGACTTTTTTGATCGTGAAGTTGTTTGTCGTTTGCGGCAAAATGGCTAGAACTCATTTTCGGAGTGCATGAATTGGCGGCCAATACGGAAAGAGTCAAAGTGGTGACGCTGGCCGAGCGCAGGTATGCATCCTTCGGTCCCGACGCTCGCAAGCTGCAACGTCCATCGATCGATGTGTCCATATCGGGACCACTCACGCCTCTATTCGGCGTCATGGCGGCGCTTTCATTGGCCTTTCATATCGCGATTGCGTTCGGCATTAAATTCGTCTTGCCCGATCCGAAACTCACGAAGGCACCGAATACGACGCTGGATGTGGTCCTGGTCAATAGCAAATCGGCATCTGCGCCGATTAAACCCGATCGCTTCGCTCAAGCGAATCTGGATGGCGGCGGCAACACCGACGAAGCGCGGCGGGCAAAGACGCCGCTGCCGGTTACGCCTACGCAAAACGAACATACCGATGACGAAACGTTGACGCATAAAGTGCAAGATCTCGAGGAGCATGCCCGTCAACTAATGACCAAAATGAAGGCCGATAAAGCGGTGGATACATCGGTGCCGCAGGGGCGGCCGAGCGACAAGCGCGATGACGCGGCGCCGGCAGATCTCGTCGAGAAAAGTTTGCAGATGGCGCGGCTGGAGGCGCAGATTGCTCGCAATATGGAAATTTATCAGCAGCGGCCGAAGCGGCAGTTTATCGGTGCGCGGGCGAAAGAGTTCCGTTTTGCAAGCTATGTGGATCAATGGCGGCAAAAGATCGAGCGGGTCGGTACATTGCATTTCCCGCAGGAAGCCAAGATCAGGAAGCTTTACGGCTATAACTTGCAATTAACCGTCGCTATCAGGGCGGACGGCAGCGTCGAGCGTATCGATATCAATCGCTCATCCCAGTATAAAGTGCTGGACGACGCGGCCAAGCAAATCGTTATGATGGCGGCACCTTTCTCTAAATTCCCTGACGAAATCAGCAAAGATACCGATATTATCGAGATCACCCGCACCTGGACCTTTACCCAGGAAGATCAGATTTCGGCCGAATAGCGGATAGTTTCCAGCTACACTGAACCATGCTTCGTTAACTTAGCGGGCTCAGGCGTTCGATTCAATCCGCTCTAATAACAGCTTGATCGTTCGCGGAGGGTGCGTATGCATGCAATTGCGATTCATGGCGGTGCTGGTACTATCACTCGCGCGGCAATGACGCCGGCGTTAGAGGCGGCCTATAACGCCGGACTGGAACGTGCCGTTCGCGAAGGGCACAATGTACTTGCCGGCGGCGGTTCGAGTATCGATGCAGTCACCGCTGCTGTATTGGTGCTCGAAGATGATTCCCTCTTCAATGCGGGACGCGGTGCCGTATTCAACGCGGCCGGTGAGCACGAATTGGATGCCGCTATCATGGATGGCGCAACGCTGGAGGCAGGATGCGTCACCGGGTTGAAGCAAGTGAAAAGTCCCATTTTGGTCGCGCGAGCGGTCATGGAGCGCACGCGGCATGTAATGCTTGCGGGAGAAGGCGCGGAAGCCTTTGCGATATCGCAAGGATTCGAGGTGGTATCTCCTGAATATTTCTACACCGAAAATCGGTGGCAGGCATTGGTTCGCATGCAAGAGCGTTTAACGGGTAACGCATCGGTGCTTCTTAACGATGCGGACAAACATGGTACGGTCGGTGCCGTGGCACTCGATGATGAAGGTAATTTGGCGGCGGCCACATCGACCGGTGGGCATACTCATAAGATGGTAGGTCGTGTCGGCGATACGCCGATTATCGGTGCCGGAACCTATGCCGATAACGATGCTTGCGCTATTTCCTGCACCGGCGACGGCGAACATTTCATCCGCCTCGCCGTGGCTCACGATGTTGCCTCGCGCATGCGTTACCTGGGCGAATCGCTACAGGCTGCGACTCGGCAAGTGGTCATGGAGGCCTTACCGGCATTGAGCGGAAGCGGTGGTTTGATCGCTATCGATAGATTCGGCAATATCGCGATGCCGTTTAACACAAGTGGCATGTATCGTGCAGCCATTGATGCGACGGGCACGCTTACTGTTGCGATTTATCGGGACTGAGGTTTTTTTGCGGCATCGACTTCGAAAACCTCGAAGACGTTCTAAAATTACGCAAATGAACTTTCATCGAAGCGTATGTCTCTTAATTTAGTAGGCAAATTGTGTCGTGTGCTCGCTAAGCGTTACAATAACCAACCCTTTTAGTGTCGGCGAATGAACCTAACCAATCACTTCTTAATCGCCATGCCAGCCATGGCTGACCCCTACTTCGCTAAAGCGCTCACGTTTATTTGCGAGCATAACGATCAGGGCGCACTGGGGCTGGTTATCAACCGGCCTATCGATCTCACATTGAAAGCCTTGTTCGAACAGGTCGAACTGGAACTCACAAATCCTCGACTCACCGATCTACCGGTTTATTTCGGCGGACCGGTGCAGACGGATCGCGGGTTCGTTCTGCATCAGCCCATAGGCGAGTGGCAATCCACCCTCGTCGTCGATGGAGCGGTCGGCCTTACGACATCTAAGGATATTCTCGAAGCGTTGGGCGACGGCGCCGGACCGGAAAAGGTACTGGTTACTCTCGGCTACGCCGGCTGGGCGCCGGGACAACTCGAACATGAAATAAGTCAAAACGGCTGGTTGACCGTACGGGCGCAGCCGAATGTCATTTTCGAAGTGCCTGCGGAAGAGCGCTACTCGGCGGCGATGCAGATGCTTGGTGTTGATTTTGCCTCGCTATCCGAAGAAGCGGGGCATGCTTGATCGAGGATAAAGCCAGCGGAACGACTGATCCGGCGCTGCCGGTTTTAGGTGCGGTACTGGCTTTCGATTTTGGTGAGAAGCGGATTGGTGTTGCCGTCGGCGATCTCAAGCTGAAAATCGCGCACCCATTGACCGCTATCGTCAGTGAAGTCAACGATAAGCGTTTCGCCGCTATCGGTGAATTGATTTCCGAATATCGGCCGGTATTACTCGTGGTCGGCATGCCTTCTCACGAGGATGGTGCGGTACATGAGACGGGACGCTTGGCGCGAAAATTCGCGCAGCGCTTAACCGGGCGGTTCGGTGTGCGAGCCGTGTGTGTGGATGAGGCTTATTCCTCGGCCGCGGCGGCCGAAGCACTTACGCAGTCCGGCGTACATGGCGCGCGACAAAAATTGTGGCTCGACCAAGTGGCCGCACAACAAATTTTGCAGCAGTTTTTTGACGACCCTAAGATCGTTGCATGACATGAATGCCAATACCAATCTTGATGCTGAAGCGCTGCTTGCCCATTTGACCGACGCGCTTTATCCGGCTGTGAGCGCGGATACCGCGTTGGTGGGGATATACACAGGCGGCGTCTGGCTTGCAGAGCGTTTACACGCGGCCTTATCGCTAACCCAGCCATTGGGCACACTGGATGTGAGTTTTTATCGCGACGATTACGATGCGATCGGCTTGCATGCCCAACCCAAGCCGAGCGACATCCCATTCGACGTCGAAGGCCGGCACATCATTCTTGTTGATGACGTGTTATATACGGGCCGCACCATACGCGCGGCCATGAACGAATTATTCGACTACGGTCGGCCGGCGTCGATACAGTTGGCCGCCCTCGTCGATCGTGGCGGTAGAGAGTTGCCCGTTTACGCCCAATATGTAGGCACCACATTGACGTTGCCGCCCGATCAATTATTAGCGCTGGAAAAAGATGCCTCTGGGCAATTACAGCTTAGTGTTCAACCATGGCAGCGCCGGGGTTGAGCAAGTTCACACATAGACCTTTGTACTCACAGAATTAAAATTAATTTTCGGCAATGATCCACAATCCTCAACTGAATAAAAACGGCGAATTAACGCATTTGCTGACCATCGAAGGCTTGCCGGCGGAAATCATTCGCAATGTCCTCGATACTGCGGAGTCCTTCGTTTCCGTGGCCGAGCGTGAAGTGAAGAAAGTGCCGCTATTGCGCGGCAAGTCGGTTTTCAACCTGTTCTTCGAACCCTCGACACGTACTCGCACGACTTTCGAGATCGCCGCTAAGCGGTTATCCGCCGACGTGCTGAATTTGAATATCGGCGCATCCAGCACGAGCAAAGGCGAAACCCTGCTCGATACCGTCGATAATCTGTCGGCCATGCATGCCGATATGTTCGTCGTACGTCATTCGCAAAGCGGCGCGCCATTTCTCATTGCTCGTCATGTAAAGCCGGGCATCCATGTGGTCAATGCGGGCGATGGCCGTCACGCGCATCCGACGCAAGGATTGCTGGATATGTACACCATTCGCCATTACAAACGGGATTTTTCGCAGTTGACCGTGGCCATCATCGGCGATGTGCTTCATTCGCGCGTTGCGCGCTCGCAAATCCATGCGCTGACGACCTTGGGCGTGCCAGAAGTTCGCGTCGTTGGCCCGAAGACTTTACTTCCCACCGGTGTCGAGAATATGGGAGTGCATGTGCACCACGATATGACACAAGGTTTGAAAGGTGTGGATGTCGTCATCATGTTGCGCTTGCAGAACGAGCGGATGAACGGCGCATTACTTCCTACGGCGCAGGAGTATTTCAAATGTTACGGACTGACGCAGGAGAAATTGGCGCTGGCAAAACCGGATGCAATCGTCATGCATCCGGGACCAATGAATCGAGGTGTTGAAATCGACTCCGCGGTGGCTGACGGTACGCAAAGCGTTATTCTGCCGCAGGTGACTTTCGGCATCGCGGTCAGGATGGCGGTCATGAGCATTCTTGCGGGAAATTGATTCATCCAATGAAGATACAAATCAAAAATGGTCGGCTGATCGATCCGGCAAATAATATCGATGCGAAGCAAGATGTGTTTATCGCCGCCGGCAAAATTGTCGGCATCGGCGAAGCGCCCGATGGATTTACTGCGAATCGAGTAATCGACGCGGTGGACAAAGTGGTTTGTCCCGGCTTTATCGATTTGGCGGCGCGACTGCGCGAACCTGGCCTCGAATATAAAGCAACGTTGGAATCGGAAATGTCTGCCGCTGTGGCCGGCGGTGTAACGGGTCTTTGTTGTATGCCCGATACGGATCCGACGTTGGATGAACCTGGTTTGGTAGAGATGTTGCGATACCGGGCGAAGCGAATCAATAAGTCGCACGTTTATCCGATCGGTGCACTGACCGTGGGACTCGGTGGGCAAAAATTGACCGAGATGGCGGAGCTTACCGACGCGGGATGCATCGCATTTTCCCATGCAGATTATCCGCTGACCGATACACAAGTGTTATCGCGTGCGCTGGCTTATGCATCGACTTTCGGTTTCTCCGTTTGGCTTCGGCCGCAAGATGCTTTTCTTTCTAAAGGTGGTGTTGCCCATGATGGCGAAGTGGCGACGCGGATGGGTTTGCCTGCGATTCCCACGAGCGCCGAAACCATCGCCATCGCTACTATTTTGGAACTGGTCCGGGCCAATGGCGCCCGCGTGCATTTTTGCCGCGTGTCTTCCGCTGCCGGCGTGCAAATGATTCGTGTCGCTAAGAAGGAAGGTTTGCCGGTGACATGCGATGTGGCCATACATCATTTGCATTTGTGCGATAGGGATTTGGGTTACTTCGATTCTCATTGCAATTTGCTACCGCCGTTGCGGGGCTTAAGAGATCGAGATGCGTTGCGTGAGGGATTGAAAGACGGGGCGATCGATGTGCTTTGCTCCGATCACACGCCGGTGGATGATGATGCCAAACAGGTACCGTTCGGAGAGGCTGAGCCGGGCGCGACGGGTTTGGAGTTATTGCTGCCGTTGACGTTGAAATGGGCCGCGGAGATGAAAATATCGCTGCCTGATGCGCTTGCGACTATTACCAGCAAACCTGCCGATGTGTTGCGCTTGCCGGCGGGCCGTTTAAGTGTGGGCAGTAATGCGGATGTTGTTGTATTCGATCTTACTCATGGCTGGCAAGTGAATAGAGAAATCTTGCGTAGCCAAGGTAAGAATACGCCGTTCCTTGGATTGGAAATGGAAGGGCGCGTGACGCACACGTTAGTGAGCGGGCAGGTCGTATACGAATGATCTTGTTTTTAAGCGCCGGCCTTCAATAGATATAACAAACCGATGAACACCGGCTGATGCACCATGTACAGCAGCAGCGAATGTCGGCCGGCCAAGATTAGTAGTCGCGAGAAACCATGGGCTGGCCGCCAAGTTTTTATGCCTGTTTT
>Ga0157374_10005525_pt1 | contig 10631 bp, 9 predicted proteins | sample M25metaG_FD_115308 | JGI IMG/M metagenome (GOLD analysis project Ga0157374, IMG submission 115308) | Miscanthus rhizosphere microbial communities from Kellogg Biological Station, Michigan, USA - M2-5 metaG | ecosystem: Host-associated > Plants > Roots > Rhizosphere > Soil | place: USA: Michigan... | reverse complement strand
GGGAACCGATCAGATGGGTACCGCTGCCACGCTCGGCCTTCTCCTGCTGCAGCGGCGAAGCCTTCACCACGGTACCGCAGAGATCGCTTCCGCACGGAGCGATCTCAATCACCATTGGTCCGTGTTTCCAGAAACCCTCGATTGGATCCTTCGCCGCGGCGGGGGTAGCGGCGGCCGCAATTGCCGCGATGCTCAACAGAAGTTTTCTCATCACCATGCCCTAAACTCGTGAGCTGGATATCGGGTCAACGACGTTGCCCGACCCTGAACACATCGCGCCTAACCGCGCGGCGGCAACGGCTCGTCGACTCGAGTCCAGATTTGGGTGCGGCAAATCAAGCCGACAAGCCCGCACCCGGTAAGCCTCAGGTCGCGATAAGTGACGAGTTCCAATCTTGCAGACACGTGAATATTGTCATCGGGGACATAGAGGTGGCCGGTCCACCGGTTCGGCGCCGCCCGCTTTACATCCGTAAGAACCGTCGTGCCGACCACATGCAAGGTGTTCTTCGCGACCTCCGCCTGGCCTCGCGCTGATGCCCAGACGACGGTCCCGCACAGCAAGTTACCGCAAGGGGCAAGGCGGATTATCGCACTTCCAATCGGGTTTCGCCAAAGACCTTCGACCGGTTGGGCGGCGCTGGTCGGCTCGGCGCTGAGCGCGGCAACGAACAAGGCGGGCAGAAATGAACGCATCGGGCTTCATTTCGTCAAAAAGTGGCGAGTAGAAGGCGTTTCGACTTTTCGCGATCAATCTGCAATGGGGCGCGAATCATGCGCTGGGCAGAGGGATTCATCGCGGTCGACTGGGGGACCACTAATCGGCGCGCCTATGTTGTCGATGCCCAACGGCAGTGCGTCGGCGAATTCGCGGATGGGCTTGGTATTCTCTCGATTCCGGCTGGCGGTTTCGAGGCGGCCATGGGTCAGATTCGTGAAAAGCTGGGCGATCGGCCCATGCTTCTTGCCGGTATGATCGGATCGAACCGCGGCTGGATCGAAGTGCCCTATGTCCGCTGCCCTGCCGGGCTCGAGCAATTGGCGCGAGGGATCGTTCGCTCGCCTGACGGATCGGCAGTCCTGGTCCCCGGCGTTGCGTACGAGGACAGCCACGTGGACATCATGCGAGGCGAAGAGCTCCAAATCCTCGGCGCCGCCGCCAACGGCGACGTTCCGCAGGATTGTCTGGTCTGCCACCCAGGCACGCACAACAAATGGATCAGGCTGGAGGCGGGGCGGATCGTCTCATTTCGAACGGTCATGACCGGTGAGCTGTTCAACCTGCTTAAGGCGAAGAGCATCCTTTCCGACCTCCTGTCGCGCGATGTGAAAGCAGGAGGCGCATTCCTTTCCGGCGTGCGAGAAGGGCTGGCGGGAACCGGCGTTACGGCGGAACTATTCGAGACACGGGCAAGGGTCCTGCTCGGCAGAACACCCGCAGAAGAGGCCGCCTCGTTCATCAGTGGGCTGCTTATCGGTGAGGACGTGCGGATCGGGATGGCTGGACATCCCGGCACGCGCGTGATCGTCATCGGAAGGGCCGATCTTGCGGCGCTTTATGCCGATGCTCTCAAAGAAGCGGGAGTTGAGTCGGAACAGGCATCAGGGGAGCGCGCGTTCATCGCGGGGGCCAAGCAGATCATGGAGCTGATCCAGTGAACGCCATCGAGGAATATGACCGCCATTTCGCGGAATCTCCATTGATTGCCATCATCCGAGGAGTGACGCCTGACGAAGTTCTGGCTATCGGCGGCGCCCTCATCGAAGGCGGCATCCGGATCGTCGAAGTGCCACTCAACTCGCCCGATCCGTTGAAGAGCATCGAGCGGCTGGCAGCGCGCTTTGGCGAACAGGCGTCGATCGGTGCAGGAACTGTGCTGAAGCCCGAGCAAGTCCGACAGGTGCGGGACGCGGGTGGGAAACTCATCGTTTCGCCGAATATGGATCCAGCGGTGATCAGGGCCACCGCCGAGACCGGCATGATCTCATGCCCGGGCATATTTACTGCGACAGAGGCGTTCACGGCTCTTGAGACTGGCGCTCACACATTGAAGCTGTTTCCCGCTGAGGCCGCGACACCAAAAGTGGTGAAAGCTATGCGCGCAGTGCTCCCGCGGAGCGTTCCACTCGTGGTGGTGGGCGGCGTCAGCCCGGAATCGATCCCAGCCTGGCTCGAGGCCGGGGCGGACGGATTCGGTCTCGGCTCCGGCCTCTACAAACCGGGGCAAACCGCCGCCGAAACTTCGATCAAGGCACGTGCCTATGCGGCCGTGGTGAAGGAGAGATAATGCAGCCGCTCAAGATCGCGATTCTTGGATTTGGAAAGATCGCAGCTGATCAGCACGTGCCGTCGATAACTGGGAATCCCCGGTTTGAGCTCGTCGCCACCTCCAGCCGGTCCGGCGCCGGGCCGCAGCCGGTCTTCAATGACTGGCGCGAGCTCATTCGGAGCGCCAAGGACCTTGATGCGGTGGCAATCACGACCCCGCCCGGACCTCGCTACGACATCGCGCGTGAATGTATCGAAGCGGGGCTGCAGTGCTTGCTCGAAAAGCCGCCAACTGTGACACTGGCCGAAATCGACAACCTAGCATCGCTTGCCGAAGCGAAGGGTGTGAGCCTGTTCACGACGTGGCATGCGCGTCACAATCCCGCAGTCGAGGCGGCCGGTCGGTTGCTTGCTGGAAAGCGCATCCAATCGATGGCGATCCGCTGGCACGAGAATGTCCACAAATGGCATCCGGGCCAACAGTGGATTTGGGAACCGGGCGGCTTCGGCGTCTTCGATCCCGGCATCAATGCGTTCTCGATCGCGACCAAGATCTTCCCAGGGCCGCTGTTCGTCGACCACGGTGAGCTGAAATTTCCGAGCAATTCCCAAACTCCTATCGCAGGAGAAATGGTCTTCAAGAGCCCGGTGGCGGACGGTCCGCTCACCTGCAGCCTGGATTTCCGTTGGGGCGATGAAGAGGAGTGGACGATCGATTTCCAAACCGCCGAAGGCATCGACATTCGCCTGATCAACGGTGGTGCGAAGCTCTTCATTGGAGGGGTGGAGCAAGAAGCAGTCGGCCTCGGCGAATATCCCGATATCTATCGCGAATTCGCGCAACTGATCGACGAGCGAAAGAGCTCGGTCGACACAAGTCCGCTGCGCCTTGTCGCGGACTGCATGATGCTTGGGCGCCGAATGGTGGTCGAACCCATCTACATGTAGATTTGCCGCTGCAACCGTAGCCCCTCCCCCGCGTTGGAAGTTTGGCGTTACGGAACAGCAATAATCTCGAGCTGAGCCGTCTTCGCGCCGAAAGGGCCCGCAATGGAGACTGTGGAAGACGAACTTATACAGATTGACCACGCTTTTGCCGGCAACCAGCTTCTCGCTTCGATGCCGAAGGAGGCCCGGGCGTTGATTGAGCCGCTTGGCTCCGTCGTTGAGCTGAAAGCCGATACGGCGCTGCATTCGAGGGGGGCTCCGGTCGTCGCCTCCTATTTCCCGTTCGGGTCGACGATGATCTCTTTCGTAGTCGAGCTTGCCGCGGGCCGTTCCATCGAGGTTGCATCCATCGGTTCTGAAGGCGCTGTCGGCGGAATCGTCAGCTGCGGCCACGCGCCGGCCTTCGCGGAAGCCCGGGTGCAAATCGGCGGCCCGGCGATGAAGATCCCGATGCGGGCTCTGGAGGACGCGAAGATGCGCTCCGGGCACGTGCGGAACCTATTTTGCCGTTTCTCCGACTATCTGCTGTCGCAGGTGATGCAATCGGTCGCCTGCAATAATTTTCACACCATCGAGCAGCGCGCGGCGCGATGGCTGCTGACTGCGCAGGACCGCGGCGGCGATCGAATCGAGCTTACGCAGGAAGAGCTCGCCGGCCTCTTGGGTGTCCAGAGGACAACAGTGAATGCCGCAGTCCAGACGCTTCAAGAGCAGGGCCCGATTGCCACGCGGCGCGGAGCCATACAAGTGACAGACCGGGCCGGGCTCAAGCGATTTGCCTGCGAATGCTATGGCGCCGTGCAACAGCACTTTTCCGACGTTATCGGCGCTGGCGGCTTAGGCGGAAGCAACAAGGACTGCGGCTGATTAGGCGAGAATCCAAGGGAGGGCCGACCCAGCCAGGAACGGGATGACTTCATTACCTCCCGCTCCGATCCGATCCGGCACCTCCGCTTGAGAACGCTGCAGCGTGACGGTGCCGTCGTTGAGTGGAAGTCCGTAGAAGCGGGGTCCATTCTCCGAGGCGAAAGCCTCAAGCCGCTCTAGCGACCCGTCCTCATCGAACACCGTTGCATAGGCTTCGAGCGCAACCGGCGCATTAAAGATTCCCGCGCACCCGCAGCTGGATTCTTTAGCTTGGACTGGGTGTGGAGCGCTGTCGGTGCCGAGGAAAAACTTCGGTGAGCCTGATGTCGCGGCCTTCCTTACCGCCAGCCGGTGCTTCTCCCGCTTCGCAACGGGAAGACAGTAAGCGTGAGGACGAAGCCCACGCTCGAACAGAGCATTGCGGTTCAGCATGAGGTGGTGCGGCGTGATGGTGGCTGCAACATTCTCACCCGCGTCCTGGACGAAAGCCGCCGCCTCGGCGGTGGTAACGTGCTCCAGAACCACCTTCAGCTCGGGGAGATCGCGAATGAGCGGCTCGAGCACGCGCTCGATGAACACCGCCTCGCGATCGAAGATGTCGACTTCGGGGTCGGCCACTTCCCCGTGGATGCACAGCACCATCCCGATCCGCTGCATTCGCTCCAGCGCAGGATAGATGTTGCGGATGTTGGTAACCCCCAGGGCTGAGTTCGTCGTCACATGAGCCGGGTAGAGCTTGGCCGCGATCCACACATCATCGTCGAAGCCGTGAGCTATGGTCTCCGGATCGCTCTGATCGGTCAGATAGCAGGTCATCAATGGCCGGAATTCGCGACCGGTCGCCTGCCAGATGCGTTCGCGGTAGTCCGCGGCCGCCCCGATCTCCGTGATCGGTGGGCAGAGGTTCGGCATGATGATGGCGCGCGCGAACTGTTTCGCAGTGTAGAGCGCGACCAGCTTCAGCATCTCATCGTCGCGCAAATGCACGTGCCAATCGTCGGGGCGGCGGATGGTGATGGTTTGCAATGCCACTGCGGCTCCCTAACTGAAGCACATGGCTGGGACCACCCTCACCGACAGAGCGATAATCCGATTGTCAGGCGAGGATGTTCGCGAATTCCTGCAGGGGCTGGTTACGAATGATGTTACCGGCGAGCTTCCGGTCTGGGCAGGACTCCTAACTCCCCAAGGTAAGTGCCACTTCGACTTCCTCGTCTGGGCTGACGGCAATGGCTTGCTTCTGGATTGCGAGACAGTGGCCGCCGACGATCTGATCAAGCGGCTGTCGATTTACCGATTACGCCGGTCGATCCAGATCGAGCGCGACGACTCGCTTGCGGTACATTGGTCGAGGGAAGGCCACGAAGGCGTCCACGATCCGCGCTTGCCTGAGCTGGGCCGGCGGTGGTTGGCTGCCGCTGATAAACCAGCAAAAGAATGGCTCGAGCACCGGCTGCGCCTCGGCGTCTGCGAGGGGCGGGCGGAGCTCGGCGATGTCCTTTGGCTTGAGTGCAACGCGGCCGAGCTGGACGGCGTGAGCTTCAGCAAGGGCTGTTATGTCGGCCAGGAGAATACCGCTCGCATGAACTGGCGGCAAAAGATCAACCGGCGCCTTTTCGTGGTGCGCGGATCCGGAGACAGTCACCGCTCTCGGGCGGAATATCCGGAGCTCGGGCTATCAGTGGTTCACGCCCGGGTTGACGCCATCCCCGATAATGCAATCATTCCTGATTGGCTGAAGCCGGGTCTTTCCGCTGCGCCAGCCGAATAAGCGTAACAAGCCCGATCGCAGCCCAAACCACATTCAACACGGTTGAGGGCAACGCCCAATGCCACCAGCCGTTTATTGCGAACCCAATCGCGCCGAAGACATTCATCCACTGATAGACTCGCGACTGGCCCGTGAGACGACCGGCGGACAGCAGGCCATAAGCGAGCAGGATGAGGACGGCGCCGGCCCAGCCGACGATTTCAACTAGCCAGCGTTCAGCAGACCAGCCAGCAAGATCGTTCAGAAGGTAGGGAAGGGTCAGGCGGCGAGCCTTCGGAGCACGTAGTGTAGGATTCCCCCCGCCTTGAAATATTCAAGCTCATTATAAGTATCGATGCGGCAGCGGACGGCGAACGTCGACACGCTTCCGTCCTGACGCTTTGCTTCGACTTGGAGCTCCTGCCGCGGCTGCAGATCGGCGACTCCGCGGATTGTGAAGCTCTCGGTCCCATCCAAGCCCAAAGACTGTGCGCCCTCGCCTTCCATGAACTGTAGAGGAAGCACGCCCATTCCGACGAGGTTGGATCGATGGATGCGCTCGAAGCTCTCGGCGATGACGGCTCGCACGCCGAGCAGCACGGTGCCCTTCGCCGCCCAGTCGCGTGACGAGCCGGTGCCATATTCCTTGCCCGCGATAACGACGAGTGGCGTACCGTCATGTTTGTAGGCCATGGCGGCGTCGTAGATCGCCATTGTCTCGCCAGTGGGGAGATATTTGGTGAAGCCACCCTCGACGTTCTCCAACATCCTGTTGCGGATCCGAATGTTGGCGAAGGTGCCGCGCATCATCACTTCGTGATTGCCGCGCCGGGATCCGTAGCTGTTGAACTCGCCCCGGCTGACCTGGTGCTCGAGGAGGTAACGGCCTGCCGGGCTATCCGGCTTGATCGCGCCCGCAGGCGAAATGTGATCGGTCGTAATCGAATCCCCGAACACTGAGAGCGCCCGCGCCCCCTCGATGTCGGTAAGCGGCTTCGGCTTCATCGACATGCCTTCGAAATAAGGCGGATTCTGGATGTAGGTGGATGTAGCGGGCCAGCCGTAAGTTTCGCCGCCCTTCACCTCGATCTTCGACCAGCGCTCGTCGCCCTGATAGACATGGGCATAGCGGCGGCGGAACATTTCCGAATGGACATGCGCGTCGATCAGAGAGCGAATTTCCTCGTTCGATGGCCAGATGTCCTTAAGGTACACCGGCTCGCCATTGCTGGCGGTTCCAAGTGGCTCGGTGCCAATGTCGGCCCGTACCGTGCCCTTGAGGGCATAGGCGACCACAAGTGGGGGCGACGCTAGGTAGTTGGCTCGGCAGTCGGGCGAGACGCGGCCTTCGAAATTGCGGTTGCCAGAAAGGACACTGACCGCGACCAGATCATTTTCGTTAATTGCTTTGCTGATCGGCTCGGGGAGCGGCCCTGAATTGCCGATGCAGGTGGTGCAACCGTAGCCGACAAGGTCGAAGCCGAGCGCGTTGAGGTCCTCGCTGAGACCGCTTTCGTTGAGATAGTCGGTCACGACCTGGCTTCCCGGCGCAAGGCTGGTCTTCACCCACGGCTTCACTTTCAACCCCTTCTCGCGCGCTTTTCGGGCAACGAGGCCCGCGCCGATCAGCACAGAGGGATTGGAGGTGTTGGTGCAGCTGGTGATGGCAGCGATGACGACGTCACCGTTTCCGACCTCGAAATCTTCACCCTCCACGGCGACACGCGGCTGCGCCCCCTTGTGGTAGGTGTTCTCGAGCTCGGCATTGAATTGATCGTCAACGTCGGCGAGTGGAACCCGGTCCTGCGGGCGCTTCGGGCCGGCAAGCGAAGGCTCGATCGAGCTCATGTCGAGCTCCAGCGTGTCGGTGAATACCGGCTCCGGAGCGCTCGCGTCGCGCCACAGTCCCTGCGCCTGCGTATAGGCGTGGACCAGCGCAACCTGCTCTTCGTCGCGGCCGGTGAGTCTCAGATAGTCCAGTGTGCGCTCGTCGACGGGGAAGAAGCCGCAGGTTGCTCCATATTCCGGCGCCATGTTGGCAATAGTCGCGCGATCGGCGAGCGGAAGGTTGTCGAGACCGGGTCCGTAGAATTCCACGAATCGGCCGACGACGCCCTTTTGCCGAAGCATCTGCGTGACCGTCAGCACCAGGTCAGTCGCTGTGATGCCCTCGTTCAGCTGCCCTGAGAGGCGGAAGCCGACCACTTCGGGAATGAGCATGCTGACCGGCTGGCCGAGCATCGCGGCCTCTGCCTCGATTCCGCCGACACCCCAGCCAAGCACACCGAGGCCATTCACCATGGTGGTGTGGCTGTCGGTGCCGACCAGTGTGTCAGGATAGGCGACCGTCTGACCCGACGAATCTTCGCTCGTCCATACGCAGCGGGCGGTATGTTCGAGATTCACCTGGTGACAGATTCCGGTCCCGGGCGGGACGACCTGGAAATTGTCAAACGCCTGTGCACCCCATTTGAGGAATTCGTAGCGCTCCCCGTTCCGCTGATATTCGATTTCGACATTCTTCTCGAACGCACGCGGCGTGCCGAATTCGTCCACCATGACGCTATGGTCGATGACGAGATGGACCGGCACCTGCGGGTTGATCTTTTCGGCGTTGCCGCCGAGCTTCTTGATCGCGTCGCGCATCGCGGCGAGATCGACGACCGCCGGAACGCCAGTAAAATCCTGCATCAGGACCCGAGCCGGCCGATACTGGATTTCCCTATTGATCCGCCGTTCGCTCAACCAATCGGCAAAGGCATGCAAATCCTTGTCGGTAACGGTCAGCCCGTCCTCGAAACGGAGCATGTTTTCGAGAAGAACCTTCATCGAAAATGGCAGGCGCGAGATATCGCCGAGCGCCTCAGCGGCCTTGGGGAGCGAGTAATAAGCGTAGGTCTTCGAACCGACTGTGAGAGTTGAACGCGTGCTGAGGCTGTCGTGGCCGATCGAAGTCATCGCTGATCCCTGCTGTGTCGCTGGCCGCGGTGGGCGGCTTTGAGGGCCCTTAGCAACGGGGGAACGCCTCCGCAAAGAGGAGGTTCAGATAACCGCCAGCACGATCGTAACGATTGCCCCGACGCCCATCGCAATCGTGGTCACCCACCCGAGCCCTCGCTGCCACAAAGGCGCGACATAGCGGCCCATCTCGTCGCGCCGGCTCGCCAGGACCATCGTCGCTCCAAGGATCGGAACGGCAATGATCCCGTTCAGCACCGCAGACCAGAACAACGCCTTGATCGGATCGAGTGGAGAAAAAAGGATTCCGAGCGCAATCACCATCGAGCTGACGATCACCGCGTAAAATCCCTTCGCCTCGGGTGCCGGTTTTTCCAGCCCTTCGTTCCAGTTCATTAACTCGGCGGCTGCGTAGGCAGTCGAGCCCGCAAGGGTCGGGATGGACAGAAAACCAGTGCCAATGATCCCCACGCTAAACAGGAAAAATGCGAAGTGACCCGCGATCGGTTTCAACGCCTTTGCGGCGTCGGCTGAGGTTTGGATGTCGGTGTGGCCGGATTGATTGAGAGTCACCGCGGTCGTCAGGACGATGAAGAAGGCGATCAGGTTCGAAACGCCCATCCCGATCACCGTGTCGGTATTGATTCGCTTCAATTCCCGTTCCGCCGCTTTCCGACTGGTCTTTTTCAGCTCGGGGCGGTTTTTCAGCTCCATGTCCTCCACTTCTTCGGAGGACTGCCAGTACATCAGATAGGGGCTGATTGTGGTGCCAAAGACCGCGAGCACGACCGTCAGCGCATCGGCCGACATCGGAAGCCGCGGCAGGACGATGTACAATCCCACCTGTCCCCAGTCGATTTTGACGCTGAAGATGACGCCAACATAGGCCAGCAGCGCGAATGTGAGCCATTTCAGATATTTGACGTAGGAATGGTAGGGAACGAGCACCTGCAGCGTCGTCGATATGACGGCTGCAGCGACGGTAAATGCCAACTGCCATCGCCCGACGAGCAGCTCGGCAGCCGCACCTATCGCGGCAAGGTCCGCGCCGATATTGACAGTGTTCGCGACGAAGAGGCCTAGCACGAGGGCAAAGACGGCCCATGCCGGAAAGATGTCGCGCAGGTTGGCTGTCAGCCCCCGCCCCGTAACGCGCCCAATCCGCGCGCTGATCGCCTGAACCGAAACCATTAGCGGGTAGGTAAAGAACAGGCTCCACAGCATGTTGAGCCCGAAATGCGCGCCAGCCTGGGAGTAAGTCGCGATGCCGCTGGGATCATCGTCGGCGGCCCCGGTGATGAAGCCCGGTCCGAGCTTGCCTATTGCGAGCTGGAATTTGCGTTTTGCGTGCATGGCAGCAGCAGCGGTGGTCTCCCCGAAATTCGCGCCTTCCTCGCTTGCCACGCCTGTTCCTAATACTGATCGAGGTGAAACGAACGGTTGGCTTCCGTCACCGTTGCTTCGCTGATTTTAGATCCAGCCCCGCCGCCGGAGATACCAAAGCGGTAGAACGGCGCTAGCCAGCATGAGGCCGATGGCCATAGGATAACCCCAAGGCCAGCTCAGCTCCGGCATGCTATGGAAATTCATTCCGTAAATGCCAGCGATGAGAGTTGGCGGAAGGAATACCAGCGCGGCCCAGGAAAAGAGCTTCATCGCCGCATTCTGCTCTATCCCGATCAGTCCCACCGCCGCATCGAGCAAGAAATAAAGATGATTGGACAAAAACGCGCTGTGGTCGCTTAGCGAGGCCGTATCCGCCGAGAGGCTGGCGATGCGATCGCGGGCGGCGGCGTTGCGGCGCGAATGAAGGCGCGCGCTCGCCCCCAGAAAACTGAG
>Ga0157374_10005524_pt1 | contig 10631 bp, 8 predicted proteins | sample M25metaG_FD_115308 | JGI IMG/M metagenome (GOLD analysis project Ga0157374, IMG submission 115308) | Miscanthus rhizosphere microbial communities from Kellogg Biological Station, Michigan, USA - M2-5 metaG | ecosystem: Host-associated > Plants > Roots > Rhizosphere > Soil | place: USA: Michigan... | reverse complement strand
GCGTTCGATTGCACGACGACGATTGCCGCATCCTGGCGCACGAGATCGACCGGCACGTCGGTGGTCTTTTTGCCGACGATAACGAACTTCGCGCTGGCCGCACCGCCCGCGTTGTTCGCGAACGACATGGTCACGTGGCGCGGCACGTCGGAGAAGACATACTCGCCGACCCAGTTGCCTTCGAGTGCCTTGTCCAGCGGCGTGCTGGTCAACGGAAGATCCACCGACGCGGCACCAGTTTTCTTCAGCTCGAACTTCGTAGAGTTTCCACCGACGGAAAAATCGCCGTACATTGTTTCGCCCGAATCCATCTTTCCGTGGAATGCGATTTGTCCCGCATTCGAATCGCCGCCGCCTTTTGTCGCGAAGGTCACCCGGCCCGATTCGTCGGAAATGTCCGTGAGTGGCGCGCCCTTCACGTTCAATTCGGGAACGATGAGCGAGCCGACCCATACCCCGGATTTGTTCCTGGCGAGATCGACGGTGAGCGTGAGCGGGCGTCCTGGCACCCGCGCCTGTCCTTGCCATCGTCCGGAAATGTCGGCGCCGAGGCACGGCGCCGATGCGGCGAAAAAGAACAGTAAGGCAGCGAGTGAACGCATGGGCAATCCCGTCATCGGCTGGTGTGAACGGAGCTTGCTGTCCTGCGTTCGCGATTTCGCCGTCCGAAAGTCACGGAGCGCGAAACAAATGTTGCCGGCTTACCTACTTCGAGTGAGAACGCGGGCGAGACATAGGCCGGAAGTAGTGGCAATTCGCATTTTCGACGAAGCGAGCGGCGTGCTCGCCGAGTCGTATTCGCTGATCGCGGCATCGTCTGTATTCTTCTTCCGGCTACTCAACGACAGGAAACCCGATGATCCGCTACGCCGTCGCCACCGCACTGACGATCGCCTCCGCACCACTTTTCGCCACGACGTACACACTCGAACCCAACTACACGCAAGCGGTGGTGCATTGGGAACATCTAGGCTTCTCCACGCCCAGTGCCATGCTCGGACAAGGCACCGGCACGCTGGAATTCGATCAGGCCGATCCGACGAAGTCGTCGATCAAGGTGACGATTCCGCTGAGCTCGCTCAACACCAGTGTTCCGGAACTCGACGAACATCTGCGCTCGGCGGATTTCTTCGACGCTGCAAAATTTCCGAACGCAACCTTCGACAGCACGAAAATTGAAAAAGGCGACGCCGCGGACCGCTTTGTTGTCACGGGCGATTTGACCATGCACGGCGTGAGCAAACCGGTGACGCTCGCCGTGACCATCGTGCGCATCGGCGCCAACCCGCGCAGCAACCTGCCGACGGTCGGCTTCGATGCGACGACGACGCTGAAACGATCCGACTTCGGCCTCGGCAAATTCGTGCCGCAAGTCAGCGATGCGATTCCGATGCATGTCATCGCGCAAGCGGTCGATGCGAAAGCGCTCGCGGAATCCGAAAAAGCCGAGGCAGCGGCGGCCGCGCAGAAGAAATAGCCCGCGATATTGAACGGCGTATGCGCCGTTCTTTGCTTTCTTTCGATGCTCGCGGCGGTAGACTTGACGGCATTCCCTGCGACGAGCCGCCTGCATGGCCACCGCCTATCTCACCAACGAATGGCGCGAATGGATCACCGACAACCTCTCGCGCGGTTGCGATCCGAAAGCGCTGATCGCCGACATGATCAAGGCGAGCTTCGATCCGGGCTTTGCCAGCACGACCGTGTTCGGTTATCTCAGCGGCAAGATCTCGCCGCTAGCGTCGGGCTACGCCTACGATCAGCCGCGCATTGCGCAGGGCAACCTGATCCGCACGCCCGATCGCACTGTCCGCGCGACGTTGCGCATCGAGCAGCCCATCGTCGTTTTTCTCGACGACGTGCTGAGCCACGATGAATGCGATGAACTGATCGTGCGTTCGCGCGATCGCCTGCAGCGCTCGACGACAGTGGATCCGGCCGATGGCAAGGATGCCGTCATCGAAGCGCGCAGCAGCGAAGGCACCTTCTTCCCGCTCAACGCCGATCCGCTCATTGCCAAGATCGACGTGCGCGTCTCGGCGATCATGAACCTGCCGGTCGAGAACGGCGAAGGCTTGCAAATCCTGCACTACCACATCGGCGGGCAGTACACGCCACACTACGACTATTTCGCGCCGTCCGATCCCGGCAGCGCGACGCACATCGCCAACGGCGGCCAGCGTGTGTCGAGTCTCGTCATGTATTTGAACGACGTCGAAGACGGCGGCGCCACCGTGTTTCCGGAACTTCGTCTCACCGTCGGGCCGAAGAAAGGTGCAGGCGTCTATTTTGAATATTGCAACAGCCGCGGCCAGCTCGATCCGCTCAGCCTGCACGGCGGCTTACCGGTGCTGAAAGGCGAAAAATGGATCGCGACGAAATGGATGCGCCAGGGTCGCTATTGCCGACCATCGTAACGCCCGCTGGGAAAGCATGACATCCGGCACGTTATGCTGATCCGCAAAGGCTCATCGCGAGGTACGACGATGCTCTGGATTCCGCGTTCGATCCTGTTCGTGTGCATGGCAATCGCGCTCACCGCGTGCAGCAATCTCACGCCGCGCGACCAGAAAAATTTCAAGGTCGAACCCGACGACTACGCCATGATCGCGCGCGAGGCGCTCAAGCAACTCGAACGCACCCGCCCGATCAGCGTGATCGCGGTGCCGAAGAACATGAACGCGGATGCACGTGCGGGATTGAAAGCGCAGCGGAAAATCGTAACGCGCGAATCTTTGCCCTCGCGCGCCATTCCGCGCGACATGCTGGCGATGCGCGAATTCAGCATCGACGAGGAAGGATTCGCCGTCTTCGAAGGCGAGATCAGCACCGACGCACAAGATGCCATGAAAGGAAGTGCGGAATGCGGCTTGATCTTCGACGTGCGTTTCCAGATCGTCGGCAGCGACTGGCACAGCGACTCCTACAAACTAACCGATTGCACGCAGGAGCGCGTGTGGTGGCCGAGCGATCAGCCGCGGCCAGATCAGTGACAAGCGATCAGTGACAAGTGGTCAGTGCGGAATCTTGAAAACGAACGCAATCTAAACAATTTTTTCGAACGTAAACGTTTTCAGACCGTTGCGTCCGCTCGCGCGTTCGCCCACCATTAAACCCGAATTCGGCGGCCGCGATTCGCAGCGCGACTGCCACGAATTGCTGCTTGCGCAGCACGGAGCTAAATTGGCCAAGGGCGGCATATCCATTGATAAACACGAATCCACACGGACCGGCATTTTTGCAAGCGCGCATACGCACGGCGCGCCCGTCCGAAACATGAATCCGCACGTCCGAATGCACGTCTTTTTTGTTTGCATCGTTGCATCGATGCTGTCGGCGTCGAACGCTCGCGCATTCTCGTTCAAGGATGTCGACGCGCGCGCCGAGCAACGCGCATCCACCGGATTTAAGCCACCCGAACCGGTCGCGCCCGCCGCGTTCCGCGATCTCGACGAGACGCGCTATTACGCCATCCACTTCCAGCCGAAAGCGACCTACTGGCAATCGGCGAAGACGAACTTCACGCTGCAGTTTTTCCATCCCGGCTGGCGTTTCATCGATCCGGTGAAGCTGAACGAGATCAGCGCCGGCGGCGTCAAGGAAATCGTGTTCTCGCCGTCGATGTTCCAGTACGACGGCAGCGGCGCCAGCGCCGACGCGGCGAAAGGCGCGAGCTTCGCCGGCTTCCGCATCCACTATCCGGTGAATGCGCCGGACAAGAAAGACGAAGTGCTGTCCTTCCTCGGCGCGAGTTATTTCCGCGCGCTCGGCAAAGGTCAGGCGTACGGGTTGTCCGCGCGCGGACTCGCCATCGACACCGCGCTGTCGTCCGGTGAAGAATTCCCACGCTTCGTCGAATTCTGGATTCAGCGTCCGAAACCGAAAGCGACATCGCTGACCATCTACGGCCTGCTCGATTCGCCGCGCGCGACCGGTGCCTACGAGTTCACGCTCAAGCCCGGCATCGACACCACCGTGCACGTGCGTGCGCGCCTGCACATGCGCGACAAAGTGGCCAAGCTCGGGGTCGCGCCGCTGACCAGTATGTTTTTCTTCGGCTCCAACCAGCACGCGACCCATGACGACTACCGTCCGGAAATCCATGATTCCGATGGCCTCTCGATCCACGCATCGAACGGCGAATGGCTGTGGCGTCCGCTGGTGAATCCGAAACATCTGTTGGTGACATCGTTCGCGCAGACCGATCCGTCCGGCTACGGCCTGATGCAGCGCACGCGCGATTTCAATCGCTACGAAGACCTGACCACGCCGTACGAGGCGCACCCAAGCGCGTGGGTCGAACCCGACGGCAAATGGGGCACCGGCCGCATCGAGCTCGTCGAAATCCCCTCGCCCGACGAAACCAACGACAACATCAGCGCGTTCTGGGTATCGAATGATCCGGTATCCGACATAGCCTACACGCTGCACTGGCAGAAAGATGCCGACACGCGTCCGCCCTCGGCGTGGGTCACGCAGACGCTCAGCGGACAAGGTTTTCCGGCGAAGCAGGACGGCGCCATGGGTTTCGTGATCGACTTCAGCGGGCCGATGTTCGCCGACGGCACGAGCGGTGCCGTCGAAGCGCTGGTTTCCGGCGATGCCAATGCCGAGATCGTCGAGCAGAAGGCGGTAGCGAATCCCGAAATCGACGGCTGGCGCGTTCTGCTGCGCGTAAAGCCGAAAGACGACAAGAAATCCACCGAGCTGCGCGTGGCGCTGCGGCGTGGCGAGCAGTCGAGCGAAACCTGGAGCTACGTGATTCCGCCGGAATGAGCGCGCACGCATGAATAGGGATGTGAACGGCGACCGCCGCGAAAACAACTATCTGGCGCACGCGACGCGCTACGGCCGCAGCGTGTCCGATGAAATGGACGTCCAGACGTCTGCACGTCCAGCCATGCTGCGCGCGCACGATCGCATCGCCGGCAAACCGGTCGGCGACGAGAACCCCGCCCTGGATTCGCTAAAAGGCCGCCTGCGCCTGGCCGGTTTCGATCCGGCCGACACCGCGGCCCGCGCAGTTCGGCGCGCGTCGACGCCGTCGCTGGCTAGAACGCCGATCGCGCCCAAGCACTGGCCGCTCGGCGGCATCTTCGGCACGCGCGGTGAGAAGAAGCGGCATCCGCGAAGCCGCTGGCAGACCACGGCCAAAATCCGCCGCCGCGTGCTGCTCGTGCTCCTGCTCGCGCAGACGTATCTGGCGACGTCGTTCATGGCAGAAGTGCTGCCCTATCACGGCCGCAAGCCGATGGAGATCGCCGTGCTCGCGCTGTTCGGCATCCTGGTCGCGTGGATTTCCGCCGGATTCTGGACGGCAATGGCGGGACTTCTGGTGCTGCTGCGCAAACGCGGCGACCGCTATTCGATCTCCGCGACCATCCGCGGCGACGAGCCGATCCGTGCGGATGCGCGCACGGCGATCATCATGCCGATCTGCAACGAGGACACCACGCGCGTGTTCGCCGGCATGCGCGCGACCTACGAATCGGTCGCCCGCACCGGATTGCTCGACCGCTTCGATTTCTTTTTCCTGAGCGACACCAGCGATCCGGACACGCGCATCGCCGAACGCAGCGCATGGCTCGATCTGTGCCGCGACACCGGCGGATTCGGCCGCATCTTCTATCGCCTGCGCCGGCATCGAATCAAGCGAAAAAGCGGCAACGTCGCCGACTTCTGCCGGCGCTGGGGCAAGAACTACAAATACATGGTCGTTCTCGATGCCGACAGCGTCATGAGCGGCGATTGCCTCACCGCGCTCGTGCGCATGATGGAAGCCAACAACGACGCTGGCATCATCCAGACCGGTCCGCGTGCCTCGGGCCGCGAAACGCTGTATGCACGCATCCAGCAATTCGCGACGCACGTGTACGGCCCACTGTTCATGGCCGGCATGCATTACTGGCAGCTCGGCGAATCGCATTACTGGGGACACAACGCGATCATCCGCGTCGAGCCGTTCATGCACTACTGCTCGCTCGGCCGCCTGAATGGAAGCGGCGCGTTGTCCGGCGAAATCCTCTCGCACGATTTCGTCGAAGCTGCGCTGATGCGCCGCGCCGGCTGGAGCGTCTGGCTCGCCTACGATCTGTGCGGCAGCCACGAAGAAATGCCGCCGAACCTGCTCGACGAACTCAGCCGCGACCGCCGCTGGTGCCAGGGCAACCTGATCAACTCGCGCCTTTTCTTCGCGCAAGGTTTGCACGCCGCGCATCGCGCGGTGTTCTTCACCGGCATCATGGCGTACGTATCGGCGCCGCTGTGGTTCCTGTTCCTCGTGTTGTCGACGGCGAATCTGGCCATCCACACGCTGGTCGAACCGGAATACTTCACCGCGCCGAGCCAGTTGTTTCCGCTATGGCCGGAATGGCATCCCGACCGCGCCATCACGTTGTTCACGATGACGGCGATGCTGCTGTTCCTGCCGAAGATCGCGAGCATCGCGCTGCTCTACATCGGACGCAAATCGCGCGAGTTCGGCGGCCCGCTGAAACTCGGCCTGAGCATGATCGGCGAGATGATGTTCTCGATGCTGCTCGCGCCGATCCGCATGCTGTTCCACGCGCAGTTCGTGCTGACCTCGCTGCTGGGCTGGAAAGTCGTGTGGAAGTCGCCACCCCGCGACGATTCGCAGACGCCGTGGTCGCAGGCATTGCGTCGTCATGGCGTGCACACGCTGATCGGACTGGTGTGGGCCGGATTCGTGTACTGGCTCAATCCCGCGTTCCTGTGGTGGCTGTTGCCGGTGGCCGGTGCGCTGGCGCTGTCGATTCCTATTTCGGTGTTCTCCAGCCGCGTTTCTCTCGGCCGCCGCGCGCGCGCCGCGCGGCTGTTCCTCATTCCCGAAGAATCGATGACGCCGCGTGAACTGCGCCGCATGCGCGCTTATGCGCGACAGGCGCCGCCGACGCCGGGCTTCGTCGACGCCGTGATCGATCCGCTGCACAACGCTATGGCCTGCGCCAGCGATATCGCGCGCTCGCGCCATTCCGAAGGCGTGCGCCGTTCGCATCGTCAGCTCGCCGATCGTGCGCTCGCACACGGTCCCGCTGCGCTCGACACCAGCGAAAAGAACGCGCTCCTCACCGATGCCGTCACTTTGTCGCGCCTGCACTTCGATGCGTGGGCCGACGACGGCGCACATCCGGCATGGAAAGCCGCGAGCGAAATCGTCTACGAACATCCGCTGGCATTCGAGGACATCACGCCCGTCGCGCCGCTGAATTTGTCGACGCCGACCATCGCGCATGCCGCGCCGCTGTCTTCTCCACCATCGAACGCAAAACTGGGCTCGTCATGAATCGACGCGATTTGCTGAAAGGATCGGCCGGACTTGCCGCGGTGCCGTTCATGGCGCGCTTCGCCATTGCGGCTTCGTCGGAACAGCCTTTCGACTATGCATGGTTGAAAGGCCACGCGCGCGATCTCGCCTCGCGCGCGTACGATCCGAACGGACAAACGCCCGCGCCCGCAGCGCTGACCGCGCTCAACTGGGACGAATACCAGTCGATCCGCTTCCGTCCCGAGCACACGCTGTGGGCGAAGGACGGCCTGCCCTTCCGCGTCCAGTTTTTCCACCTCGGCCTGAATTTCGGCAAGGCGGTGCGCATCCATGAAGTCGTCGACGGACACGCGCACGAGATCGTCTACGACCCGGCGATGTTCGATCTGAGCAAACTGAAAAACGTCGGCGCGCTGCCGAAGAATCTCGGCTTCGCCGGCTTCCGCCTGTTTTTCAAACCCGATTTCGTGCGCGACATCGCCGCATTTCTTGGCGCCAGTTATTTCCGCGCCGTCGGCGGAGAAATGCAGTACGGCATGTCCGCGCGCGGACTCGCCATCGATTGCGGTTCGCAAACGCCCGAAGAATTTCCCGACTTCACCACCTTCTGGATCGAGCGCCCGAAAGCCGGCGCGACCACGCTCACGATCTACGCCCTGCTCGATTCACCGAGCGTCGCCGGCGCCTACCGCTTCGACATCACGCCCGGTGAGATCAGGCCCGGCGCCGCGCAGACGATGCGCATCGATTCCGCGCTGTATCCGCGCAAGACCATCGAACGCATCGGCATCGCGCCGTTGACCAGCATGTTCCTGTGCGCCTCGGACGATCATCGCGTAGCCGACGACTGGCGCCCGGCGATCCACGATTCGGACGGTCTGGCGATGGCCGCAGGCAGCGGCGAGTGGATCTGGCGTCCGCTTTCCAATCCGCAGTTTCCGCGCTTCAATGTTTTCAGCGACGACAAGCCAAAAGGTTTCGGCCTGCTTCAGCGCGATCGCAACTTCGATCACTACCAGGACGACGGCGCGTTCTACGACCGCCGGCCCAGCGTGTGGGTCGAACCGCTGTCCGGATTCGGCAAAGGCTCCGTGCAACTGCTCGAACTGCCGGCGGAGAACGAAACCGCCGACAACATCGCCGCCTTCTGGAATACCGCGCAAAAACCGCAAGCTGGCGAGGAACACCTGTTCGCGTATCGCCTGCATTGGGGTTCTAAGATGCCGGCGACACCGACGCTCGCCGCGACGCAGATGACCTGGACCGGTATCGGCGGCGTGGTGGGCTGGAAGCACACCTATTTCTCGTGGCGCTTCGTCGTCGATTTCACCGGCGGCGATCTCGCGAAACTTCCGCACGACGCGAAAGTGGAACCGGTGGTCAGTGCGTCGAGCGGCAAGCTCGAACTGCTGTCGGCGCGTCCGCTCGCATCGATCAACGGTTATCGCGCGATGTTCGACGTCGTTCCCGTCGACGACAAACCTGTCGACCTTCGCCTGTTCCTGCGCAGCGGCGATCGCGCACTCACGGAGACGTGGCTGTATCAGTGGACACCGCCGCCGCATAAGGCGACGGCGTGAGTTCCTCGCGCGGCGGCAACACCTGTCCGACGATCTCGGCGCCGAAGAAAAACACCGCCGACGAGTAGTACAACCACACCAGCAGCACGATGAACGCGCCGGCGGGTCCGTACGATCCGCCGACGTTGCTGTGCGCCAGATATTGCCCGATCAGGAATTTGCCGAGTGCGAACAGCGCGGCGGTGATGAATCCGCCTTCCAGCGCGTGCCGCACCGGAATGCGCGCATCCGGCAGATAGCGGAACAGTCCGGCGAAGATGATCGTCAGCACCGCGAGCGCGAACACCTGATTGACAAGTTGCCAGGTGAGATCGGCCTTGCCGAACAGCCAGGTCAGCACCGCGCTGACCAGCAGCGTGACCATCATCATGAAAATGGCGGCGCCCAACACGCCGACCGACAGCAGCCGCTGGCGCATCCACAACCAGAAAAACGGCGACGGCGGCGTCTTCACCTTCCACAGCGCATTCAACGAAGATTGCAGCTGGCCGAACACGGCACTCGCGCTGACGATCAGAACGAGGATGCCGACGATGCCAGCGACGGTGCCCGCGCCCGGATTCTGTTTGGCGTGATCGACGACGATTTGCGCCGCGATGCGCACGTCGCTGCCGCCGAGCAGTTCCAGTTCGCGCAACAATTCCTGCTGCGCATCCCCGCCCAGCGACGCGGCGATCCACAAACTCAATGCGATTGTCGGCGCGAACGCGAGCGTCACGTAAAACGCGAGCGCGGAGGAAAGCGTCAGTCCGTCATGATCGAAAAATGCGATGCCGGCATTTTTCAGCGTGCGCCACAGCGACGATTGGGCCACTAAGTTCTCCTTCACTCAGTGCAAGCACAACCCGTACCGTGCGACGCAACCGCCTGGCAATTTACGAACCTTGAACACTTCGATTGCAGTTTGCAGGATTCCCCTGTTCAGCGGCCGTGCAAATTGCTGAATCGCAGCCGTCGAATTCGCTAAGAATTCGTTGGGGTTCGAGCAATGGCAACGCATGGCATAACCCGTGCTCCACGCGAATTGAAAAAATACGCCATTAGAGCGATTCCCCAGGACATCTCGCCATGCAATGCACTTCGTGCCGCCTTCACTCGGACAACCTGCGCGAATACTCGCGTGCGGTCGATCTCGGCAGCAACCGCAAGACCATCGAAACCATTCTCCTGTGCGCGGCCTGCCGAGTCATCAACGCGATCAGCCCGAAGTACGTGATGAAACGCGTGCATCGCGATCATCCGTCACATCCTGCAAACGCGGCGGCGCATCCGGCCTGACGCGCTCGTCACGGTGCGATGCCGTGACCCGTCTTCGGCAACGCGGCTTTCCTTCATACCACGTCCGGCGCTAGGCTCGCTCGCATGAGCGAGAAAACGCAGCCACTCGACGACACCGTCGAATTCGCCGACGCCGTCATCGAAGCGGCGGCTGGATCGCGGCGCATCGCGTTGCGCCACGCGGTGATGATCGCCGGGGTCGTCGTCGCTATCGCCTGCATCGCCATGCTGTGGGCGTTCACGCCGATGCGGCACTGGCTCGATATCGAGCGGCTGAGTGCGATGGTGGATCGCTTCGCGGATTCGCCGTTCGCGCCGCTGATCGTGGTCGCCATGTTCGTGATCGGCGGACTGATCGTGATACCGGTCAACGCGTTGACGGCGGTGACCATCCTCGTATTCGGCCCGATCGCCGGCGCGCTGTATTCGCTGATCGGATGCACGGCGAGCGCGCTGGTGCTGTACGAAAGCGCGCGGCGCATTCCGCT
>Ga0157374_10005523_pt1 | contig 10631 bp, 9 predicted proteins | sample M25metaG_FD_115308 | JGI IMG/M metagenome (GOLD analysis project Ga0157374, IMG submission 115308) | Miscanthus rhizosphere microbial communities from Kellogg Biological Station, Michigan, USA - M2-5 metaG | ecosystem: Host-associated > Plants > Roots > Rhizosphere > Soil | place: USA: Michigan... | reverse complement strand
TTTTTTCAAAGAAAGAGTCACAGTCCTCTCGAGACCCATGAGTACAGTCTGCACCAACAGCTTTAGTGACTGAATCTTGATGGTCTGTCGAGGCATAATCTCTTACTGGAAGATTCATTTCTTGGAGACGGGAGTCATTTTCTGAAATGACTTGTTGTAAACCAGGTGTAGTTACTTCACCAGGTTCTTGAACAGCATTTGAAACACAGTTATCATCTGAAGTTAAAGTGGAAGAAGGACACGGGAACAACTCCCTCCTGAACAATTCGTGTCGTTCTCTTCCCTGAATAAAACTTCCCAGGAGTCTTCCATGTCTTCCGAATCTTGTTGTTGGATGATTGAGAACCAGGAGTGATTGTGGACAAGTCCTTCCTAAGACCGTACTTCCAAACTGAGGAAGATGATGATGCGCGTAGTAGTAGTGATCATGTCCTGGATCACCATTTCCTTCAATGGATCTCGAAGAACACTCACTACAGGTCCCTGGTCCTCTGGGGAGACATTCTGCTCCATCTCCATGAGTGAAGACAAGGTTGTTGTTGTGATTTACCAGCATCATATTCCCTCCTGATCCTGACATGTAAACTGCTTCTTCATAGGAAGGAGGCTTCTCCATTCGATCGGAAGACCCGACTGAAAGAAGGTTTTGTGTCGAAGAATAAGGAGGAGGCGGAGGAGGTTGGTAACCACAAGTCTGTTCACTCAGTCTAGGAATCGCAGGATGATGTCGATGACCGTGAGAATGAAAGCCAGGATCTGAGAGACGAAGGTTCAAGTGGTTCCATGGAAAGAATTCTGATTCCCTTGCCAGACTAAAGGCCTCTGCATATGAATTCCTAGAGACCCTCCTGCTGTTGAATCCAAAAGGATTAGATGTGTGTTTCTTGGCCTTAAGAAGGAATATCATGAGAACTAAGATGGGGAGAAGGATCGCGAAAAAGAGGGAGTATCGATTCCTGTCGTAGGAGCCAGCATTGGACTCGACAATCGTGGGGTATCTGGCCTGACGGACACAACGATTCCGCATGGCATCCCACACAGAACCTTGAAGACATCCATGCAAGTAAGTGGTCGTGTTGGTCACTTGACAGTATGGAACCCGTTCCGGGTCGTAATGGTATCCTCGATGGCAGATACAGACCCCAAAGTCCGAGCAGTAGAGTTGGTCGTTATGACAGTCATCATACTTCGGAGAACATTTCTCGGAATAACTCTTCCTCCGGAAACACGAGTCAGTTGGATGGTCGAGTATGTATCCGAAGGCACACTCACATACTCCTCTGAATGAACAATGAGTGTGATTAACTTTGTGGATACATTCCCAAGTGTCGTTACATTTGGATCCAATGACTTTCAAGGTCACCATCCCTTCTCAGAGGAACCTGGGTCAGGCCTAACACTTGGGATGATAATTTTAAATAACTTGTGTCAGAATACTCTCTTCAACATATTAATAACTTCAACAAGTTTACTGGTCAGAACAAGAGATGAAATACAGTAAATTGGGATCAAAATGTAAGGAAAAGAGAGAATACTGGGTCTGGCATTTATTCTAGTTCTTCTTTACCTTCTTCGCTCATGAGTCATGGAAACAGATTCTGGGGCAGAAGCTCTAAGTCGTGTCAAAGATTCAAGGCTTTCGAAGCAGAAGCAACGACACGGGAGGCATCTCTCCAGACAAGTAATACAACTCCTATCGATCGCTAACAACATAAGAACATAAGAACATGGTTATATTAGTACACCAGACAATTCGAGAAAAGAATAACCTGCCGGTCTAGTGAATCGAAGGTGAATGTGGTTTGAAAAGAGTACAAGGATAACAATGTTAAACACGATAAATCCAAGGTTAAGAATGCAATTTTCTCAAGTTTGCAAGTATATTGAGTAGAATGTGTCACGAAAAAGGCTATTTCGGATCCAAGTCATGGCCAAGTGGTGTCATCGTCACCAAAAACGCGAGAAGTGGTTACGCCTTTTTTATCTCATAAAAGACCCATCTGGACAGCAATTCATATCAAAATAAAGTCAGTTTCCACGTGACATTCAAATAACTTACTCTTCAAGGAAGGAAGGGACCCAATTGGAGTGACTAGTAAATGTAACCTTGTCAGGTAGTTGTTTCAGCACTTCTTCATATGCCTTGAGAGCATGAACACATCCAGTCGCTACAGCCTGTAAGACAATAAATAAAATCCAATCAACTAAGTAAAGTAAAGAAGAATACTTGAATAACTTACATGATTCAAGTATTTGCCATCCTTTTTAGTGCATTTCAAAGCGAGATTGAGGATGTTTCGAACGAAACCCCAGAGATCTCTTCCAACTTCTGACTCCTCAGGCGACAAAGGAATGTCAGTCAAGTCATTGAACACGTAATCGAATTGTCTGCCACTTGCAATGGCTTCTTCCATGAACTTAATACAGTCTCCCACAATGACATGATACCGGTCGGTTCGAAGGGTATCCAATGTTGAACCACAAGCACCTCGAAGGTGGACACGACATGCATCAATAACTACCTGGTCAATGTCGACCATCGTGACAAACCTTGGATTCTCTTTGACAAGTTCATGCAAAAGTCCTCCATCTCCTCCTCCAAGAATTAGGATGTCTTTGTCAGTGAAGTCGTTCTTGCCATAATTCATGAGTCCTTGTGTGTAGTTCAGGTCCGATTCAGCCAAGTTCTGCAAGTCATCAAGAAACAATGCATTCCCTAATGTGGGTGAGTGATAGATGCATACTCTTTGATACTCAGATTCCTTGTCAAAGACAACCTGGTCAAAGTCATACTCGAAGAATCGGTCGTCGGAGGACTCAAAGTAAAGAGGGACCTGAGATGCTCTTTTTATGACAGGAATCTTTTCGACTTGAGTTTCGAGATCCTTCTTCAGACATTTCCGAAGTCGATCCATCGAGTTATTATTTATAGCCTTCAAGTCAGAACCGGCGACAAAATTGTAAGACCCTTCGACACCTGAGGTATTGAGAGGGGCTGCCCCTTCCAAGTTAATGGTCACCAACGATTCCTTCCCGTAAACTTTTATGTTGGCAGTGAGAGTTGTATTCAGAGAAGAAGCAGGAGTAGACATGATTACCATGTTGACCTCTGAGTTGATCGGAATTGAAGTTAGAAGTTCCAAATCAAGAAATTCCTTGAGACGTGTCTTAACCCGATCCAATGCATCGACTGAAGTGAGTGAAGGGCTTGTTTGAAATGACATGAGACATGAGGCTGCTTTGAATGATGCCATTGTTCGGCCGTAATAGTCTCCCTTAAACATAATACAGTTAGTTTTGTGAGATTTAAGATGTAAAGTCAGCGAAGCAGAAGGTGTCGTGATTTGAGCCGAACATTAAGGAACAAGAGTACAAAGGTATCAATAGCTGTGTGAAGTTCGGTCAAGTTAAGTGTAAGAAGTTGGTCAAGTTAAGTATAAGAACTTCGGTCAAGTTAAGTGTAAGAACTTCGGTCAAGTTAAGTGTAAAGAAGTTGCAGAGGAAGCAGTCAGTCAGTCAGTCAAGCAAAGATCGAGTGACGAACCAGTCCAAATGTTCTAATTCATTACCTTTGGAACCAGGGATGGGCAGGATAGGGAGTGTTTGTTATCGACTAGATTTGAGCAGGAGAGGAATCTGTTATTGTTCGGAACCTTGACTAGTTATAGTAATTGATTGCAAAACAAACTTGGAAAAAATGATGAGCAAGAATCCTAATGAAATGACATGACTTGAAGGAGAAGAGAAGCAGAGAACCAGTAAAAGAGAGGGCAGCACGAGATCATTGATTGCCTTGTTTTCATGAAAAGACTGGTCGTCATCAACATTGACTCCCATTAACTGGTCCTGGACATCTTCCTTGAATCTCACATTTGATTTTTAGTTGTTGTTTAGTTACTTCAAAGGAACCAGCAAAACTGGGTGCCGACCAATCCAGTATGTCTAACATGGAGAGTAAGTTAAGCAATTCCTTCGATGACTCATTTTAACGATAACTTAACTGCCATAGAACACCTCTTCAACCTCAAGTTTGCATCCAAGGAATTGGAGAGGAATTCGAAGAAGTGTGAGAAGGAAGAGAAGCAAGAGAAACTGAAATGCAAGAAAGCCATCCAAAAAGGTCAGCATGAAAATGCCAGGATTCATGCAGAGAATGCTATTCGACAGAAAAATCAGGCGACAAACTTCCTTAGAATGAGTGCCAGGGTTGATGCTGTCGCTTCGAGGGTTCAGACTGCCATCACAACTAAACGAGTTACGATGGGGATGACTGGTGTGGTCAAGGCAATGGATTCTGCCATGAAGAGCATGTCTTTGGAGAAGATCTCTGCAGTCATGGACAAGTTTGAGAAACAGTTCGAAGACCTCGATGTACAGTCCTCTTACATGGAGAACACAATGTCATCCACGACTACAGTGTCTGTCCCTCAAAATGACGTGGATTCTTTGATGCATCAAATCGCGGATGAAGCCGGACTGGAATTGAATATGGAACTTCCGTCTGCTGCCTCTTCAACCATCGTGACTGCGACTTCAGCGAAGACGGCAGAACAGGATGACTTATCTCAAAGACTGGCGAAGTTGAGACAGATGTGATGGCGAAGTTGAGATGTCATTTAAAAGAAAATTATTTCAGATGTCATTTTCCATGTATTCTTTAATTTATAGTTTGAATACTATATATCATTCAAAAAATACAAGACTTTTAGCAAAATTTAATTGGATGGTTTCGTTGTTTTATCTGGTTCTCTAATGCAATTTTCCTTTTTTCCTCAACATGGCATGGCATAGCATGGCATGGCATGGAATACCTAAATAATGTCTTTCAAGTGATAAAAGAGACATGTTTCAAGCAAAGAAAAGAGATCGATTTACCTCGAGTTCTGACGGTTTTCGGAGTCGAATCAGGAGGAAAGAAAGGATGAAAAGGGAGGGAAAGTGTGATGGAAAGAGTCAGTTGTTCAAGTCCAGAGGATGAAGAGTGAGATGTGAAGCAGTTATGGAGACACAGACATCCAATGCCTCAAGTAAGTACACGATTCCGAATCCCAGGCCTGTTGTGTGATTACCATGAGATACTCCTTTAACCTACAATCCTTTTGTGGTTCTTTCCTTCCTTTTTCTTGCGCTCTTTTTTCTTGTTCTTGTTCTTACTGTTTACACTGGTTTGCTGATCCTTCTTTACTCTCTTTTCGCCGTCGAATCTTCTCATCAAACCCTGCAATAACACTCCTTTCACTTGAGAGCAGTGAGTGTCTTTGAAAGGTCTTCCATTCCTTCCCAAGGAATAGGAGGTCAAGAAAAAACCTCGTTCAAGAAACCAATTTTGAAAATCAGTCAAGAGAACTCGAGAAATTTAATTCCTCAAGACTATGTCCATGGATGTGCTTCCTGTGATGCCAAGAAGGTTCAAGATGCTCGACTTGCTCTCTCCTGTAACTTCGATGTGAGTCCACTCCATCATCAGACAAGAACACTTCCCAGACCTAAAGGACAACCCAAAGAGACTGACCCCCTGCTCATCAGTTACGATTCTGACGATGAGATGGTTCGAAGTAACAGCAACAAGAGAAGGGTATCTTCGATGTCCATCCACAGAACCAAGAAAGGACACCCCATTTACTCTCGAGAAGACATTCGTGAACAGTACTGTATTAACTCTAAAGAACTCAAAGTGTTTGAAGAAGGAGCTTATACTTCAAGTCGTCTGTTTGGGTGTCTGTCTCTGACTCACCTGCCTGATCACAGTCCTTGTAATAGAACTCTTCTATCTTCATGTGTCAAAAGGAAAAGTTCTATTGACTCGAGAAAAGGGTGAGAAAAATGTCTTTTCAATTCCCCTGAAGTCTGTTTCATTGAAGCCTGTTTTGCCTTTTCATTCCTTATCTTTGTTTCCATTCTCTGTCTCTTCTCCTGTCAAATTCCTTTTGAAGGCCTTGTCATTTTGTGTCTTCATCTTTTATGTTACTTTTCTCTCAGTCTATGTTCAGTGTCAGTCTCGTCCTCTTTCATTCAAATGCGAATTCACTGTCAAACTGTACCCTTTCATTTCTTATCCGGTTTAGAAAGGTTCTATCTCTGGAATAATAAAAAGTTGCACTTTACTTCTCTCCTCCCCTTCTAAACCTTCGAAACTTCTTAGCCCTCACTTACTTGCGTTTAGTTCGCGAATGATTTGCATCATGAATGCATGAATGAGTCTTCATCTTTTCTTCGTTGACTCTTCATCATCTTCTCTTTTACCTCAGTTTCCTTCTTGCAAATCTCATTTGGTTTTTGTTACTTCTTGCTCATCTGATGCATTATTTCTCTCCACTTCTCTCAAGCACTTCTTTCTTATTCCTAGTCTCCTGCTTCAACTTTCAATTCTCGTTTACTTGTACTTTTTTGACACCATAACTCATCATCAAAAATGGCTGATCCAGACATTTTCATGTTTTGATGCAGAATAATAATATCTGCCGTCACTTAAACGAAGGAAGAAAGAAAGATCATTCGATTTCTTATGGCGACTGCATTTTGTTGAATAGAAAACTGCAAACATTCAAATGTATTCTTTACTGAATAACGATAAAGTTAAAGATTATGGCTGGAGTTGACGACTTTCTCAGGGAATGTCTTGCATCAATTTAACCTTTTTCTCGGCCGACACACGTTCTTTTCTGCCCGAAATGTTGTTTAGCAGTCTAGTATTCAATCCTACAGAAATAGAGTAGAGTTGTGTTCAAGTTAGATAAACTCATGGCCATGATCTTAGCCCTTTCCTTACACTTCGCCACTTCCTGTTGTTGATGTTGATGTTTCTCTCGCATGACTTACAATGAAATGTCCTCTCTTTATGCTTAATTTAATTCAGCCTCAAAGTATGTGGGAGATCGAGAGATGTCGAGTCGGACGAGGAATCTGACGGTGGTTTCAAGAGGAGACCAAAACTTAGAACGAGCATCGCTCTCGACCAGAGATATACTTGGGCTGCACCTCCGTCATCCATGTCGACTCAAGACTTGGCCAGCAGTAGTCACCTCATCCCTCCTCTCGGGTCATCAGGGTTGTGTCAAAGATGCTTCCAATATGCCTCTCTCATGTACCATCATCAACACCAACATTTGGCAGCTATTACTTCAGGAATACTTCCTCGATCCATTACAACTGGAATCCCTGCTGTAACTGGAGCTCCAACTTTTGGAGTACCATGTCCGCGACATGTCCATCACCTCTATTCGGGTGATCCATCATTGCTTTACTCCCAGCCATCCCTCCTGTCATCCTCCCTTTCCTGCCACAGACTTCCTCCCTCGAGACCTGAGTCGGCCAACATTAATTTGATCCCTCCTTATCATCATCAAACAATGTCTCAACCAACTCCTCCTCCTCCTCCTTCATTCACTCCGGCCCCTCCTTCAGCCACTTCTTTTCATCATGTCATACGTCCGGGATCTCGAATCCATCATCAGCAACAACCCTTCCTCTCCTCTTCTTACGGGGCAGGATCTTCATTGGCATCAGTTGCTCCTTATGATCCTCCATCATCTTCCATCACTCAAATGATGCCAACTTATCCTTCGACTTATAAACTACAGCAACAACAGCAGCAGTTGCCTTATCCTTCGTCAACTGATATCTTGGATTCCCATCGACATCCTTTTCCATCTTCAACGGTAAGTGTCAGTCATTTTATCCTGCTGTTACTCTTGTTTGTTTGACATGAAGACAAAACAATATCCTGAGCCGTATTTCTCTTTCCTTCCCTGCGACTGACTCATGACCGAATTTGTCGCAACAGAAACAGGAAACAGGGAACATGTATGCTTCATCATCAGAACAAGATCGAAGGAGAGGATCAACTGGGGAGGCAATACTACAACAATTGTCAGGAGGAGTACCTTTCACTTCAGCAACTCTTCCTCACAGGAAGGGTACAAGTATTGTGGCCGAACCTGTGGCAGTTCCAGAGCTCTCTTCGTCTTCCGGTCTCGCGATTATGATGCGGAGGAAGTCTAGGGAATCAAGGGATTCTCTCATGGAAGTGAAACCAAATCAGCGACAGAGAACCCCGTACTCTAGTGATGACGAGGAGGAAAGAGATCAAGCAAAGGATGAAAGAATGCATGAAAGACTTGCTCATAAAAGAAGACTACTTGAAAAAAGTAGTCAAACTGGAGACAATGGATTCATTCCTATCCCTTCACAAGCCATGCAGAAGGAAAAGAGTGTGAAGCACATGATAGAACACGAAAAAGAAAAGTTTGACATCCAAGACAGAGGAGAAGGCGAACCAGAAAAAGACATTCAGGATCAACACAGTAATCAAACGAGAGAAAGAGAAAGAGAAATGAGAAGGAGACAAACACAAGATGAACATCCTCATGAGAAGGAGGCAAAGATGCACGACATGACAGACAGGAGGGCACGAAGGGAAATCGATGAGACAACGGGAAGAATCACAAGTCAACAACACAAGAAGAAAGTGGCTTCTCTAAGACAAGAGGAAGATGCTCCACAACTCATGGCTAAAAGAACAGCTAGTCATTCCTCCAGTAAAGAAGAATCACTTCCTTCTCTGACATTGGAATCTTTGCCGAAGAAGACCATAAAAGAGAGGCAGCCCTATCACGCACAACAAGATCAAGATGAAAAGGACAGGAAGAGTCAAAAAGAAAAGAAGAGTAAGAAAGAAAACGGGGCTGAACAAGAGATTCAGTTGCAGGACATGAAACATGAACAAGAAAAGAAGGGAGAATGTAAGGACAGGACTCGAATCTCTGATGAGATTCATGAAACCAGTTTAGATCTTCAGGTTCCTCCTGCTTCTGAATTGTCCTCATCTTTCTCTACCGAATCATCCAGTCCAAGAGAATACATGGAAGAGGAAGTCAAAGTCAAGCGAAAGATATCTGCCTCCACTGCTTCAGCAAAGATTAGGGCAGAGAAACGCATGAATGAAACTTACTCGGTATCCTCTTCTTCTCTGTCATCCTCCAGCAGTGAGTCCTCGACCAGTGGAACCAAATCAATCAGTGAAGAACCTGGAGCCTCATCTATCAAACCCAGTGATAAAGAGAGGCATAAGGTGTCCAGACAGGAAACGAGGGATCAAAGTTACATCAAGAAAAAGGATGATGTAATGAAATCATCCAGTCCTGTTCCTTCTTCGCCTCCAACAGCTCGAGACAGATCGAGTGATGAGACTAAGAATGAGACAAGAGCCCTGGAAACGACTGATAATCAAATTACTTTTATTTCTACTTCACTTGAACAAGAAATTGAAGAAATTGAACAAGGAATTGGAGAACAACATACAACACAGATACAGTCGAGAAGGAACAAGTACTTTGAGTCTGAAGACGGATTACATGGAGAAACTTTGGTGTCTCCTGAGAGTGAAGGCACTCTGTTTTCAGGATCAAGTCATGTAATTTCTTTAGCTGTCGATGAAGAGGAGGAGGAGGAAGGAATCGAAGAAGCGGCCAGAGAATCTGGTTCTTCAATTTATGTGACGGCGACTGAACATACCCCTGTGTCCAGTTCGAAGAGCAAAGAGACGACTGTCACGACAATCACGACAGATAGCAATGGTAACAAAAGGTCAACCACTGGATTATCTTCCGTTTCCACCAGACAAACAGGAACATCGACCACAACTGCTTCCTATGAAACGGCATCCTCATCCCTCTTTTCTTCTCCTGTATCTCTTTCCATGGGAGGCCAGAGAAAATCCTTTGAATCAATGGCTGACGATTCCTTTGCAGAAACTCCAACTCCTGAACCTCCTCAACCTCAGGTAACAAGAATGACAGACACAGACATGAATGTACAGAAGAATCCATTTATTTCCCACTGTTTCTTGTCAGTTTATCTCTTGTGGAGTTAGACTGTAAGGACAGTCTGTACAACGGAATTGAGGATGTAAATGTTTCACCCTCGAGTTCTCTTGGACATTTTCTCCGTATGTTTCATTCCCAGATCACGTCTTAAGGAACTGCGAGGATTTTAGGCGGAGATTCTTGAAGAAACAGGGAAGAAAAATTGTTCTCGAGATGGTTGTAAGATAGACAGGCAGGAACGAGAATTGCTCGTCGACGTCTTCTTTGCTTGCATGACAGCAGTTACACAGACTACAGGGAAGGGTACATCGTGAACATGAAATCATGCAATTCCTATGTAATTTCCATTTTCTTGTCTGTTTTGTATCCATTCTTTTCGCCAAAAAGTGTTCTTCCTGACTGACATGGTTGACTCCCTATTACATTCCTCTTGAGTCACAAGAGATAAAAGAAGGCTGCTCTTGGATCGTGAATTATTTGTCTCCCGTTTATACCTCGTTCGCTTCATCTCTTTCTTTTTCTTTTCTTTGCAGGCTTGTTATGGAATGACACTTCCCAGATCCAGGCAACTGCCCATGGAAACTATTGTTCCTTCTGCTGAGTCAACAGATTTAATTCCGAGAAGGATAAGCCTAGAAAGTCCAACCGTTTCTGCTCTGATTCATTCTCATACAGTCTCTTCTCCTTCATCTTCATCTGATTCTCTTTCACTCAAGAAAGGAATACGACTTGAAAAAGAGCGCAAATCATCACTTCCTGTAACCTTCTTGCCTTCCCATAAAAGTGATCGGCATGAAAGACGAGAAG
>Ga0157374_10005522_pt1 | contig 10631 bp, 8 predicted proteins | sample M25metaG_FD_115308 | JGI IMG/M metagenome (GOLD analysis project Ga0157374, IMG submission 115308) | Miscanthus rhizosphere microbial communities from Kellogg Biological Station, Michigan, USA - M2-5 metaG | ecosystem: Host-associated > Plants > Roots > Rhizosphere > Soil | place: USA: Michigan... | reverse complement strand
TAGGATGGGGCACCCACGTTTGCGAATTGGCCGAAAGTCAGGCTTGGAGGATTGCGCGGTCGCGGAGGATTTGCATGATGTCCTGGTGAGGAAGGTAGAGGAGAATTTTGAAATCTGCTTCGGAGGTCTTGGGGAGGCCGGTGTCGATGAGGAAGGTGGAGTCGGTGTCGAAGTGCTGTTCGGGCTGATTGTCGCGGAGGAATGAGAAGCGCCAGGTGGTGCGGGCGAGTACGTAGCGGGAGTCGAGGGGCGTTTCGTGGATCGAAGTAAGTTCAGTGGGCTGGGAGCCGAGCTGGTCGAAGAGTGCTTTGCGTCTGGGCAGGGCGGCGGCGAAGTCGGAGGCGCGAACGGGCTGGGCGCCTGAAGGACCCACGAAGAGGAAGGTATCGGCAAAGTGAGAGACGATGGCGGGGAGGTTGTCCCCAGCAGTTTCGCGGGCATAGATGACGAAGAAGCGGGAAACGCGAGTTTCAGTTTTGAGCACGGTGATCTCCTTGAGTTATGTCAGACGAGTGCGGATCGGCCGGCGCGCGTGATTTCTAAGCCGGAGGGCACAGAGCAGTTCAAGCCGAAGGGCACTTTAGTATTATACCAAATCTGAGCGCATAAGTCAAGTAGATTGAGTAGATTAGGAGAGGCGATCGCGCACCCAGAGGACAAAGTCCATAGGGGCAGGAGTACCGCCAAGAGCGCGAAGGCGAGCTGAGCACTGCGAGCGGTGGCCATGGCTGTGCAGCGCGACTTGAATCAGGGCTTCAGCCACGGAGATTGTTGTATCGGGGAGGGCCCGGGGTTGGAGTTGGCGGTTTAGTTCGGATTGCGTAGCGAGGGAAAGCCAGTCGAGTTCGAGCTGTTCGGTCGCGTGGAATTGCGCTGCGAGTGCGGTGTGAGATTCGGGAATGCGCTTTTCCTGCTCGTCTACGAAAGGCTGACCGAGGATCAGGAGAAGCCAATAGCGGTTGGCGACGAGGATATGATGAAGCAGTTTGCGAAGTTCAGGATCGTTGGCAATGGGTGGGTGGTTATCGACGGAGCGAAGGAGATTGGCATTGGCCCACCATTTGTGGCGGATGAGCTGGTCGATCAGGGGGAGCATGGGAGGAATGTAGCAGACAGTTGCCGAGCAGGGCGGCGTGTTTCTTAGAGTTGATCTTCACGCGCGAGGACGAGGCTCGCAGCAGATGCGAGGGTCTCGATGCTGTTCACTTCATCCTGCGTTGGGGTACGAGTGGTGCGGAAATAAGTGCCTAGCGTGCCCAGCACTTTCCCGCTTGCATTTTTGATGGGCATGCTCCAGGCTCCCACGAACCCGAGAGACAAGGGCAAATGGCGAAGTTCGGCCCACTTGTCATCTGCGCGAAAGTCGCAGGTGACGACTACTGATCCGGTTGCCGCCGCGGCTGCGCAGGTTCCGACACGAGGATTCGGCTTTAATTTGTCAATTGCCGCCAGGTAATCCGCGGGAAGGTTCGGCGAAGCGGCATTTCGCAGGAGCCCTTCATGGTCAAGCGCAAGGATTGAGCAAACGCCTCCCTGCCCGGCAATTGTCTCGGCCGCGTCTACGAGAACGGCTAGAATCTCTCTTTTAGGTGCTCCAGTGGCGAGCATTTCCCTAGCATGATTCGCTGCATGAGCAGCCAATTCAGTTGAAGGTGTGGTTTGTTCAGGGTTGACGCCATCTCGGGGGTACATCACGCACTTCCTTGCTGAGTGAGTATAGCCCGTTCTATGAGAAGGACGCAGACGTCTAGATGCTTTAGAGCCTCGCGAACTGTGCTTGCCGCATTGACGCACCCTGCTGACAGTTTTAGGCTGACAATATGGAATTCAGAGTAAGTGAACTCGAGAAGGAGCCGATCGAGTTCGATCTCGCGATGGCGGCGGGACACATCCATTTCGGCGAGGAAGCGGAGCAGGAAGGGAACCTCGAGACTTCGGGATTGGCGGAGGTCATTCACGAGCATCGGGGACCAAGGGACATCATCGCGGATATCCGGCTGCGGGGGAAGTTTTCGGGGAAGTTCCAGGTGCCGTGCGCGCGATGTGTTGAGCCAGTTGACGTTCCGCTCACAGGGGAGTTCGACCTGATCTTCAGGCCGATCGGAGCCGACGCGGGTTCATCGGAGCGGTCGATAACGGCGCCGGAGACGGAAATCGGTTATTATCAGAAGGACAGTCTTTTGCTTGAAGATGTGCTGCGCGAGCAGGTTCTTTTGTCTCTGCCGGTCAGGACGCTGTGCAAGGATGACTGCAAAGGACTTTGCCCGCGCTGCGGCCAGAACCGTAACAGCCAGGAATGTTCCTGCGAAGTGGGTCAGACGGACCCCCGCTGGGAGGCGCTTTCAGGGTTGCGCAGCAGGATAAAGTCCACAAAATAATGATTTAAAGGCGTTTCGCCGCTGCTGAGAAGCAGATTGGATCGAGTGCGGTCCAGGGTTGAGAACGCGAAAGGAATAGCATCATGCCGAATCCGAAGAGGCGCCACTCATCGCGCCGTTCTGCCAATCGCCGCGCCCACGATTTCCTGACTCAGACTGGTGTTTCGGAGTGCCCGAACTGCCACGAGAAAAAGCTTCCCCATCGCGCCTGCCCGAAGTGCGGAGAGTACAAAGGCCGTGCCGTGCTGGATACGAAGGAAGCCGCGAAGTAACCAGAGGGCTGCACCGCGCGCTCGAATATGCCATTATGCAAAGTGGTCGAAGACGGGGTCGTCGTGAACGGCCCCGTCTGTATTTCCGGCAGTTCCCGATTCACAACCTGTCCGCCACGGTGACGCAGCATGCTTTGTGACATCGTTCTTGATGCAGTTGGTTCCGATAAAGCTCCTGAGCCCGAGATTAAGGGCGCCATCCTGGCAGCGCGAGAACTCCCCGTGCGGGTGCACTTGGTGGGGCCGTCGTCTGAGCTTCGCGATTTGCTGGACGAACACCTGGAAAACGAAGAATTGCCGATCGTGATTCACCATGCCTCCGAACGGATCGGGATGGATGAGAAGGCTGCGCAAGCATATCGCACGAAAAAGGACAGCTCGATGCGCGTCGGTCTAAAACTGGTGCGCGAGGGCAAGGCCAAAGGCTTTGTGACGGCCGGGAACACAGGCGCCGCCATGGCCACGGCCAAGGGGGTTCTGGGCGCGCTGCCGGGAGTGGACAGGCCGGCACTGGCGACACCGATGCCGAGCGCTTCAGGCAATGCATGCGTACTGCTGGACGTGGGTGCAAATGTCGACTGCAAGCCGCATAACCTTGAGCAGTTTGCAGTGATGGGCGAGATGTATGCGCGTAGCGTGCTGAAGATTGCGCATCCTAGGGTAGGGCTGTTGTCGATTGGCGAGGAAGAAACCAAGGGCAACGATCTGACGCGCGAGGCGTTCCCGCTACTGAAGGCGCTGCCGATCAAGTTTATCGGGAACGTGGAAGGTCGGGATATATTCAGCGGCCTGGCGGACGTGATTGTGTGCGACGGCTTTGTTGGCAATGTGGCGCTGAAGACCAGCGAGGGCGTGGGCCGATTTGTTCGGGACGTGCTGCGCGAGTCGCTCACGCGTACGGTGACAGCGAAGGTTGGTGCGCTGCTGTCGCGTCAGGCGTTTAATGATTTCCGGCGGCGGTTGGATTATCGCGAGTACGGTGGTGCGCAGTTGTTAGGAGTGCGGGGAGTCTGCGTGATTGGGCATGGATCGTCGAACGATCGCGCGATCTTCAACGGGATCCGTGTGGCGTACGAGTTCGCGCAGGCGGGAACGAACGAGAAGATCGAGCAGGAGTTCCTGAAGAGGCCGGTGAAGCGGAATGGACATGGCGACGACGCAGGAACGGATGCAACGATTCACTAAGTCTTTGACCCGATTTTCGATCCTGGCGTGTCAGCAACAAGCATGAATGAGACGAAGAAATCGGTGGATATAACGCAGTGGGCGGAGGATCTTGTATGTCCTGTATGCTTCGGTGCGCTGCGATTTGCTGAGTCGAATGTCACGTGCGGGAATTGCGGTCGGAGCTATCCAATGGTTGATGGGATTCCGGTGCTGATCGCGGAAAGATCGACAATCCGCTTATCGCGATGATGTTGCGAGGAACGGCGCACAGCTCTATTCCTGCTGAGAACAGATCACAAGTGGACTGACCCTGACCCGCAATCAAATTGGTCCAGACTCCATGTGTCGCCAGAGCGCAGGGCCTGCGCGCGGATTGGTGTGCCTACACGGTGGCGCATCGCATTTTCCAGGAGAATTGGCGGTTCGTTCCAAGGCTCGTCGGTCAGGTTGAAGGTGCCCCAGTGGATTCCGAGGAGTTGTTGCGCGCCGATGTCCGTGGCGATTTGGATTGCTTCGGAGGGATCGGTGTGCTGCGTTCTCATGAACCAGCGGGGAGCATAGGCTCCGATGGGGAGCATGGCCACGCGTGGGGCGCCGCAGCGGGTTCGGATCTCGTTGAAGATTTTGCCATCCTGATACGCAGTGTCGCCGGCGCAGTAGACGCGGCCTGAGGGTGTGTCGAGGATGAAGCCGCACCAGAGGGCCTGCCGGCGGTCGCCGAGTTTGCGCGCGGACCAGTGATAGGCGGGGACGATGGTGACGCGCACGGCGGGTGAGAGCGGGAAGGATTGCCACCAGTCGCCGGTCTGGACGGGAACTTGCGGCGCATCTTTGTGTATGACGGCGTCGTTGCCGAGCGGCGCGATCACGACAGGTTTGTGGTGGTCATGAATGGCGGCGATAGTGGGCGTGTCCATGTGGTCGTAGTGGTTGTGAGTAACCAGCACCACGTGGATCGGCGGGAGATCGGCGAGAGCAACGGCGGGCGGATTGCGGCGACGCGGGCCGAGGGATCTGAAAGGGCTGACGCGATCGGACCAGACCGGATCGACGAGGACGTTAATACCGGCGGCCTGGACCAGCAATGAAGCATGGCCGATGAGGGTGATGGAGAGGGCGTCGACACTCGCTTCAGGCTTGATTCCACTGCGCGCGGGGACCGACTCGGGCCACTTCGCGTGCTTGCCGAAGAGCTGCCAGCGGAGGAGATCAAAAAGGCTCTTATCAGTAGAGGGAAGCCGGGCGAGATAGAACTGCCTGCCGTCGAAGTGGTCGGTGATTGGGCCGGTGTAATAGGGCATAAAAAGAGCAGCGTCTAGCTTCTAGCTCCTGCTTTGCATTAAAGGAGATCACTCAAAGGAGCGACATCACATCGTCAAGGCTTCAGTTTCTTTGCTCATTTTTGCGGTGCGTTCAAGCTTGTCCCAGTTGAAGGGTTTGCCGTCGATGGCACGCTTCAGAGTCTTAGCAAGAACGATGGAGAAGACCTGTCGATAGGCAAAGCGCTGGAGCCAGATGTGGAAGAGCAGCCAGCCGTCACCTTTGTTGGCGGGATGACGGCGCTCGAGGCTGAAGGCGATGACGGAGGTGACAAAGTCAATGAGCAGGAAGGCTCCGAAGTAGGCGAGGAGCTTCTCGAGGCTGGCTGCGGAGGCTGCTTCGGGGTGGTAGTGACGATCGACAAAGTAGTGCACCAGACCTGCGAGGAACATGAGGTCGATGAAGGGCGATACGAGCGGAAGGAACATCTGGAAGATGAGTATGTTCGGCAGCGCGAAGAGCCCCATGGCTTTGTTCCGAACGAATGCCATTTTGTGTTTGAAGACGGCTTGAAGAATTCCGAATGACCAGCGGAAGCGCTGGCGCATGAGGCCGCTGGCATCGATGGGAGCTTCGGTGAAGGCAAGAGCGCGATCCTCGTAGACGACTTTGTATTGCTGCTCGAGGATGTTCATGGTGAGGTCGGCGTCTTCAGCGACGGTGTTGATGGGGTAGCCGCCGGCGGCTTTTGCGGCAGCGGTGCGCCAAGCTCCGATGGCGCCCGGAACAACGGTGACGACGTTGAAGAGATCGAGTGCGCGGCGCTCGAAGTTCTGACTGGTGATGTATTCGAGGGCCTGCCAGCGGGTCCAGAGATTAACGCGATTTCCGACTTTCGCGTTGCCGGCTACTGCGCCGACTTTCGGATCTTCGAAGTGGGGCAGGAGCTTCGAGATCGCATCCATGGCGATCACAGTGTCAGCGTCGATGCCGACGTAGAAGTCTTCTTCGATGTGTTCGAGGGCGTAGTTGAGGGCCGCGGCTTTACCGCCGTTTGCTTTTGTCAGAACTTGTACGCGGCCTTCCGCGATGTCCTTTGCGTAGGCTTCGCGGGCAACTTCGAAGGTGCGATCCGTGGATCCGTCGTCGATGACGATGACTCGCAAGTTGGCATAGTCGGAATTGAGTACCGATCGAATGGTGCGCACAATTACTTTCTCTTCGTTGTAGGCAGGTACGAAGACGGCGACGCGAGGATTGAATCCGGGGGATGCGGCACGATGAGGCCTGCGAAGGCGATCGATGATGGCGAAGAGTCCGACGAGGATGAGGCGCGCGCTCATCAGGACATCGCCGAGGAAAAAGACGAGGACGATGAAACGACCGATGACGGAGAGCGCGGAGAATGCGATGGAGTCGGGGATCGCACGGATGTACTGTCGGGTGGTGAGCGCCGGCATTACCTGAGCGGTGGTCATGCCCATGAGAGCGGAAGTGGGGACGATTCTGTAGCCGTGGCTGCGCAGAGCCTCAATGAGCATTGGTAAGGCGGCAATGGTTGCGGAGCGGTCGCCACCGCCATCGTGGAGAAGAATGATGGAGCCGCGGAACTGCGGCTTGACCTTCATATTGTCGAGTTGGTCGATCACGATCTTCGTCAACTCGGCAGGACTCTTTTTGATCGGCTCCCAATCGTGGGTGTCGATTTTGTTTCCAACGATGGTGAGGCCGAGTTGCTGGATGCGGACGACCGGGGCAGCCTGGTCGTCGGTGTCGGGCTCTTCATCGATATCGTAGGGCGGACGGAAATAGAGAGGCTGGACTCCGAGCTTGCTGGCGAAGAGGCGCTCAGTCAGCTTGACCTCAAGGTCGAGCTGATTGCTGGAGATTTCACTGATGTCGGGATGGAAGTAGGTGTGATTGCCGACTTCGTGGCCTTCGCGCTGGACGCGCTGCATGAGGCCGATATTCTCCTGGGCCTCGGCGCCGATCATCATGAAGGTGCCTTTGACGTCGTACTTCTTCAGGATGTCGAGAATTTTTGGGGTCCACTTTGGGTCGGGGCCGTCGTCGAAGGAGAGCGCGACTTCGTTGGGACGATAGCCGTAGTACTGAACGGTGTAGGTGTGAGGGTACACGTCCATGTGCTCGTCGATGATGAGTTTCTTGCGTGGGTCGGGTTCGTCGGTATCGATTTGAAGAGTGCGCCTTCCTGGCTGAGGCAAACCGGTGACGCGCAGGATGTCGCCGGCGCCTTCCTGATCGACATCGTGCCCCGGTTTCAGATCGCCGAGGGAATCGAGGGAAGCGGGGTTGCTGGGTTTGTCCCATACCTTCCACATAGCGCGGTCTTCACCGCCGAGGCGCCAAAGGACGAAGGTGCGGATGCCAAGCTGGCGGGCAGCGCGAAGTTCATTGAGCAGAGTTACGCCGTCGAGGAACCAGACGATGTGGCGCGTGTGGGTGTCTTCGTCGATGTATTCGAAATGGGGATTGAGGGTGTTGTAGTCGAGGTCAAGATCGGCGTCGACATCGCTCGCAAGCTGCCAGACGTCGGAGACATGAGGATGCTCATCCGTGTTGACGACGTGCGGGGTACGGAGCTTGGGATCGCGCGCTTTGGGATCGGGTATCGACATCTCCCAGTCGTATCCGTAGTTGCCCACGGCGCAAATGATCTTGTTGAGCGGAACAGTCTTGAGAACGCGAGTGAGATTCGATACGAACCAGTCCTGGCTGGCGATGGGTCCGGGCTGGCTTGAGGTTTCGTGCTGGTCGTAGTTCATGAGGATAATGGCGTCGGAGTTGTCAGAGATTTTCTTCAACTCCTCGGCCGAGGCGGACGCGGGCACGTTGACGTAGAGACGCAGGTTGCGAGGATGGAGATCGGAATAGAGTTCCTGGATGAAGGTGAGATAGAACGGCTGGGCATCTTCATTCAGATTTTCAAAATCGAAAGAAAGTCCGTGATACTCGGGGAAGGCAGTGAAGAAACTGCGCAGCTGCTGTCGCAGGACCTGACGTTTGGCGGGATCCTTTAGGACATCGCCTATCGCGGGATCGAACGCATTGGTGTGCGCGTTGACGTTGTTGAAGTGCGGAAAGATTTCGGTGTCTTCCTTCGCCCCCTGAACGACGCGCTTGACCTTGTTGTTTTCGTCGGGGTCGTGCGCTAGGCCGTTTTGGAAGATGGGGAATTCGAAGCCGTCCTGGGTGGTGCCCTGCAGTTCAGTGGACGGCGCGTCTACATGCAGCCACTGGGGAAAAAGCAGGTCAATCTGCTGAACATGTTCCTTGAGGGATGAGTAGCTGGCGGCGTCGTCGGGAATGTAGTAAGCGGCGCGCAGGCCCTCGTCGGAATTGAAGGGGATTTCGGAAGGTTTGCGATTAGTCTTGCGCCGCGCGAGATGCTGCGGGCGTCCGTTGTGGTTGAGTTGAGTGCGGTTCTGCTGCAGCGCACGATAGGTGTGCTTCTCCGAAGGGAAAAGCAGCGCGGGCAGATGTTGACCGCGCAGGACATTGAAGATGAATCCTGCGAGGACCAGCGTGAAGATAACTGCGGTGACATCCAGGATGCGGCGCAGGCGCTTCCATCTGGTTCGCTGGGGGTCAAAGAATATCTGTCTATCGGGCATTATGGTCTACGCTATACAGTACGAATCGTATGGAAGCCGACCCCTTGAGTCAATCGATGCAGACGGTTAGGGCTGGGAAGATGAGCGCTGCTGTCTCGATCTTGCCGGCTTTGCTGGCAGGAGCACTGCTTCGTCTTTGGATGCTGAAGCACTTCTTCGAGGTCACCGGAGACGCGCTGATCTACGGAGGCATTGCGAAGAACCTGCTGCTGAGCGGGCGATACGCGTTGACGGTGGGCACGGGAGAGACGTATTCGACGTTGATTCGTTTGCCTGGGTACCCGCTGTTTCTCGCAGGCTGCTTCAAGATGTTCGGGATGGAGAACTACGCCTCGGCAGCGTACGTGCAGATTGTGCTGGACCTTGTGGCCTGTCTGCTGCTGGCCGATGTGGCGCGGAGGGCTGCTCCGGACTGGCTGAAGCGCGGCGCGGGACATTGCACCCTGTGGCTCGCGGCGCTCTGCCCGTTTACGACGGTGTATGTTGCGAACCCGCTGACGGAGGGTTTGACGCTGTTCACGATCGCGTTGGCGATGTGGACCGTTGTGCGATTTGATGAGAAGCCGGGATGGGGTCCGGCGCTGGGATTCACGTTTGCTGTGACATATGCGGCATTGCTGCGGCCGGACGGCGCGTTGGTCGTGGTTGCGTTTGCGCCGGTGTTCATTGTGAAGATGGCGCGAACATCGGGGGCAGTACGCGCGTCGTTGATGCGGATCGCGCCGGTTTGCGTGCTGCTGGCGTTGATGCCATTCGTGGTGTGGACGTGGAGGAACTGGAAGACGTTCAAGGTTTTTGAGCCGCTGGCGCCACGCTACGCGACGGACCCGGGAGAGTCGACACAAGCAGGTTGGGTGAGCTGGGTGAAGACGTGGTGTCTGGATTTTGCTTCGACCTACCAGGTGTACTGGAACGTTCCGGGGGATACGCTCGATATTTCGAAGCTGCCAAAGAGAGCGCTGGATACACCGGAACAGCTTGCTGAGACGGCAGCTATCGTGAACGACTACAACAATGGCGGACATGTGCTGACGCCGGAGATCGATGCGCGGTTTGGGGAACTTGCCCGCGAACGCTTCGGGGTGCACCGTTTCAAACGGCGTGTGCTGCTGCCCGTAATGCGGATGTTGGACATGTGGTTGCGGCCGCGCGTGGAGAATCTGCCGATCGATCTAGATTGGTGGGTGTATTCGCATCATCACGCGGAAACGCGGTTCAGCTGGTTTTACGCCGCGCTGAATGCACTGTATCTGCTGCTGGGGATCGTCGGACTGTGGCTGCGTCCGCGTTTGTGGAAGTGGATGCTGGCGTACATCGTGCTGCGGAGTTTGCTGCTGCTGACGGTAGAAGCACCCGAGGCGCGTTATACGCTCGAGTGCTTTCCGATGCTGTTTGTGCTTGGGGGGACGGCGCTCTACCGGTTGATGAATTGGGTTTTGCCGTCAGTCTTGAAGTTGAATGCGTCAGAGGGAAGAGGCTGATTGAATTTGAAGGCGAAGTAGACGCATACGCGTTGCTGGCCCTCTCCCTGATCGAATACTTGCTTAAGGCTCACGCCGCGCGCTGTATCCATCCACACACTCACCTTGGGAAGCTTCTCGCGGACGGATGGATCCTTGGGAACCAGGTCGAGCTTGGTTGTTTTTACTCCATCGAGGGTTTCTTCTCCGCCATAGGTGATGTCCCATTTATCGGAGAGCTCCTTGCCGCTGGCGCCAAAGCCGAGGAGCAAATAGCCTCCAGCCTTATCGTTCTTGGCTGTAGTGACCTGATTGGGCAGCTTTTCATAGAGCCGAAATATATTTTTGGCGAAAGTATAGACTTTCGGCACCGGCTTGCCATTCTCTTCGTTGATGTGTGCGCCCATCTGGAAATCGGAACCGTGACGAGAGTAGTAGATGGTTCCTTTTTGCACGAGT
>Ga0157374_10005517_pt1 | contig 10633 bp, 6 predicted proteins | sample M25metaG_FD_115308 | JGI IMG/M metagenome (GOLD analysis project Ga0157374, IMG submission 115308) | Miscanthus rhizosphere microbial communities from Kellogg Biological Station, Michigan, USA - M2-5 metaG | ecosystem: Host-associated > Plants > Roots > Rhizosphere > Soil | place: USA: Michigan... | reverse complement strand
GCCGCCGCTCGTGCCCGCGCAGCAGATCCCGCCGCAGCTCGCGGCACTGGTGAGCGCCATGCTCGCCAAGGATCCGGCGCTGCGCCCGGCGAACATGCGCGACGTGATCGACGAGCTCGACGCTTCGCTCAACGACACGCTCACGTTTGATTTCGAGACCGACGAGCCCCCGCGCGAGGGCGCGGCCAACGAGACCGTGCCGCCGCAGGCACACGCCGCCCTGCCGCCGATCTCCGCGCAGGCCGCACCGCCCCTGGCGGTCGAGTCCTGGGAACCCGTGCCGCCGGAGCCCGTCGCCCTGCAGCCGGTGCGAGCGGTCGGCAGCGTGGACGGGGAGGCGCTGTGGCAGGAAGTCCGCGAGGCGCCGCTGCCGCGCTCGCGCCTGGAGCCGATGCGCAGCGGGCTGCCGCTCGCGCTGGTCGTGGTCGCCGCGCTTGCAGCGCTCGCGGTCGGCGCCTACCTGTGGCTGCCGCCGTTTCTGCCAGGAGCCAGCACGCAGTCCCGCCCGGTGGCCCCGGGCGCCGCCGGCGTGCCAGCTCCGGATGCTGCCACCACCGTGAACGCGGCGGCGGGTGCGCGGCTGCAGGCGGACCGGATTCTGCTCGAGCAGCGTATCACCGCGCTCGATGCGCGCGGCGCCGCCATCTGGGGCGGGGCGGATTTCGCCGCCGCCAAGGCCCGCGTCGCCGAGTCCCAGGGCGCGCACGATGCCGCCGGCCTGAGCGCGGCGCAGCAGGGACTCATCCAGGCGAACCAGCTGCTCGAGAACGTCGAGCAGGCGGCTTCCGCGGCGCTCGCCTCCGAACTTGCCGCGGGCGAGCGCGCGCTGGCCGCGGGTCAGCAGGGGCTGGCCGTGCAGGCCTACGACCTGGCGGCGCGCATCGCGCCCCAGGATGAGCGGGCGCTGGCAGGACAGGCCCGGGCGCGCGAGCTGGCCTCGACGCAGGGACCGCCGGCAGCGTCGGCGGCGCCGCCCGCCGCGGCCACGGCCCCGCAACCGGCGCCGCAGCCTGCGGCGAAAGCCGCCGCCACCACACCCGCCTCCACCCCCCCCGCCGCCGCCGATGCCGCCTTCGGCGAAGACCGCTATGCGAAGGCCGCCGGCGAGGGCTTTGCCGCGCTCGGCGCCGGTCGTCTCGAGGAGGCCCGCGCCGCGTTCGAGCGCGCCCGGGCCGCGCGCCCGGACGGAGCCGAGGCCGCCGACGGCCTCAAGCGCGTCGAGGCGGCGACCCACGCCCGTGGCTTCGGCACCCTGCGCACGCGCGCCGAGGATGCCGAGGCGGATGAGCGCTGGGACGACGCGCTCGCCGCCTACACCTCGATACTGCGCAGCAGTCCCACCCAGGAGTTCGCGCAGGAGGGCCGCGACCGCAGCAAGTCGCGCCTGGAGATGAACGATGCCCTGCAGGCCCTGATTGACCGCCCGGACCGCCTCGCCACCCCCGAGGCACGCGAGCAGGCGGCGGCGCTGCTGCAGAACGCCCAGCAGGTGGGTTCACCGGGCCCCGTGCTGCGCCTGCAGATGGCGCGCGTCTCCGCGCTGCTGCCCGAGTTCGAGAAGCCGGTGCACATGTCGATGGTGTCCGATGGTTTCACGCAGGTGACGATCCAGGGCGTGGGCGGCTTCGGCGCCTTCACCCGGCGCGACATCGAACTCAAGCCCGGCCGCTATACGTTCGTCGGCTCGCGCGAGGGCTACCGCGACGTGCGCCGCGATATCAGCGTGAGTCCCGGCCAGACGCAGACCATCAACGTGAGCTGCTACGACCCGCTCTGAGCCCGGCATCCGGAACCGCACTTTTCGTAACAGCACCGGCGCCACAGTCCGCGCCACCGCAGGCACCAGCTGCAGCAGTCGTCCTTGCCGCCGGAGCGGGGCGCTCCTAAGCTGCGTAAAACAACAGCTGTGCGGGCGGTGCGGCGATGGGCGATGACGCCAAAATCATTCTGCTGGCAGGCGCGAGCGGGCTCACCGGCGGGCACACGCTCGATGCCCTGCTCGAAGCCCCCGACGTCAGCCGCGTGCTCGCGGTGTCGCGCCGGCCGCTCGGGCGCGAGCATCCGCGTCTCGCCAACCGCATCGTGCAGTTCAAGAACCTCGAGGCGCAGCTGAAGGGCATCAGCTGCGACGCCGCGCTGTGCTGCCTCGGCACCACGATCCGTCAGGCCGGCTCACAGGAGGCCTTCCGCGCAGTCGACGTGGATGCCGTGCTGAGTTTCGCGCGCGCGGCGCGCGCCGGTGAGACGCGGCGCTTCGTCGTGATCTCGAGCATCGGGGCCAACCCCACCTCGCGCAACTTCTACCTGCGCACCAAGGGCGAGATGGAGGAAGAACTCGAGGGCCTGGGCTTCGAGTCGCTGGACATCCTGCAGCCCTCGCTGCTGCTCGGGATGCGCGCCGGCATGCGTCCCCTGGAGCTGCTCGCGAGCACGCTCATGCCGGCCGTGAATCCGCTGCTCAGCGGCAAGTACGTGAACTATCGCGGCATCCCGGCGCGCACCGTGGGGGCGGCGATGTTGGGCGCGACCCGCTCCGGGCGCCGCGGCGTGCAGCGCTACACTTATGCCGGCATCGAGGCTCTCGCGCGCCTCACCTTCACGCGTGCGCGCGTACTGCCCCAGCCGAAGGCGCCGGCGCGCGCCCGCTGAGCGCGCCGCGCGCATGCGGCGCACGGCACTCCCGGCCGCGCTCGCGCTTGCTCTGGCCACGCTGCTGAGCGCCTGCAGTCTCTTTGGCGCCCGCGCGCCGGCGCCGGTCGCCTTGAACCCCGCGGCACCGGAACCGGCGAACGGCCAGGGCGCCGCGATTGCCGCGCTCGCTGCCTCCCTCATCGGCACCCGCTACGAGTTCGGCGGCGCGGACCAGAGCGGCTTTGACTGCAGCGGCCTGGCGCTGTACGTGTACGAGCGCGTCGGCATCAGCATCCCGCGCACCGCGGCCGCGCAGCAGCGTGCCGCGCTGCCGGTTGCGGCTGCCCAGCTCGCGCCCGGAGACCTGGTGTTCTTCCGCCTGCGCGGACACAGCGTCGATCACGTTGGCGTCTACGCCGGCGCCGGGCGCTTCATCCACGCGCCGCACTCGGGTGTTGCGGTGGCGTCCGCGGACTTGAGCGACGCTTACTTCGCGCAACATTTCGCGGCGGCGGGGCGCTTCGGCGGCGGCGCGCTGTCGTCACCTTGAGACATAAGACGGCGCGGGGCGCGCATCCTGCCCGCGCATCACAGCACTTGAGAGGCTTCGCACATTTCAGTACTTGACTCCAAACCGCGACGCTTTGACACTCTGAGTTCTGTACAAGGGCAAACCCGTTGAAAGACGGGGACGCAAAGCCACCGGTCTAAAGGACAGGTTCCTATGACGGCGGGGCTGCCACGATCGCGCACCAGGCGCGAACGCTCGCACTCCCATCCCCGTCACTCGAACCTCGAGCCATGAACACCGTGGCCGTTGAAGGTTTCGTTTCGGGGAAGTTATGACAGCAACGCCCAACTTCGCTTCCGAGGCGCTCACAGGCGCCGGAGCAGGAGATGCGGCACCCGCACCCAACGCGGGGCCGTTCGTTCTCAATCTGTGTTCGTCCACCACGCCGATGGCGCTGGCGCAGACCGATCTGCCGGAGCTGAAGCGTTTCACGTTCTTCGTGAGCCGACGCTTCGAGGAAGGTCGCGAGCGCTTCCGCCTGCACATGGGTTATTTCGCGACGCTCGCCGAGGCCGAGGAATGGCTCAACGTCGTGCGCGAGATCTATCCGGGCGCCTGGGCCGGCGAGGCGCCCGGGCGCAAGCTGCGCGAGCGCGCCGCCGCCGCCGCCGCCGCCCAGGTGCAGCACGCCGCGGGGCCGCAGCCCCAGGTGGGCGCACCGCGCGCAGCGGCCCCGAGCGCGCCGCCGCCGGCCGCGCCCGCCGTATCGCTCTCCATGCGCGTGCCGGTGCTGCAGGCAGCCCCGGCGATCGCGCGCGCTCCAGCGCCGCCGCCGCCGCGGCCCGCCGCCGCTCCCCCTGTTGGCCGGGCCGTCCCCGCGCCGCCACCGCCGCGCACTGCCACCGGTGTCGCCCCGCCCAGGAGCAGCGCCCCGCCCCGTCCGGCTGCACCGGCCGCGCGCGCCGGCGCCGCTCCGGCAATGACGGCGTCCCCGCAGCACGCCGAGAAGAGCGTCAAGGGTGCCAAGGGCGCGTTCGGCGACTCGAACGTGCGCGAGGTTCTCAAGGCGCTCGGCGATGCGAGCGCCACCGGCCAGACCCGCCAGATGCGCGCGCCCCCGGCGCCGCGGCAGGCGCCACCGCCCCCGGCCAAAAATTCACTCAGCGATACGCAGGTGCTGAAGCTGCTCGAGACGCGTCGTCCGGAGGGCAGCGAGCCGCCGGCGTCCGATCCGGCGCACGGCGCCATCCCGTTGCTCAAGCCCGATGACACCGGCACGCGCGAGGCACTGAAGTACGCCGTCACGACCAACGCGCCGGTGCTGTTCGCGGTGCAGCTGCAGTGGTCGGTGCAGGCCGTGGAACTGGACAAGGTGCCGCCGCTGGCGATTTTCAGTGCCTACACCCTCTACACCGTCGAGGGCAGCCGCGACGGCCGCAAGTGGTATGGACTGCGCCTGGGGTTCTTCAGCGACGCCATCTCCGCCAAGCAGGTCGCCCACTACGTGCGCTCGGAGTTCACCTCCGTCGCCGTCGTGCCGGTGAGCCCGCAGGAGAAGTCGCGCGCGACCGAACAGGACAAGCAGGCCGCCACACTGGGCGCGCCGGCGGCCTCGCCCTCAGGTCCGGTGGACGAGTTCAAACTCCTTGACGACGACAGCGCCGCCGAGGAAGTCGCCAAGCTGGCGCGCGGGCCGGTGCCCGCGCCCAAACCGGCTGCGGGTGCCGCGCCCAAGAAGATTCCCGGCCGGCCGGTGCCGCGGGTCGCCGTCGGGCGCGCCGTCATTCAGGCGGGCGCACCGGGCGTGGCTCCCCCCGCGGCCGCCAAGCCCAACGTGCGCGGTGCCGGCAAGGTGGGCGCGCGCGACAAGCGCGGCGTGCAGTCGCTCGAGGAGACGCTCGAGATTCTCGGCGCGGGCGAGCTCACCATCGACACCGGCAACGGCGAGACGCTCAACGCGAGCGGCGTGCGCCACCTGCGCGTCGAGGTGCAGAAGAACTCGCCGTTCTCCAAGCTCCTCGAACGTCTCAGTGAGCGGATGAAGAAGCCGTAGCGTCGGTGGCGAACTCCGCCAGCATCCAGCCGCGGTAGGCGTCCAGGTTGGTGTCGCGGCCGAGGAAGTCGCGCACCAGCTGCTCGGCGGGCTTCGAGCCCCCGGGCGCCAGCACCGCCTGCCGGTAACGCATGCCGGCGGGACCGTCCAGCAGGTTCTTCGCATCGAACTGCGCAAAGAAATCCAGCGCGATCACCTTGTCGAGCACGTAGGTGTAGTAGTTGGAGCTGTAGCCGGTCAGGTGCGTCATCGCTGCCCAGAAGTGATCCCCGGGCAGGTAGGCGGCGCTGCTGTAGTGCTCGAAGTCCTTGCGCCACAGCGCATCAAAGTCGATGCCCGCGGCCTCAAGCCGGTGGGTGTCGAGCGACATCGCGGTGTAGATGAGCTGGCGCTGCTGATCGCTCGCGCGCCCGTAGGTGTCGGCCCGCGTCATGCGCAGGTAGAGCTCCTGCGGCAGCACCGCCCCGCTCTGATAGTGGTGCGCGAACGGGGCGAGCACGCCGTAGTCGTGGAAGAACTCCTCCAGCATCTGCGAGGGCGCTTCGATGAAGTCCCCCTCGATGTTGAAGCTGCCCTGGCCGGCGTAGCGGTTCTGGCCGCCGATCAGATGGTGCATCAGGTGGCCGAACTCGTGCAGGAACACGACCACGTCCCCGTACTGCATCAGGCCCGGGTCCCCCGGCGCGCCGCCCGGGAAATTGCACACCAGCGCGCCGTCGGGCAGCTCGCGGCCGCGCGCGCCGGCGGTGAGCGGCTGCGTCGAGAACCACTTGTCCTTGCCCTCGCGCGGGTGCATGTCGAGGTAGATGGTGCCGAGCTTGATGGTGCCGTCGAAGACCTCGTAGGTGGTGACCGAGGGGTGCCAGGTGCGCAGGCCCGCCACCGGCCTGATCTGCACGTGGAACAGCTTCGAGGCGGTGTCGAGCACGCCCTTCTCGACCGCGGCGTAGGGGAAGTAGGGGCGCACGCTCTGCGAGTCGAAGTTGAACTTGGCGCGGCGGTACTGCTCCTGCCAGTAGCGCGCATCCTGCGCCGAGATCTTCTGCAGCGCCGGCTCACGCTCCCTGGCGAAGGCGAGCAGCGCGGCGTCCTCGCGCGCGCCCGGCTCGCGCGACGCCTCATCGACCTTTGCCACGAACGCGGCGAGCCTCGCCGGCGAACCCATCATCTGGTCGGCCATCGCGTAGTCCGCCCAGGTGGCGTAGCCGAGCAGGTGCGCCAGCTGCTCGCGCGCCGTGAGCAGGCCGCGCAGCACCTCGGTGTTGGCGGGGAAGGCCACCGCGTGCGCCGCCAGGAACAGCTGCTTGCGCAGCGGCGCGCTGTTGGCGAACTTCAGCACCGCGGAGGTGTCGGGCGGATCGCTGGTGATCGTGACCTGCCCCTTGGCGTCGGGTTTGTGGGAGGCCAGGAAATCCGGCGGCAGGCCCTCGAGCTGTGCCTGGTCCACCACCACCTTGCGCACGTCGTCGTGCACGTTGCGGTTGAATACCAGCGAGCGCTCGGTGATCTTGTCCTGCAGCTGCTTGATCTTGGCGCGCGTGGCGTCGTCTTTGTCGACCCCGGCGAGCCGGTATTCGAGCAGCGTGCGCTCCAGGTAGTGGCGCACCCCCGGATCTGCCGGCGCCGGGATCGCGCTCAGCGCCTTGTAAACCGGCTGGTTAAGATTCAGGGCGGTGAGCGCGGACTGCGTGGTCTCGCTGAGCGCCTGTGCCTTGTCGCGCAGCTCCTTGCTCGCGCCCACCCCGTACAGCACCTGCGACTGGCAGATGGCGTCGACGATGGCACCGAAGGCCTCATCGTAGGGCTGCAGGGTGTTCTCGATGCTGCGCGGGCCCTTGGCGGCCAGCAGGCGCGCGAGCGCCGCATCGGCGCCCTGCAGCCGCTGCTGCACCCAGGCGTCCAGCTCCGCGGGCGTGCCGGTCCCGTCCCAGGCGTGCGCGCCGGCGGCCGGGGCGGCGGCCGCCAGGGCGGGAAGCCATGCGGCCAGCGCCAGGAGTGCCACGAGGCCGGGCGCGCGCTGTGGCGTGGGTCGGTGACGCATGCAAACCTCCTGCGGCCGCGCACCGCGGGAGGCGGGCGAGTCGGGGCGTGATTCTGCAGCGAGTTTAACGTGAACGCGGCGGCCGATGCGCCGGCCCGAGGGCGGCCTGCGGCGGAGTGAGCGTCTCAGCCCTTGCCGAACAGCTTCTCGAGTTCCGATTTCGCCTTGTCGATCTCGGCGGTGTTGGCGGGGACGTAGGCCGCACTGCGGGGCTTGAAGTGACCGCAGAAGTTCGCGTGCGTCTTGTCGCTCACTTCCTCGGCGGTCGGCTCGCGGCAGTGCTTGGCGACGCGCGTGTCGTAGTCCACGCACATGCGGCACACGCGCAGCTCCGCGCGGCACTGCGGACACTCGTCGCGCCGCAGCAGCGGCAGGCTCAACTGCGCCAGGGAGACGCCACACTTCCAGCACACGAGGTCATGAGCCATGGCGGCAAGCGTACTACCGGGCGCTGTGTGTTGCCCGCGCCGGTGCGCGACGCTTCATCTGGTAGGAAGCGAACGTCGACCAGCTGCCGTCGGTCTTTTGCGCTTCCAGCAGCAGGCTGCCGCTGGCTCCGTCGGGGGCAAGGCTCAGGGTGTCGCGAAACGCCCCTTCCGCGTACGGAAACAGCAGCACCAGGGTGCCATCCTGGCCGCTGCCCGTGGCCGTGACCCGCGCCCCGGCGGCGCCGAAACGGTCGAGCCAGTGCGCGACGTAGTCCCCGGCCTTGGCGTCGTAGCCGATGAAGACCCGCGCCTCGTAGTCCTTTTTCGTGGCGACGGCGACCACCGAGAACTCGAGCCAGCCGCCGTGCAATACCCAGCGCCCCTGGGCGCGGTAGTGGGCGGGCTTGCCGAGCACCGTGCCCTCGAGGTCCCAGTCGCCGGCGAGTGTTGCCAGCAGGTGCGTGGGCTCGGGGGCGGCGGCCGCCGGCAGCCACACCGCGAGCAGCAAGGCGGGCAATCCGCTCTTCATGGCTGACACTCCTGCACCAGGGCGCCGTGAAGTCTAGCCCGCCGCCGCCACCGCCAGCGTGCGCGTGCGCAGGAACTCCGCCAGCACCCGTCCGGTGTGCGACTGGGCCGCACGCCGCGCGATCAGCGCCGGAGTTCCCTGCGCCACGATGCGCCCGCCGCCGTCGCCGGCCTCCGGCCCCAGGTCGATGATCCAGTCCGCCTCGGCCATGACATCAAGGTTGTGCTCGACCACCACCGCGGTGTTGCCGGCGGCCACCAGGCGATGCAGCACGTGGGTGAGTTTCTCGACGTCGGCCATGTGCAGGCCGACCGTGGGCTCATCGAGGACGTAGAGCGTGCGTCGCGCCTTCTGGCGCGGCCCGTGCGCGACCTCATCACGCACCTTGGACAACTCGGTGACCAGCTTGATGCGCTGCGCCTCGCCGCCGGAGAGCGTTGGGCTCGGCTGTCCGAGTGTCAGGTAGCCGAGGCCGACATCCTGCAGCAGCTTAAGCGCGTGGTGCACGCGCGGATGCGCGGCGAAGAATCCGACCGCGTCATCGACGTCCATCGCCAGCACGTCGCCGATGCTGCGCCCGCGCCACAGCACCGCGAGGGTCTCGGAGTTGAAACGCTTGCCGGCGCAGACGTCGCACAGCACCTTCACGTCCGGCAGGAAGCTCATCTCCACCGTCTTCATGCCCTGGCCCTCGCAGGCCTCGCAGCGCCCGCCGGCGGTGTTGAAGGAGAAGCGGCTGGTGGTGTAGCCGCGGATGCGCGCCTCGGTGGTGCCGGCGTAGATGCGCCGGATCTCGTCCCAGAAGCCGATGTAGGTCGCGGGGCACGAGCGCGGCGTCTTGCCGATCGGCGTCTGGTCCACTTCCAGCACGCGCTCGACGTGTTCCAGGCCGCGCACCGCGGTGCAGCCCAGGAGCTTCACCGCCGCGGCGCGCGGCTTCTTCTTCCTGCCGGGGAAGTTCTCCCCCAGCAGCCGCTTGAGGTTCGCGTACAGCACGTCGCGCGCGATGGTCGACTTGCCCGAGCCGGACACGCCCGTGACCACGACCAGACGTCCGAGCGGGATGCGCACGTCGGTGCCGCGCACGTTGTGCAGCGCCACGCGCGCGAGCGTCAGGTGCGGCGTGGCGGCGTTCACCGCGCGGTGCGGCTGCGCCGGGTGCAGCAGCGGCGCGCGCAGGAAGCGCCCCGTGGTGGAGCGCGGGTTGCGGATGAGGTCCTGCACCGTGCCGGCGCCGACCACTTCGCCGCCGCGCACGCCCGCCTGCGGCCCCAGGTCCAGCACGTAGTCGGCGCGGCGGATGGTCTCCTCGTCGTGCTCGACCACCACCAGCGTGTTGCGCTGACCGGCGAGCTCGCTGAGCGAATCGAGCAACACCGCGTTGTCGCGCGGGTGCAGGCCGATGGTCGGCTCATCGAGCACATAGCACACGCCCTGCAGGTTCGAGCCAAGCTGGGCGGCGAGGCGGATGCGCTGCGCCTCGCCGCCCGAGAGCGTCGGCGCTGCGCGGTCAAGCTGCAGGTAACCAAGGCCGACGCGCTCGAGGAACTTCAGCCGCGAGCGGATCTCGGCGAGCAGGTCACGGGCGATCTCGCGTTCGCGCGGCCCGAGGCGCAGCCGGGCGAAGAACTCCTGGCTGGCACTCACCGGCTCCCCGGCGAGCGCCGCGATCGAGCGCTCGCGGAAGCGCACGTTGAGCGCGATCGGGTTGAGGCGCTCACCGTGGCAGCCGCTGCAGGGCTGCGGCTCGCGCGCGTACCACTCGTTCCACCACAGCTCCTCGCCGCTTTGTTCCGCATCGAACCCGGGCATCTCGACCCCGGTGCCGAAGCAGCTCTCGCACCAGCCGTGCTTGGAGTTGAAGGAGAACAGGCGCGGGTCGAGCTCCGCGAAGCTCCTGCCGCAGGACGGACAGGCGCGCTTGGTGGAGAACACCGTGACGCGGCTGGAGTTCGGGGCGAGCACGTGCACCAGTCCCTTGCCGTAATCGAGCGCCCGCGCCAGCCCCTCGCGCAGCGCTGTCTCGGTGCGCACGCCGACCTCAACCTGCGCCACGGGCAGCTCGATGGTGTGCTCGCGGAAGCGCGACAGGCGCGGCCACGGCGCGCTCGGCAGCAGCTCGCCGTCGACCCGCAGGTGCCGGAAGCCCTTCTTGGCCGCCCACTTCGCCAGATCCGTGTAGTAGCCCTTGCGCGCCACGATCAGGGGCGCGAACAGGCCGATGCGCTTGCCCTTGTAGTCGCGCAGCAGCCGTGCGGCGATCGAGGCGGGACTCTGCGGCTCGATGGCGACATCGCAGTCCGGGCAGTACTGCGTGCCCAGCTTCACGTACAGCAGGCGCAGGAAGTGATAGATCTCGGTGAGGGTCGCCACCGTGCTCTTGCGGCCGCCGCGGCTGGTGCGCTGCTCGATCGCGACCGTTGGCGGGATGCCGAAGATC
>Ga0157374_10005516_pt1 | contig 10634 bp, 9 predicted proteins | sample M25metaG_FD_115308 | JGI IMG/M metagenome (GOLD analysis project Ga0157374, IMG submission 115308) | Miscanthus rhizosphere microbial communities from Kellogg Biological Station, Michigan, USA - M2-5 metaG | ecosystem: Host-associated > Plants > Roots > Rhizosphere > Soil | place: USA: Michigan... | reverse complement strand
CTGAAATTCTTCTTAAGACCAACGTTGATGATGCGGGACAGATCGTGCGGGTGCATGGATAGTTTTAGCGCCAGCGTGGTCAGCGTCAGTTCGGCATCCTCGTAAAAACGGCCCGCTGCCACCGCTTCTTTTAATCGCCGCCCTTTTTCTTTGGCGTCTGATGTGTCGGTCACCGGCAGGTGCAACGGCGTGCCGTTGTAAGGCTTCAGCATGAGCTCTGCCGCCATCCCGATCAGCACAAAGGCAAAAACAAAACAGAAAATATCATTAATTATCCATAGCACGCAGCACATACCAAGGAGCAGGAGCATATAGTTCAGCTGCCGGAAAGCAAAACGCGGACGGTCCATCAATACCGGTTGCAGTTTCCGGTAAAATCGTTGTATCAGCCGGTGCGAGAGGTACAAATAGATGATGGCCCCAATTAAAAATAGCTCGGCAGGTATCCGGTATGCGGCAGGCAAGAGGCAAAAATGGAGCAGGTCTTTCCGTTGAAACCGCTGCCCGGGAAATGTCAGCTGTCTTACATAAAAATACATTAGCGGACCCAATGCCGGTAACAGGATTGAAAGTCCGCAGACATTTAACATGACGACGCCCAGGGCCAGGCCCAAAAACAGGTTAGCGGTCCGGCCGGGTTTTTTAGCGAATGCTAAAAGCAGCGCCAGCCCAAGCCCGGTAAATACCGTGCCCAGCATTGCCAGGTCGTACAAGCTGATATGAGAAGAAAAGAGTTCCAACTACTTTAGCTATGTCAATCGCTGTTCCAAAATAGCAAAATATTGATACATAGCAGGTTGAAACGAAAATACTGGTGACCATTGTTTCAAAACCGAACGATAGCATGTCCGGTTTTGAATGGACTTTTGGTATTACAACCCCTGTGTCCCCGCGGGGTTTTCTGAAAGAGATCCTACGGAATCAGGGAATAATTTGATAAAGTGCCCGTAATCCCGCATTTGCAAGTTAACGTAGTATCTTAAGCCCGTCGACACGCCTGAAATGCTTTTTGTTTAACGTAGCAATAGGCAAGTTAAATGTCAAACAGGTTGCTGCGATGAAAATATCCCGAAACTCGATCATTTTATTCGATGATCTTAAATTATGGTAGATTTGGCCGGCCTTAAGTGCAACCTCGTCTGTAAACGGCAACACGTTAAGATCTTCTGTAATGTGCTTAATGTCCAGCATTTTTTTTTTAGTCGTTGCACCCATGTATAATTCATAGAGCGAAACCGCAGAAATGTAAAGTTCTGGTTCTTCGGAAAGTTGAAATAAAGTTGTCGAGGTCTTTTCTTTTGCCCGTAAGTGCTCAATAAAAATACCGGTGTCTATTACCATTCTTCCGCTTTGAATTTATCGAAAAGCTTTCTCCCGTCTTCGATTGATTTCAAGTCTTCATCCGACCAGACTGATGTACTGAGTAGCTTTTTTTTATAGTTGCCCTTGGGGATTGTTGCATATCCATCGATGTCAATGCCAAGTCCATGCAATACTTGTTTTACAATATTGCTTTTTACTTCTGATACATTGATCACTAGCTTTTCCATAATAACAAATTTAGGGATTTAAAACCAAAATAAGCTATAGTGGGTTTTCCAATGCTTACACGATATTAGCACGTGAACCCAGCCGGGCACGACTGCCTGGGCGATCAAATACAATTCAATTCAACCCCTGCACAAACTTCACCACATCCGGCACCAACTCCGCTTTCAGCGGCAGGTCGGGCTTGTTGTAAGTCGCCAGGTTTTGGTCGCGGTCGGCGGGGGCATCCTTTAGTACGTGGTTCATGTTGGGGATGATGATCTCGGTAGCGTCTGATTTTGCCTTTTTTAGTTTATCAGCATCCACGGTGCCCACCTGCAGGTCGGTATTGCCCTGGATGATGAGTACCGGCATCTTCATCATTTTGATGATACGTATCGGATCGTAGCGGAACCACGACATCAGGTAGCGCTGAATGCTCGGCCTTGCAATGGACCACAATGCGGGGTCGACATTATCGATGGTTTTGCCCCTTTTCATACTGTCCAGCAGGGTTTTGAACTTTTCCTGCACAAAGGTAGATTGTGAAGCCTTTAACTGATCGGTGATGATCTTATCCGCAGATTCCCCGGCGCCGGCAAGCGATATAAAGCCTTTCACCGGCTGGTCGCGGCTGGCCAGCAAACCAATGAGCGAGCCCTCGCTATGCCCCAGCACGATCACCTTCGAAAAGCGGTCGTCGGCACCCAGCATCTGCACCAATTGCACGGCATCGTCCACGTAATCTTCAAATCGCAGGTCCGATTCTTTGTTGCTGGTTACGCTTTCGCCAATCATACGTTTATCATAACGCAGGGAGGCAATGCCTTCTTTGGCCAGTCCCCATGCCAGGTATTTGTAGGCGTTGGTGGCCAGGTCCATTTTAGGACTGTTTCCGTCTCGGTCAGTTGGACCCGAGCCGGCGATGATCAGCACCACAGGCAATTTGCCCGTCACGTTTTTCGGAAAGGTAAAGGTGCCATGCAAGGTGCTGGATAATGTTTTATGCACCATCGGCGTTTCGGTTACCGATGGGTCGACGGGTATGTTTGTGGATGCGGAGGCGCCCGATTTTGCGCCGCCCTTGTCGTCTGCCTGGCCGGCCGTCTTCAATCGCCCGAAAAGCAGCCCGATGATCTGGTTGCTGTTATTGAGCGTAATGCTCATAGAAAGCACTGTGGTTTGGAACGAAGCTTTGTAAACCGCTATCGGTTCTTTATATTCTACCAGCGAGGTTTCCATCAGGTTGCCAAACTGCTCCTTCAGCCCGGTCATAGTCGACTTGAACTTTTCGCGGGTAAGGGCGGCGGTCATTTGCGGCCCGAAGTTGCCATAAATACTGTCGGGCTTGTTATCGTTGTAAAGATTGGTGAACATTTTTACCGCAGCTACATAATTGGCCGGGGCGGTTTGTGCCATCGCGTTAAAGGCGAGCAGGATAACAAATGTCAGGAAAAAGATTTTTTTCATTTTGGGTTCTTCGGGGAAACAAATATAATGTCTCAGATCAAATTCAGGCAAACTGCTTGCGGTTTTTGCCGTTAAGCCGTCAATATGAGCCGGATATATCTTTCCCGGTGTGCGAAATACACTATATATTATTTGAATTAAATTTATTATTAATTTCTTAAAAATATGCCCCTGCGAATGCTGATTATTAATTTATCGTTAATATCAGGCTATTTATTTTTCGTAATTGCTATATAGTTGCTATATTGCAAACGGTTTTTTTAAAAGCAAAATGCTTATAGGCTAAACCTTTACGCCCTAATTAATGAAACTGATTGCAGGATGCTTACTCATTGTAATGCTTGCTGTTACCCTCGGTACAGCATCGGCCCAAACGGCTCCTGCTTCCCTTTCAGGTAAGGTACAGGGCGACGACCATTCACCTGCCGACGCAGCTACCATCGTGCTGCTTAATGCCAAAGATTCATCCGTTGTAAAGTCTACCATCAGTAGCCCGCAGGGGGCTTTTAGCTTCGCGGAAATCCATTCGGGCAGTTACCTGCTGTTCATCACCAAGCTTAATTTCGAAAAAAGATATACCGGTCCTTATGAGGTTGCCGAAGGAAAGGCCACAAATGCAGGCATTATTGTGCTGACCGGCTCGGTGCAACAGCTAAACGAGGTTACTATAACCGGCAAGAAAGATTTTGTGGAGGTGCACGCCGATAAAACGGTACTCAATGTCGATCAGAACATCACGGCAGCGGGTAATTCGGTTTATGATGTGCTGGCCAGTTCACCGGGTGTGAAGGTAAACGGCAGCGACATTTTGTACCATGGCGGCCAGAAAGCGCTGGTTGCGATAGACGGTAAACCGGTGTTGCTCACCGGCGACGAGCTGGTAAGTTTTCTGAAGAATTATCAAAGCAGCAGTATCAGCCGCATCGAATTGCTGAACAATGCCGGCGCAAAATATGAGGCATCGGCAGCAGGCGGCATGATCAATATCATCCTGAAAAAGAACACCGGTTTGGGGTCGAACTTCAGCATCTCGCAAACCGCAGGTGTAGGGGAGGACTATAAGTATGTAACCGGCCTTGTATATACCCTGCGTACCGAAAAGCTGAATTTATTTGCGAGCTACGGTTTCCAGGACAGCAAGGTGCCGCATACCATATCCAACAGCCGCGTGATCAATACCGGCGGGCATGTGTATGACTTTGACATCGACTACCTGGCGCACCTTAAGGCGGTGAATAATAGTCTAAACGTCGGCCTGGACTACCAACCTGCTAAGGGGCAAACGATCGGCTTTTTGGTGAACGGCTTTTATAACCATACGCCTATAGATAAAGCGAATACGACCGCCGTTCATACCGACGGGCAGCTGGATTCAAGCATTTACACCAGCTCGGCCATCAGCAGGAACATCAGCAATATGAGCTACGACCTGAACTATAAGGGTAACCTTGATAGTGCGGGCCGCAGCGTGATTTCAGCCAATGCTGACTATACCGATTATAACCGGCATTCAAACGAGTTCCTCCAGAGTACTTTTTTTAATGCGAACGGGCAGAATGATGGCAACCCGGTCTTTTACCAGGACAACTCGCCCTCGCATATTACCATCAGGTCTGCAAATATTGATTTTACGCAGCGTACCGGCAGTTCGTCGCATTTTGATATAGGCGTAAAGGGCAGCAATGTAAGCAGCAACAATAAGATCGATTTCAACCAATTGATCAGCGGCGTTTACCAACCCGTGCCCAGCCTCACCGATAACTTTATTTATGACGAACATATTTACGCTGCGTACGCCAACTTCACGGGCAAGTTCAACAAAACAACCATCTCGCTGAGCCTGCGCGATGAGCATACTTCATCGAGCGCATTTTCCGTAAGCCCCAACCATAAGATCGATACGGCGTACAATAACCTGTTCCCGAATATCTCCATCAGCCAATCGATCGATAAAAACAACCTGCTGACCGCGTTTTACGCGCGCACCATCCGCCGCCCCGACTACCAGGACCTGAACCCCTTTGTAGGCTACGTTGATGAGTATTACCATACCCAGGGCAACCCGTTTTTAAGGCCGGCTTATGTTAATACTTATGAAATATCCGATCTGATCAATGATAAATACAGGCTGAGTTTACAAACCATCATAACCGATAATTACTACGCTACCATTTTTGAACAGGATAATGTGACCAGGGTGTATACATCCACCAAGGCAAACCTCGGTATGCACTATCAATATCAAATGGAGCTTGATCTGCCCATAGATATTGCCAAATGGTGGAGTATCAACGCTAATGTTCAGATCTTTCACGAAAAATACACCTATACGCTCGATACTGTCAGCACCAGGACGACCAATGGCTTTAATATCTACCTGAACCATAATATCAAGCTATCAAAGAAGCTGAGCTTGCAGATTTATAACCGGTACGAGTCGGCTACTTATTACATTATAAGTAACTATCGGCCATTATTTCTTATGAATGCAGGACTGAGCTATTCCATCCTGAAAGGAAAGGGATCACTGGCGCTGAGCTGGAGCGATATATTCAATACCGATTACAACAGGTACCATACCAATTATGCAAACCTGGATATTACGGAAAAGGACCGTTTAAGCACCAGGCTGGTTCAGGCTACCTTCAAATATCACTTTGGCAGTTCCAATCCAAGGGTACGCAGCCGTAACACACAGGAGCAAAACAGGCTGGGGAACGATAGTGAAAACTAACGCGCGTACTCCACCTTTTCCTCCGCGTATCTCCCTTTGATCTTCGTTACAAAATAATTCCCCAGGGAGGGAGCTTGAATAAATTTTTGGTAGACTGACGGCGGCAGCTTAAAGTATTGCCAAACGCCGCCGTTGTCCCTGAATTCGAGCTCAAGTATTTTCCTGCCGGGATCGTAACCTACGCTTTGTAAAGCCGACGATTCCACGTGATGCCGCCTCATATGGTTATAAGCGCGAAAATGCAGTAATGGTTTGATTTTTCAGCCGATATGCCCGGTGATGGCGCTCATGATAATGATGAACAGTACCAGCAGCGAGATAAAAGTGTACAAGCGGTCGCGCTCCATCATAAAACCAATTGCCGAAAAAACGACCCGGAGCACGGGCGTCGCGATGAGCAGCATAATACCAAGCTGAATGATGGCCTGGCCTTTCCAATGGATCACGCCTTCAAGCACGCCCATCGGGCTGCTGATAAAATCGGGCACTTTGCGAAATGTGCGGTAATCGGGTATGCTATGCCCATGACGGTAAACGAACACTATCCCGCCTATAACTACGATTACCATAGACGAGATAACCCCGATACGCAATATCCAGCCGATGATCAGTTGCATATCGGCGTCTTTAAACCTTTTTCGCGTTTTAGATGTTTCTTCCGATACCATTATAGATCATTTGGGTTCCGATAACAGCAATAATGATAGCAAAAAGCCAGCGCAGCCATGTGGATGACGTTGCCTGGACCAGTATTTTAGAGCCGCTTGCGGCGCCCAGCAGAACGCCGATAACCACCGGCATGGCAATGCCCGGGTGGATATAACCGCGTTGCAGGTACACCACTGCGCTTGCCGCCGCGGTAACACCGATCATAAAATTACTGGTAGTGGTAGATACTTTGAACGGGATATGCATCACGCCATCCATGGCGATAACCTTTAACGCTCCTGAACCTATGCCCAACAGCCCCGAGATAAGCCCGGCGAAGATCATCATGAAAAAGCCGCCGATAATGTTGGTGACACCATAGGCGACTGTTTTGTTGCCAACCGGGTAAGTGCCGCTGAGCTTTAGTTTCCGGGCAAAAGGTGATGGTTCGGTAATGATCTGTTCTACCTTGCTCCGAAGCGACATGACGGCCGAAAAGATCAGGATAAAACCAAATAAAATAGCGATGTAATGCGGCGGCAGGTAGGTAGCCAGGATAGCGCCGGTAAATGCGCCGGCTGTCGTGGCGATCTCGAGGAACATACCGATGCGGATATTGGTAATGCCTTCGCGCACATAGGCAGCCGCCGCACCCGACGATGTTGCAATTACCGATATCAGCGATGCACCGATAGCGTAGTGGATATCGACATGTAAAACCAGCGTAAGTAAAGGAATAATGATAAAGCCGCCGCCCAAACCTGTGAGCGAGCCCAAAAGCCCGGCAAAATAGGAGCCAAGCACTAAAATGACAGTAAATACGATTACCGACATAGGCAGCGCAGCATTATTGAGAACTGCGAAATTAGCAATAAAGTTTGCAATTATTGCCCTGAAAATTGGTAACAAACCTTTTAACTTAGTACAACAAATACCTCAAGCCCCTGTTGTAAATTCGTATTTCCAAAACATCATCTTATGGCATCAAAACACATTACCGCTCTGCTGGGCGACCAGGCCGAAAACCTGCTGACCCACAAATGCAAAACCTTTCCAAAGGACCAGCTGCATCTTCCTTCACCGGATTCTGTAGACCGGATATTCGCGCTGAGCAATCGCAATGCACAAGTACTGCGCAATTTGCAGGCGATGCACGATCACGGGCGATTAGCTGGCACGGGCTACTTGTCAATTTTGCCGGTCGACCAGGGGATAGAGCACACGGCCGGGGCATCGTTTGCAAAAAACCCGATGTATTTTGATCCGGAAGGGATTATCAAACTGGCCATAGAGGCAGGTTGCAGCGCGGTGGCCACTACTTTCGGCAATTTGGCCATGATGTCTCGGAAATATGCGCATAAGATACCCTTTATGGTGAAGCTGAACCATAACGAGTTGCTGACCTATCCCACTAAATACAACCAGGTGATGTTTGGTTCGGTTGAGGACGCCTGGAATTTGGGCGCCGCCGCTGTGGGTGCGACGATCTATTTTGGTTCGGAAGAGTCGGACAGGCAGATCATCGAAGTATCGCAGGCTTTTGAAGAAGCGCATGCGCTTGGTATGGCTACGGTGTTGTGGTGTTATACCCGAAATAATGCATTTAAAAAGGATGGGATTAATTATGAAACAGCCACTGATATTACCGGGCAGGCCAACCACATCGGCGTCACCATACAAGCAGATATCATCAAACAAAAAATGCCCGAAATGAATGGCGGTTTTACCGCCATCAATTTCGCCAAAACCGACCCGCTGATGTACAGCAAACTAACATCCGATCATCCTATCGATATGTGCCGCTACCAGGTGGCCAACGGCTATATGGGCAGGGCGGGGCTGATCAATTCAGGGGGAGAATCCAAAGGCGCGGATGATCTGTCAGATACCGTAAAGCATGCTGTGATCAATAAGCGTGCGGGTGGCATGGGATTGATAATCGGTCGCAGGGCTTTTCAGAAACCGTTAAAGGAAGGTGTCGAATTGCTGAATGCGGTGCAGGATGTGTATTTGGATGAGACGATAGATATTGCTTAAATTGGCAATATCACAATATGAACAAAGTTCGCCTTGAAAATTTTTCCGACGGTGTGTTTGCCATTGCCGTTACGCTGCTGGTGCTGAACATCAAAATACCGGATGCGAACAGCCTGGATAATCACCAATTAACACTTCGGGTTATCGGGTCGTTGCCGCAGGTATTGACGTTTGGCTTCAGTTTTATGGTGATCGGTGTGTTTTGGGTGGCGCACCACCGCATTTTAGCGATGGCGAAGACGGTCGACAGCAGGCTGCTCTGGCTCAATATTGTCTACCTCATGTTCGTAGCTGTGATGCCATATCCGGCAGCACTAATGGCTGAAAATCCGTTCCTCATTATAAGTATCCTGATCTACTGCGGAACGCTGGTTATCATAGGTATGATGCATTTTTTCCTGCTCAGGCATATTTATATGAGCGAAAAGATCAAAAACGAATTATTCACCGAACATGTCTATGAATCGTACCTGAGAGCGGGTGTCACCGGCCCAGCCATCTACATTTTTGCCGGGGGATTTAGTTTTTTGAGCCCTTATATCAGCTTCGCGCTGATCGTTGGCGCATTGGTGTTTTATATTTTCTTCTCGGGCATCAGGCTCGAACATGAACTGGCGGACACCCGCACAAACGAGGAGCGCAAGCTGGGCCGGCGCAAGAAATAACATATCCGCTATTTAATTACCTTTGGCCTAAATCTGCACCCATGGGTTACCCGAGCTTACAAGCCTGCATCGCCGACCTTGAAAAATACGGTCATTTGATACGCATCAGGGCGGAGGTGGACCCATACCTGCAAATGGCGGCCATTCACCTGCGCGTATCTGAGCATGGCGGCCCGGCCATTCTGTTCGAAAACGTCAAAGGCAGCCAGATCCCGGCGATATCCAACCTGTTCGGGACCCTGGAACGATCAAAATTTATCTTTCGTGATACTTTGGAACAGGTGAAAACGCTGATCGAGCTGAAGAACGATCCGTTGAAAGCTATTAAGAATCCGTTTCAATATGCCAATGTGGGCTTAACAGCCTGGTCGGCTTTACCGATGAAAGTTAGCGCCAATGCGCCGGTAAGCTTTGGTAAAACGAAGATCAGCGAGCTTCCCCAAATAGTGAACTGGCCCATGGACGGCGGCCCCTTTGTTACCATGCCGCAGGTATATACAGAAGATATCGACAAACCCGGCGTGATGAACGCCAACCTGGGCATGTACCGCATCCAGCTCGCCGGGAACGATTATTTGCAGAATCAGGAGATCGGTCTGCATTACCAAATACACCGGGGTATTGGCGTACATCAAACCAAAGCCAATGCCAAAGGGCAGCCTTTAAAGGTCAGCATCTTTGTCGGCGGCCCGCCCGCGCACCCCGTGGCTGCGGTAATGCCATTGCCGGAAGGTTTATCTGAAATGTCCTTCGCCGGGGCACTGGGCAAACGGCGTTTCCGCTATTTTTATGATGACGAGGGTTTTTGCATTTCTGCCGATGCCGATTTTGTAATCACCGGGACGGTAATGCCGCATGACAATAAACCTGAAGGTCCTTTTGGCGATCACCTTGGTTATTACAGCCTGAAGCATCCCTTCCCGTTGATGAAGGTGCACAATGTTTATCATCGCAAAGATGCGGTATGGTCATTCACCGTCGTCGGCCGCCCGCCACAGGAGGATACCAGCTTTGGTGCGCTGATACATGAAATAACAGGGTCGGCAATAGAAAAAGAAATACCCGGGTTGAAAGCCGTGAATGCGGTTGACGCTGCCGGGGTTCATCCCTTGCTTTTCGCTATAGGCAGCGAGCGCTATACACCATATTCCAATGATGAGCGCAAGCCGCAGGAAATTCTGACGATTGCCAACCATATTTTAGGCACCAATCAATTAAGCCTGGCCAAATACTTGTTCATTGCCGCAGGGGAGGATGATCCGAATTTGAGCGTAAACGATATAGGCGGTTTCCTCAAACACATCCTGCAAAGAATTGATCTTTCCCGCGACCTGCACTTCTACACCAATACCACCATCGATACGCTCGATTATAGCGGAAGTGGGCTGAACTCGGGTAGTAAAGTGGCAGTGGCAGTGGCAGGGTCAATAAAAAGAGAACTTTGGAGTCAATTACCTGCCGGTTTCGATATGCCGCGGCCATTTGAAAAATATAAGATGGTAATGCCGGGCATCTTGTCTATTGAAGTGCCGAAGAATATCAAATCCAGCGAT
>Ga0157374_10005515_pt1 | contig 10634 bp, 6 predicted proteins | sample M25metaG_FD_115308 | JGI IMG/M metagenome (GOLD analysis project Ga0157374, IMG submission 115308) | Miscanthus rhizosphere microbial communities from Kellogg Biological Station, Michigan, USA - M2-5 metaG | ecosystem: Host-associated > Plants > Roots > Rhizosphere > Soil | place: USA: Michigan... | reverse complement strand
GGTGCAACAGGGTGATTTCGCGACACCACTGCCGGCGCTTCAAGAACTCGAGACAAGCAATCCTTTACAGCCGCTTGTACATCTCGATCTCGGAGTGATCTCCTCGAGGAGGGGGCACACGGAAGATGCGATACGAGAATTCAGAATAGCGATGCAGAATGCGCCCGAGAATGCCAACGTACACGCGCGGATTGCTAAGCAGTTGGAATCGCTTGGGCGCACCGAGGAGGCAAGACTCGAACGCGAGCGCGCCAGCCGGATGTCTCAGCCAGGCTATCCATCACTGCTGGACATTCTAGAATCCCCCGATGACTAGCTCCGCCGTGATCGTCCGAGTATCACCGCCGGAGATCATTGCTTCGACGGTGAGACTCGGGCATCCGGATAAATCTTGATCCAGTGGTTTCTCATCTGGGCGTGGACCACCTTGTTTGCAGTCTGAGATACGATCACGTTTGTCTGCTCCACCGGCATGTGGCAGTTGATGCAATCGTTCGCGATCGGATGGCCTAGCTTCGCGGACGCCTTGCAGCTTTGCCACGCGTGGCAGCCGAGGCACTTGGCGGAATAGGATTCGGCTGGTTTTTCACGTTCGTGTACATCGTGGCAGGTAGAGCAAGTCATAGTCCTCGAAGCGACGTAGCACTTGCTCCTCTGTAAGAGGCCGACCTGGTTCCCGTGAACGTCAGGGTGCGCCACATCGGCCGGTGCAAGTTGCTTGTAGTAATTGCTCAGGGGTTGTCCCGGAATATAGGAGAACGCTGGAGCGAGTGACGTTCGCTGGATGCCGTTATGGCATTCAGCGCAAAGATCGACTTTGCGATCGCGGGAAAACTTTGCCGGGTTGAGAATACCGCTTTCAGAGGGAGCATTCGATCCGGATCGATGTCCATTTTCAATGCGGACGTGCTCGGCTCCGGGCCCGTGGCAAGTCTCACATGAGAGCCCCGGAACAAGCGTCGACTTGTCGTAACGATTTGTATTGGGATCCATCGAGAGGGGACGAATGTAGGTGGAGTGACACTCGAGGCATGCTGGATTTACTACGCGAGAGAACTCGGCAGTCCCATCGATATATCCGGGACTATTGATCCATTTTCGACCGTCAGTCCAGTAACTCACGGGCAATTCGAACAGCCTGTCGCCGTGCCAATATAGGTATGTCTGGCCCCGTGTACCTGAGCCGGTGATAACGTCAATGCGTTCGGTACGCTTGCTGAGCAGCGGGTCCCAACCTGTTTCTGCTGTCTCAAAGAACCCGTCCTTCCGAGATTCCATGATGAAGCGGAGCGAGGGTTCAGCTACGTTTGCCGAATCGACGATGGTCAGGACGTTTTCGCCGTTCCGAAACGAGCCAAGAACAGTGGCGGGTGTGGGGAGTTGAGAGGTTAGCCGATGCGCCGTGTGCTGATACGTCTGACTCAGGTCCTTATGACATGAGAGGCACGCTAAATCCCCGGCAAAGCCGGAACGATCAATTGCATTCATTGTCTCCTGGGCCACACAACCTGCACTCGTGCAGGAAAGTCCCACGAGTGCGAGAAGCAGGGAAAACCTGGGTGCGATCATTCGGCGGGAATCTCTGGAAGTCAATGATACCGATTTTCGAATGTGTGGCGGAACTATTGCTTTTTCGCGGACGCTTCGTGGTCCATCTCGGATTTGAGGTTCCTGGCCAGCTTTTCGAGCTCTTGCGCCTTCTTCAGGACCTCCAAAGACAGGCTCTGTTTGTAGGACTTGGCGACTACGGTCCTCAATTCGATGGCGAGCAGGTAAAGCTTCTTCGTGTCGGCTTCTATCCGTCCCGGTTGCGATTCTTCTGAGCTGGGGGGTGCGATCGACGATACCGCTGGCTCCGGCTGCGCCGCCTGCGTCACCGGCGGGGTTGGTTGAGTCACCTGCGTCGCAGCCTCGCTCTGACTTGGCACCACGGCTTCCTGTGCGGAAGCTAAAGATGCGAACGCGAACGGCGAGATCGAAATTGCCAGGAGACATGACCGGACGTTAGGGGGCGTTTGCATTCTCGGAATCGAGCCTCAGTGAGCCTTCATTTTGTCCTGCACGCTCCGAGCGAGCTTCTCGATCTGAGCCACTTTCGCAGCATCTTGCGAGAGGGGTGCCGGGTTCTTCTTGCCCGAGTTGATCTCCTGCTGCAGTTGTTGAGCCAGCAGCAGAATCTGGTTCGACTCCAGCCAAATCTCACGCGCGCGAAGCTGTCCCTTCAGTGAAAGAGCTTTCTGCTCCTGCTTATCCTTCGAACCGTTTTCCAACTCCTCTTTGAGATCGAGAGGGCGGGGTGTGGGGTTGGGAATGGTGACGTGACTGGAGCCGGGCGGATCTTGCGCGACTGCACGCAAAGACCAGGGCATTGCCGCTAACAGCAGAAGACCCCACGAGGTCGAGGAAGGGAAGCGCATGGAATCCTCTCCGGACTGGCAAATGTAATCTAATCAGACCTCGGCGTCCGCGGTCCAGAACGTTTTTCATTCCGACGAAATAGATATGCCAGGACAACCCACCTGCGGCTCGAACGACTCTGGGACCTGCCACGGACACCATCCTGACGCGATTGTTTGCCTCTTACATTCCGGCGCGGAGGGCGGGAGGACCAATGCCCTTGCCCGATAAGGAGCAGCCAGACGACTTGGTCGGCTCTCGAATGGTCCCCCGACCGAGATCACTCTTTTCAAAGGGTCTGGTTGTTCCATCGTCTGTAGTGCGCAGTTCATCACATTCCTGTTGATTTCCTAAAGGAGCCCCAACAGACTTTGCCCAGCGCGTCAATCCGGTGCGGGGAGGGGCTTTTGGTAAAGACACTACGCCGGTTCATGGTTCGAATGAAAAACCTTCTGCTCCGTCGACGGGACACGAACGACCGGCTGCAGTATGAGATTGAGGACCACCTTGCACGGCAAGCATCTGAGTTCGAACGCGGCGGACTCAGCGGCGGCGAGGCTCGCAGAAGAGCTAACCTGACGTTTGGCTCGGCGCAGGCTATGCGCGAGGCCCATCACGCGGAACGTACGTTGCCTCGGTTCGAGGCGGCCGTACACGATCTTCGTTTCGCACTTCGGATCTTCGCGAAATCTCCAGGGTTCACTGCAATCGTGATCACCACTGTCGCTCTTGGCGTAGGAGCCACCACAGCCATCTTCAGCCTGATTGATGCCTCTCTGCTGCATCCACTGCCCTATCCAGAGCCCCAGGAATTGGTGCACATCCAGGCCGATCTTACGGGCGTTGGCGCTCAGGACATCGGCATCTCCGTTCCGGAGTTGCAGGATCTCCAGCATTCGGGCATGTTCCAGTACGTTTCGGCCTATATTTTCGCATCTGTGAACCTCACTGGATCTGCACAGCCAGCTCGGGTCGCAATGAAGGGCGTCTCGCCCGCGTACTTTGCGGTGCTTGGGATTGGACCTCAACTTGGCCGGTCATTCGATCCTAACGACGCCACGCCCGGTTTCAATCTCGAGGTCATCATCAGTGACGGACTATGGAAGCGTGCTTTTGGTTCTGACCCTCACATCCTCGGACGATCGCTGCGTCTCGACAATGATGCTTATCGAATCATTGGTGTGATGCCGGCTGGCTTTCGTGATGCTGGGCAAACCAACGAGGAGCGGGATACGGATTTATGGGCAGCGGGAGGATTTGCAGCGCTCCCGGCGCCTCCTCCAACGCGCAGCACTCGATGGCTGCCAGGTGTGGTTGCGCGTCTCAGGCCGGGCATCTCCATGTCCGAAGCGCGGAATCGCCTCGAACTGCTTGCGTCGGGTCTGCACAAGCAGTACTCCGAGGATTATCCACAGCAGAGTGGGTGGGCACTTCGCACAACGCAGCTCAGTCTCTCAGGCGTGGGAGACATACGCCAATCCTTATTGCTGCTCTTTGGTGCTGTTGGATTGGTGCTACTCATAGGATGCGTGAACATTGCGAATCTCATGCTGGCCCGAAGCAGCGCGCGAACTCGGGAGATCGCTGTACGTCAGGCCCTTGGAGCGGCACGCTCTCGCCTCATCTGCCAGTTGCTCGCAGAGAGCCTCCTTCTATTCTTCCTGGGCGGAATGGTTGGCCTTCTCCTGCTCATATGCACAAAAGAAGCGATCCTTGGCCTGCTTCCAAACAGCTTTCCAAGACTCAACAATCTGTCCCTGAATTGGACGGTGATGGCATTCGCGTTCGGCCTTTCTCTCAACTGCGGTGTGGTTTTTGGTCTGGCGCCCGCGTGGCTCATTGGCCGTCTCGATTTGATGGGAGTTCTTCGAAAAGAGGGTCGCGCGTCCAGCGGATCGCCGGAACGAAACCGCATTCGTCGCGCCCTGGTGATTGGGGAATTGGCGCTTTCCATGGTGCTGATGGTCGCTTCAGGCCTTCTGCTGCGCAGCTTCTGGGATATCTTCCACGTTCAGCCTGGATTTCATCCCGAAAGCGTGATGACGGTCCAGACATGGCTCCCATTGCCTAACGATCCAAAGACGGACATCTATGGCTCGGTGGCACAAGAAGCAAGCTTGATCCGCGAGATTCTTCGACGGGCAAAAACCGTGCCCGGTGTGGAGGAAGCTGCAGTGGGGAATCTTGGGTCGCTGCCTCTTGGTCACAACAAGAGCGATCTCACAATGGTTCCGATGATCCGCGAAGACCATCCCATCCCCTCGGGACAGGAGCCGCACACGAGCGCGGTCTTTGTATCACCAGAATACTTTCATACGCTGGGTATGTCGCTTCAGCGCGGAAGGTCCTTCACAGACAACGACGTGGACACCTCACCCGTAGTCGCGGTCGTCAATGTGGCCGCGGCGCGCGCATGGTGGCCAAACGAAGATGCCGTCGGGCGCCATCTGAAATTCAATCCATCCAGACCTTGGATGACGATTGTTGGCGTTGTGGCAGACGCGCGAACTGAATCTCTCGAGTCCCTTGCTACTCCTCGTGTTTACCTCAGCCTTTACCAGCGTCGCGCCAAGGACCTTGCAATCTACCTTCGCGGGCGGCTCGATCCGGGGCAAATTCCATCTCAGATGCGTCAGCAGGTCCAATCGATCGATGCTGAGCTCCCCGTTTTCCGCGCACAAACTCTTTCTTCAATTCTGTCCGATTCCCTTGCAGCACGCCGTTTCTCGCTGCAAGTGGTTGCACTGTTCGCACTCACCGCGTTACTTCTCGCAATGCTCGGTGTCTACGGCACTCTCTCGTATATCGTCGGGGAACAAACTGTCGAGATCGGGATAAGGCTCGCACTCGGTGCCGAACGAAGCAGGATCACGAGAATGGTCCTCCGGCAGGGCCTGGAGCTTACGCTGGCAGGATCCGCTCTAGGTCTGATCGGAGCGACGATCGTTTCTCATTTGATGAGCCGATTGCTATTCGGAGTTTCTCCTCATGATCCGCTAACTTTTGCGTCAGTAGCGATCTTGCTGAGTGCTGTCGCGATGGCAGCCTGCCTTGCGCCTGCGTGGAGGGCCACGCGTGTCAATCCCATCGTCGCAATGCGAAACGAATGACGCGTCGGTGCTGGCGTCTCGGACTCACGGGGAGCGCTCATCAAAGGACAAGCAGGGATAACAGGTCTACTGAACGTTCGCGTCGAACACGCCGGTTTCGACGGTGCTTCCATGCTTCATCTGGATGAAAATGCGATAGGCACCGCTGGAAGGGAAGCCATAGGGGAAGGCCACCGTCGGAGCGAGTGGCTCCATATTCATTGCGCCGCCGTCTGCCATTCCATCCATGCTATGCATCGACAGGCCGGAGCTCTCATTTGCCAGCATCACCGCAGGCATGGCGGCTGAACCGTCTGGATGCGTGTGGGCAAATGCTGTGCCATCGGTCTTCACGAAAGCCGCGTGTCCCGGCATGCCCAGGTACGGCTGCATATCGGCAGCCGGCTTGCCTTGCGGCTCGAGAAGATGAAAGACGAAACTGTAGGGCGTGTTCGCGATCAGCCCGGCAGGCTTCTCCCACTCCATCACATATCCGTCTGGAAGCTGGAAGCGAGGGCCGAGCTGCCCGTTCGAAATTGGCTTCGGGGCTGCGCTGGCGTCCTCGGCTCCCAATGGAGAACCGGTCATTCCAGCCGGAACGGAAACTATTGCCGTCTCTGTCTCGGGGAAGCCATTGCGAAATACTACATCGGCGTAGAGGTGATACGTTCCCGGCGGCATAGACGGAAGCATCTCGCCGAACCCGCTCGAGCCGTCCGGCACCGGATGCAAGTGGAACACCGCATCCATTTCGGGCCAACGGATTGCATAGAGATGCATTAGATGCCCGTGATCAGTCAGGAGCTGGGAGTTCTCGATCTTTTTCCATTGACCGTCGGCGTCAGAATAGGGATCACCGATTGAGAGGTGCAGGCGATTCCCATCCAGGCTCGTCCGCAATTCCGAATTATGATGCACTCCAGCCCGATAGTCCGCCGCCTCAACTCTCCACCATCTGCCGCTTAGATAGACAGCAGTTATGCAAATGACAAGAGTCGCAGCTCCGGCGATCAACGCGCGCCGGCGACGCGCCGGTTCAGCTGAAGTTCCTGGAATCAGTCGCGCCTCTCGCACAGCTGCCGTCACGATTCCCACTGCACCGAGAACAAGAAGAAAGCCGAGTGCGGCCAGTATCGTGCGTATTGGACCTTGCAGGCGCAGAATATTCGTCGCGACAGCTGGAACGGGGACACTCGCTGTGGCCGCGCCGCCTGCTCCGTCGACATTGAACCGAACCTGCCACGAACCCGAGGCCATGATCCAAAGGGATCCGGTAAAGAAAGCAGGATCACTGCTCGACGCCTTCATCGCATCCGGAGTCGGCGGATGCTTGGAAGCTTCCCCGGTCAGGGGAAGGGGAGTGATGGTTATCCCGCGAACAGATGCTCCACTTGACCGCACCTCAACAACGGCTACGCCTGGGATAACCTGGGGTGTTCGTACGGTTACGAAGAGCTTGTATGGTCCTGCTGCGACAGTCTGGTAGATGTCCTTGTTGCCAACGTGCGCGTGAGCGACATTCGCAAACTGCAGAGCGCAGACCAGCGCGAACAGCCATGCCTTTCGCTTGGCCGGAATCATCGCTGAACCCCGCGCATCCATCGTCCAAACGCCAGGCCCAGCCAGGTAGAGACCGAACCATAAAGCGATGCCCGGAGCAGCCCTAGCCAGAGCGTCGCGCCCGAGTCTGGATGAAAGAATTGCCGCAACCGCTCATAGCCATCCGGTTTCGCGTTGTAGTCGAAGTAAGTCGTCCCAAAAAACCGGTTCTCGCTTGCATGCGAGAGCAGGAAGTTGGCAAACGGCCATTCCGAAGCGAACATCGCGGCTACAAAAATGACTCCGGAGACCACCGCAATCTGCCACATCTTCCAACTCTTCGTGCGCTGCCATAGCAGATCCAGAGCGAATGCCGGAACGATCAGAAGAACCGGAAATTTCGGCGGAACGAGGTGCGTAACCGGATAAAAGACAGGGCCCAGTTTAGGCTGGGCGGGAAAGAGCGGGAAGATCAGGATATACGCAATCAACGATCCAACGTAGATCGCCGAAATTGTCGTGGCGGCCCAGCGAAATCGCGACGCCTGCGAGATGGCAGCAAGCACCACCGGGACGGTAATTGCCAGGGCGATGTAAGCGACGGCGCGATGTAGCGAGACGTTCCACGTGTACTCCATGATGAAGAACATCTGGCCGCCGAGGACCAGACCGCCAAGATAGAGAAACAACCGGCGAAGGCTTTTGAAATTCGCATCTCCGGCATCAGAGGCGCGATTCATTGCCGCCAGCATCAGGAACAACATGCCCACGTCGATTGCCCGGATGCCGAGAATCAAGAGCGCGTGGGGAGGCGAGATGATCTTCACATCAAGGCCATACGCGCTGTGCCACCAGTCGTCGAAGGGCGCGGCGGTGAGCATCGCAATGCCGCCCCACCCAGCCAGAAAGACACCCAGCGGAGCACGCAGGCCGAACATACTGACTGAAGCCTCGCGCATACGCGACGCATACGCAGACTTGCCGAATGTGGTGGTGAGCACGAGGTAAAGGCCGACGATCCCCGCAATCACCCCGCAGGCGTAAATGGCCATGTGCGCAGGAGTCCAAAAGGTGTCGCGTCCGATTGAACGATGCCAGGCGACGTCCCACTGACCGCCTATTGACGCCGATGTAACCGCCACCGCTCCGGCCCAGATGTACCAGGGTACTGATGTTGTTTGCGTGACCCGGGTTCGAGCCTCGGCGTCATTGACGATAAGGGGATGTGGTTGAGCCACGTTTGCGGACATGGACAGACCTCCGGGGGAACACGGCTTGCTCCATGATACGAGATATCTCGTAGAAACCTCGCGCTTTGACTTGCCAAGCGCTGCAACAAGGTACTCTCGTTCCTGTCTCTGATGTCACGACGTAGAGTGACCTATGACGTAGGTCGACGTAAACAGACCAGCACCAGTGTTTTAGTGGCTATAATGAGACGTGCAACGAGAGCCGCTCGCTCGATGCCGACCTAAAGAGCGGGAGTAGTTCAGTGGTAGAACGTCAGCTTCCCAAGCTGAATGTCGCCAGTTCGATCCTGGTCTCCCGCTCCATCATCGACCCCTCCCAACCGGTCGAGCCCCTGAATTGCTTTCTGGCCCGTAGCCCTTCCTCTCTTCGAGAGCAGTAACTCCCCGGTTTCCCTCCCAACGGCCTCTGCTTGAGGCAGCATCGGCGATGCGGCCATGCACAAAATCGCTTTAACACGAGGTTTACCAAGTACCCGTATCCTCAGGCACATGGAGATCAGAAATCACCCCTCCGGTGCAAGGTGCGCCATCTTCCCGAATTTGTTCAGAGTTGTGACAAATGACGATTGACACATGTTTGGCAGGCTCGTACGTTATTCCAGAGCCTTCCCCGCGATTGCAAAAACTCAGAGTTTGGTTGTTCCCCTGCTCGAAAAGCGAACCCGACCTATGTACCTCAGCGAGGTCTCGACAAGCAAAGGTTCCCCAACACACGAAGTACCACACTTAGGAGCACATCGTGAGACGCAAACATTTCCTTGTAGCCTTTCTATTGCTCATCTGCGGTTCATTTGCCTGGTCGCAGTTTGAGACCTCCGCTGTCCTCGGCTTTGTCCGCGACTCGAGCGGAGCACCCATCGCGAACGGCAAGGTGACACTTGTCAATGTGAGCACCGGTATCACCACGGCCGCAACAACGGACAATGATGGGCACTTTCAGTTTTCTGACATTCATGTAGGCCGATACAAAGTTACGGCTTCCGCGACCGGCTTCAGCGATTCCGTCACTGATCCCTTCGCCGTGAACGTCAACACCCGGCAGCGCGTTGACGTCACGCTCAAGCCCGGCAGCGTTGCTGAGACCGTGGTTGTCTCCGGAGCTGCAACGCAGCTCGAAAGTGAGACATCGTCAACAGGAACGATGATCTCCGAGACGCAGGTTCATGATTTGCCTCTCAATGGCCGTGCTTATGGCGACCTGATGTCGCTTGCGCCCGGCGTGCGGCGCAACAACCTCGAGAATCAATCGGTGACCAGCCGTGATGCCTCGTACAACGTGAACGGCCAGCGTTCGGAATTCAACAACTTCCTGCTTGACGGCCTGGACAACAATGCGTACGGCACTTCGAACCAGGGATTCTCGAATCAGGCAATTCCTCCGTCTCCCGATGCCATCAACCAGTTTCGCGTTGAAACGAACAACTACTCTGCCGAGTTCGGCCGTGCCTCGGGCGCAGTGGTCAACGTATCCATCAACAGCGGTTCCAATCAGGTGCACGGCAAATTGTGGGAGTACCACCGCAACACGATCTTCAACGCGATCGGCCCATTCGCCGCGCCTATCAACAAGCTCACGGGCAAAGCGCAAAAGCCAATGCTGATCCGCAACCAGTTTGGCGGCGACATCGGCGGGGCGATTCTGCGCGATAAGCTCTTCTACTTCGCAGACTACGAAGGCAATCGCCAGGTGCAAGCGCAGTACGCAGCGGCCACTGTCCCCACCGATCTTCAGCGTCAGGGCATCTTCCAGACCACCACCGGCGCTCCCGTTTCTCTGCGCAACCCGATCACCGGCACGGTTTATGCAAATGGAATTGTTCCGCAATCAGACTGGACTCCGCTGGCGACTGCCGTCATCAGTGCGCTTCCGTCTCCCAACATTGGCGGCTTCTCTAACAACTATGTTTCATTCCCGCGCGCACGGCTCACAGACGACAAGGGAGACGGCCGCCTCGACTACATCTTGAGCACGAAGACCACCGTCTTCGGACGCTACAGCGATCACAAAGGCGACATCGTTGACGCAACCTCCATCCCCGGAGATGCGGGTGATGGCGGCAACGGCACCATTCACGCCTACAATCGTCAGATTGCTTCCGGAATCACGCACGCCTTTGGACCGAACTCCACGCTTGACGCCCGCATCGGATTCACCTGGACGCACGGCGGCAAGGCTCCGTATCTTGTGGGGCAGGAGAGCCTCAACGTGCAGGCCGGCGTTCCCGGCCTTCCCACCGACAAGACGGTTGTTCGCCGCCTCAGCAATGAGAGCGTGAAGAACTTCAGCACCTGGGGCGCGCAAACGTCGAACCCGCAGTTCCAGAACCCGTTCGTCATCAATCCCAAGCTGAACTACTCG
>Ga0157374_10005513_pt1 | contig 10634 bp, 9 predicted proteins | sample M25metaG_FD_115308 | JGI IMG/M metagenome (GOLD analysis project Ga0157374, IMG submission 115308) | Miscanthus rhizosphere microbial communities from Kellogg Biological Station, Michigan, USA - M2-5 metaG | ecosystem: Host-associated > Plants > Roots > Rhizosphere > Soil | place: USA: Michigan... | reverse complement strand
GGCACGGGTCTCGGCTTGGCGATCTGCAAGCGCCTGGTCGAGCTGATGGAGGGCAGTATTTCGGTGGACAGCGTGCCGGGGGCGGGCAGTACTTTCAGCTTCACGGCCAGCTTCGGTATCGCCCGCCCCGGCATTGCTCGCATCGACCTGCATCGCATTCGCGGCATGCGTACTCTGGTGCTCGACTCCCAACCGACGTCCCGCCTGATCTTGCAACAGATCCTGCAAAGCTGGCGCTTCCAGGTGACGACGGCCTCGTTCGTCGACGACGCGCTTCACAAGCTGCGGCGCGCCGATCCCGACGCCCCATACGAGTTGCTGCTGGTGGACTGGAAGACGGCACATCTCGAGTTCGTTCAGGAGGCACAGCGCCTCACCGCGGAGCGCGCCCGGGCATCCCTGGCAGTGGTAGCAATGACGACTCTGCATGCGAGCGAGCGAGTGATGGACGAATTCAAGGGTCTGCCAACCACCGACCGACTGGTCAAGCCGGTTACGCCGTCGCGCCTGTTCGACACGATCGTTCGCCTGCAACACCGCGAAACGGGGCCGCCCGAAGGCTTGTCCAATGAGCCGTCTGGCCTGACCCGAGCCATTCAGCCCTTTCGCGGAGCACGTGTATTGCTGGCCGAGGACAACCTTGTCAATCAGCAGATCGCAGGGGCGTTCCTCGCGATGGCGGGCTTGGAGGTAACCATCGCCAGCAATGGCATCGAGGCGGTCGACTGGGTCAAGAAGGCGACGTTCGACGTGGTGCTGATGGACATGCAGATGCCCGACATGGATGGCGTGCAGGCAACGCGCGTGATCCGCCTGCTGCCGCAAGCCGCGCAGCTGCCGATCATCGCCATGACCGCCGCCGCGCTGGAGGAGGACAAGCAGGAGTGCCTGGCTGCCGGCATGAATGCGAACGGCTCCAAGCCGATTGATCCCAAGCTGCTGATGCGCGTGTTGCGCGATTGGGTGCGGCCATCCAATGTGCAGTCACACGTGTGACTCAGTGCTGGCGCGCATAACGACCGGGAGGCTGGCCCACGTAGCGGCTAAAGGCGGTACTGAACGTGCTCGCCGAGCCGTAGCCGACGCGTTCCGCGACCTCCGCAATCCCGACCTCCTGGCGGCGGAGCATGTCTTTCGCGACGGCCATGCGCCAGGCCAGGAGGTATTCCATGGGTGGCAAGCCGACCGCGCGTGTAAATCGGTCGAAGAATGCTGAGCGCGACAGCGCTGCCTTCTTCGCGAGTTGCTCCACCGTCCAGGACCGGCTTGGGTCGCTGTGCATCTGCCGCATCGCCACCGACAGCCGCCTATCGGCCAGCCCGCGCAACAGTCCCGCAGACGCATCGTCGTTCGATGTCGAACGCAAGGCTTCGATGAGCATCACCTCGACAAGACGTGCCAGAACGAGGTCACGGCCCGACTTGCGCTCGCGAGATTCCTCTGCGAGAAACTGGACCAATACCGATAGTCGTTGAACGCCACGCACATGGACCAGGGATGGGAGCAGAGTCACCAGCAAAGCGGTGTCGGGGGAGTCAAACACGAAATAGCCGCCGAGCAATCGCACGTCAGGCGGCCCCCCTCGCGTGCCGTGCCGGATGTCCCCTGTTGGTGATGGCGTTACTTTGGGGTCGATGTGCTCAGGCGTCACCGGTTTGAAGCCTGACAGGGTGAAACCAGGTGTCGCAGGCATGAACACGAAGTCACCAGCTTCGAGAGTGAGCGGAGGCTTGCCGTCGACGGCAAGAAGGCAGCTGCCCTCGAGAACGGTGCAGAAGCTGGGTTGATCGAAGTTCGAGTAGCGGACACCCCAGCGGCCAGCCCCACTGATGCCCTTGGAGAACACGGTCCGTGGCCGAAGAAGCGTGATGATTTCGGAGAGGGGATCAATCATCGTTGGACTATTGCAAACAAAATATGGATGATTGATTGTAGATAGTCCTTTCATGGCTGGCTATCGTTATACCTGTCAACCCCAGCAAAGGAACCCACCATGAAGACCGTACTCATCACCGGCTGCTCGTCTGGCTACGGCCTGCAGACCGCCCGCTACTTTCTTTCCAAGGGCTACCAAGTGGTGGCCACCATGCGCACACCGCGCGAAGATGTCCTTGCGACGTCGGAACGGCTCCGTGTGCTGGCGCTTGACGTGACCAAGCCTGAAAGCATCGCAGCGGCCCTCGAAGCGAGCGGGCCCATCGATGTGCTTGTGAACAACGCTGGCATCGGGCTCTTCGGCGCTTTCGAGGCGACACCGATGGCGACGACGCGCGAGGTGTTCGAGACGAACACGTTCGGCGTGATGGCGATGACGCAGGCGGTGATCCCGCAGTTCCGTGCGCGCCGTTCGGGTGTGGTGGTGAACGTGACGTCGAGCGCGACGCTGGCCCCGATGCCGTTGGTGGCGGTGTACACCGCAAGCAAGACTGCCATCGAAGGCTTCACCGCATCACTGGCTCATGAACTCGCGGCGTTCGACGTCCGGGTCAAGCTGGTCGAGCCCGGGTACGGCCCGTCAACCCAGTTCACCGCCAACAGCGGCCAGCGCCTGGCGGGACTGATTCCCGACGCGTACGCGCCGTTCGCGCAGTCGGTCTTCGCCGCGTTCACGCAGTCTTCCGCAACGACAGTCGAAGCTGACGTCGCCGAGGCGGTGTGGCGTGCCGCTAACGACCTGTCGGGACAACTTCACTTCCCGGCCGGTGCGGACGCGGTGGCGCTGGCTCAGGCGAGATAGTCGGCGCTGATCCCAAGCACGATGTGCTGTGGCACCGTGTGGCATCCATTCGTCACCCCGCAAATATTGACGGCATGTCTCAGGCTCTGAAAATGGCACGCCCCCGGCCGACCACGCTCAATTGACGGCGAAGCAGTAAAGCAGTCCTGCACCACCGGTGCCCACCAGGTTGGCCTGACTGCAGCCGCGGCTGCGATGGGCGGAGTTCCACGAGGTGTTGCCGCCGCCGGCGCGGTCGAAGTGGCCAAGCTGTGCGGAGCCCTCGCCGCTGCTGGTGTAGTTGCGGCAGGTGTGGTCCTCGGCGTCGGTGTAGCCGCGGCCGTCGGGCTGCGAGCCGGTGAGCACGTCGTGCTGGTTGGGCGTCTGCCCGAAGCCGGGGATGGATTCGTTCTTCTCGGTGAAGACCGTGGCCCGCGACAGGTTGTTGCCCAGACGTGCCAGCTCCACCGTGTCGCCGTGCAGATGCGCCAGATCGCGTGCCACAACGGCGCCGCGGGTGTTGTACCAGGGGCCGTTGCCGATACGGTCGCGGGCGTTGACTGCCGGCTGCCCGTCTTGCGCCTGCGTGCTCAGGTAGGCGTGCCAGGTCTTGGCACCGCCGCCGGCGGCGGTGGCGAGCTTCTGGCAATGAGCGTCGGCCCCGGCCAATCCACCGAGGTTGGCGCCATCGCCCACGCCCACGCTGGTGAGGAAGAAGCTGAACGGCGGCAACGGTCGCGGGGCCGAGGCGCCCGAGGCCGCGGCGGGTGCTTGCTGCTGGGCAAGAGAAGCAGCGGCTGCGCCGCGTCGAATGGTTTGGCGATTCATGGTCATCCTTTGGACAAGTGGTGGTGAGATCAGAGGGTGAGATCAGTTGGCGCTGCGGTAGTCATCGTGGCAGGACTTGCAGGCCTTGTTCAGCGCTGCGGCCTGCGCCTTCACTTCCGCCTGCGTGCCTGCCTGCGCCACACGCAGCAATTCATTGGCTTCCTTGCTGAGCGCCGCGCTCAGTTCGGCCACCTTCGGGCCGTCGGTGAACAACGCAGGCTTGACCGTGGTGTCGTGCCACCCTTTGCCGACTTCGGTGCTTGCAGGGAACAGCGAACCCAGGCCGGAATTGGCGACGGCGGCGATCACGGTCGCCGCCTTGACCACCTCTTCCTTGTTGTAATTGCCCTCGACGTTCGCGCGGATGCGGCCGTTGTTCCAGGCCAGGACTTGATAGGCCGACTGCCGCCATTTGATGAGCTGCTCGGGCTTGGGCGCCTGCTGTGCCAGTGCGGCTGCGCTCACGAGCACCGAAGCCAGTACGCTGGCCCCGGCAAGGCGATGTCGGTTCGATGGGTTCATGGTTGGATCCTCTGTGGGAGTGGCGAAGTGAGATCGGAAGTGGAGCGGCTGCCCGGCGTGGCCGCCAGGGTGCGCACGAAGGCGAGCGCCTGCAGCACGTTGGCGTCGGGCGCCACGCCGCCGATCGCTGCGGCCACCTTGCCGTCGGGGCCGACGACGAAGGTCGTGCGCTCGGTGCTGGCGTGGTCGATCTCGCGTCCGCGCGTGTCCTTGCGCCCGCCGCCGGCCGGCCTGAGCTGCAGGTCGTAGCTGAGCGCGATGCGCCCGCCCGGGTCCGACGCGACCGGCAGCTTTCCGGCGCAGTAGTCGGGGTCGGCTGAGAACTCGTTGAGGCGCTCGATGGAATCGAGCGAGACACCCACCACCGTGGCGCCGGCTGCTCTGAAGTCGGCGATGTGTTCGGCGAAGGTGTGCGCCTGGATGTTGCAGCCGTTGGTGTAAGCCGCCGGATAGAAGTAGACGACCACCGGACCCTTGGCGATTTGGTCCTTCAGGTTGAACTCGAAGGCCTTGCCAGCCAGCGAGGCCTGCGTCTTGAATGCCGGCGCAGCATCTCCAGGCTTGAGCGCGGCCTCGCTGCGGCCGGCAGCCAGCACAGCAACCAGCAGCGCGGCCACGGGGGCCGCGCGCATCGCGTGAAACACGTCAAACAGGCGAAGACTCATGATGGATTCCTCAAAAAATGCGCGCTCGGCGCGGACTACCTGAAGGGCTTGTAAGGGTCGTGGCAGTCATTGCACGCGGACGCGATGGCGCGGGCCGAACGGGCAGCGGCATCGAAGTCCCCCAAGGCCATGGACACCGGAATGCTCGCGGCCTGGGTGCGGCCATCGTGCGAGACCTTCACCGCGTCGTCGGCCGGATAGTCCTCGGCGAAGTAGCGCTCCATCAGCCCATACAGGCGCTCGAGTTCCGCCGCGTCGGCGTTGGCCGCCGGCACGTCGCGGGCCGCAATGCAGCGCTGCACGCTGACGCTTCGCTTGTCGATGGCACGCATCCAGACATCGAACTGAAACGCGCTTGCTGCCTGCAGCGTCATCGCAGGAATCAAGCTGGCGATCACGCCCAGCGCCACCATGCCGGTTCGACGAAGTGACTTCATTTCTGCCGGTAGGCGTCGTGGCAGGCCTTGCAGCTCCTCGTGAGCTGGCCCACCGCGTCGGCCGCCGCCGTGAAGTCGTCGGCCTGCAGGGCGCGCTGCAATGCCAGCGTGTGCTCATGCGCGGCATGCGAGAAGGTCTGCGCCTGCGCCATGTCGGGCTTGGCGGCGTAGAAGCTCTCGACCTGCCGAAAGTACGCCTCCAGTGTCGTGGCGCCGGTCGCGGCCTGCGCGTTCTTCAGCGCCACGTCCGAATCCACGGCCTTCAAGGTCTCCTCGATGTCGCGCATGTCGTCCGCCACGATCTCGAAGTTGGCCGCCGAACCCGCCGCGCACAGCACGAGCAGGGCCGCGCCCACAGCCTTCTTTGCGAACATCGTTCCCCAGCCCGCGGCCTTGACGCCGCGGGGCCCTCTTCCCGTTGCTTGTTCTTGGCGGTTGATCAAGCGAGGATGTCCTTCACCACGTCGCCGAACACCGTGGTGGCCTTTTCGGCGCGACCCTGATGCGCGAACACCAGGCGCTTGTGATCCAGCCCCAGCTGGTGCAACACGGTGGCCTGCAGGTCGTAGGTGTCGACGATGCCCGTCTGTGCACGCAGGCCGAACTCGTCGGTGCTGCCGTAGGTGCCCGGCTTGATGCCACCGCCCGCCATCCAGGAGGTGAATCCCCAGGGGTTGTGGTCACGGCCGTCACCGCTCTGGCCATACGGGGTGCGTCCGAATTCCGAGGTCCACACCACCAGCGTGGAATCCAGCAGGCCTTGCGACTGCAGATCGGCCAGCAACCCGGCCACCGGCTTGTCGACCTGGTTGCACATCACGGTGTGGTTCTTCTCGATGCCGTTGTGGGCGTCCCAGCTGTCCACACTGTTGTCGGGTGCGCCGGAGATCACGTGCACGAAGCGCACGCCGCGCTGGACCAGGCGGCGCGCGCGCAACAGCGCCGTGCCGTATTCATCGGTCTCTTTGGTACCGATGCCGTACAGGGCCTTGGTCGCGGCGGTCTCCTTGCTGAAGTCCACGGCTTCCGGTGCGGTTTTCTCCATCCGGTAGGCGAGGTCATATGAACGCGTACGCGCCTGCAATTCGGTGTCGCTCGGGTAGTGCGCCGCCGTGCGCTCGTTGAGCGCCTTCAACAGATCCAGCGTGCCACGCTGCTCGGCGTCGCTCACACTCTGCGGCCGCGCCAGGTGCAGGATCGGCTGGTCACCCGCACGGAAGGGCGTACCCTGGTAGGCCGCCGGCAGGAAGCCTGCGCTCCAGATCACTGCACCGCGGCCGCCACCGGTCGAACCCTTGCCAGTGGGCAGCACGACAAAGGCCGGCAGGTCGGGATTGGCCGAACCCAGCCCGTATTGCACCCATGACCCCAGCGCCGGACGTCCAGGTTGCAAGCCACTGGTGTGCAGCTTGAGCGAGGCGATCACGTGTGTGCTGCCTTCGGTCTTGCAGCCCTTGAGGAAGGCGATCTTGTCGGCTTGCGTCGCGACGTTGGGCAACCAGTCCGACACCCAGGCGCCGGTCTCGCCGTACTGCTTCCAGACCCGCTTGGTGGCCAGCAGGTTGCCCACGCCGCCGTCGGTCGCAGTCTTCAGGTTCTGCGCGAATGAATCGGGCAACGGCGTACCCGCCCGCTTGATCAGTTCGGGCTTGTAGTCGAACAGGTCAAGCGTGCTGGGCGCGCCGGCCATGTGCAGCCAGATGACGGCCTTGGCCTTGGCCGGAAAGTGCGGCTCGCGAGCTGAGATGGGGTCTTGCGATTCGGCACCGAAGGCCGGTCCGAGACCGAACCCGGGAACGATGAGTCCGCCCAGGCTCGCGCCGATACCGGCGTTCAGGAAGCCGCGACGTGTGGTGTTGGTCATGTCAATGTCCTTGTCCGAAAAAGTGTCCGAGAACGGTTCAGAAGCGGTAGATGAATTCGTTCGAGTTGGCGAGCGCGTGCACGAGGTCCACGAAGGCCCCGGCACGGGCGGCATTGCCTTTGCCCGTGCCTTTGCGCACGGCACCGATAGCGCCGGTCGCAGCGTCTTCGTCGTCGTCCACCGACGTCTCCGCGGCAGCACCCGGCTTCTCACGCTGCTTGTCGAGGAATTGCACGAAGGAGGCTTCTTCGAAGCGGTCAGGCGCGCGGCCGTAGGCGGTTTTGTAGAGGCGGCCGATCTCTTGCGTCAGCTGCGGCGTCACGCCCCAGCCTTCGGGTGCGATGAGCTTCTTGCCGGAACCGGCCTGCTTCGCGAGCACCTTCTCCTGCGAGTCGAGGAAAGCCACGAGCTGCTTCTTTTCAGACGCATCGGGCGAGCGCGCATACAGCAGTTGGAACACACGATCGATCTGCGCCGACTCGCCGGACGGCGCCTCCTTGAGCACACGTCCCGCGAGTGCCTTGGACCATTCGAAGACAAGGTCGCTGTTGACCAGGGCCAGCGCCTGCGGGGCGGTGGTGGTCACGTCGCGCTTGTTATGGACGATCTGCGGGTTGGCCCAGTCGAAGGTGTCGAGCAGCGGGTACGGGCTGTTGCGGCGGATGAAGATGTAGAGGCTGCGGCGATAGTGGTCATGTGGGTTCTTCGAAGTGACCCAGGCGCTGCGCTGCCCGCCGATGTCCATGTTGGCCGGCACGGGCGGCATCACCGCCGGACCGCCGATCTTGTCTTCGAGCAGCCCTGAAGCGAACAGCAGCGAGTCGCGGATTTCCTCGGCCTCCAGGCGCTGGCGCGGGAAGGCCCACAGCAGCGTGTTGTCCGGATCGGCCTTCACGTCGTCGCGCGGCGCGGACGACTGGCGATAGACCGACGACAGCATGATTTCGCGGTGCAGCTTCTTCACGCTCCAGCCGTTTTTGACGAAGTCGTCCGCCAGGTAGTCCAGCAGCTCGGGGTTCGTCGGCTTGCTCCCGGCACGGCCGAAGTCGCTCACCGTCTCGACGATGCCGCGACCGAAGAACTGCGCCCATTGCCGGTTGACGAACACGCGTGCCGTCGACGGGTTGTGCGGATCGGCAAGCCAATTGGCCAGCGCCGTGCGTCGGCCCGACGACGTGGCCGTCGGCCGGATGTCGGGCTTCTGGTCGGTGAACAGCGCCGGGAAGGCCGGCTGGACCTCATCGAGCTTGCGGTCGTAGATGCCTTTGAACAGCACGTAGGTGGGCGGCGAGTCGGCGTGGCCCAGCTCGGTCATCGTCGAGATGTAGCCGGGATCCCTGGGCTTGATCGAATCGAAGGCCTTCAGCTCTTCGTCCAAGGCCTGGTACTTCGCATAGGCGGCCTTGTCCTTGGTCTTGAGCGTGTTGACGGCATTGCGCGTGCGGCCCGACATCGTCCAAAGATTGCGGTGATAGATCCAACGGTCGTAGGCATTGCGCTCGGCCTCGGGCTTCATGATCGATTCGCGCGTGGCCGGCACGAAGCCCGACAGGCGGTCGGTCTCGAGCTTGTCGATCACGGGCTTGAGCAGTTCATCTTGCTTGGCGCGGATGTCCTTGGTGGCCTCCTCCCACTTGGCTTGCTTCACCACGTATTCGGCACGGTCCTTGCCGGCCAGCGGCAGCACGTCGTCCCGCCAGCTCGCATTCACCAGGAAGGCCTGCAGCTGGTAGTACTCCTTCTGTGAGATCTTGTCGAACTTGTGGTCGTGGCACTGCGCGCAGCCGACCGTGGCCCCGAGGAAGACCGAGCCGACGGTGTCGGTCAGGTCGTTGGCGACTTCCTGCTTCTTGAGGTTCAGGTCACGGGCATTGATCTCGTCGGGGAAGCTGCGCAGGAATCCGGTCGCGATGAGCGCCTGATTGTTGTCGGGCGCCAATTCGTCGCCGGCAATCTGCTCCTTGATGAACTTGTCGAAGGGCTTGTCGTCGTTGAACGAGGTGATCACGTAGTCACGGTAGCGCCACATGTTCGGACGGTTGCCATCGGTGTTGTAGCCGTCGCTGTCGGCATACCGGGCAAGGTCTAGCCAGCGCCGGGCCTGGCGCTCGCCATAGTGCGCAGAAGCCAGCAGGCGATCGACCAGCTTCTCGTAGGCCTGAGGAGACTTGTCGGTGACGAAGGCCTTCACGTCTTCCGGTGATGGGAGCAAGCCCCATGCATCGAGCGTGGCACGACGGATGTAGGTGCTGCGGTCCGTTTCCGACGACGGCGCGATGCCCTTGGCTTCGAGCTTGGCAAGCACGAACGCATCAAGAGGCTGATGCGCCCAGCGGGCGCTCTTGACGGCCGGCACCTGAGGCCGCACGACGGGCTGATATGCCCACGCTTTGACGCTCTGCTTGGGTACGTCGTAGTTGGGCGCATCGGCAGCCTGCACCGCAATGTGCGAAGCCACTGCAGCAGCTGCCGCGAGAGCCAGGGGAATGATCTTGAACATGTCGACTTCCGATGGAAACGTTGAAAGGCGTTGAGAGGCCAACGTGCCAGTGACACCGGTGTGCATGTGCAACTCCTGAGCCAGCCTTGTTCCCTGCATTCACCGGGGAACAAGGCCCACCGAATCACATGCACTGCTGCCGTGGAAGCAGAGCTTCAGCAACTCTGCTGCGCGGACAACTTCTTGTGCAGCATCACAGGCGCGCGAGGATCTGGAGGCCGAAGGTGCGGGGCACCGCCGGGTTGAGGCTGCTCCATGTCTGCGCTTGTGGCGTGCGATCGTCGAAGAGGTTCTTCACCAGGAAGCTGATGTCGAAGCTCTTGTTGATCTTGGCGATGCCGAACGCCGCGTCCACCGTGGAGTGCGCGGGCACGAGCGAGTAGACCGACAGCGCCACGTCCGAGAGATAGCTGGACGTGTAGGCCCAGTTCGCCGTGGCGTGGAATTCCTTGTCGCCGAAGACGGGCAGGCGATAGTCCGCGCCGATGTTGAAGCTCAGCTTGGGCGCACCGGGCAGCGTGCTTGCGCTGACATCCTTGGTGGCCGTCGTCGCCGAGACGAGATTGCCCTGCTCCACGGGATAGCCCGAGTTGGGAAAGCTCTCGTACACCGCGCGGTTGTATGACCCCGCGAAGCGCAGCGTTGTGTTCCGGATGCCCGAATAGACGCCATCGACCTCCAGCCCGTAGAGCTTGACCTTGGGGACATTCCCCGCGACGTTGGAATAGGACTGGACGCCGGTGTTCTGCGAAGTGAAGGCGTCGTAGGAGCGCACGGTCGACTGGTAGTTGGAGATCTTCGAGTAATAGACGTCGCTGTTGAAAATCAGCGTCTTGTTCAGCAGCGCCGACTTCACGCCCAGCTCGAAGTTGTTGGTCTTTTCCGCCTCCACCGGCGCGGACAGGCTGTTGAAGAACTGGGCGATGCCAGACTTCTCGCCATGCTGGAACGAGAAGTAGCCGGTGAGGTCGGGCGAGAACTTGTAGCTGGGGCTGATGGTCACCGTGGGCTGCGTCGCCTTGTACGGCTGGGCTGCAGTCGGAGCGAACAGCACGCCAAGCTGGCCGGCGCGGATTGCCTTGGCATCGGCGATCTGCTTCTT
>Ga0157374_10005511_pt1 | contig 10635 bp, 7 predicted proteins | sample M25metaG_FD_115308 | JGI IMG/M metagenome (GOLD analysis project Ga0157374, IMG submission 115308) | Miscanthus rhizosphere microbial communities from Kellogg Biological Station, Michigan, USA - M2-5 metaG | ecosystem: Host-associated > Plants > Roots > Rhizosphere > Soil | place: USA: Michigan... | reverse complement strand
CGTGGCGGGAGGCGGTGATGCCAGCGCCGCTCCTGGTTGCGCCATGAGGCCACCGATGACCCCTGCTCCAACCGTTTTGCCGAAACCCCTGCGCGAGATTATTGATTTCATGGCTCACACTCCTTCCGTTACAAAGTGGGCAAACACGTAACTCTCGCTCCGTTTCTCCTCAAGTTGTACTGAGCGCGGACTCCAGTTACCAGATGACCTTGATTCCAAACTGGACTTCCCGCGCGCTGGTCACGGTTGATTTTATCTCGCCGGCCGAGTCGTTTAACGAGCCATCGGAACCAAAAATATCCGTCTGGTCGGGCAACACCGGCGGCGCAAAATTCGCCCGGTTCGTGATGTTGAACATCTCGGCCCGGAATTGAATGTTGAACGATTCGGATATTCGGCGGATGTGGTTGTTCTTAAAGACCGCGAAATCCAGGTTGATCAATCCCGGCGCAGTCATAATGTTTCGCCCGGCGTTGCCTCGAAGATTGAAGCATTGCAACGAAGCGACCGGAGCGCCGACTGCAGGCGGTACCGGGTCGCAGTTCGCATTCCAGTAAGCCAAGTTCGGAGCCGTAGGAATCGCGAAGCATTCCGTCTTGACGTAACTCTTGGAATTGCCTGGATTAACGAGTGAATTGCATCCTGAACCACCCAGGCGGTTGGGATAGTCCCAATCGTCGCTGCTGTTGAGTCCTAGAGGATCGCCGCCAGTGCCGAATGTCGGCGTAAAGGGAATGCCATCGCTTACTTTAAAGATGGACTGCACCTGCCATCCGTTGGCAATGCCGCCTGCAAATCCGGTCAGCGATTTGGCTTCTGGCACCTGCCAGATCCCATTCAAGACAAGGGTTCGGCCAATGTTGAAGTCTGACACCCCGCGAAGGAGCCGGTTATCGAAATGGACAAGACTGGACATAGAGTTCGAGAATTGGTCGGCATATCCCGTGCCGGAACTATCATCAATACTCTTGCTCCACGTGAATGCGCCTTGCAGTTGTAGACCGTGGGTCATGGTCTTGGTCACGCCGGCCTCAAGGGCGTGGAACACCGAACTACCCGAGTAGAACATTCCTCGGATGGAGCCGAAGTTTTCATTTAACCTTGCCGCAGGGCTGCAACTCGGATCGTCATCTCCCTCAGGGTCCAATTGATTGCAAAGCGGCGAAAAGACGTTGCCAAGAGCATCCAGTTTCGGCCAGAGGTACCCGGCAGAAGTCAGCGTGGGCAGAACCACATCATAGTCGTCAATGCGCAACGGCATGTGGACGCCATGAGACCCGACGTATCCAATGAACGCGGTAACGCTCGGCGTAATCTCCCGCTGAATGTTGAGATTCCACTGCATTACATAGTTGCGGGGCATCTTATTCTCAATATATGCCGCCCGGAATAGTTTTGGGTTCCCAGCCAACGGAGGAACATTTGCAAAGAACGTATTCTTGAGCGTAGTGGCGTTATTGATGGAGCCTAACTGGAAGAAGGGAGATGCCAGAATTTCCATCCCGGTGTACTCATAAATGAGTGGGAGATTGTCAAAAAGTCCAAATCCACCCCGAACGGCCGTCTTTCCATTGTTAAATGGATCCCAAGCGAATCCGACCCGCGGTTGGAAATCCTTACGGGTCGGATTCTGGTAAATATCACCGACGGCACCACATCCCGTGACAAGAACCCCGCAATGTGGCAATGCATCAGCAACGCCATACAATGCTGCGGTTTGTCCCGTGGTTTCTTTCTCTGTCGTAACCGTCTCATAACGAAGTCCCAGGTTCAGAGTCAGATTCGGGCGGATTCGCCAATCGTCTTGCAGATAAAACCCAAACATCGTCTGGCGGTAACCACGGCTGTGGAGAGTGTCGGCTATTCCGGAGTTGAACGACTTGGGCTGGTTGGTCAGGAATTTCTCAATCCCACCAAAGTTAAACACTCCATTCGGATTGGAGAGGCCCGTGGCGTTGAGCTGCATGCGCTCGACGCTGCCACCAAACTTGATCGAATGTTTTCCGACCGTGACGAACGCGTCGTCGTAATATTGAAACGAGTTCCACCGGTAGAAGTAAGTTGGATTTGCACCCACGCCGCCCGTCATTAAGCCAATGCCCCCTTGCAGACCGTTGACTTGAGCGGCAGTTTTTCCTGGATTGGCGGCCAGGCTGGTATCGGCAGCCGCCGGGTTGATCGCGCTGATGCTGTAGTCCACGTCGGCGCGCTGGCGGTTGAATCCAAATCGAGCGGCGTTCACAAAATTGGGTTTGAAGCTGTGGGTCCACTCAACGATATACATCTGGTCCTTCGTGAAGTTTCCCAGGAGCACGTTATTGAGCCCATCGGGCGTGCTGTACGGGGTGCGGTCCCACACGATCGTCCCAAACAAACTATCCTTGTCCGAGAACTTGTGATCCACCTTGGCGGTCACAAAATCCTCGTGGACCACCTGGTTCTGGACAAAGGAGTAGATTCCAACGTTTCCATTCTCGGTGCTTGGGGCGGCTAGAGGATAAAAAACAAAGTATTTTGCGGCTGAGTTGTCCACGCAGACGTTGGCGTTGGGACTGAGCAGCGCCGAATTAGCCGGACAAGGGCTCGGCGGGGCGCAGCCAGCTGATGTGTTATTGGGGCAGCGAGCGAGGATGCCGAGCCGGGCATTGCGGGATGGCACGTTGGCGACAATCGAGTGCCCCTGATACTGCCGCACGCCTTCGTAATCGCCAAAAACGAAAGTGCGATCTTTGATGATCGGCCCGCCGGCCGACCCGCCGAATTGGTTGCGGCGGAACGGCGGAATAGGACTAGCTGGATCGTCGAAAAAATTCCTGGCATCCAGCGCGCTGTTCCGCAGAAATTCGTATCCGGTGCCGTGGAACTGATTGGTCCCCGACTTCGTGATCGCATTCACGACGCCGCCAGCCGTCCTGCCATACTCGGCGCCCTGATTCGTCGTGATAACCGAGAACTCCTGCACGGCGTCTACTCCCAACTTCTCGCCCGTGACGCTTCCGGGGGCCGCATTGGAGTAGCCGTTCATGGTGACGCCATCCAGCCGGTAGTTATCCATCTGGGGACGCGAACCGGAGACGGAAATCTGCGATCCAAATCCGCGATTCCCTCGGTCCGCACCGACGGTGAAACTCGGCTGAGTGTTGATCTGAGTCACTCCGGGCTGGAGGGTTGCCAGGTCCGTCCAACTGCGCCCGTTCAGGGGAAGTTCGCGCACTGTGGCGGATGTGATCTGTGAGCTGATTTCCGAAGAAGCCAATTCAACCGTGGGCGCTTCTCCTGCGACCTGAATCTCCTGCGTCATGGCGCCCACACGCAATGCGATATCCAGCACTTGCTGCGCTCCGACAGCTAGCGTGATTCCCGAGCGCACTTCCACGGCAAAGCCAGTGGCCGTTACGCGGACTTGGTATTCTCCAGGCCGCAAATTAGCCGCCGCGTATCCGCCGGAACTGTCTGTTGTGGCATTGTGTGCGATTCCCGTGGCCACATCGATGATGGAAACCTGGGCCTTCGGAACGTCGGCGCCGGTGGGATCCGTTACGGTTCCTTTGAGCATGGCTCCCGCAACCTGCGCATGGGCGCGCCCGGGTGCCAGCGCACTCGTTACAACCACGATCGCGAGGGATATTACAAGAAAACGCGCACGACAAAACGCTGTGGACGGCATAGCAGCCTCCTGGTCAAACGATTCAGCTCGCAAATCTCGAGGTGATGACGAAAGCCTCTAAGATGCCCTTAACCGCAGAGTCCTCTGCGCTAGCCAATCGCGTTATGACAAGGGAAACCTGCTATATAAATAGAAACAGTTTACCTAATCCGTAAATCGCAAACTCACGTCATGGCAAGTCTGCCAGGCACGGCGCGTTATGAAACGATCGAACTGCAGCTCGCAAACGACCATCGTGCTGCATAATTAAGCTTGTCGAAGAAGTGAATTCTCCAACCCCGATATAAGATTGGCCGCAGGATTACATCTTTTCGCTAAGCGTGTCAATACACAATTAAGCAAATCCTCAAAATCAACATCCGTTGAGCCTCAGCACCGGAAGTGACTTGCCGCCGGACAATCGGGACGAACGCCGGCCATCTTTGGCGACGGCACGGTAGTCAGCCCGGAAAATATTTCCGTGAACTTGGATCTATGTCTTGACCGCGCGCCGGGAATGCGGTGTAATCCGCGAACATACACACCATTGCTCGTTGGAGGACTGCATGAAAAGGCTCTTCGTCATTTTGGCGCTGTCGTTTGCGTGTGGGCCATATTCGCCGGCGCAGCAGAAACCCCCGCTTCGCCTGGTGCAAACGATTCCAATGGAAGGCGCTCGCCACTGGGATCATTTTGGCGTCGATCTGAAAGGAAATCGCTTGTTTGTCAGCTCGGAGGAAGAGCCGGCGGTCGAAGTGTTCGATCTGAAAACGAATAAGCATATCACTACCCTCACCGGTTTCAAGGAACCTCACAACGTGATGCCATTCTCCGACCTGAAAAAAATATATGTCGTCGATGGCGGAGCCTCGGAAATCAAAGTCTTCGATTATGATTCTTACAAGCTGATCGGCCACATCGCATTGACGATTGACGCCGATCCCTTCCTTTATGATCCTGCTTCCAAGTTGCTATACGTCGTCAACGGCGGCCGCGAAGCGCACACACCGACGTGCCTTGTCAGCATTGTGGACACAGCGACTGGCAAAAAAATCGCGGACATGAAGCTCGAAACCAACCGCCTGGAATCGATGGCTATGGAAAAATCCGGGCCGCGCCTCTTCGTCAACATGACGGGTATTAATTCCATTGGCGTGGTGGATCGCGAAAAACGCGCGGTTGTTCAGACCTGGCCCGTCACTGCGGGGAAAGATAATGTTCCGCTGCAGTATGACGAAGCGACGCACCGCTTGTTTACGGCCACGCGAAAGCCGTCCAAGCTCGTGGTGGTAAATGCGGACAATGGCAAGGAAGTTACCAGCTTGGATGTAGTCGATTATGTCGACGATCTCGCCTACGACGCCGGCCACCACCGGCTCTATGTTCCAGGCGGAGGCGGAAACGGCGGGATCTCCGTCGTGCAGCAATCCGGTGCGGACGATTACAAGGTTGTTGCAACCGTGACAACCAAGCCCGGCGCAAAAACCGCGCGTTTCGTACCGGAGCTAAACAAGTATTACGTCGGTGTTCCGGCAAAGGATGCGCAAGTGGCACAAATCCTGGTCTTCGACGTAGCGCCTTAAGTAGCACAGGCTTCAGCCTGTGAGGTTTAAATGCTCGCCGTCACAAACATCCACAGGCTGAAGCCTGTGCCACTCATGCGGTACGATCGATCGGGTGGCGATTCAGAAATTCGAGTGAAAATTCCAACTTGGGAGATGTGGACACCTATGAATGCCAAAAAATTGCTGGTCCTCAGCGCTCTGCTGCTCTTCGGCCTTGCTATGAAAGTCAACGCGCAGGAAAAATCGCCAATGAAGCTGGTCGCCACAACGCCACTGCCCGGTTTCACGGGCGATTTCGACCACTTCGCCGTGGATCTGAAGGGCAAGCGCCTGTTCCTCACCGCCGAAGATCACAAAACGGTTGAAGTATTTGACCTCGACGGCAAGCGCATCAAGAGCATCACCGGCTTCGGCCAGCCTCACGCCATATTATTCATGACGGACGTGAATAAATTCATCGTGACGGACGGCGACGGCTTCGGCATGGTGGAGCTAGTCAGCGGAGAAGACTACAAGATCCTCAACACGATCAAACTGCCTCCCGAGGTGGATGGCGCGCAATTCAATCCGGTGAACAATTATTACTACGTGGAAAGCGGAGGCGGTGAAAAGGGCGCGAAGGATCACAAGATAAACATTATCGACAGCAAGGCGTTTAAATTGGTCGGAGATATCACGCTCCCGGGAACTCACTCGGAAGCCATGGCCATCACCCGCGACGGCAAGAAAATGTATGTGAACCTTTCGACTCCGAAAGAGGTCGGCGTCGTTGACTTGGAGACTCGCCAGCTGACCGCCAGGTGGCCCATAACCGGCGCGGAAACTCCGAATTCCATGGCCCTCGATGAGCCGCATCATCGACTGCTGATCGCCACGCGTACGCCGCCGAAAATGTTTGTGTTCAATACAGACGACGGCAAGATCGTCACCAGCGTTCCGATCTCGACTTTTAACGATGACATGTGGTTCGATGTCGCCCGCAAAAGAATCTATCTTTCGGGGTCGGACACAACCACGGTCGTCGAGCAGAAGGATGCGGATCACTACGCAGTAATCTCCGAAGTTCCGACGGGATATCGCGCCAAAACTTCTCTGTACGTGCCCCAACTCAATCGCTTCTATGCGGCGATCTCCGGAAAAGGAAAACCGGACGCGCAACTGGCCATCAAGGTTTACGACGTGCAGCCATGAAGTGGTCGAGGCAGGAAGAACTCTAGCTCTGGTTTCCGGATCGCGAAACTAGGAGCGCAACGTTCTCCTCTCAAACTCCGGCCGTCATGCGGGAGCGCGCCGCTTCGCGTTTTCCGGTCGCGTCAACAAGTTTGCCGACCTTGCCGAGTCCAAACGGTGGCATGCCGCTGTATACGGCTTCATAGTCGCCGGGCTTGACGCGGTAAGTTTCGTGCCAGATCCCTACATCACCGCGGCTGTTTCCCAGTCGGCGATTAAAATCGACCCAGGCCGGCCAATGCTTTTTGTCTTTGGCTCGGGCGTAGGCTTCGAGGTGCTCGAACGAGCGCCAGTACTGCACGATCACGCGGCCGAGTCCATTGTGTCCCAGGAATCCGGATTCGGGATGGCCCTGGAGCTCCTTCAACATCTTGGGCATGGCCAAAAAAACGGGAAGCCACTTATGCACTTTCCACGGTTTATTGATCCGCATACCAATCAGGAAGATAACGAACTCACCCTCCATTTCGGCTGACATGCGGGAACCAATTATTTTTTCCATTTGAGTCTCCCTATTCCCGGATCGTCAATCCTGGGTCTTTCCGTGCGCATCTTACGCTCTTTCAGCGAATCGACAAAATTGCTGCACCAAGCTGCGGCTCCATTTTAGAAATTGAAGGGGGGTTAGGAGAAACCAGCACCAGTGGCTTTCTCTGACGAAGTCATGATAAGAAAGGGCCAGGGATCATCTTGAAAACAATAAAAGCTGTCGCCGCTACCGGCAACCTCAGCTCGGGGTTTCGAGAGGAAACCCTGGTTCGCGCCGTGCAACAGGGCGCCCATTTCATCGGTTGCGATGCCGGCACAACCGACTCTGGTCCATATTATCTCGGTTCCGGAAATCCGCGAGGGCCTCGCGAAGGCACAAAGCGCAATCTGCGGATCATGATTCGCGAGGGATTAGAGGCGGGCATTCCCGTCATCGTGGGTTCCGCCGGGCACGCGGGTGGGACTCCCCACCTCAACTGGACTCTGGGCATTGTCCGCGAACTCGCGCGAGAAAACGCGTGGCATTTCAAGCTTGCGTCGATCGATAGCGAGGTTCCTAAAGACCGGCTCGCGGAAGAGTTTCAACGAGGCCGGATCACACCTTTGTGTCCGGCGCCCGAACTTAACGACAATTCCATTCGGCAGGCTGAGAGATTCGTGGCCATGATGGGCATCGAACCCATTCAAGAGGCGTTGAAATCCAGTGCGCAAGTTGTAGTCACCGGACGTTGCAGCGATGTGGCCATCTATGCTGCGCTGCCCGTGATGCAAGGGATACCGAAACACGTCGCGTTTCACGCCGGGAAAATACTGGAATGCGGCTCGGCTGCCGTGGCGCAGCGTTACTATCCGGATTGCATGGCCGCGGAGCTCGATCAGGACGGATTTACCATCGACCCGCCGAATCCCGATTTTCGCTGCACCCCGCAAAGCGTTTCGGCGCACACGTTATATGAAAATTCCGATCCCTATCGCCTGATAGAATCCGGGGGCACGGTCGATACAGCCGATGCACAATACGAGGCGATCAGCGACAGGGCGGTGCGCGTCAACGGTTCGCGATTCATTCCCGCCGAAAAATATACGGTGAAGATCGAGGGCGCGGCCATGGCCGGCTATCGATCCATCGTGGTCGCGGGGATTCGAGATCCGCTGATCCTTCGTCAGTTGGGAAAATTTCTGGACGGTCTTCGCGCCGTGGTGGAACGAAAAATTGAGGACAGCCTGAAGTTGAGCCGCAGCGCGTACAACTTGCAGTTTCGTGTTTATGGTTCCAATGGCTCCCTCGGACAACTGGAACCGTCCTCGCAGGTGGAAGGCCATGAAGTCGGCCTCATCATAGACGTAGTGGCGCGCTCGCAATCTGAAGCGGCTGATATTTTGCCGATTGTATGGCACACCGGATTGCATCATCCGATTCCCGAACAGGAAGGGTTGATCAGCAATTTTGCGTTTCCGTTTTCACCGCCTGGAGCCGACATGGGGCCTGTCTACCAGTTTTGCGCAAACCATGTGTGGCACCTGGATGATCCCTGCGAGCCGTTTCGCACCACATTTGAAAATTTGTGAGCTTCTTGAGAAAACAAAAAGACGCATGCGTGAACTCTGGCAATTTACGAAACTGATCCGCAGCAAGAACGCCGGGCCCTTCGAGCTGACGTTTGACATCATGTTCAAAGACCAGGATTCTTTTCGGAAAGTGATGGCCGGCGGCAAGCTCTCCCCGGAATTAATCGCGCAGCTTTACAAAACGGATCTCCATCAAATTCGATTTTTCGTCATCGAATCGCTCCTCACCGTGAAAATTTCCATACCGCGCCCCGTTTTCTCCGGTGACGTAGGGGATACCGACGTTTATGGCGGTCAGTTTCACGGTCCACTGATTCGCCTGCAAGTGGTGGACTGACGCTTTCGATTCGCAATTGGTCGTGGCGGATTGAGTTTACCGGAAGGATTCGACGCCTTTGGTCTCAACTCCATCGCCGCTCAAAGCTGGGCCCATCGGGGAAGCGATCGCGTCCCCGACGCGCGTGCGCTGGACCGTCGTGGCCCTCGCGGCGTTTGTCACGGGACTGACTTACGTCGACCGCCTCAACCTGGGAATCGTCGCCAAAAATTTTCAGGAAGAATTCAACTTCACGGCGCAGTCGATGGGCTGGATCCTTGGCGCTTTCAGCCTGGGCTACGCGTGGTTTCACCTGCCCGGAGGCTGGCTGGCTGATCGCTTCGGTTCGCGCCGGGTCCTGACGGGAGCGATCCTATGGTTTTCGTTTTTCACCGCGCTCACGACCGTCGCTCCACGTTTGCCAATTCTCAGCTTACTCAGCGCTGCCTGGGCCTTTGCGATCGTTCGTTTCCTCATGGGACTTGGAGAATCCGCCGCCTTTCCCGTCGGAAACAAAATGATGGGATATTGGCTGGGTCCGAAAGAGCGCGCTCTCGGAACGAGCATTTTTCTTTCCGGCGTTGGTGTGGCCGGAATTATCGCTCCGGTTCTGATCACCAGGATGGCTTCCGATTTCGGATGGAGATCTCCATTTCTGGTGTTAGGCGTGATCGGCATCCTCGCGGCGCTCGCCTGTTACGCCTACGTGACTGACCGGCCGGAACAGAATCCTCGCGTCAATGCCGCGGAACTTGCATTCATCGCCGGCCCAACCGGAACAGAAATAAATCCTGCCCCGGAACGAGCCGCCGGAAAAACGGGTGTGCCGTGGCGCAAAGTTTTTGCGACTCCGTCAATGTGGGCGCTCATGGTTTCTCATTTCTGCCTGGTGTATCCGCTCTACATTTTCTTTACCTGGTTTTTTATTTACCTGGTGAAAGTACGCGGCGTCACGGTTTCCAAAGCAAGCTTCTGGGGTTCCGCGCCCTTCGTCGCCAACATTATCATGGTCCCTTTCTGGGGCTGGCTTTCCGATCGCGCCGTGGACAAACTGGGTAAACGAAACGGCCGGCGCGTCACCGCGTGGCTGGGTATCGCGGGCTCCGCAGTGTTGCTGTTGTCCGGCAGCCACACCGCAAATAACACTGCGGCGCTCCTGCAGTTAACGATCGCGGCAGGATTTAATTTTGCCGCTTCCGCCATCCTCTACACTACGTGCACGGACATCTCCAGAAGATACTCCGGCTCTGTCTCCGGAATCATGGCCACTTTCGGAAGCCTGGGAGGTGCGGCGTCGCCCGTGGTGACGGCGTTGATCGCCACGAAATTAGGCTGGAGCGCCGCACTCGATTTCGCCGCGCTGGTCACCTTGATCAGTGGAACGGCGTGGTTCTTCATTGACGCAAGCGGCACGGTTGAGGAAGCAGCGCAACCTCAGGCGTGATTCATACCAGCCTGCGAGCTCACCTGTTTGATATTGTTTCTTTATCCCTATTGTCATCGGCAGATTTCTTTTGATAGATTTTGGGAGGAGCGGAGCGTGCCATTCGGGCAAGGCGCGTGATCCGCGGCGACAGACTTCGAGCCCGGCGAACCAGAACCGGCCCTTATTGCGACACCGGCGACGATTCTGTCGAAGCCGCCAAAGCGACGGCGCTTAAGGTAGGCGAAGAATTCAATGAAACTGTTAAGACGAAAGACCGAGCCACACTCCAGCGGGTGCTCGCCGACGACCTCTCATGGGTTGCCAGGGGAGACCTCTTGAACAAGGTTCAAGTCATCGCCGATGTCCTTTCGGAGAATGTGCACTTCAAGGCGCT
>Ga0157374_10005509_pt1 | contig 10636 bp, 10 predicted proteins | sample M25metaG_FD_115308 | JGI IMG/M metagenome (GOLD analysis project Ga0157374, IMG submission 115308) | Miscanthus rhizosphere microbial communities from Kellogg Biological Station, Michigan, USA - M2-5 metaG | ecosystem: Host-associated > Plants > Roots > Rhizosphere > Soil | place: USA: Michigan... | reverse complement strand
CGACCTCATCAACGAGCCCGCTGCGCCTTCAGGCGCGGCTTTGGTTACTGACTATCGCCGGCTGATCGATGCTATCCGGAAGGTCGATCGCGATCATGTCATCTGGGTGGAAGGGAATAAGCTCGGATCCGACCTTTCAGTTTTCAGCCAGCCGCTTGGACCGAATATTGGCTATTCGATCCATATCTATACGATCGGACGTGACCGTCGGGCACAGCAGCTAGCCGATGCCAGCGCAGCGTCAGCACGGCTCCACGCTCCGGTATGGGTCGGCGAAATGGGTATGGCCGGTTATGACAACGTCGCTGGCACGGTCAGAATGATCGAGAGCGCTCCGGGGACAGCCGGCTGGAGCTATTGGACGTGGAAACGAGCTCCGGCCATGACGCCCGGTCTATGTCTTCTCGCCCTGCCGCAAACGTGGAAAGGCGTCGCGCGATGGGTGACTGGAGCTCCCATCAGTCTGCGTCCTGCACCTCAGGCGCTTCAGGCGGGGCTTACCGACTTGGTCGCGTCTCTGCGGACTCAACACTGCACTCCGGATCCCCGGATGGTCGCAGCTTTGACGGCAGTTCCCACACGCCCTCGCTAGTGATTGAGGCCAATGTCCGTTTTCCACCCCTTTTGGTCATTACATTCGGTGCGGCGAGCGGTCTCTGATGAGTCGAAGAAAGTGCTTGCATCCGAGAATGGTGACATAGCCAACGAGCGCCGTCATCAATGTCCACGCGACTATCGAGGCGATAAACCAGCCTGGATTGCGCGTCCAAGTCACAATGACGTCGTTGTACTTTGCTGGGAATTTTGTCTGCCCGGTGAGCAGTGCGTCCAGGACTTGGCTCGCGCATAGAACGCTGATGCTGAGCAGCAACAACGTCGCCGCTGCGGCCTTGATTGGGGAACGGGTCTGCTGCCCTTCAGGTTCATCGCCACCCATACGTCTCGCTAACATCCAAATGGGTAGGGCGCTACGAGTGTTTGCTTTCCACCCATTGCAGACGCGAGGGTGAGTACGACTAGAGTATCTGGATCCCGTGGACGTCTCCGCAGCTGGAACTGATCCACCGTCCAGTTTGAACCGTGTCGCGCGTCATCGTCTTTCCTGCCTTGGTACTCACACCGTGCTCTGACGTGGTAAAGGTTGTCGGGGTAATCACCGTGCTAGAGGTCGACATATCTTTCCAGCCGTGGTCCTCTACGACGCACTGTTTCAGAACCTCAAACCTACCAGTGGTGTTCGAGATCAATGTATGTTTGCAGGCCGATCCGACTGACGAAATTTGCCGCTCGAAACTCGCCTGAGACAGGCACTCGCGCTCCTTACTTGGTTGTGAAATCTGTTGGCGAAGCCAAGCCAGATGCTGGGCTCGTTGTGCCGGAGGGACTCCTTCGAGCAACGCGTCCCGAAATACAGTATCGCCAAGGACTTTTCCGGTGGAGTTGAACTCCCAAAGGCCCGGCTTGATGTGCAAGGCCGATTGCGCCTTTGCAGCTGACAAAAAAGTTGACGGCCAAACTGCCACTAGCCCCGCTACGATGACCGGCATTGCTATCGCACGAAAGACACTTCGAAACCTTGTAGACATGCCCGTCGCCCCCTGCTGGAACTATACAGCGCTTAGGTAGATAGGCCAATGGACATCCGCCCGCTGCTTATGTCCGCTTTCCACCTAAACTTGCCGCTAGGATGTGCAGTCGCCGTTAGTTTGATTAGACGTAGGAGTGCCGGCGACAAGCGCCGCTGAACGCGCTCCGCGTCCTCACATTGACATATTATCATAATTTCCAATAACATCACGGTGTTGCGCGCAATCCGCGCCTGTTGCACCAGCGTCATTCTTCTCCTCAACTGAACGAGTGAGGGCTTGATATGCAAAGACGACGAATCCGTGTTTTCGCGATACTAACTATGACATCGCTCGCGCTTTCCGGCTGCAATCCGAAAGAGGTCATAAGTATCAGCGCTGTCGATCATCCGAATCAGACGGGTGGCAGCCTCGAGATTTCAGGTTCGGGCTTCACCCCAAACAATCCAGTCGACGTCGGGATTACAAACGCGCCCGGGCTGAATGCGCCGTGGCATCAGGCTGCAGGAGTTGCTGTTGGTGGAAATATCCACGTTACGATCAGCTACACCCACCCTGGTACGGCGAACCCGCTTCCCGGTTGTCAGGTTGGTAGCGCGGATGTGGTCAAACTCACGGTGACCGCCACTGACCATGCCACTCATGAATTCGGAACGACAACCGTCCCGGTGGCCAATTGCGGCTGGGCTACTCCGCAGGTCACCAACCATCAGTGATTCTTGTCTCGTGCGTCTCCGTTAAGAGCGAGCACACGGATTACTTCGACGGGATTGGGCCGTAGAGTGGATGCTAGTGTCCGTTTTCCACCCAAAGCAGACACTGGAGAAATGGCTGTCCTACAGGGGTCGGTTTGTGTTCCCTGTCCTGGATGAGCTTCGATTGTCTCAGCCGTAGCGGCCACTTTGTTCAAGGGGCCTTGGTCCGAAACCTGCTCGTCACTGTGAAGATTGGGAAAATTCGCATGCGATTTGAACCCCGGCGGCTTCCGAGCTTGCCGCCTCGGCCATGCCCCCCTCACCGCCGCAGGAACATCGAAGCATGCCAGCGTGTTTTCTCGGAAACATATCTAACGAGAGGAAAACCGCCGGTGGCCGAGACCAAATCGCAGGACGCAATCGCCCTTCTGAAAGAGGGTCACCGCAAGGTTGAAGAGCTCTTCAAGGACTGCGAATCTGCCAAGGGCGAGGGTCGCAAGGAGAAGCTCGCACGGCAAATTTGCCTCGAGCTTTCGATCCATACCGTTCTCGAGGAGGAGATCTTCTACCCCGCCTGCAAGGGCGCGGTGGAAGAGGACCTGCTGAAGGAAAGCTTCGTCGAGCATGATGCCGCCAAGCTTTTGATCGCCGAAATCGAGGCAGGAAACGGAGAAAGCGACGAGTATTTCGATTCCAAGGTGAAGGTGCTTTCCGAAGAGATCGAGCACCACGTCGAGGAAGAAGAAAAGCCGGGCGGAGTCTTCGCTCAGGCGCGCAAGGGCGATCTGGACCTCAAGGCGCTCGGCGAACAACTGGCGGCGAGGAAGCGGGAGCTGATGAAGCAATACAAGGCCGAGGGCGTGCCGGAGCCCGAACTCACGACGATGGACGAGGTGTCGGTTTAACCCTCCGAACCGATTTGCTCCCACTGCGGCCTTCCCGCTCGCCGCCTCGCCCGCTCTGACGAATAGAAGATTTCGCTGTCCTACACGGCCACACCTGTGATTGAAGTAGCCCAACGATCGGCACGAAAGCCCATCGCGACGCATTCACTCAGTCGAAGGTGACAAAGTGGAGGAAGTGGAAGGAGCCCCGTTTTCACCCATTCATACCTTCCACTTCGTGTCGCGTCGTGCATTTGAACCCTCGCCCCTTCCCTGCTAGCCGCTCGCCGCATGGTTCCCCGCTATTCCCGTCCTGAAATGTCGGCGATCTGGTCGCCCGAAAACCGCTATCGCATCTGGTGGCGGATTGAGGTGTTCGCCGCCGAGGCGATGGGCAAGATCGGGACGATCCCGGCCGAGGACGCGGCGAAAATCCGCGCCGCCTATGATGCGGATCTTCTCGGCGAGATCGATGTGCCGGCGATCGACGCGATCGAGGCAGTAACCAAGCATGACGTGATCGCCTTCCTCACCTGGGCCGGCGAGAAGCTGGGGCCGGAGAAGCGCTGGCTTCACCAGGGGATGACCAGCTCCGACGTGCTCGACACCGCGCTGGCGGTGCAGCTGAAGCAGGCGAGCGACATCCTGCTCGGCGATCTCGACCGGCTGCTCGAGGTGCTCAAGCGCCGGGCATTCGAGCACAAGCTCACCCCCACCATCGGCCGGAGCCATGGGATCCATGCGGAGCCGGTCACCTTCGGCCTCAAGCTGGCGCAGGCCTACGCCGAGTTCTCCCGCAACCGCGATCGGCTGGCTAGAGCCCGCGACGAGATCGCCACCTGCGCGATCTCCGGCGCTGTCGGCACCTTCGCCAATGTCCCGCCAGCGGTCGAAGAGCATATCGCGAAGGCGCTCGGCCTCAAGCCGGAGCCTACCTCGACCCAGGTGATCCCGCGCGACCGCCACGCGATGTATTTCGCGACCTTGGGCGTGATCGCCTCGTCGATCGAGCGGCTTGCGACCGAAATCCGCCACCTCCAGCGCACCGAGGTTCTGGAGGCCGAGGAATATTTCTCGCCCGGCCAGAAGGGCAGCTCGGCGATGCCGCACAAGCGCAATCCGGTACTGAGCGAGAACCTAACCGGCCTTGCGCGAATGGTTCGCGGCTATGTGACTCCGGCGCTTGAGAACGTCGCCCTTTGGCACGAGCGCGACATCTCGCATTCGTCAGTCGAGCGCTTCATCGGCCCGGACGCAACGATCACCCTCGATTTCGCGCTGGCGCGGCTCACGGGCCTGATCGACAAATTGCTCGTCTATCCCGAGCGGATGCAGAAGAACCTCGACCGGATGGGGGGGCTCGTCCATTCGCAGCGCGTGCTCCTGGCACTGACGCAGGCGGGTTTAAGCCGCGAGGAGAGCTACGCGCTCGTACAGCGCAACGCGATGAAGGTTTGGGAGAGCGACGGCGCGCTATCGCTGCTTAATCTGCTTAAGGCCGATCACGAGGTGTCGCAGCGCCTGACCGCCCAGGAGCTCGAGGAGCTGTTCGACCTCGATTATCACCTGAAGAACGTCGACACGATCTTCGGCCGGGTGTTCGGCGACTGAATTTGCTTGACTTGTCCGTAAGTACAGACTTACGGTAAGCTATGACTTACGCAAATCGAGTCGTTTCCGCGCTGGCCGATGCGACTCGCATGTCGGTCCTGGAGAGACTTCGAGATGGCCCCCGATCCGTAGGCGAGATCGCCAACGACCTGCCGGTCAGCCGCCCCGCCGTCTCGCAGCACCTCAAGGTGCTCAAGGATGCGGGCCTGGTGAACGATCGCAGCGTCGGGACCCGCCGCATCTACTACATCGATCCGAAGGGGCTCGCGGCCATGCGCGCCTGGCTCGACCAGTTCTGGGAATCAGCCCTCGCGGCCTTCGCCGAAGCCGCCGAGCTGGAGCATGAGAAGCAAAAGAAGGAGGGCAAGTGAACCTGCACATCCAGCCAGCCCCGGTACGCAGGAGCATTGTCGTCAGCGCACCGCCAGAGCGGGCCTTCGAGGTCTTCACGAGCGGTATCGGTCGCTGGTGGCCCAAGACCCACAAGATCGGCAAGTCCGATCTCGACCGGCCGGTGATCGAGCCCTGCGCGGGCGGCCGCTGGTACGAGCTCGATGTCGACGGTTCCGAATGCGAAATCGGCAAGGTCGCCGCCTGGGATCCGCCTTCGCGCCTGCTCCTCATCTGGCAGCTAACTCCCGAATTCACGTTCGATCCCGATCTCATCACCGAAGTCGAAGTGACCTTCACGCCGGAAGGCGAAGGCACCCGGGTCGATCTTGAGCACCGGCACATCGAACGGATGGGCGAGAAGGCCGATGCGCTGCGCGAATCCGTCAGCGGCCCCGGCGGCTGGCCCGCACTTCTTCAGCTCTTCGCCGACGAAGCCAATTCAAAAAAAGGAGACGCCGCATGACCGACATTACCATCTACGGAATTCCGGGAAGCCCGTTTCTTCGTTCGGTGGAGATCGCGCTCAAGGAGAAAGGCGCCGACTATCGTCTGCATGCGATGGGGGTGGGCGAACACAAGCAGCCCGAACATCTCGCGCGCCATCCGTTCGGCCGAATACCGGCCTTCGAGCATGACGGCTTCGTGATCTACGAAACCCAAGCGATCATCCGCTATCTCGATCAGGTTTTCCCGGCGCCTTCGCTCACACCCGCCGACCCGAAGGAGCGGGCTCGGATGAACCAGCTGATCGGCGCGATCGAATGGTATTTCTTCCCCAAGGCTGCGGCACCGATCGGCTTCAACCGAGTGATCGGCCCGGTCCTGCTTGGGATTACGCCGGACGAAGCTGCGATTACCGACGCAATGCCGATGGCCGGAACCTGCATCGCGGAATTCGAACGCCTGCTGGGCGATCAGCCCTTCGTCGCTGGCCAGAACTTCTCCATCGCCGACATCATGCTCGGGGCCCAGCTCGATCTGTTCAACGCTTCACCCGAAGGCGCCTCGCTGCTCGATGGAACTCGCCTCGCGGCGTGGCTCGATCGTGTGAGGCAGCGTCCGTCAATGCTGGCGACAGAACCGCCAGCCGTGTTCAGGAAAGCAGCCTAACCGAAATAGTCCCGCGCGCGGCTGAAGAAATTCTTCGATGCGGGACATTCGTCGCCGGTCTCGGTCGCGCGGAACTCCTCAAGGAGCTTCTTCTGCTCTTTGCTGAGCCTGGTAGGCGTTTCGACGAGGATTCGCGCGACGAGATCGCCGCGGCCGCGCCCGTTGAGAACCGTCATCCCGGCGCCGCGGTGGCGAAGCTGCTCGCCGGACTGGACGCCAGCCGGGATTTTGACCTCGACCTTTTGGCCATCGACTCCGGGAAGTGCGATCGTTCCACCCAGCGCCGCTGTCGTGAACGTCACCGGGCATTCTGCGACCAGGGTCGTGCCCTCACGAGCAAACACAGGGTGCGGCTTCATGTGGATGAAGAGGTAGAGATCGCCCGCTGGCGCTTTGCGCACCCCCGCCTCGCCCTCACCGGCTACGCGGATTCGCGTACCCTCGTCGACTCCGGCCGGAATTTTCACCGTCAGCTTGCGCTGGCGGAGCGCCCTGCCCTCACCCTCGCAGGCGCGACAGGGATCGGAGATGACCTGGCCGCTGCCCCGGCAGGTCGGGCAACCGCGCTCGACCATGAAGAAGCCTTGCTGCGCGCGCACCCGGCCCATGCCGTTGCAGGTATGGCAGGTGCGGGCGCAGTCACTGAGATCGCTGCAGCCGCGCCCTTCACAGCTTTCACAGGTTGCCAGCGAGTCGATCGGAATGGTCGCTTCCTTGCCGGCGAAAGCCTCTTCAAGAGTCAATTCCAGATCGTAGCGGAGATCGGCGCCGCGCGCGGGGTTCGCTTGCGCACCGCCGCGGCGATCCATGAAGTCGCCGAAGATGGTCGAGAAAATGTCGGAGAAGCCTTCGAAACCGGCCGACCCGAACGGATCGCCGCCGCCGCCATTCTGGAAGGCCGCCTTTCCGAACCGGTCGTAGGCGGCCCGCTTCTGCGGATCGCGAAGGCAATCATAAGCCTCGCTGATCGCCTTGAAGCGCGCTTCCTGTTCCCGGCAGCCGTTGTGCCGGTCGGGATGGCATTCCTTCGCAAGCTTGCGATACGCAGCCTTGACCGTCTCGGGATCCGCGCCGCGGGCGATACCCAGCAGCTCGTAATAATCCTGATCGATCATCAGTCTCCCCCGGTACGCCGACTAGGTGCCGGCGTGAGTACCGGCACCGACATTACCCTTTGTTCTCTTCGTCGACTTCGGAGAATTCCGCGTCAACGACTTCTTCATCGCCACCCGGCGGCGAGGTGCCGGCGTCAGGCCCGGCCGCAGCTTCGGTTTCACCCTGCTGCGCCTTGTACATCGCCTCACCGAGCTTCATTGCCGACTGCGCGAGCGCATTCGTCTTCTGAGTCATTTGCTCGGGATCACCACTCTCGACCGCCGCCTTCGCTTCGGAAAGAGCGGTTTCGATCTCAGACTTCACCGCGGCGTCGACCTTGTCGCCATGCTCCGCCAGCTGTTTTTCCGTACTGTGGATCAGGCTCTCGGCCTGATTCTTCGCTTCGGCAGCGGCCTTGCGATTCTTATCCTCCTCAGCGAACTGCTCCGCTTCCTTGACCATCTTTTCGATGTCGGAATCGTTGAGGCCGCCGGAAGCCTGGATACGAATCTGCTGCTCCTTGCCGGTGCCCTTGTCCTTGGCCGACACGTTGACGATGCCGTTGGCGTCGATGTCGAAGGTGACCTCGATCTGCGGCACGCCGCGCGGCGCCGACGGAATTCCGACCAGGTCGAACTGGCCGAGCAGCTTGTTATCCGCCGCCATCTCACGCTCGCCCTGGAACACACGGATGGTCACCGCGCTCTGATTGTCGTCGGCGGTCGAGAAAACCTGGCTGCGCTTGGTCGGGATCGTCGTGTTACGGTCGATCATGCGGGTGAAGACTCCGCCCAGGGTCTCGATGCCGAGCGACAGTGGCGTAACGTCGAGCAGAAGAACGTCCTTGACATCGCCCTGCAGAACGCCGGCCTGGATCGCCGCACCCATGGCAACGACCTCGTCCGGATTGACGCCGGTGTGCGGATCCTTGCCAAAGAATTCCTTCACGACTTCACGAACACGCGGCATGCGAGTCATGCCGCCCACCAGGACGACGTCGGCGATATCCTTCGCCTCGACGCCAGCGTCCTTCAGCGCCTTGCGGCACGGCTCGAGCGTGCGGTCGATCAGGTCCGCGACCAGTTTTTCGAGGTCGGCGCGGGTGATGGTCTCGACCAGGTGAAGCGGGGTCGTCGTTCCGCCTTCCATTCTGGCGGTGATAAATGGCTGGTTGATTTCGGTCGTTGCAGCCGATGACAGTTCGATCTTCGCCTTTTCCGCGGCTTCCTTCAGCCGCTGCAGGGCAAGCCTGTCGGTGCGAAGGTCGATCCCTTCCTTCTGCTTGAACCGATCGGCGAGATAATCGACGATCTTGGCGTCGAAGTCCTCACCGCCCAAGAAAGTGTCGCCATTGGTGGATTTCACCTCGAACACGCCGTCGCCGATCTCAAGAATCGAGACGTCGAACGTGCCGCCGCCAAGGTCGTAGACGGCGATCGTCTTGCCGTCCTGCTTCTCGAGCCCGTAGGCGAGCGCAGCCGCGGTCGGCTCGTTGATGATGCGCAGGACTTCAAGCCCTGCGATCTGCCCCGCGTCCTTGGTCGCCTGGCGCTGCGCGTCGTTGAAGTAGGCTGGAACGGTGATCACAGCCTGGGTGACCATCTCGCCAAGATAGGCTTCGGCGGTTTCCTTCATCTTCTGGAGGGTGAAGGCGGAAATCTGCGACGGGCTGTAGTCCTTGCCGCCCGCGTTGACCCACGCATCCCCGTTGGGACCGCGGGTGATTTTGTACGGGACCAGCTCGGTGTCCTTCTTGGTCACCGGATCGTCGAACCGGCGGCCGATCAGGCGCTTCACCGCGAAGATTGTGTTGTCTGGGTTGGTGACCGCCTGGCGCTTTGCCGGCTGGCCGATCAGGCGCTCATTCTCCTTGGTGAATGCCACCACAGACGGGGTGGTGCGCGCGCCTTCGCTGTTTTCGATGACCTTCGGCTTGCCGCCTTCCATTACAGCAACGCAGCTATTCGTCGTACCGAGGTCGATCCCGATTACTTTCGCCATGACTTCCCTCTCAATGCCCTCTCGCGGCCCTCCTATGAGCGGCCGGAAAGTTTGATTTGCCGAGGGCGATATAGGTGGCGTTCAGGCGACGACAAGGCGTTGCCTGCGTGGGTTTGCGCGATGTTAACGGCCCACGGCTAAGTCGGCATTGTGAGCCAGACTGCATCCACTTCGAAACATGAAGCGCGAGACGACGCGGGCTGGGCGCTTATTGCGTTCATTCTCGCGGCTTTCGCCTGGGCAGAGCTTTGGAAGCCGCTATCTATCGATCCGCGCGGATTCATAAACCTGGGAATTGCGCTGATCGCCCTCGCGGCGGCGGCCACTTTCTACCGCACCGTTCGACAGCGCGAGAATTTCAGCGTGATGTGCATCGCCCTCTCGCAGGTGCTGCTGTTCAGCGCTTTCGGCGAAATCTTGTCCTATCTGCTGGCTCGTCAAAGCGGTCCGCTGTGGGATTCGACCTTCACATCGTGGGATAAGGCCCTGGGGTTCGACTGGTATGCTGTGGTTCACTGGGCTGACGCTCACCCGGTCGTGGCAGCACCATTAGGCCTCGCCTACGCGTCGCTGATACCGCAGGTGATCCTTCTGATCCTCGCGCTCGGCTTTGCGAACCGCCTGAACAAGCTGCGCATCTTCATGCTGGCCGCGATGATTTGCGGCACGGTGACGATCCTGCTGTCGCCGTTGTTCCCCGCGCTCAATCAATTTGCCTATCAGCACATCGTCCCGGCGGCCCTCCCCAATCTCAACGTCGCTTCCGGCTACCGCGAGCTTCGGGATCTGCAGGCGCTTCGATCGGGCACAATGTCCGCTCTTCGGCTAAGGGATCTGCAAGGAATCATCGCCTTTCCCAGCTACCATGCCGGGCTGGCGGCGATCACTCTATGGGGTTTCTGGCAAAGCAAAATCAGGTGGATCGGCTGGTCGGGAGCTGCGCTCGCCCTGACGACGATCCTATCCACGCCAGTGGACGGAGGTCACTATCTCGTCGACGTGATCGCTGGATTGTGCGTCGCTACTTGTAGCCTTGCTGTTGCGCGGAAAGCGATTTTCTGGCGCTTCCTAGGCTTCCTCACGGCATCGCCATCCCGCCGTTCACGTGCAGCGTTTGCCCCGTAACGTAGCCGGCTTCGCGGCTCGCAAGATAGACGCAAGCGGCGCCGATATCGTCGCCTGAGCCCATTTCGCACGCGGGGATCCGCGAAAGGATGCCCTGTTTCTGCTGTTCGTTCAGCGCTTCCTTTATCGCTCTATT
>Ga0157374_10005507_pt1 | contig 10637 bp, 9 predicted proteins | sample M25metaG_FD_115308 | JGI IMG/M metagenome (GOLD analysis project Ga0157374, IMG submission 115308) | Miscanthus rhizosphere microbial communities from Kellogg Biological Station, Michigan, USA - M2-5 metaG | ecosystem: Host-associated > Plants > Roots > Rhizosphere > Soil | place: USA: Michigan... | reverse complement strand
TCCGGAGGAATGGCAATGCATGTAGCCGGAGAATTTCCAGGACTGGAAATGGAGTTTTGGGCGATTCGAGGTTAAGACCGATTCGTTCGAAACACGACAAGATAAAACGCGCTCATAGCGCAGAATAATTCAGGCAAGCCGATGAGCAATCCCGACGATCCATTTGCCCCATCCGACTCGGACCACACCATCATCATGCCCTCTCCTGGAGGGCGAGCATCGCCATCGCCGCAAACGGTGGCGCCTGCCCCGGCAATAGATTCCGCTTATGCTTCAAGCGAATCGGCGCCACCGCAAGCGGGCATCAATCCGCTCGTGGCAGCGGCAAATCCATTGCTCGATATCGTGCCGCAACTACGCGCCACACCGCAGCATCCCGACCCGGCCGGTCTGCGCGATTACTTAGCGCAAAACATTAAGACCTTCGAATCGCGCGCGAGGACCGCTGGGGTAGCGAGTGAAAAAATAATTGCCGCGCGTTATGCCTTATGCACTTTGCTCGATGAAGCTGCTGCCTCGACACCCTGGGGTGGATCGGGAAGTTGGGCGCGACATAGCTTGCTCGTTATGTTCCACAACGAGAATTTCGGCGGCGAGAAATTTTTTCAATTGCTCGCCAAGCTGGCCGAAAATCCGCTAGCCAATCGCGACTTGCTGGAGTTGATGTACATCTGCCTAGCTTTGGGCTTCGAAGGCCGCTACCGCGTCATCGACAATGGTCGCGCGCAATTGGAAACCCTGCGTGAACGCCTTGCACAAATCCTTCGCAAAACACAAGGCGAATACGAACGGGATCTCTCGCCCCGGTGGCATGGCGCCACTGTACAACGGTCGAAAGTGCTAACCGCCCTTCCCCTATGGGTGGCGGCCGCCATCGCCGGCGCGATCATGCTCGCCGTTTATCTCACGTTTAATTACAAGCTGAACAATTTCTCCGATCCGGTATTCGCGCAGATCCAAGCCGTTCGCGTTGTCGCGCCTGTACCCAAAGCAGTTGCGCCGACACCGGCACCAGCGCAAAAACCTCGGCTTGCAACCTTCCTGCAAAAAGAAATTCAGGAAGGGCTAGTGGCCGTAAAAGACGACGACAATAAAAGCGTTGTGACGATTCGCGGCGACGGATTATTTCAGCCGGGCAGCGCGACCATATCGGCCAACTACGCACCGCTCATTGCCCGTATCGGCGAAGCCCTCAATAGCGTGCAAGGGCATGTGCAAATCACCGGCCACACGGATAATCAACCGATTCGCTCCATACGCTTTCCGTCGAACTGGCACTTATCGCAAGAACGCGCCCGATCAGTCATGCAAATGCTCGCCGATAAAGTACCCGGCGGACGGCTCTCCGCCGATGGGCGGGCCGATTCGGAACCCGTAGCACCCAATGACTCAGCGGAAAACCGCGCACGCAATCGGCGCGTGGAAATTACGTTGTTCGTGGCAAATAAAGCACCCTAGATACCCTTATGAAAAAGATTCTCGGTCTGATATTCAATCGCTGGACGCTCGCCGTTCTTGGGCTTATCGCCATAAGCCTTCTCATTTGGTTCGCCGGTCCACTGCTTGCATTTGCGGACTATCGGCCCATGGAATCGGCAACGGTGCGCTGGGTGCTTATTGGTTTGATCGTGCTGTTCTACGTTGGCCGCATCGTTTGGCGATTCGTCAAAGCAAAAATGGCGAATACGAAATTGCTCGACGGCATGCTCAAGCAAGGATCAGCACAATCCGAAGCAGATGCCCCCGGCGCAGCGGAAGTCGCCACGCTTCGTCAGCGTTTCGAAGAAGCCATCACCACATTGAAGCAAGCTAAGCTTGGCAGCACCGAAAAGAAGTCCGGCTTATCGACATTATTCGGCCAGCAATACGTTTACGAACTGCCTTGGTACATATTCATCGGTGCACCGGGCTCCGGTAAAACAACGGCATTGATCAACTCGGGCCTCAAGTTCCCCCTCGCCGACCGCTTCGGCGAAGCGGCCATTCGCGGCGTCGGCGGCACGCGCAACTGCGATTGGTGGTTTACCAATGAAGCAGTGCTCATCGATACAGCCGGCCGCTACACCACGCAGGAAAGCAATCACGAAATCGATAGCGCCGCATGGACCGGCTTTCTTCAGTTGTTGAAAAAGTTTCGTCCACGCCGCCCGATCAATGGCGTTATTTTGACCATCAGCGTAGCCGACCTATTGCAACAAAGTCCCAGCCAACGGGACGTTCATGCGCAAGCGCTGCGTAAGCGCATTCAAGAGCTGTATGAGCAACTGGGAATACGTTTTCCGCTTTATGCACTCATCACCAAAGCCGATGTGCTCGCCGGCTTCATGGACTTCTTCGGCAATTTCGGCGCCGAAGAACGCGCGCAGGTGTGGGGCGTCTCGTTTCCCATGGATCAAAAAAATCAGCAGGTCAATTCGCTTGCCGATTTCGCCAATGAATTCGCAGCGCTCGAAAAACGCCTCAACGAACGCTTGATCGACCGCTTGCAGGAAGAACGCGATCCGCAACGCCGCGCTTTGCTTTACACGTTGCCGCAGCAGTTCGCCAACTTAAAAGACCTACTAAACGATTTTCTCGATAAGGTCTTTTCGCCATCGCGCTTCGAAGAAAAACCGTTACTGCGCGGCGTCTACTTCACCAGCGGCACGCAAGAAGGCAGTCCGATCGATCGAGTCATGGGCTCGTTGGGCCGCGCCTTCCGCCTCGAGCGCAAGCTGCTAACGCCGATGAAGCCAAGCGGCAAAAGCTTTTTCATCACACGTCTTATTCAAGATGTCGTGTTTCCCGAAGCCGGCATCGCCGGCACCAATCTCCGTTGGGAACGTCGACGCACCATATTGCAATGGGGCGGATTGGCGCTGGCTTGTTTGATCACCGGTGCGAGTGTTCTCGCTTGGAGCGTGAGTTATGCGCGCAATAAAACCTATATCGCCGAAGTGCAAGACAATCTGCGCGACGTATCCAAACAAGTCGCGGGATTGAATGTGGGCGACAGCACTGAAGTGGTAAGCCTGTTACCGCTTTTGCGCTCGGTGCAGCATTTGCCTAATACACCTAGCGTCGCCGTGAACGATGCGCCGGTCTCCATGGGGTTTGGGCTGTATCAAGGCAACAAATTAGGAGCGGCGTCCGACAATGCTTATCAGCGGTTATTGCAAGACGCGTTCTTGCCGCGCGTGACCATGCGCGTTGAACAACAGTTGCGCTCGATTCAAGATAACCCCGAGGCGTTATACGAAACGCTCAAGGCTTACCTCATGTTGCATGATGCGACCCACTTCGATGCCGATGCACTGAAGGCTTACATTCAGCACGATTGGAATACCAACTTACCTCGTGAAATCACTTCGGAACAACGAGAAGCGCTATCCGATCACTTGGATGCTTTATTTTCCACCGGTGCAGTCGTATCGCCGATCGCGGCTGATGAGCAACTAGTGAGCAGCGTGCGCACCTCATTGATTAGCATGCCGCTGGCGCAACGGGCTTACAACCGGTTGAAGCGATTGGGCGTTGGTAACGACATTCCGGAATTTACTATTTCCAGAGCAGCCGGCTCTGCCGCACCGTTGGTTTTCGCTCGCGCTAGCGGACAGCCGTTAACCCACGGCGTACCGGGACTTTTTAGTTATCGCGGTTATTACGAAGCGTTTCAGAAACAATACGAGCAAGTGACAAAACAGCTCGCTGATGAAGAAGGCTGGGTGCTGGGTGTATCGGAAAAAGATCGAGGCAAAGTCGTTGACCTGAATGCCAAAGAAGGTCTCGCGAATGAAGTGCGCCGTCTTTATCTCACCGAATATGCCAACACATGGGAAGCCTTCATTGCCGATATTCGTGTGGTGTTGGGCAAAAGCCAAGGCGAAGCTATTCAATCGGTACGTATCTTATCGGCCCCTGATTCTCCGTTGCCCGACCTGTTACGCAAGATCGTTCGCGAAGTCACCTTAGTAAAAAAGAGCGAAGACGAAAAAACCTTATTGGATAAAGGCGAGGAAAGACTTAAGGCAGGCGCATCGCCATTGACCAAGCTATTCGGCGATAAAACAAAACCGACAACGGAACTGGTTTCCCGTCCGGAAAGCATTGTCGATGATCGCTTCGACAGTTTGCGTCGCATGGTGATCGCGCCGGCGCCAGGACAACCCGCACCGATCGATGGCGCCGTCACTCTCATGAAAGAAATGTACGTGCAAATGCAAGCTGCGGAGACCGCTCTCAAGGGCGGTAACCAACCGCCGCCCGACACGGTATCCAATAAGGTCAAAGTGGAAGCCGGTCAAATGCCGGAACCCTTGCGGAGCGCCCTGCTCACCATGGCAACAGTAGCAGCCAATCAAGTACTCGCCGGCATGAAAGGAAACTTGAGCGATCAACTGGGTTCAAGCGTAGGCGACTTCTGCAATAAAGCGCTCGCCGGACGTTATCCATTGGTGAAAAACAGCCCTCGCGATGTCACGCAAGATGACTTCGCTCGCCTCTTCTCACCGGGAGGATTGATGGATGACTTCTTCCAGAAAAATCTCGTCACGCTGGTCGATACATCTACGAAGCCATGGAGCTATCGACAACTCAGCGATAAGAGAATGGCGGACAGCACAGGTGCTCTCTTGCAATTCCAACGAGCTCAAACCATTCGCGATGTATTTTTCCGCAATGGTGGACGCACGGCCGGCATGCGTTTGGATTTCAAGCCGCTCGAAATGGATGCTGCCATTACTCAATTCATTTTGGATGTGGATGGACAGATCGTGAAGTACAGCCACGGACCGCAAGTGCCGCAGCCCGTGCAATGGCCAGGCCCGAAAGGAAGCTCCCAAGTTCGCGTGCAGATATCTCCGCCAATGACCAATGCACCATTCGGTCCATTCGAAGGTCCCTGGGCGCTTTTCCGCATGTTCGATCGGTTAAAGATCGAGCCTACTTCGCAACCGGAAAAATTTATCGTGACGTTCAATATCGATGGACGGAAAGCACAGTTTGAGGTGGTTACTAGCAGTGTGCAGAATCCGTTCCGTTTGCGGGATTTGGAACAGTTTCAGTGTCCCAATAGGCTTTGAGTATTGGCTGGCCCATGTGGTTTTATGGGGTAGTGTCTTGGCAGTGCATGGGCAAAATAACCGAAATGATTGCGCTCTATGCAATCATTTCGGTTCTGGACTAGGCCTCGGACTAATCCGGCGATGCTTGCTTATCGGACGAGGCGGTCATTCAATCCAATCAAGCTCAGAAATACTGTGGATCAACGTAACGATCGGCCAGGAAACGTCCTTGCATTCAGATGCGATATTCGAACTATGGCGTGCTTTCCCTTTTCATAAATTATCGCAATGTCTCAATCGACATATTGATAACCAAGGACATCAATAGTAGCCACTGAAGTAACCGTATCTGGATTCCAAGGATCTAAGATTGCGTTAGCGCTCGTCAAATGCGGGTGCTTATCGTTGTTGGCAGGCGCCGACTGCCAGATACTCCAAAGCCGATCCACTTGAGCGTGATGCATCCAAAACAATGGATCCGCCGGCGAAACCATCAGATCGTTCATTGTGCCGCCTACCCATCCGTGGACAACATTGTGGTAGCTTTCCAAAAGCGAAGTAAACCGTGTGTACGATAGTGTCGTCGCATTCGTTAGGCTAGAAATTTGTGCGGCTGTGGGAAGTGCGTTAGCTGCATGGGGTTCACGCATGACCGTAATGCTAGTTGGTCCGGCCATGGGCGTTGCCGGAATATCAACGGTTGTTTTGACATTCTCGATCCAAGCAGGAATCGCCCGATTGCTGGTCCAATCCCAATAGGGAATAAACGCCTTAGCATCTATCTTTCGCATAGCGTGTTCAAAATGAGACAAAAAGTCTCGATGCCATGGCAAGAAGCGCTGCCGGCCAATTGCGCCTCCCCCCATCTCAACATGCATTCGATGCTTCATATCCGCGTGGATAGCAACAAAGCTTGTATAAATAGTGGGGCCCTTGCCCGTATTGAGTTTATTGATCACGTCGATATATCGCTGCTGATCATCGGCATGCAAATGAAAAGCGTTTTTCCGAGAAATCACGGTAATCTCCTTATGATTAATAGATGCAAAGTGTGTAGTCGGTACACAACGACCATAGTGCTTTTTTGCATCATTTGAAAATGACTACGCCCTTGCTGTTTGACGGTGACCGGATATTTCAACGTGCAAACACAACGCTTGTTGCCGTGCCGGTTAAATGAGTTACCGTGTAAGTATCTAACTGACCGTGATCCAATGCAGGAACGATGGAAAATCGATGCACGGTCGTGATCCCTATGCTGGATATCGCTTGACTCTCATGATTAGCGATATTCAACTGAACAACTCGTAGCAGTGAATGTGGGGCTGTGACTATAGAAACATCTTACTCATACGGCTAACTACTAGTTAGTATAGAATTTGACGGGCTTTTCTGACATTGGGGAGAGGAATGCTGCAACGTATCAAGGCCGCGTGCAAAATGTCCACGGTGGAATGGCGCTTAGCTTTGGAGGCTCTCGCATTAATCTGTGCGGTTCGTATAACATTGGCGGTCTTGCCGTTTCCCAAAGCGATGTCTTGCTTAGGTTTGCATCAGGGGCAACCAGCTTCCAATATTAACGACATTGGCGATACATCGACGCAGATTACGGCGGTGGGCCTCGCGGTGCAGAGGGCAGCTTCAGTTTCGCCATTGAAGGCAGTATGTTTACAACAGGCCGCGACGGTGGCGATTATGCTGCGTCGGCGCGGATTGCAGGTTGCAGTTTACTTCGGTGTGGCAACGGAGGAAGGCATCCTTATGGCACATGCTTGGAGCGTGAGTCGCGGCATAATCATCACCGGCAAACAGAAGACTGATCGTTTCGTGCCTATTACCGTGTACATAACATGACCGAGTCCGCGACGTTATCTCCTCCTATGCCTAGTGCTGCTCGATTCCTTCCCTTTTTATCGATTCAGAATTGGCTGGATTCGAAATTGGCGGACGAACTGCTTGCGTATGCAATACAGAATGAAAATCGCTTTAAAACATCGGCGGTGTTGTATAACGGCAATCGTAAGATCGATCATGACATTCGCTATTCCAGCGTTTTATCGAATATCGGTCCCTTCGAAGAAGGTCTTACGACAGCGGCATTGGTGGTGCAACCAACCCTGGAAAAAGCGTTCGGCGTACCGGCGTTTACCACCGGCAAAATCGAAATCGAGCTTGCAGCCCATAGCGATGGCGCGCATTTCCAGCGCCATATCGACACTTTCGTTGTCCTCAACAAATCGCCTAGCCCACGCGTGCTTACATTGGTTCTATATTTGAACCGTCGCCCCCGCGCTTTCACCGGCGGTGCCATTCGTATGTATGCACTTAATGGAACCGAGGTTAAAGACATCGATCCGGAACATAATTTGTTAGTGGCTTTTCCTTCGTTCGCTCCCCATTCGGTTGAGCGAGTGAATCTACCTGGATCTAATTTTGCGGATCGGCGTTTTGCCATCAACATTTGGCTTCATCGCGCGGCCTCTATTATTTGATCGGTAGTATCGCGAGCTTTCTGGTCTGGCATTGGGCGTCTACACAAAGGCCGAAGCAAATGTTTCTATTCGCTGTTTGAATTAAATTCGACAAACTGGCAATTCCGCGACTACACTTCAGCGGCAAATTTTTATGATTTTTATGGGGCAATTCATCATGTCCACAACTCTCATTTCCCCTAGTGCGGTCGTTAAATGGCATCCGGAGCATGTAGCAGCCGAAGTCCTTGGCAATACGGTGGTTATGTCGATTGTTCAAGGCAAGTATGTTGGCTTCGACGATATTGCCTCCGCTGTTTGGCGCCATCTCAAGGAGCCACAGCCGGTGGTTGCACTAAGTGCTCGCCTTGCCGATGAATTCGACGGCGATAGCGATCTTATTCTGAATGACCTCATCAATTTTCTCGGTGAAATGTTGACTCTGGATCTGATCGTCGTCGATTCGATTCCCGCCTCGACGAAGTCCGACGCTGTCGAGGCATAGACTGATTAACCCATCTCGTTCAAACACTGAGCTCAGAAGCGGCAAATATGAAGACCGGTTGTTATACGGTTTTCGCTTGCGCTCAGAACTTTCATTTTTTAGCTTGCCGACTCTCTCGAGTAGCGGAGAGCCGGATATCGAACTTAGCCTAGGCAAAGTTCCCAAGGCTTTAGCGGCACCGGCATGGACTAGTCCATTCATTGAAATCGATAGCGATGGTGCGACACTAGTTCGCATGCAAGAGAAACTCCGATTTTATGTGCAAGCCGGTCGGCGAGTCGTCTTGGAATATGACGAGGACATACCGTTATCCGAGGTGGAAGCATTTCTCGTCAGTGTGGTTGCAGGCGTCATCTTGCATCAGCGAGGTGTTTTAGCATTGCATGCAAGCGCTGTTGTTTATGGCGGTAAAGCGATTGCTTTGACCGGTGCATCAGGGCGCGGTAAATCGACATTGGCCGCAGCGCTAGCAGCGGATGGATGGCCTCTACTCACCGATGATATTTGTCGAATCGATTTCACCGATAAGGGCCCTATGGCTATGCCCGGTTTATCGTCTCTTCGACTATGGCCCGATGCGCTGCGTACGCTGGGGCGCGCACCGGAGGATTTAGCATCGGTGCGTCCTGGGCATCCGAAAAAAATTCTTGTCGAACCCAATGAAGACGTGCAACCGACACCATTGGGAGCAATCATACGTTTGGTAGCCGATCCATTGTTGGACAAGCCTTTTATCGAGCGACTCACCGGTCCCACTTCGATTTTTCCAGCGGACAATCTTGTGTATCGTGTGCGCTTAGGACGTCATCTAGGACGGCGGCTTGGTCTGTTCGATGATTTGACTCGCCTTGCCAACTCAGTTCCTATCTATCAACTGGTCCGCTCGGAAGGACCACCTGACTTGCCCGCGTTAATACGCTTAGTTAAATCCGTGCTCGAGCCAGTTTAATGGCAATAGCAAAATTCGGTTGGTTGGTGTCTTATCCGAAGTCCGGCAATACTTGGCTCAGAATGATGCTGATCAGCCTCATGTCCGGCGGCAAGCCTGTGGACATCAATCATTCCAATAACTTCGACCTTAACGTAAATGTTTGCAGCCATGGTGAGCTGGATGAAATGTTCGGTATCGAATCCAGTGAATTGACTGCTTTCGAAATCGCTGCATTGCGCCCCGCGCTTCATAAGGCCATCGCTGCTCACTATGACCAGGGTTTAATTTTACGAAAAGTTCATGATAGGTTTTGGCATACTGCATCAGGGCTCGCCGCGTTTCCTGCGGAGCTTACTCGCGGCGCCGTGTATTTAGTGCGCGATCCTCGCGATGTAGTCGTGTCATATGCGCATCATCGGGGACTCGGCCTCGATGACATCATCGATTTTATGGCTGATGCCGATGCCATACTTGCGGTTTCCACCGATCGCTTCAAAGAGCAATTACCGCAGCCATTAGGAAGCTGGTCAAGTCATGCAGCGTCCTGGCTTGGGCAACATGAATTACCGGTATTAGTCATTCGTTACGAAGATTTGCTCGCTAATACCGAGGCGCGGCTTTCGGATATTGCTATTCATCTTGGCCTCGATGTTGGACCGCAGGACATCGAGGCTGCGGTAAATGCGACGCGCTTCGATGTATTGCAGACGCAAGAAATCACGCGTGGATTCAAAGAACGGCGCATCGAGTCTTCCGCGCCTTTCTTTCGACAGGGAAAGGCGGGCGTTTGGCGTGATTATTTATCAGCTGCACAAGTTGCCCGTATCGAAACCGATCATGGTGCGATGATGGAACGCTTCGCTTATTTCTAACGCATTTATCTTAAGCTATTTGCCTTGAGCGGCGACGCTGTGCCGGCTGAAGAGAATCCAGTTGGCACTGTTTTCTCGTTGAACAAAATGCAGCGTCAAATAGTCGCGGTAGTGGGCCATGGCGGCCTCAGGCAATTGGCGAGATGTCGGCATTTTTGGCACTAGGACATAATCGGCATTGCCCAGCAATTCTTCTGCGGGAGGAAACGGCGCAGTGGGCTCCCACCATAAGTACCCGCCCTTCGGTGGAGGGAAACCAAGCATAAACGGCAATGGATTGATTCGATCGAAGAGTTGAATGCGTCCTTCAGGATAGGAGCCGTTTGTAAACAGCGCGGCAGTTTCCAGCAAGGTGTTGATATAGCTGTATTGCGCCAGATTCGCGCCGGCCGTTGCCTTTTCGGGAGGTATCAACAAGCCCTGCAGCCTGGTTTGAGGAACTACAAACAATGTTCTAGGCGAATTGGCGGCGCTATGGTAAGTCATCAGCGAAGCTAACATGGTAACGACGGCCAATAAGGGAATCAGGAGCAATGCGCTCAGTTGCGGCAATAGTGGTCCGATGCCCGCATGCTGTCGATATCTCCAGAGATTTTCATAAAGCAGGAATGCAATTACCGCCGCCAACGGCAAACCATGAGTCTGGGTGTTTTGCGACAGCAAGAACAAGCTCACGCCTAAGAGAAAAGTAGCGGCAACTGGTATTCGTATCGAGGCTAATCCCCTACGCCATTGCCAGAAAGCCATAATCACCCCTACTCCATAAAGCGCACAGTCGACGTAGTTATTCAATATGCACTGTATGAAAAATAGCGG
>Ga0157374_10005501_pt1 | contig 10641 bp, 10 predicted proteins | sample M25metaG_FD_115308 | JGI IMG/M metagenome (GOLD analysis project Ga0157374, IMG submission 115308) | Miscanthus rhizosphere microbial communities from Kellogg Biological Station, Michigan, USA - M2-5 metaG | ecosystem: Host-associated > Plants > Roots > Rhizosphere > Soil | place: USA: Michigan... | reverse complement strand
TGATCTCCTGGCTTCAACTCCAGCAATCGGGAGAGCGCTTTCTCCGCCGCTCGATCCTGCTTTTTCACAATCGCAATCTCCGCCTCGATCCGCAGACCCTCCGGTGTGCTTTGCAGCGCTTTCGGCATTCCCTGAAAGACCTCCTCGGCCTCATAAACTCGCGCGAATTTCAAGGCCGCTTCAGCCTGATTATATCGATATTCGGCGACAGCAGGCTCCATTTTGGCCAACCGCGCCCAGACATTAATGACCTCCGGCGAGCCCACCTGATCCAGAAATTTTGCCAGAGCCTTCCAGGAAGCGGGATTTTCCATCCCGGAAAGCAAGGCCTTGCGAAAGGCGAGAGACGCGGAATTGTAATCTTTCCGTTCGATCGCCTTGTCGGCCATGTTGAGGAAGAACCACATCTTCGTGGTCCGGTAGGCGGGCTGGATCCATTGGAGGGAAATCGCCCCAATCACCAGCGCCGCGAGAAATCCCCAGAGACCGATCTTGTTCCACAGGCTCATCCACCGATAGCGCTCCAAAACCCGTCGGATGAATGTCGGCTTGGCCGAAGGATTTAACTGTTCGGAAGATGCCATGAAAAAGTGCGAACCAGCCTATGAGCCATGAAGGGGCAAACCTTTCGCACCTGCCTGGAACGGCGACAAGCGGAATCTGGCGTGCTTCCGCTTGCCACCGGGAAGCAAAAACCTGATTACGAACGGCGCATGCGGAACACTTTCGGAAACAGCCTCCTGACCACGAGTTACAGCCTCTTTCTCGCTTGGTATGTCTTTGCGGCGGCGGCCTACGGGCTCACCCGCGATATTCCTCTGGCCATTTTCGAGTGGGGCATGGGCGGCACCTTCTCAATCTGGCTCGTCGCGCACATCCTCCTCCGGCGAATGCCTCGCACAGGCATCTATCCGTGGATCGCCGTCATTGCGGTTCTGGCGTTTGGGTGGTTCGTGACAAGCATGGCCATCCTCGATGACGCCATCACCGACGACCGCCTGCCGGGCTGGGACGCATGGATTCCTGACACGCTCCTGACAAATTGGAGTTCTTACGACGCTGGCCTTTCGTCCGTCGCCATGATCCGCACTTCAGTGCTTCTGGCGGCAATGCTCCTGGCCATCGACATCTGGCGGGATCCCCGCTGGGCTCGCACGCTCATCGCGACCATGCTCCTCTCGGCTTTTGCGATGGTTGTCTTCTTCTTTCTCCAACGAACTTTTGGAGGCCCCTTTCTTCTCAGTGATCTGTTTAACAAAACGACTTTGACCTTTGCCACTTACCGCTATTGGGGAAACGCGGCTTCCTATCTCAATCTTTTCTGGCCCCTCGCCGTCGCCGTCGCGTTCTTTGCCGCGATCCGGAAGAGCTTCCTGTGGCCGTTATGGTTTATCCCCGCCGCGGCGGTCTTCGCGGCGAACTTTCTGAACATTTCCAAGGCCGGCAATGTGCTCGCGGTTATCGGAGCCATCGCCCTCAGCCTTTTTCTACTTCCCAAGGCGTTACTCGAACTGAAACGCGGCAAGCTCAAGATTCGAAGAGGCCACTTCCTCGGAGCCCTCATTCCGATTATTCTGATCGCAGTCGCCCTGCCCTTCGCCATTCCCTGGAAGCGCTGGGAATACCTCAGCAACGCGGGCGTCAGTGGGACCGACAGGCCAAAAGCGTATGCAAAATTTCTGACGATGCTACCCGATTCCGGCTGGATTGGCTTCGGGCCGGGAACTTTTCAGCGAACATATCGACGATACGTCAAAGATGATCCCGAGGTGTCCCACACACCTTACTGGGTCGCTCATGAAGACTACCTTCAGACCGCAATCGAGTGGGGCTACCTGGGAACCGCCCTTTGGGCGTTCGTGCTGATTCCAGGAGCGGTTGCCGTCGGCTGGAAGGCTTGTCGAAAATCACCGCGCCCTCCAAGGGAAACAACGACTTACCGCATCACGCTATACGACCACTTTTCCGCGTTTTTTTCGACGCTCCCCGCGCCGACCGAGCCGGCCTTCGCCTGCGGGGCTTTCGTTGCAATTCTCCTGACCGCGCTCCATTCCCTGGTTGATTTCCCGATGCAGATCGCTTCGCTCCAACTTTATTTTCTGGCCCTGGTCGCGCTTGGCTGGAGCTATCTCGTTCGTGAGAAATCCGACTCGTCGGAGAATCCAGAGTAAAGGCGACTGCTATTTTTGCAAACGGCCCCGTTCACGTTCATTTTCCTCTCCTTGAGTTTTTACGAGCAAGGAAACACGCCCCGCAAGCCGGGCGCAACATGCCATGCCCGAAGCTATGATGCGTCCGCATCGACCTGCCGATCCGCGCCATAGGCACGCCCAGCATCGCTATAGCCGTAATAGTAATAATCGTTGCCCGGAGGCACCATGCTCAGGATGGCCCCTGATGGCACCCGCTTGAGTCGTTTCAAAAGGTCCACCGATCTCCGGACCAACCGGCGCGGCGTCTTGTGCGACCGCACAACCATTGCGATCGTTTTAAAATGTTTGGAAATCGTCAGCGTATCACTCACGGCAAGGATGGGCGCGGAATCCACGATGACTTGCTCGAACCCCTGACGGGCCAACTCGAAGAACTTCTCGACCTTATGCCGTCGGAGGAAAAGCTCACCTGAGTTCTTCGTCACCTTGCCGGCGGTAATCACGCTCAGATTGGGAATCGCCGTTGCCTGGATGATGTCTTCGAAATCGGCCTTGTCGTTGAGGAAGTCGGACGCTCCCAAATGGCGTTGACGTCCAAAAAGCCGATTTTCCAGCACGGGTTTTCGCAAATCGGCCTCGATCAAAAGGGTCTTGGCCCCCCGTTGGGCCATGGAAACCGCCAAGCTGAGAGAGGTCGTTGACTTTCCTTCTTCAGGAACGGCGCTCGTGACCAGAATGCTATGGGTTTCATCCTCGAGAAGGAGAAGGGACGCACGCAAAGTCCGGTAGGCTTCGCTCGCCGCGGAATAAGGATCCTCGAGCAAGGGAAGGGAAACCTGCGCCGAATCGCCTCCCTCGGAAGACGATTCCTTGCGAGCCTGAGCCGCCTTTTTCGTAATCTTGGTTTCGTAAAGGGGAATGGCGGACAGGACCTGGAGACCGACGACCGCTTCTAGCTCGTCCACGGATTTGAACGATGTGTCCAAACTCGCAAGGGTGAAAATGGTGAGCGAAGCCGCGGCCAGGGAAAGAAAGATTGCAATAGGCAGCACCTGGACAGGCTTGGGTTTCACCTTATAGGCAGGACTTGCCGAATCCACCACCTGGATGAATACCGGTTGACTCCTCGCCTGCGAGGTTTCTTCATTAAGTTTCCGCAAAACGGCTTGGTAGGAGAGATTGTCCGCTTCGATCTCTCCCTTGAGCTTATCCGCCTCGATCGAGAGCGCTTTGGTTTCGATCACCTTCTTCTCCTGTTCGTCGGTCGCTTTTTGCAGGGAGTTTTCGGTCTGAACGGCCGATTGGTAACTCCGCTCGACCGTTTCCGGAGCACGGTAGAGCTCGGCATTCAAAGCTTCCTGGAGCGAGGCCTTCTGGCTTTGCACCTGTTTCAAGGCGGGATTCTGCGCCCCATATTTCTGCTGCGCCTGGCTGACTTGGGAGTCCAACGTATTGAGCTGGTTGCGTAGGCTTTGAATTTCCGGCAATTGCGCCACGCTGGAGATCTGAAGAAGAGCTTCCGGGTTATCCCGGTATTTGGCGATCTGCTGATTGTCGGACTCGAGCTGGAGTCGGGTCGCCTTGGCGGCGGCCAGCCGCGTGTTCAATTCGATCATCTGAGCGGCGATGATGTTCATGTCGCCATCGACCGAAATACTGCCCAACTTGCGCGTGTATTTAATCAGATCGTTACGCGATTGCTCCAATTTGTCCGCCAGAGATTTCTTCTCCTCGATCAAGTAACTGAGATTGACGCTCGCGGCCGCCAGCCGTTGCTCGCCTTCCAGCGCGACATACTCCCGAATCAGGGCGTCCACCATTTCCATGGCGACATGCGGATCGGGATGATCAAACGAAATCGTGAGCAAGCGGGTTCCTTGAATGAGCTCCGCCTTAGTGTTTGAAAGGAGGTAGTTTGTAAATTCCTCCTCTTCGATGCTGCCGTCGAGTTCGGTGGATTTGGTGAAATCCGCCCGACTCTTCAGATTCATTCGCTGCACCATTCGTTGCATCAGCGAGCGACTGACAAAGCCGAGCTGAATCGTTTGCAACATCTCCAACCCCCGGAGATCCTCCTGATCACTGCTGCCCGACATGGTCGGCGTGGCATCCATCACGCGTTGCTCAACCTTGATTCTCGCGATCGACCGATAAATCGGGGTCGCGTTACTCAAATAAACGACGGCGGCGACAATTCCCGCGATAAGGTAAAGGATGATCAGCCAGAGATACTTTTTCGCCGTCTCCCAAAGGCGGCGATAGTCGATGGAAAAACCCGCCTGTTCCTCTGCCGTTTGCTCTGGCCCCAGTTGCTGGGGCAGGAACTCCGAAGGCAATTTGTTTTCTGACATTAAAAGAGTGTTTCTTGAACCGTGATCAAGTCGCCTCGCTGAATGAGGAACTGTTGTCCCTGCACGCTCAACATGTTGATCGTGTATTGAATCGTTCGGCCATCCTGTCTTCGATTGACGCGAATATTGCGGAGATTTCCGATGCGGGTGTTTCCACCGGCTCGGGCGATGGCCATCGGCAGAGTAAATGCATCTTCCTCGTAGGGAATGGGATAAGCTCCGGGAGCCCCCACCTGCCCAAGAATGGTATAGCTCTGCGGAGCATATTGAGTCACCGCGATCGAAACTTGGGGATTGACCAAATATTTCTCGGCGAGCCGCTTGGAAATGGCCTGCTCGGCAGCCCCCAAGGTCATGCCGCCGATGACAACCCGGCCAATCAGAGGAAAGCTAATTGAGCCATCCCGGGCGATCTGCTGGGCCGTCGCCATGTCCGGCTCCTGAAATACCGTCACTGAAACGGTATCATTCGGAGCAAGCTCGTAGTTCTTGGAACCGACCACGGAACCCGTAGCGGGCGTCGGCAAGACTTTCTCAACCACCGGCGCGGCGCATGAAGCGAGCAAACAACAACACGCGCAATAGAGAAAGTATCGAGACATCACTCGGTGGAAAAATTCAAAAATCGGAAAGGCATTGGAGGCAACATTACCTCCACGAAGGATATATTTCCAAAAAAAAGGCGGACTCAAACAGAGTCCGCCCTTTGAAGGTTTTCCAGATTAGGCGAGCACGACCGCCGAACCAGTGATCATCGCTTGGTAAGGAGTCGGGGTCGGAGCGGGCGGAGTGTATTTGTCTACATCCTTTTGATTTTTGCTATCGATCTGCGCCTTTTTGGAATCCGGAAGGTCAGAGCTTTGGACGATCTTCGAGACTTGCGTCGCCATTTTCTGAGCGTCAGATTCGGAAAGCGCCCCGGTCTTCAAGCCTGACTTGACATACGAATTGGCTTTTGAGGGATCGAGAGCTGTCAGCTGCTTGACCAGCTTCTGCACTTGAGAGGCAGGTGCATCAGGCCCCAGCTTTTTGAGCTGTTTTTCTAATGCCTTGGTCTTCGAGGGATTCGACGACTTCGCGAAAGCAACCGTTGGAGTCGCAAAAAAGACAGCCACGACACTCAGGACAATGGCAGTAACAATTTTAGAGTTCATATGATTTGTTCTTTTAAATTTTTCCCTAGCGAAATCCTTTCGCCTTTCGAGGAGTAGAGCTTCGCTTGTGCCAAGTCAACGGGGAATTATTATAAAATCATCCCTGCAGCGACGGTTTCGTTAGTGCCGGGATGGACCAACACGAATGAACCGGTGATGCGGTTGCGGCGATAGGCGTCGTGGATGAGCGGGGCAGCGGTGCGGAGGGTCACGCGGCCAATGTCGTTCATCGCGCAGGACTGCGGCCCTTCAATCTTGTGCAAGGTATTGATGTCCACTAAGTAACGAACACCCTTAATGACCGCCTGGGTCTCCCGGGTCGTGTGCCGGAGGACGTATTTGCCGCGGTCGGCCATTGGCGTCTGCGAGAACCAGCAGATCATGGCTTCGATGTCTTGCGAAACCATGGGCGGATTGTTCGCCTTGACAATCATGTCGCCGCGCGAGATGTCGATCTCATGCGCCAGCGTCATCGTAACAGACTGCGGTGCAAAGGCTTCCGCCAGAACGCCTGAGTCGGTGTGAATTTCCTTGAGCTTCGTGGTGAAGCCGGAAGGGAGCACGGTCACCTCGTCGCCGGGCTTGAAGACGCCCCCCGCCACGCGACCCGCGTAGCCCCGGAAGTCGTGCCACTCGTGCGATTGTGGGCGAATAACCCATTGCACGGGAAAGCGCGCATCGACGTGGTTATGCTCGCCGCCGACATAGACCGTTTCGAGATGATAAAGCAGGGAGGGGCCTTGATACCAAGGCATCCGGTCGGATTTATCGACGACATTGTCGCCGTTGAGGGCGCTGATAGGGATGGTCGTGATATCGACGAGGTTTTCCAGTCGAGAGGCGAAGGCCTTGTATTCCTCGACGATGCGCTCATAAACAGCCTGGTCGTAATCGACGAGATCCATCTTGTTGATCGCGACGACGACGTGCTGGATGCGCAGCAAGTCGGCAATGAAGGAATGCCGCTTCGTCTGTTCGATCACGCCCTTGCGCGCATCGACGAGAATGATCGCGAGGTTCGCCGTCGAGGCGCCCGTGACCATGTTGCGGGTGTATTGAATGTGGCCCGGCGTGTCGGCGATGATGAATTTGCGCCGCGGAGTGGCAAAATACCGGTAGGCGACGTCGATGGTAATGCCCTGCTCGCGCTCGGCTTTGAGGCCGTCGGTCAGTAGCGCGAGATTGACGACGGCGTCGCCCCGGCGACGGGAGCTTTCCTCCATCGCGGCCATCTGGTCCTCGAAAATGCTCTTGGAGTCGTAAAGCAGCCGCCCGATGAGCGTCGATTTTCCGTCATCGACGGAACCGGCGGTGGTGAAACGCAGAATGTCCATTAGAAATACCCTTCCCGCTTGCGGTCTTCCATCGCGGTCTCGGAGCGCTTGTCGTCCGTGCGCGTGCCGCGCTCGGTTTGCCGGGAGGCGGCGACTTCATCGATGATGTCCTCGAGCGTGCTGGCGGTGGATTCCACAGCCCCCGTGCAGGTGGCGTCGCCGATGGTGCGAAAGCGCACGGTTTTGCGCTCGACGGTCTCGGTGGGCTGCACCGTCACGAAATCGGTGACGGCGAGCAGGCTGCCGTTGCGCAGGAAAACGTCGCGCTCGTGCGAGAAATAGAGGTTCGGCAGAGGAATTTCCTCGCGTTGGATATAGAGCCACACATCCATTTCCGTGAAGTTCGAGAGCGGAAAAACGCGGAAGTGCTCACCGGGTTGCTTGCGGCCATTGAAGAGATTCCAGAGCTCGGGGCGCTGGTTCTTCGGATCCCACTGCCCGAATTCGTCGCGGTGCGAGAAGAAACGTTCCTTCGCGCGGGCCTTCTCCTCGTCGCGACGGCCGCCGCCGAGGCAGGCGTCGTATTGATTCTCCTCGATCGTGTCGAGCAGGGTGACGGTCTGCAGCTTGTTGCGCGAGGCGTTCACTCCCTTTTCTTCCACCACGCGACCGGCATCGATGGAGGCCTGGACGGATCCCACGACGAGGTCGGCGCCAAGCTTGGACACGTATTCGTCGCGGTAGGCGATCGTCTCGGCAAAATTGTGCCCCGTGTCGATGTGAACGAGCGGGAACGGCACCTTCGCCGGCCAGAACGCCTTGCGCGCGAGGTGCGCCATCACGATGGAATCCTTGCCGCCGGAGAAAAGCAGCGCCGGCTTGTGGAATTGAGCGGCGGTTTCGCGAAGGACGTAGATCGCCTCGGCTTCCAGTTGATCGAGATGGCTTAAATTGTAGTCAGGCATACGAAGATGGATCGGTCGCAATCCCGGTGCGGACGGACTAGATCGCAAATTGGGGGCGCAGGAGCGCCACCAGTCGAGCCGAACATTCGTCCACGGATGCCGCCGCCGTGTCCAGCACAAGATTCGCCGCCACCGGCTCCTCAAAGCCGCTATCCCGGCCGGTGAAGTTCGCAATTCCGCCGGCCGCAGCCTTGCGGTAAAGGCCCTTGGGATCCCGCTCGGCGCACAAGTCGAACGGCGCCCGCACATAAATTTCGAGGTAGCCGTCGCCCACGATCTCCCGCGCCATGACACGGAATTCCTCCCGGGGCGTGATGAGCGAGACCAGCACGATGACGCCCTGGCTCGCAAAAAGTTTCGCCACCTCCGCCGTGCGACGGATGTTTTCCCGACGGTCCTCGTCGGTGAATCCAAGGTTGCGATTCAAACCGGCTCGAAGGTTGTCCCCGTCAAGAATGACGACGAAGCGGCCCTCCGCCTGGAGCGCGCTCTCCACCGCCGCGGCGATGGTCGATTTCCCCGATCCCGAGAGGCCGATCAGCCAGGCCACCACGCCGCGCTGCCTGAGCAGCCGCTCTTTCTCCGCGCCGGGCAGGAAGCGGTGAAATTGCGGGTGGATGTTTTCGGGCGTGCTCACGGACCGGGCATTTCAAGCGACAAATGGCCGCGAGGCAAAAACAAACTGCCCCCGCCGGGAATCGAACCCGGATTTTTAGTGCCTGAGTTTTTTTGCTTCATAACGTTTTGATTTGCTTCTGTTTGCTTCGTTTTGAAATGATTGCAGTGTCCCACATGTCCCACCTATGGCTTCGCTCTTCAAAAAACCGAACTCCGCTTTCTGGTATTTGCGCCACAAGAAAGGCGGAAAATGGGTGAAGGAATCGACCGGCTTGCGCCATGACGACCCCAATGAAACAGCGGCCGCGCGCGCCATTCGCGCACGCTATGAGGCCCGCGAGCATGATCACTCGGCCTTGCCCGCTGGGGGATGGGATTGGACGGAGCCGCATCTGCGCGCGACCGGCCTCTCGCAGAAGAGCATCGATCGCTACATCGTCGGATGGCGCTGGTTGAGCCTTTGGCTGCTCGAGCGCGGGCTGCTGCCGGCAACCGTGCGTTACGCGCATTGCCAGGAATACATAGATTGGCGCGTGGGGCGGAAGAAGCAGTCGGGGAAGACGGCCGGCCGCAATACCGCGATCGGCGAGGTGAAGCTGCTCTCGCAGATCCTCGGCGAGGCGACCAGGCGCGGCATGATCCCCGCGAATCCCCTGGTCGGATTGAAGCTGCGGAAGACGACTCCGAAGAAGAAGCCGGAGTTGAGCGACGAGGAGGTCGCACAGTGCGAGCGGGCGCTCGCCGAGGAGCCAACGTGGATGCAGCGGAGCTTTGCCATCGCACTCGCGACCGGCTGCCGGCTGCGGGAGACGCGGATCCCGATGAGTTGCATCGATCTCGATGCGGAGATTCCCACGATCACTTTCCCGAGCCCAAAGGGCGGCGAGGAAAAAGCATTCTCCATCCCCTGCCCCAGCGCGTTGCTGCCGCTGTTGCGGGAACTCCGCACCGCGGGCGCGAAATACACGATCGAGGAGTTTCCGTTTCAGCCGTCGCGGGCATGGCAACAGTTTTTCCGGCGAGTGGATTTGAAGCATCTGACGTTCCATTGCTTGCGGGTGACGAAGGTTACGCGGCTTCGGCGACAAGGCGTGCCGCGCGAGGTGGCAATGCGGCTGGTGAATCACTCGAATGAGCTGATCCATCAGCTCTACGATCGACATCGCGTGCAGGATCTCGCGGCGTATCGGGACGCAGGGATTGCGGGCCTGCCGCCGTCAGATTCCGCCGCCGCCAGATCACAAAGTCTGACCAAAAAACGCGGCCCTCGATGACCGGAAAGCCATCCGTCTCGAATAGCCGGGTCGCTGCAGTATATCCGTAGCCGCTCGCCTTCATGAAGGCACGCTTGGAAAGAGGGGACTCGCGGTTCATTTTTTTCAGGCCGCTACTTCTTCCGTCGTCGCCGGGGCGCGCATGACTGCGACGCCTCGCTCGACTTGGCTGAGGCCGGCTTCGATCGCCTGTCGCAGAATCGCCGCCTCGCTGATTCCGCTTTTTTCTTTGAGTTCCTTCGCACGGCGGGCGAGATCGGGAGGGAGCTTGATGCTGAATGCTTTCATCGCTTGTGGGGTTTGTAATTGGTTCAATTACGTTGTAAAGATTTTTGTTGTTTTATTTTTTTTCTCTCTTAAAACGATGTCAAATGAGCGCGGGGAAAAATCGGAACAAACAGGTGCGCCTCGACGACGAAACAGCGGCGCGCATCACAGAGCTCGTGACGTTGACAGGGCTATCGGAGAGCGACGTCCTCCGACTGGCGCTCCGCGCTGGTTTGCCGAAGCTGGAGAGCGGCGAGGAGAACCCCTTCAGCCGCGACTCCCTAATGAATCAGACCACCCGCTTGACCGATGGCGAGCCCCATGAGGACCTTCCGCTCGCGGCGGAATCTCCCGGCAAATATCGCGTCGAATCTCGCCGGCAGGGCGCGGCGTAACCGCTGGCACTGCACCGACGACCTTTTACGGCGTCGATCTTTTCGACGCGAAAATCATTTACTGGGGGAAAGCCCGTCGAATGTAGCCGCGCGGCTACACATTACAAGCCAAAGGCCGCGTAGGCTCCCGCCCCGTGCCTCGCCCTGTCGCATCCCCGCTCAATATCTGCGGGCCGTCCGTGCGGCAATT
>Ga0157374_10005500_pt1 | contig 10642 bp, 12 predicted proteins | sample M25metaG_FD_115308 | JGI IMG/M metagenome (GOLD analysis project Ga0157374, IMG submission 115308) | Miscanthus rhizosphere microbial communities from Kellogg Biological Station, Michigan, USA - M2-5 metaG | ecosystem: Host-associated > Plants > Roots > Rhizosphere > Soil | place: USA: Michigan... | reverse complement strand
GGTCCTGCCAGCTGCCAGCATGATCGGCCAGCCGCCTGCCAAGCGGCCGGTCCGGATTTTCGGCCCGCCGAGATCCTGCAGGATCGCCACCTCGCAACCGGCGCGTCTGGACGCCGCGCGTACGCGCGCGAACGTCGCGGCGTGAGACTCGTGCGTGCCGTGCGAGAAGTTCAACCGGAAGATATCGGTGCCCGCCGCGATGAGCGCGTCGAGCGCCGAATCGGAGTCGCTGGCTGGACCGATGGTGGCGATGATCTTGGTGTGGCGCAACTCTTGTCCCTTGTCGTTCGGCGTTCAGCGTTCAGCGTTCAGCGTTCTTTGACTCTAGAATAGCGTCTATGGGCAAGATCGTGCCTGATGCCATCGAGCACTATCTCGCGAGACTCAACCGCGCGGGAAACCCGGTGCTGGACGAGATCGCCAGCGGCAACGAAACACGCGGCCTGCCGCTGGTGGACGCCGAAGTCGGCGCCTTGCTGCGTGTGCTGGCGACCTCGATCAACGCCTCCCGCATCCTCGAAATCGGCACCGCGATCGGGTATTCCGGCATCTGGCTCGCCGGAGCACTCCCGGACGACGGCATGCTGGTGACGATGGAGCTCGACGAATCGCGGGCGAGGGAGGCGCGCGACAACTTCGCGCGCGCGGGGCTGAGCGATCGCGTGAGCGTGGTCGTCGGCGACGCCCAGTTGAAAATCGCGAAGGTGTCGGGTCCGTTCGATCTCATCTTTCAGGACGGCGCAAAGAAGCTGTACGGGCCGCTCCTCGATCGCCTGGTCGCGCTGCTGCGTCCGGGCGGACTGCTGATTACAGACAACGTGTTGTGGGACGGCGAGGTCGTGCCGGGCTATCAAACGTCGCCGCGGCAGAATCCCGAAGACACGCAGGCGATCATCGAGTACAACCAACGCGTCGCCGCACACCCGAATCTGCTGACGAGCATCGTCCCGCTTCGCGACGGCGTGTCGATCTCGGTCAAGACCAAAAGAAATCCATGACCATCGAATCCTGGCTGCAAGCGGCCATCGCCGACGCGGAAAAGCGCGGCTTGCCCGATCTGAAACCGCTCCTCGAGGCGCTCGCGCGCTCTACGCAGGTGCTGCGCGCGGCTGACTTCAACGACGAGGCGAGCGGCAAGCGATGATGACCATCGAGGAATTCGGACGACGCCTTCGCGCGCGCGAGGTCACGTCGGTTGGCGTCACGGAAGAGTGCCTGGGTCGGATCGAAGCCGAGAACCCGAAACTGAACGCCTTCATCAAGGTCACCGCCGACGAGGCGCTGCGGCAGGCCCGCCAGGCGGATCAGGAACTGGCAGCAGGCACCGACCGCGGGCCGCTGCACGGTGTGCCGCTTTCGATCAAAGACATTCTCGACATGCGCGGCCTGCCGACGACGGCGGCTTCGCGCGTTCGCGAGGGGCATGTCGCCGAGCGCGATGCGCCCACGGTCGCGCATCTGCGTCAGGCCGGCGCGGTCTTCGTCGGCAAGACCAACCTCCACGAGTTCGCGTTCGGGACGACCAACGAGGATTCCGCGTTCGGCCCGGCCCGCAACCCTCACGATCCGACACGATCGCCCGGCGGTTCGAGCGGCGGATCGGCGGCCAGCGTCGCGGCCGGCATGGCACTCGCCACCGTCGGAACCGACACCGGCGGCTCCATTCGGATCCCCTCAGCCGCCTGCGGGATCGTCGGTCTGAAAGCGACATTCGGCGAAGTTTCAGTCGACGGCGTGGTGCCGCTCTCCCGCACGTTCGATCATGTGGGACCGCTGGCGCAGACTGTTACCGACGCCAGCCTCGTGTACCACGCGCTGCTGGGCGACGCCGGGACCAAGTCGCCGGTTCCGGCACCGATTCACGGCCTGCGTCTCGCGGTGCCGCGACCGTATTTCTGCGACATGCTCGACGATGAGGTGCGCGCGCGATTCGAGGAAGCGCTGGAGCGGCTGCGAACCGCGGGGGCCCGCATCGACGACATCGAGATCAAGCACGCCAGAGAGATTGTGCCGGTCTACATGCACATCTCGATGGCGGACGCCGCCGCTTATCATGCAGCGACGCTGGAGACGATGCCCGAGCGTTATACGAAACCGGTGCGTTTGCGGCTGGAGATGGCGCGGTACGTTCTTGCCGAAGACTACGTCCGCGCGCTGGCGGGGCGAGAGCGCCTGACCAGAGAAGTAGACGCCGCGACGGCGCAACACGACGCCCTCATTCTTCCGTCGCTGCCAATCCCGGCGCCGACTATCGGCGCGAGCACGGTTCAGATCGGCTCGACAGCGGAGCCGGTGCGCAACCTCATGCTGAGACTGACACAGCCGTTCAACGTAACAGGGCACCCCGCGATCGCGATGCCGTCAGGGCTCACCAATACGGGATTGCCCTGTTCAGTGCAGCTCGTCGGACGGCGCATGCAGACCGACGCGCTGATTCGGGTCGCGCTGGCCTGCGAGCGCTTCGTCACGTTGCATCGCGTTCAGGTGTAGGCAGGCCCACACGGCGACCGGTGTCGCGCTGCGATCGAGCCCACGGTTTAACAGGAGGAACAAAGCAGCGGAGGACGAACAGGGCTGCCAGCCTATCGAACGCGTGCGCCAGATCCGTCACGGTTCGGCGGGCGCCGCAAAGCGGCAGCACGGTCCGTGAGCCACGAGATACACGAACCCATCCGCGCTCTAGCAGTTCGTGTATCTCAAAGGCTGTCAGCCCACTCGCGGAGCACCGCGTTCAGGCATTACAGGTGGCTGCGACGGCACCGGAATGTCCGGCGGCGGAACCGGCTTGATGTCGGGCGGCGGGCTGTCGATGGGATCGATCGGCCGCGGCACATCGGGAATCGGCTTCGGTGGCTGCTCAATGGTCATACCCGGACGACCTGCAATTACACGTCCAGACCGATCGCACGCATGAGCGCGAGCGCATTGCTGTGCTCGACCACACCCGGGCGCATCCGGTAGTCGAAGATCATCTTCCCGTCTTCCAGCCGATCTTCGAAATGCATGTTGACGGCTGAGCCGAGCGTCGCCGGCAGCTCGGTGAGGGCGAGGTCGTGCGTCGTAACCAGGCCGATCGCGCCGAGACCGACGAGCGCGCGCACGATCCCCTCGGCGCCAATTCGGCGATCGTGCGAGTTTGTGCCGTGGAGAATCTCGTCCAGCAGGAAGAGCAGCGGCACGGCGCCGCGCGCGGCATCGGCAATCGTCCGAATGCGCAGGATCTCCGCGAAGAAGCGCGAGTGGCCGGCCTGAAGCGAATCTTCGATGTGCAGCGTGGCGCCGAGCGAGAGCGCCGACACGCGCAGCCTGGTGGCGGTTACCGGCGCGCCGGCCAGCGCGAGGACGACCGAGACGCCGACCGACCGCAGCAGCGTGCTCTTGCCGGACATGTTCGAGCCGCTCACGATGATCACGTGCGGCGCGGCTGCGCCGAGCCTGACGTCGTTGCGCACGCCGACCGTCGACGGGATCAGCGGGTGACCGAGACCGTCCGCTTCGTAGACGGGGCCCGACTCGACCAGTTCCGGAAAGGGGTCGTCCGGCCGTTCGTACGCGAAGGTCGCCAGCGCCGCGAGCGCTTCGATGTCGCCGACCGCTTCCAGCCACGTGGCGACGGCGCCGCCAAACGACGCGTGCCAGCGATCGATGGCAATCGCCAGCTGCGGACGAAGCATCAGGACGAACGCGATCGGCGCGAACATCATGTTGTGCGTCGCGTCGAGCCACGACACCAGCGTTCTCAGCTGCGCGATGCGCCGTGACGGCGGCACACCGGCGGTCAACAACGCCTCGTGGAGCCTGACCAGGCGCGGGGACGTGAAACGTTCGGACTCGATCCGCGCGAGAACCCCGGAGAGGAGCGCGAGATCTCGTTCCGGCGTGTCGATCCCATGCAGCGCCCGATGAAACTCGTGCCGCCACAGGGCGGCGAAGGCCGCCTCCAACAAGAGCCAGGCAAACAGCCACTCCGGCGCGATGAGGTCACGGTAGACCACGACGGCCAGCACGACGGTGATGACGGCGATCGCGGCCAGCGCCGCTCGCAGCGCCGGCGCGAAACCGACTCCGGGCGACGCGGCCCACACCGCCAGCAATCCCGTGCGGCCGACCGGCGACTCGGACGCCAGGACCGCGACGTCCTCCTTGAAATCGAGCATGGGTCGCAGCTCGTCGATTGCCGCCTGACGTGCAATGACTTCCGCCAACGGCGCGGGCGCCCGCAGCCATTCCGCCAGCGTCAGCTCGCCGATCTCGGTTCGCGTCGTGTTGTGCAGCTCGAACAGCGATGCCGGCCCGAACACATCGAGATCGCCGGCGTACGGATGATCCGTGAGAAACGGCGCGCCGTCGCGGCCACTGCCGGTCCAGCGGCCGTCGAGGCGATCGAGGCCACGCATGTAGACCCGCTCGGCCGCCTTCGCGCGTTCAAAACGCTGCAGTCGTTTGGCGTGGATCACGGCGAGCACGGCGAACGCGAGCCACGCCGCGATCGGCCAGAAAGGCGAGATCGAAAAGCGCACGAACGCCATCCAGAGCAGGACGGCGCCGATAAGCGCGATCACCAGGCGGACGTTGGAAATGATGAAGTTGATGCGATCGAGCTCGGCGATCCGCTGACGCCAGAGGTCGAGACGACGTTGGTATTCAGCGCGAGGGGCAGTCACCGGACCGGAATTGAGTGTAACGCAGGCGGCTGACGCTCAGAAGCCACCGCGGAGACCGCAGAGACCGCCGAAGACCGCGCCCTCGATGTGGCGCAGCGCTTCAGCGCTGCGTTCGCAGGCCTGAAGGCCTACGCGACTATTGAACCTGGGTTACGCTCGTGGGAGCGAACTCTAGAGACGAACATCATGCCTCAACACATCGGCATCGTGGGCTGCTCGGCCGAAGGAGCAGCGCTCTGCTACAAGACCATCTGCGTCGAGGGCGCACGGCTCCTTGGGCCGCACGCGCACCCCGAGGTCTCGATGCACACGCACTCGCTCGCTGACTACATGACGCGTATCTATCGAAACGACTGGCAAGCGGTCGGCGATCTGATGCTGGCGTCTGCGAACAAGCTTGCGGCGGCCGGCGCCGACTTCCTGATCTGCCCCGACAACACCATCCACCAGGCGTTCCGCTTCGTCGCGCCGCGGTCGCCGCGACCGTGGCTGCACATCGCGGAGGTCGTTGCCGACCAGGCGGTTGAACGCGGGTTCCGGCGCATCGGCCTGACGGGAACGCGCTGGCTGGTGGAGAGCGACGTCTATCCGGACGTGTTCTCGGCGCGCACGCTCGCGTACGTGCGTCCGACGCCAGAGGAGCGCGAAGAGATCAACCGGATCATCATGGAGGAGCTCGTCTGCGGCGTCTTCACGCCGCAGGCGATCGGCTACTTTCAGCAGGTCATCGGACGTATGCAACGCGACGGCTGCGACGCCGTCGTCCTCGGCTGCACCGAGATCCCGCCGATCATGAACGACACGAACTCGCCGCTGCCCACTCTCGACTCTACGCGGCTGCTCGCTCGCGCTGCCTTGCGTCGAGCCGCAGGGTAAGTGAGTGCAATCCACAGAAGTAGTGCGGACCTTCAGGTCCGCTGGCCGGGCAGGCCTGAAGGCCTGCACTACACCTGAGTTGAATACGCTCTAAAGTTGCGCGAGCAGCGTCTTGGCGAGCGTGACGTAATGCGTCGAGGCGGCGTTGAGCTCGGCGATCGAGACCCATTCGTCGGCGGTGTGCGCGACGTGAATGGATCCGGGGCCGAACAACAGCGGCTCGCCCCAGGCCGGCAGGAACGGAATGTCGGTCGTGTACGGGAAAACGGCGGTGTCGAACCCCGGCACGGTCTTCAACCGCACCGGCGGGACCTCGAGCACGTGTTCGATCGCCACGCGACCTTCGATGGGCGCGACGGCTCTGCGCACCTCGTTCGCATCGCTCGTCGTCCGGAACATGACCTCGGCCTCTGCCGACGGCGACACGACATTTGGCGCGACGCCTCCGTTGATGAGACCCACGGTGTAGTGCGTCTCTCCGAGCACGGGATCCGACGGCATCTGAATCGCCCGCAGTTCGATCAGCGCGTCGATCAACTTGTCGATCGCGGACTCGCCCAGCTCCGGAAACGACGAATGAGCGGCGCGCCCGCTCGCCCGCAGCTTGAGGCGCAGGATGCCGCGCGTCGCGAGGCCGAGACGGTTGTCCGTCGGTTCGCCGTTGATCAGGAAACGCGCGCCCGCTCCGCGTGCCGCATCGTTGGCCGCCTTCGCGCCGTCGCTGCCACGTTCTTCGCCGACGACGAACACGAGCCCGATACGCGACTCGCCATCGCGCCGCAATCGCTCCGCGGCCGCGACCTGCGCCGCGAGGATCCCCTTCGCGTCGCAGGAACCGCGGCCGGACAGGCGATCGCCGTCGACGCGGCTTGGAAAGAACGTCGGGACGCAATCGAAATGGGTCGAGAAGACGACCGCGGGTTGGGAAACATTCGCGATGACGTTGAACCGCGCGTCGTCGACGCGCTGCTCCTCCACCGCCCATCCGCGTCCGCGCAGGTAGTCGGCGAGCCAGCGTCCCGCGGCGCCTTCACGTCCTGTCGTGGAGTCGATGTCGACAAGGCTGCGCGTCAGCGCGACGATGTCTACCGGATCCACGCTTCGAGCTCCGTGCGGGTGTCGGTGCGCGAGTCGCGGTACTTCACGATGACCGGCGTCGAAAGCGAGAGCCCCCACTCGACGCCTTTGCCGGTCGTCACCGCGCGAGCGCCCGGGACGACCACCGCGCCTTCGGGCACGACGAGCGGACGGTCCGCGGTGGGCTTGATGATCTCCCCCTTCACCAGGTCGTACACCGGCGTCGAGCCCGTAAGCACGGTCCCGGCCGCGACGACTGCACGTGCCCTGATGATGGCGCCCTCGTAGATCCCCGTGTTCCCGCCGATCAGCACCTCGTCCTCGATGATGACCGGCAGTGCGCCGACCGGCTCGATGACGCCGCCGATTTGCGCCGCGGCGCTCACGTGCACGCGCGCGCCGACCTGCGCGCAGGATCCGACCAGCGCGTGCGAATCGATCATCGACCCTTCACCGACGTAGGCACCGATGTTCACGTACATCGGCGGCATGCAGATGACGCCGCGCGCCAGGTAGGCGCCGTCGCGGATCGCCGACCCGCCCGGCACGATGCGAACGCCGGCGGCAATCCCCGGCTTCTTCAGCGGCAGCGTGTCCTTGTCGTAGAACGGCAGCCGCCCGTGATCCATCGACGCGTCGGCCATGTCGCCGAATCGGAAACCCAGCAGGATGCCCTGCTTGACCCACAGATTGACGCGCCACCCGAGCGGGCTCGACGCATCGGGTTCCGCGGCGCGCACTTCGCCGGAGGAGAGCGCCTCGCGCAACCGGGCGAACGCCGCGCGGGCAGCGTCGCGGTCGGCGGAGGCTCCGGCCTCCACCAGGTTCTTGATGTCGTCTTCAAGCATCGGTACTTAAACCAGCGCGCCTTTGAGCAGGCCCAGCTTCTTCAGGACGCCGTTGATCTTCTCCTTCGACGCCGCGGACGGCGAGACCATCGGGAGGCGGAAGACCTCGTCGAGCAGACCCATCGCGGCCATCGCGTATTTCACCGGCTGCGGGTTCGATTCGACGAAGTTGATCGACATGAGCGGCAGGATGCGTGCGTGGACCGCGCGCGCGGCGGCGAAGTCGTTGCGCTCGGCCGCTTCCACCATCTGCACCATCTCCGCCGGAATCTCGTTCCCCGCCACGGAAATGATGCCGCGGCCGCCAATCGCCATCAGCGGGAGCGTCAACCCATCGTCGCCCGAGAGCACGAGGAACTGCGCCGGTACGGCGTTCACGATCTCGCACATCTGACCGACATTGCCGGACGCTTCCTTCACGCCGACGATGTTCGGAATTTGCGCGAGCCGGACGAGCGTGGACGGCTCGACGTTCACGCCGGTGCGCCCGGGCACGTTGTAGACGATGATCGGCAGCGGCGTGCTCTCGGCGAAAGCGCGGTAGTGCTGGTAGAGGCCTTCCTGCGTCGGCTTGTTGTAGTACGGCGTGACCGAGAGGAAACCGGTCGCCCCGCGGCGCGCCATCTCGCCGGCGATGTGAATGACTTCTCTCGTGTCGTACCCGCCCGCGCCGGCCAGGACCGGCACCTGCCCTTTCGATTCTTCGACGACGATTTCGATGACGCGGAGCCGTTCGGGATCGGTGAGGGTCGGGTTCTCCCCGGTCGTGCCGCACGGACACAGAAAATGGACGCCGGCATCGATCTGGCGGCGGGCGAGCCGGCGGACTGCCGCTTCGTCGAGGTCACCGTTTTTCGTGAACGGCGTGACGAGCGCGGTGCCGACTCCAGTGAATGGCGTTCTCATAAGTGCTCCCTCGCAGGCTTCAAGGCCTGCGCGACTGCTCTGTCTTTGCAGGCCTGAAGGCCTGCACTACTCTCCGCTCGCAGAACTACTCTCCGACTCCCAGGACATCCCGCATCGTGAACCAGCCGCGTTTCCCTTGAATCCACTTCGCCGCTGTGAGGGCGCCGCGCGCGAAGGCCGTCCGATCGCGCGCCGTGTGCGTCAGCGTAATCGTTTCCGCCGGTCCGTCGAACCCGACAGTGTGCGTGCCTGGAATGAAACCGGCCCGCGTCGAGCTTACGTCGATCGGGCGCGCGTAACCCGATTGCTCCATCGCGCGTTTCAGCAGGAACGCGGTGCCCGACGGCGCGTCTTTTTTCGCCGAATGATGCGCTTCGTGCAGGAAGGCCGCGAAGTCGGCCTGAGGTCCGAAGAGTTTGGCCGCGTACGCGACCAGCGCTTCGAACAGCACGACGCCGGTCGAGAAATTCGGCGCCGCCACCACCCCCACACCGGCGGCCTCGATGGAGGCTCGCAGCGTCCCCTCGTGCTGAGACCAGCCGGTCGTCCCGATCACGAGCGAGATGCCACGGCCCGCGAGCGCCCGCGCGTTGGTCATCACCGAGTCAGGCGTCGAAAAATCGATCGCCACGTCCACGCCATCCCATTTCGCAGCGTCCGGGCCGCCGCCGTGAAGGGGCGAGCCCGGATCGATGATTCCAGCGACCTCCGCGCCGTACTGCGGCGCAAGATTGCCGACGAGCTGTCCCATCTTGCCGTGGCCTACCAGGAGGAGTTTCATGGCTTCAAAAGAATGTCTCGTGCAGCCGCATCATCGCATGAGGAACGTCGGCGTCGCGCAGCACGAAGGTGACGTTTCGCCGCGAGCCCGCCTGCGACACCAGGCGCAGCGGAATCCGCTCCAGCGACGTCACGGCCCTGCCGAACAGCGTCGGATCCGCCCGTAGATTCTCTCCGACCGCGCAGATAATCGCCATCTCGCGTTCGCAGCTCGCCTCCGCGAAATTGTGGAGGTTGTCCAGGATTGCTTCCAGCCGCCGTGTGTCATCGACTGTCACCGAGACGCTCACCTCCGAGGTCGTAACCACGTCGACGGCGGTTTTGAACCGCTCGAACACCTCGAAGAGACGGCGCAGGAAGCCGTGCGCCATCAGCATGCGGGTGGACGTGATGTCGATTACCGTCACGTCCCGCTTGCACGCCAGCGCCGTCAGCTCACCGTTCACGGGACGGCCATCAGCGGTGATGAGCGTGCCGGTGTTCTCTGGGCGCCGCGAGTTGAGAATACGAACCGGAATGTTTTTCGCGACGGCAGGAAGAATGGTGCTCGGGTGAAGGACCTTGGCGCCGAAGTACGCGAGCTCCGATGCTTCGGCAAACGACAGCTGCGGCACCAGGCGCGGCTGCGGCACGATCCGCGGATCGGCGGTCAACATGCCGTCGACGTCGGTCCAGATCTGGATTTCGTCCGCGCCAAGGCACGAGCCGAAGATCGCCGCGGAGTAATCCGAGCCGCCGCGGCCCAGCGTCGACGTGATCCCTGACGCCGTCGCGCCGATGAACCCGCCAAGGACGACGACTCGCCCGGAGGCGAGCAACGGCGCGACCCGCTCGGTCACCCGGTCCGCGGTTTCCATCATGTCCGGCGCCGCTGCGTTGTGCTCGGCATCCGTGATCAGGACGGTCCTGGCGTCGACCCAGCTGCTCGCAATCCCGTGGTCGGCGAACGCCGCGGCGACGATCCGGCTGCTGACGACTTCCCCGACCGCGTGCACCGCATCGCGCGAGCGGGGAGACACTTCGCGAAGGACGGAGAGCGCGTGCACGAGGCCGTTCAGCTCTTCCATCTCGCGCCGGACATCGGCGAGCACGCTCTCGCGGCTCGCGCTCGTCACGGCGGCGGCGACCGACAGATGCCGATCGAGAAGCGCCTGCACTTCGGCGGCGGCCTTCGCGGAGGCGCCGTCCTCGGTCAGCTGAACGAGCGCCACGAGCTTGTCGGTCACGCCGGCCAGCGCCGACACCACGACGAGCGGCGGGCTCTTGGTCTTCGCCTGCTGCTGGCGCACGATGCCGATGAGCCGATTGATCGCGTCGGGATCCGCGACCGACGTCCCGCCGAATTTCATGACGACGCTCACAACTCGCTCTCCTGCTGACCCACCCGACCCACCTGACCCACCCGACCCACCTGACCCACCTGACCTAAGTGACCTACCTGCCCGCCCTTCATAGCAGTCCCTCACGATGCATCAGTTCGGCATTGAGGAT